>ERZ795051.2727-NODE-2727-length-19196-cov-5.146440_pt1 | contig 19196 bp, 14 predicted proteins | sample MGYA00375135_ERZ795051 | MGnify/ENA primary metagenome ERZ795051 (study PRJEB30180, sample SAMN05720222) | activated sludge metagenome | isolation source: Anaerobic digester | place: Japan | collected 2015-05-26 ... | reverse complement strand
ATAAAACTTTAATTCTTTTACATCATAACCCATTTCTGTAAGACAAAAAAATTGTGCATAAATTTGCAAATAATATCCCATATATAATTTTTTAATTTTATATTTTCGTTCAATAAGGACTTTATTTTTTAAATCATATAAATCAATTTTACCAATTAGCCCTAATTCTTCAGAATATATATCTATACCTTGCAAAAATTGTTTTTTAGAAGAATATTTTTTTAAATCAATAGTTTGATGAGCGAATTTTCCTTTTTCTTGGAATGTTGTATGATATAAATGTTCATCATAAATTGTATATAAATTATGAAAATATATGCTTCTTGGACAAAATATAAAATCATTAAGATTAGAAATTGATATGTTTTCTTCCATAATCATTTATACATTATTTTCCTCTTTTAATTAAATAATTTATATATTCTTCTTTTGTTATTTTTTTTATTTCTTTATTTTCTCTTATTTTATTAAGCAATATTATACCTTTTATTCCAATGTTATATGCACCATTCTCGTCTCCATTTTTTGGTAAATTATTACTAGATTCTCGAGAATCAAAAAAGACACCATCTTTATTTTTAACACAAGATAATATATAATCATCATCACTATTAATTCTACTATTTCTAAGTTTTAAAACTAATTTTAAATTTTCAATTAATTGCTTATGAAAGTCAGCAGTAGTGTTGGATATAATTTGAGGGATTAAATCTTCATCATTATCATAATTAATTTTATAATCACCAAATAATTTTTTTAATTGATTGTTTACAATAACTTCTTTGGTTTCCCATTCATTATTTTTATTAGGGTTTCTATAGTTTACTAATTTAACACCATTTGACCATATACTCCAATTATCTTTATATAATTTTAATTCAGTATTAAATTTTGAAAAATTAAAATTAAATTCAAACAAATCCTCTTTTGTATTATATTTTATATAATTAAACTTCTTAAATAATGCAATAGAATTATCTACATATGTATATGATGGATAAATCATATCAAAAAAACCAGTAGTTGGATCTATTGCAGAAGTATATTTAGCATCAACATAAAATAAAATTCCAGATTGTTTTTTTAATCTATTAAATGTAACAAATTTATCAGTTAATTGATATCCTTTTAAAGAACCACCAACCTCTGTTTTTGGTTTATCTTTAAAAACTAGATAATTGAGTTTATCTATTAGCATTTTTTCAAATTTTTGATAAACTTGTTTTTCTATTTTAAAACGCCCATTTTTAAAACCAAAATTAAGATCTTCTAAAATGATAATAGAATTATTTTCTATAACCATTTTAGAAATATCATGAATTATTTTAGATAAATATCCTTCCTTTAAATTCTTTATTGCTTCAATTGGCATCCAATCTTTTCTAGCTTTATCTCTTTCTTTTTCTCTTTGATCTAATAAATCATGATAATTCCATTGTCTTTTAACATCATCAGATACCAAATTAAGAGAACCAGATTTAATGATATTCCCTTGTAAATCTAATAATGTATAATATAATAAATGCCTTTCACCTCTATCTATACTCAAAATAGTAACATTATTTTCTTTTAAATAACTTATAATTTGCTGATTAAAACCTTTAAGCATATTATTTTGTTTAAAATTAATTGTAATGGGACAGTGAAATAAAAATTTATCTTCTGTATATCTTTTATCTTTTATTAAATCATAAGGGAAAATACTTGTCTGTTTATTATTAATTGGATTTTTATTAGTAATTGGTATATTTTTTGGATGGGTTACCTCTTTTGGAATTGCTTTTGAACATTCTCTGTAAAATATTTCTCCTTCCCCATTTAACTTATAAATTACATCTTTTAAATTTTCTTCAGAAAATAATTCTTCCCAATAAATAGTATGTAGATTTGGTTTACTGTTTTTATTAGATTCACATTTATTTTTAGAAAAATCTTTATTATATATTTGGAATAAATACAATTTTCCTGTATTTACTGAATCCATAATAAATTGTTCATTAATTTTAATAAACTCAATTTTATAACCTTGATTATCAACATCTTTTATAAAATCATTAAAATCAAGATATTCCTCTGATTCTTTAAACTTAAAATTAAACCATTGATAATATTCTATTACTCGTTCTTTATAATAATCAATAAATCTATTTTTATCTGCTTCATTAAAAGAAGGCGAAGATCTAAGATAACTTTTCTTTTTTTTAATCTCCTGAATATCTTCTGGAAGATATTTTTTTCGTGCATTTTCTAATTCAACATTTTTTCCTTTATTATCCCCTTCTTTTTCTTTTCTTCCCACAATACGCTGTGTTTTATTATCTTTTACAAATAAATTTTGAATATCTTTAGAAGCATCTGATATTTGTTTATAGACCATTTTTTCATAATATTCTCCGTCATTATCTATATTTTCTATATTGGAAAACATATGGGTATGTCCTTTTGGCATAATACCTAAATAATAATCACCATCTTTTCTAAACAATACAGAATGATTTTCAGGTTCTTTAGTTACATCCCACCCTTTCAATAATACAGGGCAATTAAAATTTAATTTAAATTTTTTAACATTTTTTTGTTTTTTAGTTACATAATTTCTAACTTTATTATATGTAGGTATAATTACACTAAATGCATTATAGATTTTATTAAATTCTATATAAAATAATGAATCTAAATTATATGCTTCTTGTATTTTTGTATTAGTACCTATATTTAGATTAACATAAAGTGGTTTAATATAATCAAACAATTCTTTTAATGAATCTAATAACGTTTTAATTGTTTGAATATCTTCTGATGTAATTTTAGTTAAATGATTAACATTTATAGATTTAAACTGATTATAATTATTTTTTATATTTTCAAACAACTTATCATTAATGTTTTCTAAAAAATAATCAATCATAAAATTATCTGAAAAACTATTGCCCTCTTTAGAAAGTTTTAATAATTTTACACCTTCTTGAATTTCAAAAATAGAAAAATATTTTTGGTTTAATATTTCTTCTAATTTTTTTTCAGATTTTTTATCAGATTTAATATGCTCTTTATTTTTAATAAATTCTTTTAATCCATTTCTTATAACAAATAAGTCCTTAAAAATAGATTTTGAAATTTTTTGTAAACTTAATGTATTAACATATATTTGATTTAAATCATATTCATTTAAATTTTTAATTAGTTTTTGTAAGTTATCAAAATTTAGCACATAATTATTTGTATAAATATCATCAATTAGATTTACTAATTCTTGATTATCTTGAATTATTCCAAATTTTTCAGAAAATGATTTTTTTTCAGTTAATATTTGCTTATATAATGGCATCATTATTAATTGTTTAAGTTGTTTTGAAGTTTCTTTATTTTCTGGTTTTTGAGAATATAAATTAATAGATTCATTTAATCCACATATTTTAGAATTATTTTCAACATAGCCACCAAGAATTAAATTAAATAAATCAATACCTTCTTGATTTAATAAATTATTAAAATTTTCTAGGGAAAAAAAATAATCTAAGGAAACATTATTCAAATATTTGGCAAAATTTTTTTCTATTGACTCTAATGGGAAACCATTTATTTTTTTAAGTTTATCATATTTTGCAATATTATCTAAAAATATTGGTAAATTATCAACAACAATTCTGTAAAAGATAGATGTAGGTATTAAATCATTAGACAAAACATTCTGTCGGTTATTAAAAAAACCATCAAAGTATGTTGTCCACTTTTTAAATTTAGACAATAGCATTTCATCTTGTTCTCTTCCTTTTTCTTTTAACCATTTTGGGAGAACAACATTTACAAATTTTTCATCAAATATGTTGTTAAAATTATCAACATCTTTAATTTGTTGATACATATTGTTTGCTATCTTCTTTTGTATATTTTTAAATTGCTTTTTTAAATCAGAATTATATTTGTCCTTTTTTAATTCAAAATATATTGTGTAATATTCTTGTAAATCAGATAAATCTAATTTAATATTCTTTAAACAGTTTTCTATAAATTCAACATAATATTCATCCATTATTTTTTTAACTTCATTAAAATCTTTTTCTCTTTGTTTATCTTCTTCAATTAAACCATTTTCTTTTATAAAATCTATTGTTTTTCCAACAGGTTTTAATTCAAACCTTATTGTTTTTGATAAATTATATTTATTTATAAAATTATCCCATATTGAATTATTTTCATTCATTTATTTCCCCTTTTCCATTTTTTTAAAAAATTATATCAAATTATATTAAATAATTATAATAATTAGCCCCAAAATATATAAAAACCCTTATTTATATATCCAGATGCAAAAAAACCAAAAAAACAGGCCAGGTGGGATTTGAACCCACGATCCTCAGCTTAGGAGGCTGATGCACTATCCAAACTATGCTACTGGCCTTTTTCTTTATTTTTTGGACAAAAAATAACCTTTTAAAAGGTTTATATAATATATTTTGATAGAATAACCCTTTAAATATATTTATTTTTAAGCATAAAAGAAAAAGATGCGGAGATAGACAAAAATGGCTAAAAAAATATTAATTGTTTTAGGTGCTCCAGGAAGTGGAAAAAGTACACAAGCAGATCTTATTTGTAAAGAGTTTAATTATGAACATATTATAGAAAGTGACCTTCTTAAACAAGAAATTTTAAAAAAAACACCATTAAGTAAAAAAATAGCAAAAATAATGAATGAAGGAAAATTAGTGCCTTATGAAATAACCTGTGATATTTTGTTTAAAAAAATAAAAAAATCTAAAAAAAATAAAATTGTAATAGATGGATTTCCTAGAGAAATTAATCAAGCAATTGTTTTTGATTATTTTGTGTTTTCTGAAAATATTGATTTTTTAGGAATTGTTTATCTTTCTCTTTCAAAAGAATCATCTGTAAAAAGATTATTGCTAAGAAAAAGAAAGGATGATACTAAAAAAATTATACAGAAAAGATTAGAAATATATTACAAAGAAACCAAACCAGTAATAGAAAGATATAAAAAACAAAAGAAGTTAATAGAAATAGATGGAGAACCATCTATTGAAGAGATATTTAAAAATGTTAAAAATAAGTTAAAAAATAAAAGCTTAAAGGAAAAAATATTATGATCACAGATCAAAGAGTATTAGATAATGTAAAAAAACTACTTGATCTTGGAATGACACCAGAAGATGTCAAAGACAATCTTATAAAAATGGGTGTTTCTGAAAAAGATGCAATTGATCTTATTCAAAGAGCTGGTGGAGTTATTTCAAAACAGAAAACAGAAGAAGAATTAGATGAAATAAAAGAACTAGAAAAACAAGAGTCCATTAACTTTGCAAAACCACCAGAAACTCCAAAAAAAGAAAGCCAACCACAAAAACAAACAACACCAAGCCAACAACAAACTAAACAAGAAACAATACCAAAACAAACTTTTGAGAAGGCACCAGAACCAAAAAAAGAAGAAATACCTAGTAATGCATTTTCTTTTGAAGAACAACTTGAAAGAATTAAAAAAAAGAGTATAGCACAACAAGAAAAACCAAAAGAAGAAATTAAATTAAATCTTTTCCCTGAATTTGAAGAACTAAAAAAACAAGCAGAAAAACCAACAACAGATTTTTTTCAAACATCAACATTTGAAACAAAAACACAAACAACAGATGTCTGGAAAGAAGGCATATTAACAACAATTAATCAAAAATTAGATGAACTAGACACCAAACAACAAAACTTAGAAAAATATTTAAAAGAAAAAATTGATTTTGAACTTAAAAAATTATCTGGGACACAAATAGCTACACAAAAGCTATTATTAGACAAAATAAATGAAATGATAAATACACAATTAGAAGATATTCAATCTAAAATTACCTCTGAACTTGCACAAATAAAAGTATCAGATGTAAAACTTGCAGCTAAAATTAAAGCTTTTGAAGAAGAAAAAAATGATCTTTCAGATGTAATTTCTAAATTAGAAAAAACACATGGAGACATGATCACAAGTATTGCACAAAATAAAATACAAATGAGTGATTTTTTAGAAAAAACAAATCAACAAATAGCAAATATAATTTCAAATACTAAAACAAAATTAGATGCCAAATTACAAGAAATAAACAATACATTAGCATTACAATCTAGAATAACACAAGGACTTATAAAAAATACACAAACAATAATTGAAAGAGAAGTAATGGATTTAAAAGAATTTAAAGAAAAAATAGAATCACAAATTAATCCTAAACAAATTTATGATAAACTAAATGAATTAGATTCATTTAAAGAAGCATTAGCAAACAGATACGAAAAAAGATTTGATGAAGTTAAACAAGAATTTTTAATAAAAGCAAAAGATGCTATGCAAAATGAAATTAATAAGGAACTTAAAGAACTAAGAGAACTAAAAGAAACAATTGTTCTAAAAACAGATCCAGATATTATAAAAAGAGAAATTGATAAACTTCTTACATTTAAAGCAGAAGTACTTGCATCAATTGATGAAAAAATAACACAAGTTTTAAAAGTTTATGAAGGAGTAAATACACAGGAATTTAGAAAAAAAATAGATGAACTAGAAAAATATAAACAAGAAATTTCTACAAAACTAAAGGATGCAGAAACAATTACAGAAAAATTAAAAGAATTAGATAAATTTAAAGAACAATTTATAGCAATTATTGATAAACATATTGATGACATGAACAAAAAAATAGATACAATAAATCAAAAATTTAAAGAATTAGGATTGGGAGAACTTCAAAAAACAGAACAACCAAAAACAGAAGACACAACATATGTAAAAGAAGTAAATATACCAAAACAAGAAATTCCTAAAAAAATAAATATGCCACCATTAGATTATACTGATTAAATTTAAAAAAATAAATTAAAAAAAAAAGAAAAAAAGAAAATTTATTTCTTTTTTATAGGTTTAAGTTCTTGCTTTACTGATTTAATGGTAATTGTTCTTTTTTGTTTAATTGCACCTGTTGCATATAAAATTATTAAAACTAAACATAATGCAATGATTCCAACTAAAATTGAATTACCTAATGTAAAAAACCCTGCTAATCTACTTAATTGTGGAACTTCTTCAGTTTCTCCTGGTTGTGGAATTGCTTGTAAAACATTTATTTTAATTGGTCTTGTTGCTGTATACCCATCTTTATCAGACAACACAATTTCGGCATTTATTTCTTGTGGTTCTATATCACCGGTAAAGATTGTACCAGTTATAACACCTGAAGAACCTGCAGGAATTGTTACATCTGAAAACCTATAGGTTATTTGTTGTGGAATTCTTCTTAAATTTATTGAATCTATAACAATATCCTCTTCTCCAAAATTATAGACTTCAAAAGAAATTTCTTTTGAAGAATTTTTATCAATTTCAATTAACGATGGGAAAGAAAGATATGTTAAAGATAATGAATCAGAGTCACCAGTAACAATAACATCAACTGTATGTTTATTATAATATCCAGAACTATTCCCTTGAACAACAATAGATATTGGACTTTTTATTTTTTCTGTATTTGTTCCACAAGAAACATTAAATGTTATTATATTACGTGAATGTGGAGTTAATGTTATTGAACTTGAGGAAGTTGTAATCTGTAAATCATTTGTTGGCTTTGTTGTAATTGTAAATGTTTCTGAAAGATCACCTTTATTTTCTAAGACCATATAAATTGGTGTTATTTTTCCATAAGCCAAAACTATTTGTTTTGTAGAGATTGAAGACTCTAAGCTGTGTATAGGAATAACATCAAACTTAATTTTATAATTTATAAAATCTTTTTCATCAAAGAAATTTAAATCAAGGGTATATAGCCCAGAATTTATATTTTTAGGTGCAGTTACATAAACAGAAACTTGTTTTGATTGTCCTGGAGCTAAATAAACTTCTCTTTCTGAAACATCTGTAGATAAACCGTTTCCATCTTCAGAAATATAAAATGTTTTTTCTATATTTCCTATATTTTTAATTGTATAAGTTAATGATACTGTTTCTCCTTTTGCTATTCTATAATATGTTGAAGTAGTATTTGGGATCACAGTAAATGCAATAATATCTTCAATACATTCCTTTAAAGAAATATTAAATACTTTTGTAACTAAAAGATCATCATTAGAAATACTTAATTTTAGCTCATGCATTGTATCTGAAAGATTACTTAATGGAATATTAAAAGAAACTATTTTTTCTTCATCTTCCTCTAAATAAACATCATTTTGGTTTAAACTAACAGGAAGTGTTGTGCTTGTTAGTTTTATATTATATAATCCATCTTCATAGTTATTTTCAATTTTTATATAACCTACACCAGGATAATTACTACAAAAAGATGTTTTATTTAAAGATATTGCAAAATCACCGTCATCTAGTTGATCATCAACATTTATTTCAGTTGTAAATTCTTTAGTATCATGTGTTATTTTATCTTTAACAATTAATGTAAGTTCTGGAGAACCTTCATCTATTGCTTGTACAACAAAAGATTGAGTTGTTGAAGAATTTGGTAACATCTGTAAACTTTTAGAATAATCACATTCTAATTCTTCTTCACAGTTTGTTGTAACTAACAAAGATAAGGTGTCTAATGAATTATTTGCTAAAGTATATGTAATTCTTAATGATCCATTATCATTAACAGAATAAACCTCTTTAGAAAATTGAACATCTACACTATCAATAGAACTTGCAAATGTATTTATTCCAAAAATGCTTAGGAATATTAAAAATATCCCCAAAACAAAATATTTTTTATTCATTTTCATAATATCTCACCATTTAAATATAATTTTTTATTTATTATCTTTTGAAAACTTAATATATCTTGTTGTAAAAAACAAAATCATTATAACTAAAACACATACTAAAGTTATTTGGAAAACCAATGAATTAAAAAAATTAACCATATTTTCTTTTGTAAAAACATTACCTAAACTAAAAAAACCTGTTAAATTATTGTTATTTTCTTCATCTTGTTCTTTTAATTGAATATTCATTGTATTTTGTATATCATTACATGTATAATTCAATACTAAAAATTCATTATTTGTATCTATATGATAAAAGGTTTTTGCTAATTCATATGCATTTAAATCAATAGATTGTGGGTTAACATTCAAATCTGTAAAACCATCTAAACTAATATTTACAGTATTGCCTGAATTATTATACATATAAATATATATTCTATACTTTAATATCCCTGAAAGAAAATTTACATCATAAGTTAAAGATACAGGACAAGAAGGATCTATAATGTTTGAATCTAAAGAACTATTTGTGTCATCCACTATCTCTATGACATTACTATCTGACACAGAATTATTTAAATCTTCAGAAACGTTTGTATCATGGTTTTTAAACAAACCATTCCATAAACCAACAAAACCTGACAATACACTAATTGATTCTGTTTCTTGTTCTGGTTTTTCTGGAACTATAATTTCCATATTCTTTTCTAAATGATTACAAACATAATTTAAAACTAATTCTGAATTTTCTTGTACATTAATATCAAAATATTCTTTAGTTTGTGTTTTTGAATTTATATTTAATGTTTTAGATGTAAATCCAGAAACCCCATTTAAATCATTTAAAATTAAATCAATGTTTAAATTTGAATTATTATTTATTTGTAAAATTAAATTATATATATCTTTATTTATATCATAAGATATATTATAGGTTAAATCTAATGGACATTCAACATTTTGATTTTGTATAATTGTCAATGGAGCAAAATAAGATGTTTCTTCATTAATTATAACTTCTAAACTTGCCATTTGTGTTAAAGTAAGTGAATTATTTAGTGGTTTTATTTTTAAACTTAAATAAGCATATTCTCTTGGGGATAACCAAATTGATGGGGGATTTATTGAAGAAATAAATGGATATGTGTGTAACTTAAATGTATAAAGCTGTGAAGAATCTGTTGGATTTGTTATTTTTATTGGAATTGATATTTCTTGATTTGTAAGAGTAATTGTATTTGAATAAGATAAATCAACATTTTCTATAGAATAAATATTTGGAAAAATAACTACACCTATTATTAACAATAATACAAACAAACTTATATTTTTTTTATCCATATTTCTTTCCTTTTTTTTGTTCTAATAATTATGTATAATATTATTATGGGTAGAAATGTTTAAAAAGGTTACTTTTAACTAAATAACTTTTGGTGGTTACTAGGAAAAAAAGAAAAATATTATTTAAAGGAAAGAAATTTAAAAAAAAATAGTATGCTTAAAAACAAAACTTATAGATTTAAACCAATAACAGAGGTATTTTCTTTCAAGGTTACACCAATTACTTTATCAGCACCTGCAACAACTTCACTATTGTGTGAAATTGCAATTACAGTAGTGTCTTTTGCTAAATCCTTCATAAAATTTAAAAGATTTAATGAATTATAATCATCTAATGCAGCATCTACTTCATCTAAAATATATAATGGGGCAATCTTATATGAATGAAGTGCAAAAATAAAAGCTAAGGCTGCAATTGTTTTTTCACCTGTAGACAATATATCGATATCTTTTGCTTTTTTATTTTTGATAATATTAATTATTAATTTAGAATTAAATGGATCTGACCCATCCAACTTTAATTCACCAGAAAGTGTTGGAGACATCTTTTTTAAAACTGCATTATAATTTGAACTTATTTTCTCAAAACAATCCATAAAAACATCTTGTTTTTTCATGTTAATTTCTGTTAACATATGCAAAATTTGTTCTTTCTCATTAATCAAAATTGTGCTCTTTTGTAAAATATCATCATATTCTTTTGCCAAAGATTCGTAAGAAGAAATTGCATTAAAATTTATATTCCCCAATACATTTTTTTCTCTTTTAATTTTTCTTAAATTATTTAAAAGTTCATCAATAGATAAATCTATATTTTTTTTATCTTTATCTAAAATATCTAAATCTTTTAACTCTTTTTCTAAATCATTTAATTTATTTGAAGTTGTAGAAATAACAATTTGTGATTGATTAATTTTCAAATTTAAATCTGAAATATTTATATCTAAAGAATGTATCAAACTAGACAAATTATTAATTTGATGATGTATCTCTGATTTTTCTGAAAACAAATGTTGCTTTTTTATTTCTTGTTCATCGATTTGTTTTTTAAGAGAAACAAGTTTTTCATCAATATCTTTTTTTTGTAATTCTAATTCTGTTATTTTCTTGTGTAAACTCTGTATTTTTTCAGAATTATTAGCTACATGACTCTTTACATTATTGATTTTTTCAAAAAGCATTTTTTGTTCAGAAGATTTAGAAATTAATGCTTGTTCCAAACTATTTATTTCAGAAACTAAAAGATCATATGTTTCTCTTTCAACATTATTAGTAGAAGAATAAATCTGTTTTAAATTGTTCTCTATATCCCTTTTCTGACTTGCCAAAAACTCAATTTCTTTTTCTAAAACAGAAATATCTTTTTGAGTATCTTCTATATTTTTCATGATCTGCAAAAATGTTGATTTATATAAAGATTTTGAAAAAGAACTAATGCGCTCTAAAATATTTTTTAGAAGTTCCCTTTGTGTTTGTATTTGAATATTTAAATTTAATTCATTTTTTTGTAAACCTTCTATATCATTTGTCAAATCTATTTCCTTATGAGCCAATTCAGACAATTGATTTTCTAAATTAGAAACCTCTTCTTCTATTTTTTTAATTTCTTTTTCTAAAGTTTTTGTATCAGTTGTTACTATTTTTTTAAAACAAAAACCATCAAAATAAAGATTTTTTATTTTTAGTTTAGTACCATTTAATGAAAAAAGCTTTTGTTTAAAAAAATCTTGTAAATCATTAGAGTTTTTTAAACCTAAAACTGAAAGAATAATAAAAGATAAATTTATAGTTGAGGTTTTTTCTAAAATCGTCTCTAGCTCAGAATCATTGGATAAAACAACATAAGAGGAATAAACATCTTTTTGGATATCATTTAATGGGACAATATCTTCCAAGAAGCCAAGGAAGGTTTTATATTTACTTAATGTGCCCAATAATTCTTGCTTTTTTTTACTAATATCTAAAGAAAATGAAAGCTCTTTATGATAGCCTGCCAATTCTATCTTATACACATTTATTTTTTCTTTAAAATTTACTATTAAAGATTTACAATTATCTAATTCCTTTTTCTTTTCTGATAGAGACAAAGATAAACTATTAAGTTTTTGAGAAAGATCAAAAATATCTTTTTCCAAATCTTTTTTCTTAGTTTCTAAAGATGAAACTAACTTATTTTCTTCTTTTTCTTGTTTTTCAAGAGAATCCTTTTGAAAAATAAAAGCATTTAATTTATTTTTTTTATCAAACAGTTTGTTTTGTTTATCAGATAACTGCTTATTATATTCTGAAAGTTTAGCATAAAGGTCTTGTTGCATAGACACATATTTGTTATATTCATCTTGACTTTTATCAATTGCCTCTTTTAATTTTAATTTTTGCATGTTCTTTTCTGCAATTTGATTATTTAAAGAATCAATTGACTGAGACAAACTAACTAATTGAGATTCATAATTTTTCAAATCAAAAGCAAAAGAATTATTTTCTGAGATTAAATAATTTAAATTTTCATTTGTAATATTTAAGTTATTTAAAATAATTTCTTTATTAACACTATAATCAGAAAATGTTTTACCAAGAGTTGAACTCACTATATCTGAATGGTTAATTAATGCAAGATTTATTTCTTCTATTTTTTCTTCTAATTTCTTTTGATTATCTAATGCCTCTCTTTTTTGCTTTATTAAATCAGAAATTGCTTGTTTGTTTTTCTCTACATTTTCTTGTTCTTGCTCAATTTCAGAGTTATAAATAGAAATTTGTTTTTTTAAAAAATTATATGTAAACAATTTTTCTTGTGAATCAAGTTCTTGATATTTCAAAGCGTTTTCTTTTTCTGATCTTAACTGTTCAATATATGGTTTTCTTTCATTTAATGCAATATTTACCTTTTGTAACTTTTCATCAACTTTTTTTAAATTATCTTCTGCTTCTTTTTTTCTAGCATCAAATAATGAAATTCCTGAAAGATCATCAATAATTGTTCTTCTTTCTTCTGGTTTTAAATTAATTATTCGTAAAACATCTCCTTGTTGAATAACATTATATCCTTCTACATCCATTCCAATTTCTTTTAAAAAAGAAGTAATTTCATTCAAAGATTTTCTTTGGTTATTTAAAAGGAAAACTGATTTCCCTGATGCATCAATCTCTCTAACTATTTCATAATCTTGATTTTCATATTCTATAACTATTCTTACTCTTGCAGTTTTTGCTTTCGTATTATGATTTATTAAATCTGAAAGTTTATCAACCCTTAATCGTTTTAAAGAAGTTGTGCCTAATCCAAACAAAAGAGCATCTGTAATATTACTTTTTCCAGAACCATTTGGACCAACAACTACATGTAAACCTTTTCCAAGAGGTATTTTTACATAATCAAATGATTTAAAATTTTTTATATTTAATTCTTTTATCTGCATCCATTATCAACTAAAATAAGTATAAATATATCTATACAAAATATAAACCAAAATATATTTAAATGAATTTTTTCAGAAAAAAAGGAAGAAAAGAAAGGTTATTACAAGAAATATAGGGAACACTAAAAAGTAAACAAAAAGTGTCCAAGAAATATTGTTTTTTTGAAGAAAAGAAATAATTAAAATTATAAACAAATCTAAAAACAACAAATCCACACAAGATTTGTTGGGCACTAAAAAAGAACTTTGACAAACATATTACTAAAACAGAAGAGGTTAAAAAGTAGTTTAAAGGTGCCCAAGAATTAACGAGTTTTATATTGTATTTTTGTGTTTTTTTCAAAACATTAAATAGAGGAAAGCGAACACAAAATGTCCAAGAAATCATGTTTTTTAAAAAAAGAAAAAAACATTAAAAAGAATTGTTTTTCTTAATTTCTTTTTTTCCGTACATGTATGGAACAAGAACATCAGGAATCTTAATTGTTCCTTCTTTTGTTTGACAATTTTCTAGAATGGCAACAAGTGCTCTTGATGTTGCTATTGCTGTATTATTTAATGTGTGTACATGATATTTTTCACCTTGAGGTGTACTTGCTTTAATATTTAGTTTTAGAGCTTGTGCATTTGTAAGATTACTACAACTACCTACTTCAATATACTCTTGCTTTCTAGGAGACCATGCCTCCAAATCTGCACTTCTATATTTAAGATCACCCATATCTCCAGAACAAATCTCTAAAACTCTTGTTGGTAAACCTAGTTGTTTAAAAAGTTCAATTGAATTATTTAATAGCTCATCATACATTTTTTCTGAATCTTCTGGCTTACAAATAATTACTTGTTCAACCTTATCAAACTGATGTACTCTGAATAACCCTCTTTCATCTAAACCATGACTACCAATCTCTTTTCTAAAACATGAAGAATAAGAATAAACCTTTATAGGTAATTTTTGTTCTGGAATAACTTTATCAGAAAACATAGCCATTAATGAATGTTCAGCAGTACCTATAAGATAAAGATCTTCATTTTCTATTTTATAGATCATATCTCTAAAAAATTCAAAATCAACTGCACCTTCCATTGCTTTTTGGTTAAGTAAATAAGGTGTTAAAATAAAGGTATAACCTTTTTTATTCAAAAAATCTTCTGTAAATCTGATCAAAGCATTATTCAATAAAGCTAAATCTCCTTTTAAATAAAAAAATCCTTTTCCAGAAACATTTCTTGCAGAATCAATATCTAAAACATTTAGTTCTTGTGCAAGTTCTCCATGATGTACTATTTCAAAATCAAACTTTTTTGGTTCTCCAAAATATGCAATTGGTTTATTTTGTGAGGAATCTTTTCCAATTGGGGTTTGTTCAGAAATAAGGTTTGGAATAATATTTTGAAGTTTATCAATTTCTTGTTTTAATTGTTTTTGCTTATCATCAAATTCTTTTATTTTCGAAGGTAACTCATTAACTTCTTTTAATAAATCATCAATTGGTTGATTATGTCTTTTTCTAATAGAAATCATTTCTGTAATTTCATTTTTTCTATGTTTCAATTGATTTGCAATTTGTATGTTTTCTCTGTATTCTTTATCTAAATCATATAATTTATCAACTAATGGCAACTTAGACTCTTGAAACTTCTTTTGAACATTTTGTTTGACTAACTCTTTGTTTTCACGAATATATTTTATATCAATCATTTTTAATCATTTTTTTATTTAAAAACTAATGGCTACGAACATATTTACCCATTAATTGTGCTTGTGCAAGAACATGGCCTTTCATTGCATTTTCAACTTGATCTTTTGTTGAACCTGCTGGAAGATTTAAGTTTGTATCTAATGCATAAAGTTTAAAGAAATATCTATGTTCTTTATCTGGTGGACAAGGTCCCATATATCCTGTTCTTTTATTTGTTCCTTTTCCTGGTGTACCTTGTGGTTCACTATCTTCTGGAACTATTTTTGTTGTTGAAGGAATATTAAATACAACCCAATGAACCCATAAGCCAACAGGAGCATCTGGATCATCCATAATTAAAACTAAACTTTTTGCATTTTCAGGAACTTGTTCAAAATGTAATTCTGGATTAATATTTGCATCATCACAAGTATATTTAGAGGGAATCTTTCCTCCTTCTTTAAATGCAGGGCTTGTTATTTTCATATTTTCAATCACTTCCATTTCATTATATTCTGAGTTTTCATTAACCTTATTATTTAAAAAAAAAATTAAAAATATAACAAATATAATAATCAATATAATTAAAAATATTTTAACATTTTTCATATTAAATTTAGTAAACCATTATTATTAAATAGATTTCTACAAAGCCTCCAGAGGGACTTGAACCCTCAACCTTTTGTTTACGAAACAAATGCTCTGCCATTGAGCTATAGAGGCAAAAATTAATATAAATAATTTAAATAAAAAAACGTTTATAAAATGGTTGTAAATATTCAATGTTATTTTTTGTTATATATAAAAAAATTATAATTAAATCTTTCTTTTATACAATTGTTATGTTATTAAAATTATTAAAAACAGAAGTTATAAAACATTTTGTTGTAGAGTCATAAATCAACATCATAACCGTCTAATTCATTATATTTCTTAAAATTTCCTTTAACTTTATCTACTGGATATCTTTTTTTGTTTTTTTCCATTTTATCATAAAAAGCATTTATTAAATTAATATTTAATACATCTGCAAGTCTTATAACATAGGCAAAAACATCAGCAAGTTCATCTTTTATTTGTTCTTTTTTTTGGGGATCACTTAACATATTTTGTATTTCTTTTTCTGATTTCCATAAAAAAAATTCTTGTAATTCTCCAACTTCAATAGAAATTGCCATTGAAAGATCTTTAGGATTATGATATTTTTCCCAATCTCTTTCTTTTATAAATTCTCTATAAAACTTTTGTAAATCTTCTATATTTTTTTTATTATCCATAAAATCACAATTTCCATAATTATATTTAACAATATTAAATAATATAGATAAACTATAAGCAAATAGGATTTAAACTTTTCGCAGAAAATACATTAAACAATATTTTTTATTTTCTTTAAAAGATTTTTAAATCAATAAGTATATAAGCTATTTAAATATAATTGTTATCAATATTACTAGTTAGAGGAGGACATATATGAAAATATTGCTAATATCAAATATAAAATTTTTAGATAAACTACCAACAATTAAATTTAATATTAAAAAACATAATGCTGTATTACCAACATTTCAATTAGGAAAAATATCTAAATATTTAAATAAAAAAAGTATATTTTTAAAAAAAGATATGGATCTCTTAAAAGAATGTGATGCATTGTTAGTTGCTAATTTTAAAAATGGAAGAATAAACAATTATATAGGTCCTTCTTGTCTTATGTTGATGGGGGTTGCATATTCTCTTGATAAAAAAATATATTTACTTTATGATATTCCAAATAGTAAATATAAAGAAGAAATCCTTGCATTAGAACCTATTTGCTTAAAAGGAGATTTAAAAAATTTAAGGTGAATAAATTTTTATAATATAAACAATTAATTTTTTTTGTATTAAATCCATAAATAGTTAGGAGAACAAATATTTTTGCAATTGTTAGCCTAACAATTAAATAAAATTTATTTTAAAATTTATTATTTATTAAATTTAATTAAACCCAAACAATCCCTTCAAATTTATGCTTTTGTGCAATTAATACAAGGTCAACTAACCACCAAATACCAATACCACCTAATGTAAGTAATTTTAATATTCCTAACCCTACATGTCCCATAATAAATCTATCAACACCAATTACACCAAAGAAAATAGACATAATTAATGTTAGTGTCCAATCTACTTTTTTTTCAGCCATAACTTAACATTTCCATTTTGTAAGATAAAACAATAAAAACAAATATTTTATTCTTGTACCATGTTTATGCCATCAATCAATGCCCATATCCACATAGCAATCATAAGTGGGATACCAAATATGATACCTATTATTGTTATGCAAAATATTATACCAACTACAAAAAAAACAAGTTGTAAAATCCCGTGTGTTGTTCTTTGTTTACCACCACCTATTAAGGTACCTAAACCAGGTAATAGAATTATATTTAAAATCAATCCAACTATTTGTAAGGTATTATCTTTTTTACTATCTTTTTTGTTATCTTTACTATCTTTTTTGACCATTATCATCCACTCATAATTTATTTAATTCAGAACTATTTAGTAACAAAACATATAAAAAGATATAGATTTAAGATTGCTTTGATATCATCCGATTGCTATCTATTTAATAATTATATATCAAATGATTAAACAGTATATTTGATGTTATATATATAAATTATAAAAATCACATCATACAATAGTTAACGATATATCGTAAACTTTAAGCAAAAAGTTAACGATAAAGCATTCATGCATATTACTCAGATAAATCAAAAAACATTTATAGATAGATATTACATCTGTAAAAATAAATATTTATTTATATATAAAATTTGTAAATTTTTGTAAAAATTAAAAAATATATAATATTATATCTAATTACATTTAAAAAAGAAGGTTGTTTATGAAAACAAGTTAAACAAATTATATTATTTAAATTTACAAAATAATGTTCGTTCATGTTGTGTATTTGCAAACAACCATTTTATTTTTATAAATTCAACATAATCTTTCATAAAATTAGAAATAAATTCAATTTCTTCATTTAATTTTTTAGTACTCATTTTTGAAAATTTCAAGGTCATAATCAAATATTTATTAGAATAATTTAATTTTAATAAATATTTAATCAATTTCTGAAACTCATCATTAACATCACAAATTATAATATCATAATCATAATTATTTAATTTATCTAAAATATCTTCAAACTTATTTTTAAAATAAACTATATTTTCAGATTTAATTTGCAATTCTGCAGGATCAACTGCAATCAATAGTTTTGCTTTATCTTTTAAATATTCACACCACCCACCTGGTGCAGCACCAATATCCAAAATTGTTTTATTTTTAATATCTAAATTTTCACTAATGATGATTTCTTTTATTTTATAATATGCTCTAGCAACATGGATATCTAAATCTTCTTTTTTATAAAAATAATTTTTTTCTTTTAAACCATAATAATACACACCATTTAATTTTACAATAAATAAAACTTTATCAAAATCTGTGGGAGACAAGTTTACATTTTGTTTTGTAAGTTCTTCAAGCAAAATGGTTTCTTCATCTTTAGGGTAACAAACCAGTCTAATAACATCATCTTTAACTATATTTTTTAAAAAAGAAACATTATCTAAAATAGAATCAACAAAATAAATTCTAGATAGATATCTATATATATAATCCTCTTTTATTAATTGATTAAACTTAGAAACATCATTACTTTTTATTAAAATCAAATCAGAATTAACTTTTTCAATATCAAAATGTTTGGAAAAATAATCTATAAATCTATCTTGTAAATTTAAATCTGTTTTTACATAAATCATATTACCACTAATAAACTATGGTACAATAAAAATAAATATTAATTGTGCAAAAAAATTAACTTTAAAGATTATAATTAATAAAACTTGCCCATATTGCAATGACAGAGAGATTGCTATATACATTATAAGTAATAATACAAATTTAAACATATTTCTTTAAAAATTACAGGAGT
>ERZ795051.2724-NODE-2724-length-19207-cov-7.587041_pt1 | contig 19207 bp, 16 predicted proteins | sample MGYA00375135_ERZ795051 | MGnify/ENA primary metagenome ERZ795051 (study PRJEB30180, sample SAMN05720222) | activated sludge metagenome | isolation source: Anaerobic digester | place: Japan | collected 2015-05-26 ... | reverse complement strand
TTTTAAGTTTTAAGTTTATTGAATGATTATAGAGAATGAAACTGTTTTCGGAATCAAATTTAAAAACATATTCCATATCAATTAAAGCTTGAGGTTTGTATAAGGCGACGATACCGAAGGTGCTCCACCTGTTCCCATTTCGAACACAGAAGTGAAATCCTTCAGGGTCGATGATAGTAGCTTTTGCTGCGAAAGTAGATCGTTGCCCTATACAGACCTTGAGCTTTTTTTACTTTAAATTTGCTATAAGATAAAAAATTTTAATCTTATTTGTCTTATCCTGTCTTTTTAAAAAAACTCAATTATTAATGATGTCAGAGTTTTCGCAAGTATAATTTATTGTTACAAAGGAAGATGGATAAATTTATTTGACAGATTAAAAGAGATTTAATATTATTTATATATGGACAAAAAAATTGTTTTTTCTACTATTGTTTTTATTGCAATTTTTATTTTTTCAATCTTTGTTCTGTCTGAAGAAAATGCAAATAAAATAGAAAACAATGAGACCTCGCAGCAAAATCAAGAAGCAATGCAACAGTCAATGAATAATGTTGTTCTTTTTTATAGCGATGATTGTCCTCATTGTAAAATTATAGAAGAATATATTGAAGAAAATAATGTTCAAGAAAAAGTTTCTTTTACTCGAAAAGAGGTTTATTATAATAATTTAAATTTAAAAGAACTTCAGATGCGAGCGGAAGATTGTGGTTTGTCAGGCGATTCTATTGGGATACCATTTCTTTGGGATGGAAAAAACTGTTTGATGGGCGAACAGGAAATTATCAAATTTTTTGAACAAAAAATGGCTGAGGGGCAATAAATATGAAAAAGACACTTATTTTTCTTTTTTCTTTTTTAGTGGCTGGATTTCTTTTTGGCAATAAAGCATTGGCTGTTTGTCCATTGTGTACTATTGCTGTGGGCGCAGGAGTTGGTCTTTCTCGCTGGCTAGGGATTGATGATACCATAACAGGATTATGGATTGGTGGATTAATTGTTTCTTTAATTATTTGGACAGATGGATGGCTTGCGAAGAAAAATATTCATTTTTGGGGAAGGACTGTTTTAGTAGTTATTGCTTATTTTGCGTTAGTAATAATTCCTCTTTTTTACTCAGGAATTATAGGCAATCCTTTGAATACTTTATGTTTCTGTCATCTAGACAAGTTGCTTTTTGGAATTATTGTAGGGAGTATAGCTTTTTGGTGTGGTGCAAATTGGCATTATTACTTGAAAGAAAAAAATAACGGCCATGTTTATTTTCCTTTTCAAAAAGTTGTAATATCTATTTTGCCTTTAATAATTTTAAGTGTTCTTTATTATTTTTTAACAAAATAAATATATGAAAGATAATGATAAAAATCCGATAAAAAATGTTGATGAATTTATTAAAAAAGTGGATGAGATGAAAAAAAAAGATAAGTTTGATTTATCGTCTGATGAGGATTTGAGTATTGCAATAATGAATTTGGTGAGCATTGAGGAGCATTTCTTTTTCACTGGAGCCAAACTTCAAAAGCCTGAATATTATAATATGATAAAAGATGTTCGTGAGATGCGAAAGGAACTTTTGAAAAAAATAGTTAAAGAACCAGAGGGAGAACTGTGGTGTATTTCTAAGCATTTGCTTGCATCTTCAATGCGTTTAATGGAGGTTGGCACAAAACAGTTGGGAAAAGGGAAAAAAGATGAGGCATATAATCTTTTTGATAAGGCATATGATTTATATTCTCTTTTTTGGGGATTGAATTTAAAATTGATTGATGTTGGTGATGTAAAGAAAATTGATGATAAGGCGTTAAATAAACACGATAAAGAAAAAAAGGGATTTTTGGGAAAATTAGGAGAACTGGTTAAAAAAGCAATTGATTGCTGTATAGAATAGATATTTTTAATGATTCGTTTACATCTAGCTGTGCTGTTAAGTAAATTATTTTAATTAAAAAATTTACCTTAAATATATTATCAAACCCCTCTTGACAGAGGGTATTTGTTTTGCTAAAATGGATTAGCAATCAAAGGTCGAGTTTGCTAATAAATAATTCTCGAATTTTCCACGAATGAAACCGAATAAATCTCGAACATTCGAGAAACATTCGATTAATTCGAGCCTTATTCGAGAGATGTTTTATGAACATTAAACCACTTGCAGATTATATTTTGATTGAGCCAATAAAAAAAGAGGAAAAGACAAAAAGCGGGATTTTATTACCCGAAACCGCTGAGAAAGAAGAACCGCAAGAAGGAACAGTTATTGCCGTGGGACCAGGCAAAAAATTATCATCTGGTAAAATATTGACACCAGATGTGAAAAAAGGAGACAAAGTGCTCTTTAAAAAATATGGTCCTGACGAAATAAAGGTCGATGACAAAGAATATCTTATTGCAAAAGAAGAAGATATATTAGCAATTTTAGAATAGCTTCTTAGCTTGCAACTTTTTAAAAAAGTTTAAAAAGCTAAAAAGCTAAAAAGCTTAAAAAATATGGCAAAAATAATAAAGTATTCAGAAAAAGCTAGAGAAAAACTTTTAAAAGGTGTAGATAAATTAGCGAATGCTGTGACCATTACAATGGGTCCAAAGGGCAGAAATGTTGTTCTGGATAAGGGATTTGGAGCACCAGAAATTACCAATGATGGAGTGAGTATTGCCAAAGAAATTGAGCTAGAAGATAAGTTTGAAAACTTGGGTGCAGAGATTGTAAAAGAAGTCGCTTCAAAAACAAATGATGTAGCTGGTGATGGCACTACAACTGCTACTCTTCTTGCTCAAGAATTAATTAGAGAAGGATTTAAGAACGTAACAGCAGGTGCTAATCCTTTGGAAATAAAAAGAGGCATTGATAAAGGAGTAGAAAAAGTTGTGCAACAATTAAAATCTATTTCCAAAAAAGTTTCAAGATTTGAAGAGATGGCTCAAGTAGCTACTATTTCAGCAGAAGACGAAAAAATGGGAAAATTAATTGCCGAGGTATTTGATGAAGTGGGCAAAGATGGAGTAGTTACTGTAGAAGAATCAAAAACCTTTGGACTGCAAAAAGAAATTGTTAAAGGAATGCAATTTGATCAGGGTTATGTTTCTCCTTATATGGTTACCAATCCTGATCGTATGGAGGCGGTTTATGATGATCCTTATATTTTGATTACTGATAAAAAAATTTCTTCTTTACAAGAAATTTTACCCTTGCTTGAAAAATTAAGTCAGTCAGGGTGTAAGGATCTTGTAATTATTGCTGAAGAAGTAGAAGGCGAAGCACTGGCAACTTTAGTAATAAACAAACTACGTGGTACATTTAATACCCTTGCTGTTAAGGCACCTGGATTCGGAGACAGAAAAAAAGAAATGCTTCAAGACATTGCTGTGTTAACGGGAGGCCAGGTTATTACTGAAGAGTTAGGTTTGAAATTAGAAAATACAGAAATTAATCAATTAGGTAGAGCAAGAAGAGTTGTTTCCAAAAAGGAAAACACTACTATTATTGAGGGAAAAGGGAAAAAACAAGATATTGATGCTAGGATTGAGCAAGTTAGAAAAGAAATGGAAACAACTGAATCAGAATTTGATAGAGAAAAATTACAAGAACGTTTGGCTAAGCTTTCAGGTGGAGTAGCTGTGATAAAAGTAGGAGCAGCAACTGAGGTTGAACAAAAACAAAAACAGCAAAAGATTGAAGATGCCGTAGCTGCTACGAGAGCTGCGATTGAAGAGGGAATTGTACCAGGAGGAGGAGTTGCTTTGGTGCGTTGCATTCCCGTACTCGATGAGGTAAAAGTAGTAAAAGAACAAAAAGTAGGACTTTCGATTTTAAAAAGAGTGCTTGAATCTCCTATCCGTAGAATTTCTAAAAACGCTGGTGTTGATGATGGGGTAGTGGTTCAAAAAGTAAAAGATGGTAAAGATGGTTTTGGATTTAATGCTAAAACCAATCAGTTTGAAGATTTGCTAGCTGCGGGAATTATTGATCCAACAAAGGTGGTGAGATGTGCTCTTCAAAACGCTGCTTCAGCAGCAGGTACGCTTTTAACAACTGAGTGTGTGGTTGCTGAAAAACCAGAGGAAAAGAAAGATCAGATGCCTTCACCTATGCCTGAAGGATATTAAAAAGTAGGATATTTTTATAAAACGGCCCTTAAAAGGGCCGTTTTTGATTATTTAAATTTTTTAAAGTTATTTTTAAAGACAAAAGTTACCTTTCAAAAATCATTTTTTTTGAAGAATTTTAATAAACTCTTCTGCCATTTTTTGCCAAGTAAAATTTCTACCGAATTGATACATTTCTTTTCTTTTTTTCTCAATAATTTTCGGATTTTCTATTAAAAAAGCAATTTTTTGAGCAATAGAATCACTGTTTTCAAAATCTATAAAATATCCTCTTTCTTCGTCTTCGCCGATTATTTCTTTGGCATAGGGAAATGGTGTGCTTAAAATACAGTTTCCAGTAGTAGCGGCATTGGCAAGGACTCCGCTTGAAATTTGTTCTCTTACTAGATAAGGGATTAAAAAAAGATCAGCCATTTTTAGATAATCGATAAGTTCCTCTTCCTCAAAATATTTATTAATAAACTTAACATTGTTTGTGGCTTTTGCCTTTTTTGTTTTTAATTGAAGATCGCTATAATAATCTTTTTCTGCTAATTTAATTTTGACTGGATGAGAAGTGCCTGCAATAATATAAAGTATATTTGGATGCTTATCTTTCAATTTTGCTATTGCTTCTATGGCATAATCAATTCCTTTTGATTTTGTAATAAGCCCGTAAGTTAAAACAATAAATTTTCCTTGAAAACCGTATTTCTTTTTTAATTCTTCCTTGTCTTTTTGCTTGGGATAGGGAATATCATATCCGCCATGATGAACGATAGAAATTTTTCTTACAGGAATTTTACATTCTTTTTCCAAGATTTCTTTGCCACTTTGGGTGGTAGTAATAATATGCTTACTTATATTACCAATGTTTTTTATAATATTTAAACGAAACTCTCTTCTTTTTGAGGTAGGTATAAGAGGGATTGTATGGTAAAAAGAAACAATAGGAACCTTCAATTTTTCTAATAATTTTAAAACGAATATGCCATCAAATCCTCCAAAAAGGCCATATTCATGCTGTAAAAATAAAACATCAGCTCCGCACTCATTAATATAATTTGCAGTTTTTTGATAAGAATCTAAATCTTCTTGTTCTAGTTCCCATTTTACTGTAGCTAAGTAATCTCTTTTTGGTGCATTTTTTTCATTAATAGCAATTACTTTTTGATCTATATTAGGGTTTACTTTATAAACTGCATTAATAGTGTTTTGAGTAAAATCGGCTATTCCACATTGTCGTGGCGGGAAAGAAGAAAGATATAAAACCTTAAGATCATTTTTTTTCATAGTTTTTTATACCATCTTTAAAAACTTTGAGGTATTCTTTTGATACTTTACTCCAAAGCATTTTTTGAGCAGTGATATAGGCTTTTCTCTCAATTTTTTTTCTTTCCTCAGGATGGGAAAATATAAAATCTATAGCAGAAAAAATGCTTTGAGAGTCTTTAAAATTAATAAATATTCCTCTTCCGTCTTTTAACATTTCCTTGGCGTACAAAAAAGGCGTAGAAACAACCACCTTGCCACAGCCAAGAGCATAAGCGATTACCCCACTTGATGTTTGTTCTGGTACAAGATAAGGAGTAATAAAAACATCAGTTGCCAAGAGATAAGTAATAATTTCTTTAAATTTTAAATAGTGGCTATTGAAATATATATTTTTATCTAAAAGACCGGTTTTTTTTGCCTCTTCTTTTAAAAAATTATAATATTCTTTTGGCCTATTAGGATGTGACTCACCTAAGATCAAAGCGATAGCTTCTGGATATTTCTTTACAATTTCTGGCATCGCCCAAATTAAATATTCGAGTCCCTTCTTTGGTCTTATTAATCCAAAAGTAGAAATAATTTTTTTGTTTTCAAAGCCGATTAATTTTTTATATTTTTTAGGATTTTCTTTTTTAACCTCTGGTACCCCATGAGGGATTACGGCAATTTTTTCAGAAGAACAATGGTATTGCGATTCTAAAATATCTGCCATCGGTTGAATTATTACTATTATTTTGCTGCTTAGGGATATGATTTTTTCTGTTATAGTTTTATAACTTTTATCTACAACCTCAAGAGAATTTGGTTTTTCCAGCGCAGAATAAATCATATGCATTGTAGTAACTACAGGTTTTTTCAAATGTTTAAGAAAATCAATAATAAATTCTCCATTTTTTCCTCCAAACAAACTAAAGACATGTTGAAGATTTACTACATCTATTTCCTTGTTTTTATTTATTGCATTTGCTGCTTTTATGTATGTTTCTTTTTTTTCTTGTGAAATTGTTGCTATCACTCTTTTAGAATAATGATATTTTTTTTGAGGATCATTGATAGCCACAATTTTGATATTTGTGTCAGGAGCAATTTTTAAGATATTTTGTTTCAAACTAGAAGTATAAGTAGCGATGCCGCATTTTCTTGGCGAATAGCTTGATACAATACATATTCCTAAAGAATTTTTATTCATATGTTTTTAAATTAAAAAATTATAAATGATTAAAAATTAGAAATTAAGTACTGCTACGCCCGTACTTTTGTCAGCTCCACCATAATATAAAAGCCATTTTCCTTTAAAAAATACAAGGCCAGTAGCAAAAATTACATTATTTACTTTTCCATATTTTTCCCAATATTCAGTTGGTTCAAGGATTGGTTTTCGAGAACGCTCCAATAATTTCGCAGGGTTGTTTTTATCAAAAATAGCCCAACCTGCTGAGAATTTTCCAGCAGCATTTTTACCATTATAAATTAAAAGAATCCCTTTTTTGATTAAAATGGGAGGCGGGCCAGGTTCAACCAAGTAATTATCAAAAAAATTTCCTTTTCTTGCAGTAAAAATTGGTTTGGCGTTAAATTTCCATTTTTTTAAATCTCGAGAAAAGGCAATTTTGATTTCTTTACCTCCAAAATACATTACATATTGGTCTTTGTGTTTGTAATTTTGAACAACCGCTCCGGATTTTTCATTGTCAACTAGCGGGAATTTTTGCCAGGAAATCAAATCTTTTGAAAGGGCCCCCATTAATTTTATTTTATAATCTCCATTTTTATCTTTTCCTTTGTAGGCAGTGTAAGTAAGAAAATAGTTATTCTTATCTGTTTTTATTACTCTTGGGTCTTCGCATCCCATTTTTTCGTATTTTTTTTCTGGTTTTATTACTGGGTTTTTGGGGAATGGTTTAAAAGAAAAGCCATTCTGGCTTGAAAAAAGATTAATTTTAGATATGGTTTTATTTTCGTATCCAAACTCACTTCGGCCCAGCAAAAAAACCTTTTCTTTTCGAACAACAGTTGTGGGGTTATAAATCGAGGACTCTTTTTTTTCTAAAGAGGGGACGATGATTGGATTCCCTTTGTATTTTTTAGCGCTTAACATTTTTTAAAAAATTATTAAACTTCTCCTTTCTTAATAGCAGAAAGCAATTCTTTTAAACTGCAGGTAGCAACTCCAATAACAGTATCGGCTCCGCCATAATAAACAAAAAGAGTGTCTTTTATTACTACAGCACCGCAAGTAAAAACTACATTAGGGACAGCTCCTTCTTTCTCATAAGGCTCTTCCGGTTCTAAAATCCAATTCTTTGAACGATAGAGAATTTTTTCAGGATCTTCTTTGTCAAGAAGCATTACGCCTAATCTATAAATACGTTCTTCTTTTTTCCCATCTTTTTTCTTTTTTTCTCTTCGAGAAACTCCTCGTCTGTCTATACCATGATAGATTAAAAGCCAACCATCTTTTGTTTCAATAGGAGGAGCGCCTGCTCCAATTTTCCAAGAGTCCCAAGAATTTTCCCTGGGAGTTGCTATTACTTTGTGGCCAATCCATTTAGGTGGGAAAGGTGTTAAATTTTTTGTATAAGCCACATATATTGATGGTTCAATGCGATAAAAAAGCACGTAATATCCATTAATTTTTTTGGGGAACAAAACGCCGTTCTTTTCTGGTTCAAAAACATCTGGTAATAAAAGATGATCAAATCTTTTCCAATGAAAAAGATCATCGCTTACAGCCATAGCAATATTGGTTTTCTCTTCTTTAAATAACGGGGGAGCATTATAGCCAAGATAAGCAGTATATAAAAGATAATATTTACCATCGATTTCAGTAATTCTAGGATCTTCGCATCCTGCTGGCTCATACCATTTTTTTGGTTCTAAAATTGGTTTTTCGTATCTTTTTTCTATTGTTACGCCATCATTTTTTAACACACACGCTCCTAATCGTGAAATAGGATACCCATCAATTTCGTCTTCACCCATTGCACGATAAATAAGGTGCACCTTATTATCTTTTAAAACTGCAGCTGGATTAAAAACCATCTTTGATTCCCAGGGATGTTCTTTTATTGGTGTTAAGATTGGGTTTTTAGAATAACGTTGAAGTTTAAACATAAAATTTATTTTACTTCCAAAATACTTCGTATTCTTTTTACTCTTCTTTTTGTTTGTAATTTATCAATACAAAGAAGGAAATAAATTATATATAGTTTTTAAATTTTTGAGTTAATTTCACAAATCTTTCCTAATTTTTATTATATCAAATTTATGTTTAAAAGCAAAATAAAAATGAGCATTTTTATATCATGCTCAAGATATTTTTATAATTTAAATGAATAAAGGTTATAATTGGATCCGATTTATATCCCAATAGACATAGGGATCCGCTTCTATTTTTATCGTTAACTTTTTCTAATAATAATTAGAGGTAATAATTAGAGGCCTAGATAAGTAATAATGTTGTTACTTTCCAAATCATTAAATAATTGTTGATGTTTGCTTAAAATTGAAATTTAGAGTAAAATTTATTTACTGGTGGGGTGCGCCGAATTGGCAAGGCACACGCCTGGAAAGCGTGAACCTCGAAAGAGGTTTGCAGGTTCGAGTCCTGTCCCCACCGCCAATCATAAAAAGATGTTGCTGGCTCGCCAGTCGATTTTAGGCGCAAAATTGAATTTTTTGTCTTTGTTCCGCAATGCGGAACGCCAGAAGCGGGTTTTTCTTTATCTTTGATTTTTGTTTGCTTGGGCTCCTTGAATGAATAATAAAGCCATTTATGATAAAGTATTTTAGCAGAAAGCATATAAAGACGGAACGATGGGTTGGTTAATTCAACCGGATAGGACAAAAGAATACACTTTAATTTGCGATTATAATGTCTTGTGGGTTCCTTTTGGAAGATATGTTGGTCGTAAAGGAAGTTATTTTGTTACGTTTTTTGGAAAGATTTTATAATTTTGAGGATTGTTTTCCGAAACAAAAACATTCGGCATAAATGTTTCACAAAAATCAAAAATCAAAAATCAATGTAAATTAGGTTCAAGAATTAAACGCAACATACCTTCTTGTCATCGCGAGGAGTCCCTCATCTTAGTAAAAGGTGAGTGGACGACGTGGCGATCTCGTTGTGCGTTTACAAACGTTCCACGGGATTGCTTCGGCTTCGCCTCGCAATGACAAATAACAAATAAAAATTAAAAATTAAAAATTAAAAATTAAAAATTAAATTGCTATGTCTCTTTCTATTGGAATTGTTGGTTTGCCCAATGTAGGCAAGTCAACTTTATTTCAAACACTAACTAAAAAACAGGTGGATAGGGCCAATTATCCTTTTTGCACTATTGATCCAAATGTGGGTGTTGTTGCTGTGCCAGATGTGAGGGTTGATAAACTTGCTGAGTTGACAAAATCAAAAAAGAAAATATATGCCACTGTTGATTTTATTGATATTGCTGGCTTGGTAAAGGGCGCAAGCAGGGGAGAGGGTTTGGGTAATCAGTTTTTAGCTAATATTAGAGAGGTTGATGCTATTCTTTATGTTTTGCGTGCTTTTTCTGACAATAAAATTATAAATACCCAAGATAGCATTAATCCCTTTAACGATAAAGAAATTTTGGACACTGAGTTGATTTTAAAAGACCTTGAGACAGTAGAAAAAAGGTTAAAAAGTTTAGAAGGAGACATAAGGAGAGGAGACAAAGAAGCAATAAAGGAAAATGAAACACTTCTAAAAGCAAAAAAAATTTTGGAAGAAGGCAAGGTTCTTTTTGAATTCAAAGAAAAAGAGTTTAAAGAAAAGGAATTTGAAGAGTTAAAAAACTATCAACTGTTAACTGCAAAACCGCGACTTTATCTTTTAAACGGTAAAGACGAAGAAGTTCCTCAAGATGTGATTGATGAATTTAAAAATCACAATTGGCCTTTTTTAATAATAGATCTTTTAACAGAGTTTGAAGCAGCGGGTTTGTCCAGCAAAGAAAGAAAAGAATTAGAATTACCTGAAAAAACAGAACTTGATCTTTTAATTAAAAAATCTTATGAAATTTTGGGCCTGATTACCTTTTTTACTACTGGAGAAGATGAGACACGTGCTTGGACAATAAAAAAAGGAACAAAAGCGCCTCAAGCCGGTGGTGTTATTCATTCTGATTTTGAGAAGAATTTTATCAAAGCCGAGGTAATTAATTGGGAAGATTTAATCAAAGCCGGTGGATTTGCCGCGGCAAGAGAAAAGGGATTAATTCGCACTGAAGGGAAAGATTATATAGTCCAAGACGGAGATGTTATTGAGATAAAGCACAATGCTTAAAAATTAAATTACATTTTTTTCCGTTTTAATTCTCTTAATCGTCTCGACGGGGGGTATTTTTATAAATTTTGTTGATATTGCAAAAAATTTGACTTTTTTATTTAAAAAAGATAATATATAAACTGCTTTATATAAATTATATAATTAATTTTTAAAAAATATGAATCTAATTCCAACGGTTATAGAAAAATCTCCTGAAGGAGAACGCGCATACGATATTTATTCCCGACTTTTAAAGGAGCGGATTATTTTTTTAGGTGGTCAAATTACCGATGATGTGGCTAATGCAGTGATTGCTCAATTATTGTTTTTGGAAAGTCAGGATTCTAAAAGGGATATTAAACTTTATTTAAATAGTCCGGGTGGCTCAGTTACGGCAGGATTAGCCATTTACGATACAATGGAATATATCAAGTGTGATGTTTCAACAATTTGTGTGGGGATGGCAGCATCAATGGCAGCAGTTCTTTTAGCTGCTGGTCAAAAAGGTAAAAGATTTGCTTTGCCTAATTCAGAAATTATGATTCATCAAGTGATGGGGGAAGCGGGTGGACAGGCAGTAGAAATTGAAATTTCAGCAAAACACATTCTTAAGATTAGGGACAGAATAAACAAGATTTTATCAAAACATACGGGTCAGCCATTAAAAAAAATTGAAAAAGATACCGATAGAGATTTTTTTCTTACGCCAGAGGAAGCAAAGGCTTATGGCATAGTAGATAAGATCATTAAAAAATAAAACGTGTTGTTTTTATAAACTTTAAAACCGATACGCGCAATTTTAAATTTATTTAAATAAGAATAAAATTTATTATGGAAGTACAAATTGAAAATCTACCAAAATCAAAAGTAAAAATTAAATTAAGATTAACAGGCGAGGAATTCTCGCCTTATTTACTAAAAGCTACTGAGAATCTAGCAAAAACATTAAATTTGCCAGGTTTTCGTCCGGGCAAAGTTCCTGCAGAGATTGCCAAAGAGAAATTAAATGAAAATGATATTTTAGAGGAAGCTGCTAATATTGCTTTGAATGATTCCTTTCCTAAAATAGTAGAGGAAAAAGGATTAAAAGTGTTGGGTAGGCCCCAAGCAAGAATTGAAAAAATTTCTCGGCAGGAATTTGAGGCGTCTATTGAAACTTCTTTATTCCCCAATATAGAACTTCCTGATTGGAAAAAGATTGCAAAGGAAGAGGCTCAAAAAGAAATAAAAATAGAGGATAAAGAGGTTGAAGATGCTCTTTCTTACTTACAAAAATCAAGAGCAAAGTATGTTAAGGTTTTTGAGCCTGCTTCAAAGGGAAAACAGGTAGAAGTAGATTATGAGATAAGAAGCGGAGGAGTAAAAATTGAAAATGGAGATATTAGAGGTCAAAAATTTATCTTGGGAGAAAATTCTAAAGAGAATGGAGAGTCAATATTTATTCCAGGATTTGAAGAAAAAATTTTAGGAATGAGGGAGAATGAGGAAAAAGAATTTTCATTAATGGCTCCATCAAGTTTTTGGCAAAAAGAATTACAGGGCAAACCTTTGGATTTTAAAGTGAGAATGAAGGGTGTTTTTAAAGTAGATACACCAGAGATAAACGATGAGTTTGCTCAATCATTGGGAAAATTTAAAAACAAAGAAGATCTTCAAAAAAATATTTCTGAGGGAATTTTAGAAGAAAAAAGGCAAGAAGAAAAAATTCGATGGCAGAGTGCAGTATTGGGTAAAATTGCAAAAGAAGCCAAGATTGATTTACCTGATATTTTAATAGAAGAAGAAAGAGATGCAATGATTGATGATTTGAAAAAAAGAATCGAGCAAATGGGAATATCCTTTGAACAATATCTTCTTCATCTTAAAAAATCAATAGATGATTTGAAAAAAGAACTTTTACCTGAAGCAGAAAAGAGAACAAGAATGCTTTTGTGCATTTATGAAATTGCAAAGAAGGAAAATATTAAAATAGAAGAAAAGGAGATAGAGGAGGAAATTAATAAAATTTTGAAACAACATCCTGAAATGGCAGAGGAAATAAAATCTCAAGAAGAAACATTAAAAAGTTATTTAAGAGAACAAATTCTTCAAAAAAAGGTGGTTGATCTTCTATTATCTCAACAAAGTGGAGAGAAGTGAAATACCAGTCATTTCGTTTGGTTTTTTAATTTCTAAGTATTCAAGAATAGTGGGAGCAATATCAAAAAGAAATCCACCGGCCTCTCCTTGAAATTCCAATTCCTTTTTCTGAGGAAATTCGCTTCTAAGATTCAAATCTACTAAGTAAAAAGGTACAGGATTAGAACTATGTTCGCCAATGATTTCTCCTGTTTTTTGATTGATCATCTCTTCAAAATTGCCATGGTCAGCGGTGATCATTGTTACATATTTATTTTTCGACTCTTCAGTTATTTTTTTAACACAACCATCTAATATTTCTGCTGCCTTAATGGCTGCTTTTAAATTTCCGGTATGTCCCACCATATCAGCATTGGCAAAATTTACTAATATAAATTGATATTTTTCTTTCTTCATTTCTTCTATTACTTTTTCAGTAATAGTGAGAGCTCGCATTTCTGGATTTTTATCATAATGTGGTCCTCCCACTGAAGGAATAATAACCCTATCCTCACCAGGAAAGGGTTTTTCTTTTAAACCGTTAAAAAAATAAGTGACATGAGCATATTTTTCTGTTTCAGCAATTCTTAATTGAAAAAATCCAGCGTCTGAAATAACCTTGCCCAGAGTGTTTTCTATTTTTGGGGGTTCAAAAGCCACTTTAATATAGGGATTATTTTCTAGATATTTTGTCATTGTGGCAAAACACAAGTCAGGTTTTTCACCGCCAATATTAAATCTTATTTTTCTTTCAAAGCCCTTAAAATTTTCTTCTACAAATGCCCTTGTTAACTCTTTTGCTCGATCTTCTCTAAAATTAAAGAATATTACACCATCATTTTTTTTGATAATTCCTTCTGGATTAAGTACGGCTGGTTCAATATATTCATCAGTAAGGCCCATTTGGTAAGAGTTTTCAAGATACTGAGTAAGATTAGAAATATGCTTTCCCTCTCCTTCGGTAAGACATTGATAAACTTTTTTAATTCTATCCCAATTTTCATCTCTATCCATTGCAAAGGACCTGCCACAAACAGTAGCAATCTCTCCCAGCTTGCCTTGCTGAAGTCGCTGATTGAGGTTTTGCAAAAAAATCACCGCTTCTTTTTGGGGAGTATCTCTTCCGTCTGTAAAAACATGCAAAAACACTTTTTCTATATTGTTTTTTTTGCAAAGATCGAGCAGGGCATACAAATGATCAATATAGCTATGAATTGCGCCTGAAGAAACTAACCCCATTAAATGCAGTCGGGAGTTTTTTTCCTTTACATAGTTAATAGTTTCAATCAAAGCGGGATTTTCAAAAAAAGAACCATTTTGAATGGCAGTAATAATTCTTGGCAGATACTGATAAATGATCTGTCCGCACCCCATTGTTAAATGGCCTACTTCGCTGTTTCCTTCTTCCCACCAGGGGAGTCCAACATTAATTCCTGAAGCGTGCAAAATGGTTGCTGGATAATATTCCTCAATGTTTTTAATCGCAGGTATATTGGCTTGCGATGGGGCATTTCCTGGTTGAGGGGGCGCTATACCCCAACCATCTAGTACAATAAGAATAACTTTTTTCATAAAATGTGATTCAAATATCCGCGCGCAAGCGAAAGGAAAACTTAATTCATAAATTGCTACGGATATCAATATTCAAATATGTTCAATAAGACGAGCGGGCTCGCAGGTAAATTAATACTTTTGAATACTTTATTTTACTTTTTTGACAAAAAAATGTCAATGTGATAGTATAATAATGTTAAATGTCAAAGTTAATCTAATGTCTAAATAAGTCCTAATTATCTAAAATCCAGTTTATTTTAGTCATTTTAGATTAGTCGTTGGGGCTTAATTAAGTCAATTAGAAATTAGCTAGTTAATTATTAATCATTTTATGTTTTATGACAGAATACATACTTTTAATTTTAGGAGCAGCTTCGCTTGGTGTTGGGGCTATTCTTGGTTATTTTACCCGTCAGAGCGTTGCTAAGTTTCAAGCAGGCTCAATTGAAAGGACCATTCAGGAAAAATTATCTGAGGCAAAGACAGAGGCCCAAAATATTATTCTTGATGCTAAAAAGAAGGCCTTTTCTCTGTCTGAGCAAACACGAAAAAAGATAGAAGACAGAGAAAGAGAATTAATGGTTTTGGAAAGGCAATTAGAGAGGAGACAAGGTATTTTGGATCAGAAAATTGCTGATTTTGAAGAGAAAGAGAAAAATCTTTTAAGAGAAAAAAGAGAATTGGCAAGACTGAGAGGAGAAATTGATAAGATTATTTCTCAAAAAAAGCAAGAACTGGAAAGAATAAGCGGCATTTCAAAAGAAGAGGCAAAAAAAGAGATATTTGCTGAAACCCAAAAAGAATATCAAAAAGAATTTGAACAAAAACTTTCACGATTGGAAAAAGAAGGCGAGGAAAAAATTCAACAAAGAGCAAAAGAAGTATTGAGTTTTGCTGTTCAACGATTGCCGTCTTCATCCATTACAGAGCTAACCACAACTATTGTTTCTTTGCCTGATGATGAAATAAAAGGAAGAATTATTGGTAAAGAAGGAAGAAACATCAAGGCGTTTGAAGAAGCAACTGGTGTTGAGCTAATGGTAGACGAAACGCCAAATGTTGTTTTTCTCTCATCTTTTGATCCATTACGTCGAGAAATTGCTAAAATTGCTCTTGAACGGCTTATAAAAGACGGTAGAATACAACCGTCAAGAATAGAAGAGATTGTCAAAGACGTACAGGAAAAAATACCAGAAAAAATTCAAAAAATTGGTAAAGAAGCTGCTTATAAAGTTGAGGTTTTTGATCTTGATCCAAAACTTCACCAACTTTTAGGCAGATTAAAATTTAGAACTAGTTTTGGTCAAAATGTTTTGGATCATAGTATAGAGGTGTCTATCTTGGCAAAAAGCTTAGCGGAAGAAATAGGCGCTGATTCAAAAATAGCAGCTAAAGCAGGACTTTTGCACGACATTGGAAAAGCCGTTGATTGGCAAGTTGAGGGTTCTCATATTGATATTGGAATACGGATCTTAGAAAAATTTAAGGTAGAAAATGAAGTGATAAAAGCAATGAAGAGTCATCATGAAGATTATCCTTATGAAAGTATTGAAGCAGTGCTTGTTCAAACTGCTGATGCAATTTCTGCTTCAAGACCCGGCGCTCGCAAAGACAACACTGAAAATTATTTAAAACGTTTAGAGGAATTGGAAAATATTGCTAAACGTTTTCCAGGGGTAAAAAATGCTTATGCCCTTGAAGCTGGTAGGGAGATTAGGGTATTTGTCAAAAATGATGAAGTTGACGATTTTGAATCTAAAAAATTAGCTCAGGAAATTGCAAAGAATATTGAGGAAGAATTAAATTATCCTGGCGAGGTGAAGGTAGTGGTGATAAGGGAAACAAGAGTAACAGAATACGCAAGATAAATTAAAATATTTATAGAAATTTGTCCGCTGTCGCTCATAAAATTCATTTGAAATTTCTGCTTCTTTTTCTTGCCAAGGCATTTTAGAGAAAAAGAAAAAAAGAGAACAGCTGGTTTGTATGAAATTTGTCCCAACCGCAAAGAAAGGAATTGTATTCTATTCATATTTTTATGTCTTTTTTTAATCATCGAGCCAAGAATGTTACCTTGGCAGCTTTTATTTTAATGGTAACAACTCTTATTGCTAAACTATTGAGTTTGGCAAGATTAAGGGTTTTTACTACACTCTTTACTACTGAAGAGCTTGATATCTATTTTGCTGCTTTTCGCATTCCAGATCTGTTGTATAATGTTTTAATTTTAGGAGCTATTTCTACAGCTTTTATCCCGGTATTTTCTGATTATTGGTCAAAATCAAAAGAAGAAGCATGGAAACTTTGCAATAATGTACTGTGCGTGTTTCTGGGTCTTTTAATCATTTTGGCAATATTATTAGCTATTTTTGCACCTCAATTAATGCATCTTGTTGCTCCAGGGTTTGATGATGCAAAAATGAATTTGCTGATTCGTCTAACTAGAATAATGTTTTTATCGCCTATTATTTTGGGGATCAGCAATATTTTTGGTTCTTTATTGCAATATTTTTCTCGTTTTTTGATTTATTCTCTAGCACCCATAATGTATAATGTTGGTATTATTTTGGGTGCTTTGTTTTTTGCTCCAAAGATGGGTATCGAGGGATTGGCTTGGGGTGTAGTTTTAGGGGCTGTATTTCATCTTTGCGTTCAATTGCCGGCTGTTTTTCTTTCTGGTTATCGTTTTAATGCAGTTTTTGATTTCAATCACCAGGGATTAAAAAAGATTTTTAAATTGATGGTGCCCCGAACAATAGGGCTTGCTGCCCAGCAAATAAACCTTATTATAATGACAGCCATTGCGTCACTGTTGGCTGTGGGTAGTATTACTATTTTTAATATTTCCAATGATCTTCAATATATTCCTATTTCTCTTTTTGGGGTTTCTTTTGCTACGGCTGTTTTTCCTTCTCTTTCGCGAAGTTTTTCAAGAGCCAAGGCCTCATTAAATAAAGCAAAAAAGGAAAAAGAAAAGTTTATGCAAAAATTTATCTCAGTTTTTTCTCAGATACTTTTTTTTACCCTGCCGCTTTCTATTTTATTTTTTCTTTTGCGGGCTCAGCTTGTTAGAATTATTCCTGGCAGTGAAAATTATACCTGGCAAGATACGCGTTTAACAGCTGCTTGTCTGGGAATTTTTGCTTTTTCTATTTTTGCTCAAAGTTTGATTCCCTTAATAACACGGGCTTTTTATTCGTTTCAAGACACCAAAACCCCTGTTAAAATCAGTGTTTTTTCAATTATTTTGAATATTATTTTTGCCTTTTTATTTGTTTATATTTTTTCGTTTAATAATGGTCTTTATTATTTCTTTCAGTCGTTTTTAAAGTTAGAAGGAATTTCTCAAATATCAATAATTGGCCTTCCTTTGGCTTTTTCTTTATCGTCAGTGATAAATTTGATTTTATTGTTGAGTGCATTTAAAAAGAGAGTGGGGGATCATTGGGATTTAAAATTGGGCAATGTCTTTTTAAGAATTTTATTTTTATCATTGTTATGTGGCGGGGTAACTTTTGGATGCTTGCATCTTTTTGCTCTTTTTTTCGATCTTCAAACCTTTGGCAGGATATTTTTACAAGCGGTTTTTGCAGGTGGCATAGGATTGATTTTTTATATTTATTTGTCAAAGATTTTACATTTTCCAGAATACGATTTAATTTTTGAGCCGTTTTTGGCTCGTAAAAAATATGGCAACAAAGAAAAAAAATAATATTTTACAAATTATTTTTTCAGTGCTGGTGTTCTTTGTGATGCTTTCAATGATTTTGTGGCTTTTATGGCCATTGTTCAGATAGTTTTTGTTGATTTTTAGCAATTTTTTTGTTATATTAAAAAAGGATATAAGCGCAGTTTATTTTATTTAATTTTTATGGCTAGAATTGGCATTGATCTTGGCACTTGTAATTCAATTGTGTTTTTGCAGGGCAAGGGAGTGGTTCTGTCTGAACCAACAGTAGTGGCTGTTTCTCAAGGAGAAAACAGGGTTTTAGCTATTGGCAAAGAAGCAAAGGAAATGATTGGCAGAACTCCTGATACCATTATTGCTTATCGTCCATTAAGAGATGGCGTTATTGCTGATTTTAGGGTTACTCAGGCAATGTTGCGATATTTTATAAAAAAGGTTCAGGGCACTTTTTCTTTTTTTAAACCCGAGGTCTTAATTGGTATTCCGGTCGGTGCCACATCAACCGAAAGAAGAGCAGTGATTGAAGCCGCTTTAAAAGCCGGCGCCAAAGAGGCATTTGTGGCAAAGGAGCCGGTTCTGTCAGCTATTGGTGCTGGAGTTCCTATAAATTCTCCTTCTGGCAATATGATTGTTGATATTGGTGGCGGAACTACTGAGGTAGCGGTAATTTCTTTGGGCGGAGTGGTTTCTGCTTCTTCTGTAAGGGTGGGAGGAGATCGTTTGGACGAGGCAATTAGTGATCATATTAAAGAAAAATATAGTTTGGCGATTGGTGAACAAACTGCTGAAAGAATTAAAATTCAAATTGGTTCTGCTTTGCCTCCAGAAGAAGAAGAAAAAATGGAAATTAGGGGCAGAGATTTATTTTCCGGTCTTCCAAAAATTATTGAGATTTCTTCAAGTGAAATTTGCCAGGCGATTCAGGCAGAATTGGAAGAAATGCTTCAGTGTGTAAAAAGTGTTCTAAAAGAAACACCGCCAGAGGTTTCTGCTGATATTATTGATAAAGGAATGGTGCTGGCTGGTGGCGGTTCTCAATTGCGAAGAATAGATGAATATTTTAAAATGCATACCGGTGTTTCTACTCAAATTGCTGATGAGCCATTATTTTGTGTTGCAAAAGGAACAGGTATGGTTTTAGAGCATTTAGACGCTTACAAAAAGAGCATAATGACAAAAAAGGGATAATTCAAACCTGC
>ERZ795051.2719-NODE-2719-length-19223-cov-4.482627_pt1 | contig 19223 bp, 13 predicted proteins | sample MGYA00375135_ERZ795051 | MGnify/ENA primary metagenome ERZ795051 (study PRJEB30180, sample SAMN05720222) | activated sludge metagenome | isolation source: Anaerobic digester | place: Japan | collected 2015-05-26 ... | reverse complement strand
TATTTTCCCTCTTTGAATAATGCCCAGCCCGCATCCAGGTAGGCTGCCCGCCTTGCCGCCAGGCCGGCTTGCGACAGGGCCCCCGTTGGACGGCTGATTTCGAATTCCGCCGGACGCGAGTCTGTGACCCGTGGCCGGTCGGGAGTTCCCGCCCCGACGCTTGTTCCCACCTCGACCTCGGAGGATCCAGAAAGAGCTGAAATGCCTGAATACCTGCTCCGCGAGTCCCACCTGCTCGGCCTTCGTTCCAGCCCCAGCGGGCCCTTTGTCTCCGCCTCCCGATACAGCCGTTGCAGTGCGGTTGCCCCCTGCGGGCGATACCAGTTCTGTCCCAGACCACCGGCGGTTCCGCCCTGGATCGGCCGCACAGCCTGCCCCATAAAGACGGCACGCCCACCACCTTGCGTGCCCGGAGGAATCACCGTGTTCACCGGATAACTCGCAACCCGGCTCCCCTCAGTGAGTCCCGCCCCGTCAGCCTCTCTGGGAACGTCGGAAAACGCCAACGCTATGCAGCAGGCAAGTAGCATTACCACCGAATGCCCACGTTCCGGAAATAATTTTACGGCTAGTCGGTCTATCATCTTAAATCCTGACGGAAGGAACCCTTACGGCAAGACAGGGGCCACGCCCGCAAGGGTTGCCTTGGCCTCAGTCTAATTCCCTATAAACCTCAAATCAAGATATCGACGACCTTGCCGCCTTAGTCTAAGACAACCTGCCGCTAATCTGGTTGTTCCGGAGGTTAGGTTGCCGTATGATGACTTGGCATACGACGTAAGCAATCTGGCATTAGGTCGACAAGACGAAATTACGACGCCGTGACCGTTTCGCGGCAGCCCTGAGCCATCAACGATACAATCGCCCTGGGAATCTTTGGGAGCGGCAACACCTGGTCAACGACACCGGCTCTGATGGCCGCGCCAGCCATGCCAAATACATAGCTGGTGGCACGATCCTGTGCCACGGTCCATGCCCCGTGTTCACGCAGCTTCGCGAGACCGGCAACCCCGTCACGACCCGCCCCGGTCAAGAGCACCCCGACCGCCTTGGCACCACATGCGCCGGCGATGGACTCGAACATCAAGTCCGCCGCAGGGCGATGGCCGGACACCCGAGGACCACCCTCCAATACAACGATGAGCTCCTCACCCCGGCGGGCGACCTGCATGTGCAGGCCTCCTGGTGCGATCAGGATCTCGCCGGTCTTGACCGGCTGTCCATCGACCGCTTCCCGCACAACCATCCGGCACGTCGCGGCCAGCCGCTCGGCCAGAACGGTGCTGAAATAAGGCGGCATGTGCTGGGCGACCAGAACAGGCGGGAAATCCGACGGAAACGACGGCAACATTCTCGCCAGCGTCTGGGGGCCGCCGGTGCCGATCCCGATTCCCACCACCCACCGGCCCTTGATTCCGCTCGCAATCAGCTCCTCCGGGACGTCGGCCAAAGGCCCGCGAGACCCCCGCGATTTCGCGGCACGCACTGCGGCGAGAATCTTCTCGCAGAGCAGTTCCCTGAATCTCGGAATGCCATCAACGCCCGTCTTCCTCGGCTTGACGACAAAATCAAAAGCCCCTCGTTCCAGCGCCTCCATGGCCATGCTCGCGCTTTCCCGGTTCAGCGACGCGATGACCACGATCCTCGCAGAGCATCTGGACTGAACCAGATTCAGGATCTCAAGACCCTGCCGGTCAACCATGTCGACATCCACGGTCACCACGTCGGGCTGCAGGTGATCGATCTTCTCGATCACCTCCTCGCAGCCGGAGGCGAAACCAACGACCTCGATGTTACGTTGGCCGGACAGCGCGCTTCGCAGGATCGTTCGAACAAACGTGCTGTCGTCGATGATCAGAAGTCGGATGTTCGAGTGAGCCACCGGCATCCCCCTGCGTTCTCTCCGCTCAAGCGGCTCGGCCGTCGCCACGGCAAGAGGCTACTCCACGAACCGGACGCCGACGTAACGAATAGAACCCTCGACGCCCACATGGCGCACTTCAGCGTCCAGAACGTAAAAGTTGTTGTTAACATTGAACGAGAGCGAAAGAATCTCACCGATAGCAGGCACATAGTCGGTGATCACCCTCGCACCGCCGACCACGATGTCGGCCAACAAGCCGCGTGCGGTCAATCCGAAGCGCGAACAAACCTCGACGGGCACCGAGCCCGATTCAAGCTCATATCGCGTATGTCGCCGCCGGTTGCAGGAACCCGGCCAGTCATTTCCGATCTCCACCAGTCTGAAATGCCGCCGCAGTTCGGCCAGCAGTTCTTCGCCGGTTGCGATGGTCACCATGTGAGCTTCTGCCTCCGTTATTTCGTCGCCAGCAGGTGCGGCTTATCGGACGAGCGATCACCGTCGCGCATGCCGCCCGTTCTGTCTTCGGCTAGCAGGCACCATGAATCGAGATACAAGCGGACGCATTGAGGAATCGCAGCGGCAAACCACTGGAAAGCCGCGCACGAGTTCACAAAGGCATGCTGTCCAGAAAAGCCTGGTTGCTCGGGAATTTTCTCAGGGAATCGAGCAGCATTTCCATCGCCTTGTTCGGCGGCTGATTGCAGATCTGTCGCCGGATCCGGTAGGTCTTCTCCGTAACTTCCTTGCCCAGGAGCAATTCCTCCTTGCGTGTGCCGGACTGATTAAGGTCGATGGCCGGCCAAAGCCGCAAGTTGGCCAAATCACGGCTGAGCATGATCTCCATGTTGCCCGTACCTTTGAACTCATTGAAGATGACCTCGTCCATGCGGCTGCCGGTTTCGATAAGGGCCGAGGCCATGATGGTGAGGGAACCTCCATGCTCGATGTTGCGCGCCGAGCCGAATATCGCCTTGGGCTCGGCAAGGGCTCGGATATCGATGCCCCCGCTCATGGTCCGGCCTGAGGAGCGAATGCCCGCGTTATAGGCCCTGCCCAGGCGGGTCAGCGAATCAAGGAGAATGAAGACGTTCCGGCCGGTCTCGACCATCCGCTTGGCTTTTTCGATCATCAGGCGGGCGATGCGAATGTGGCTGGCGACGTTCTGGTCATTACTGGATGCGACGACCTCGCCCCGAACCGTCCGCCGCATTTCGGTCACTTCTTCCGGACGCTCGTCGATCAAGAGAACCATCATGTAAACTTCGGGATGGTTCGCGGCAAGCCCGGCGGCCATCTGCTGCAAAAGGACCGTCTTGCCGGTCCGGGGAGGGGCGGCAATCAGACCCCGCTGCCCCAGCCCGATGGGCGTCATGAGATCGATAACGCGCATGGAGAGCGAACCGCCGGGCGTCTCGAACCAGAGCCTGCTGGTGGGGTCAATAACGGTCAGCTCGGCGAAATCGGGCAGTTCCCCGTAGGCCTCGGGTTCCAAGCCGTTTACCGATTGGACGGCGGACAGAACCAATCGAGAACGTCCGCCATGCCCGTTCACGACCCCCAGGCCTGTGACCGTCTCGCCGCCGCGGAGATGCCATCGCCTGATGATTGAGTCAGGAACGAATGCATCCGTCGAATGGACGGCGTAGTTGCGCCTGGGAGAGCGCAAGAACCCTCCGCCGTTCTCCTGCAACTCCAATGTGCCATCAACAATCGACTCGGGCATCCGCCTCTCCTGAAACCTGTTGCCTGCTTTTGCTCGTGGACGAGTAGGCCCGTCATGATCGCCCGCCGTCAAGCACCCAGCGGCCCCGGAAAACCGAAGGAGTGTGCCGACGGCTGCTCGTTGGCCATGAACGAACGGAAAAGCTACCGCACTGCCGCCGCCAGCACATTGATGAATTCCGGTGTCGTGCCACAGCAGCCCCCGATAATGTTGGCCCCGGCCTCAATCACCTCGCGTGCCTTCTGGGCAAACTCCTTAGGGGTCATCCTGTACACCACCCGGCTGCCATCGATTTCGGGCAGCCCGGCATTGGCCTTGACCCAGATCGGCTTGCTGGTCGCGGCTCGCAAGCGGCCGGCTACCTTGATATAGTTATCTATGCCGATTCCACAGTTGCATCCGATGACATCGGCGCCGGCCTCGGTCAGACCCTGTACCGCCTGTTCCGGCGTCACCCCCATGAGCGTGCAGGACTTGTCTCGGCCGGAATCGAAGGTCATGCTGCCCACCACCGGCAATCCGGTGGTCTTGGCTGCTCGAACGGCGGTCATGGCCTCCGTCAAATCGGCCATCGTCTCGACGACCAAGCCGTCCGCCCCGCCGGCCGCGAGGGCCTCGGCCTGTTCCCTGAAGACATCATAGAGCGTCTTCTCGTCGACCTCGCCGATCAACAGCATCTTGCCGCTGGGACCCATTGACCCGAACACCTTGGCCCTGTGGCCGGCAGCCCGCCTGCTGATACAGGCACCCGCCTCATTGAATTCTCTCATCCTGGCCTCGAATCCATGGCTGGCAAGCACGATCCGATTGCCCCCAAAGGTGTTGGTCAGAATGATCTCAGAGCCTGCCGCGACATACGAGGCGGCGACCTTCTCGACCAGCTCCGGCTTGCTGATATTCCATTCCTCGCGGCAGTAGCCAGGCGGGCACCCGAGCTTATCGAGTTCGGTTCCCCAAGCACCATCGGCCAGCGTCACTCTGCCGACGTAATCCTGAACATTCGCAACCATCATCTGCCCTCATTCGCACTGGAGGGTCTGCGGACCACCCTGGTCGTGTCCTGCCTTGGCGCGCCATGCAGCTTGGCCGTGTCAGAATGTGGCCACGCGCCGTAAGCCAGCCATGGATGTCGGGCGTACCCATCCACACCCGCAAGACTCACAGGCGCCTTGAGTCCTGCCCAGAGAGAAATTCACAAGGGCCGCGTCTTCCGGACATCGGCCTGATTGAAAAGGCCGTTCAGATGACTAGAGTAGCCCGAGTCGCCTCCGCGAGCAACCCTGGCGAGCAAACAACGAACGACGGGGGTTTCTGAAAGCTGAAGAGGATTTCAAACCTTGAGAATCATCCGCGAGCCAAAGGTCTATCTTCTCGGCCGGCAGACGATCGACCCAGAGGAACTGAGCCGTTTCCTGGCCGACCACGAGGTGGCCAATTGGACCACCGACACGGATATCGCCGGTCAGAAGCTGTGCGAGATCGCCGGCCGGGTCTGCTACATGAGTTTCGCCAAGCCCCGTCCCGGAGGCAACAAGGCTTATCTGGGACATCTTTTGGAGGTCGGACACGGCAGTGTGCTGGAACACGCCGTGTTCAACCTGCTGATCACTGGCGTCTCACGGAGCTTCACCCACGAACTGATCAGGCATCGGGCCGGTTTCGGTTACTCCCAACTCTCGCAGCGCTACGTGGACGAATCCACGGCGGATTTCGTCGAGCCCGACTGCATCGCCCGGGACCCTGGCCTGCATGCCGTCTGGCTGCGGGCCATCGAAAAAAGTCTGGAGGCTTATCGGGAACTGGTAAACGCCCTGATGAACGCCCCTTGGCAGGTCCAGGATAAGACTCTTCAGCGCAAGATTGCCCGACAGGCGGCCCGGTCGGTCTTGCCAAACGCGACGGAGACCAAGATCTTCGTCACGGCCAACGCCAGAGCCTTGCGCCACTTCATCGAGATGCGATGCAGCGAGTCTGCCGAGGTTGAGATTCGGAAGGTGGCGGCGGAGGTTCTGCGGGTTCTTCAGAAAGAGGCCCCAAACCTGTTCGGCGACTACGAGCTGCACCCGCTTCCGGACGGCACTTTCGAGGCTCGCACTCGTCATCGCAAAGTGTAGCAAAGAATCAGGACCCTTCACGCCCGAGACGGCTGGGCCTCGCAGACCCAGCGCCGCGCCCTGGGTAGCGTCGCGACCTTTCAGTTGTTGATAGCAGGAATACGTTCCGAACAAAAAAGCACGGCCCGCGTGCGTTGTCTCGCACATGGGCCGCGCTGCGTCCCTTCCGCCTCTCATTGCCGCATTCTGCGGCCGTCATTGTTTGCGCATTTCACGGCCGATTGAACAACCCAATCACTGTGAAATGCCACAAGGCTTCCTTCCCCTCCCCTCCTCCTCATCCTCCAATGCGCTTCATTCCCTGCCGGCTTCTCTTTCCCCGCTGGCGCTCCGAGGCCCCTCCGGCGCCTCGTGCGTCAAATAACCATCGCTCAGCGCGAACTCCACACTTGGCGCCGATTGTTCACACCGACCAGCCAGCCGACCGCGATCATCAGACTCGACATAGCGCAGGCTGATTAGACCAAACCTCGCTGTTGTACATGCACGAGAACGTGCGAATAAGAATCGCGAGACCAGACAGAAGAACCGGTCGTCGCATCTGAATCCTCAGCATCCGCCACGACAGAACATCACAGCGGAATGGCGTCTCCTCTACCCATATTCTAACAGCAAGCGGTGTGCCAGTGGAAGTGGGTAGTTTTGCCGATGCCACTAAGGCTTTCCCAAGCTTCGCTTCTATCGTGGATTACACCAAAGAAATCTTTGTTCAAAGGCACATTTGATCAATTGCCGCCATCCGGGCCAACGCCACGATGATGTCGGCGAGCAACAGCGATAACCTATGCCAATACAATGAAAGCAGACCTAATATTGTGTCCTATAAAGAGATATCACCAATGAAAAGCATGTGGCACCCGCGCGCGACCAAGATGCTTTGCGTCAACACTCGACTGGCATGCGGCAGTCTGCGCTTGCGGTCCTGAGGTCCGATAACAGCGAGTTTGGGCCGTCAGCGTCACGAATGGCAAGCCTTTTCAGCACCGGATGCATAACAGAACGGGATTGCTTTCTGGCTCAATCAGCATAGAGGGGAGGCGCTCTAGCCGCTGGGCAGATGATCGTGGTCAGTAATCCACCAGACCAATGAGCTTCCCCAGCACCTTCACGGTTGTGGAGAAGCTCGGCCAAGACGGCCTCTCGCCGTTTTGCCGTAGGAGCAATAGGGTCGTGTCATCATCGAGTCGTACCGGGCTTGCCCACTTGCGGACGCCGGCAACTATCTCGTGGTTCAAGCCCTCCGGACGGCTGCCGTCAAGTCTCTCAAGAATACCGAGCAGCTCATCGAGACCGAGTCTTGCCCCCGCGGGATTTGCCGCTTCGATCAACGAATCAGTATAGAGAAGCACGAGATCGTCTTCTGACAACGAGACGGCGAATTGTTGATAATCCGTCGGTTCGATCACGCCCAGCGGAAGGTTGCGAACCCGACTCACTTGCTCGGGCATGGTGGGCACGAGGGGCCTCCAGCGGCGGTCACGGCTCCGGTACCACAACGGAGGCGGATGGCCGGCGTTGCAGAGAATGAGGTGACCCGTAGGAGCGAAGTAGGTGGCGAGAACGGCGGTGGCGAAGCTCCCATCGTTGGCGACCAGACCGAATTCGCGGTTCAGGTCTCGCGCAAACTTTGTCTGATCGAGTCGGTTAATGTGCTTCTTCATCAGATTACGCAGGACAACCGCCAAGTCGGCAGCGGCGTTGCCATGGCCGGCCACATCAGCCACGATGAACCGAGCGATCCGCCCGCTGCCACACATCGAGACATAGTGGATATCCCCGCCCTGCTGCCCCTCGGCATGCGGAAGACTCAGAACCCATGCGTCGATGCCAAACACCGAGACGGTGTCCTCAACGGCCCTGTTGCCGCCCCAGATCTCCATACACTGGAGCCGGTGGCGGTCGTGAGTTCCCTTGGGCGTGGCGATCATCGGGCTAATGCTCCGGTATGCACGTGCAACCCAACCCCAGGATTGTAGCACCCGGCCCCCATCCAAGCACACGGGGCATCGGCCTTGGCTCTTCACTGAAGAACCGGGAACACGTGCAGTAGCGGGAGCCTGCACGCACCCTGAGGAGTCCGCCAGCCGACCCACCCCTCGCTTTGGCAAAGTGGGCAATCTTGCCGGCATCGGTGACCGCGATCGACCCGGTGTACCCGCCGGGACGCTAGCCCCGCGCTTCGACGGTCGGCCAGCAGGTTGCTAGAATGTTCCCGTTTGGCAAAGGGCGTGAGAACCAGTAAGGAGCTGAGCAATGGCCAGGATTCAGATCGGCATCAACATGGAGTTCGTCCGCCATCACGACATGTCTTTCGTCGCGGGTGTGGAGAAGGCGGCCGAGATCGGCTACGAGTTCATCGAGCCCATGGTGCATTGGGGACGGGAACTGATGAGCGAGGCCGGCTACTTCCATACGGTCTCAATGTTCGAGGATCCCCTCGACATTCGGGCAATTTGCGAGAAGTATAAGGTTCGCTGTTCAGGTCTCAGCGCCCACTCGCCGTTGTGCAAGCCCGATATCAGCGTCAACTATCTGCGATCCGCGATCCGTTTTGCCGCCGAGCTTGCGGCCCCGATCGTCAACACGGACGAAGGACCCAAACCTGATTTCACCGACGAAGCCACCGACCACGTTCTTATGACCTATACGCTGACGCTAGCGACTCGCGCCGCCGAAAAGCGCGGCATCTTGATCGGCCTGGAGCAGCACCAGCAGTACAGCAAGACTCCCGCGGGGCTCGACAGAATATACGGCCTGGTCAAGTCCAAGTCGCTGGGCATCAACTTCGACACGGGCAACGCGTACCTGGCCGGTGCCGACCCGTACGAGTGGCTCGAACGCTGCCGAGACCGCGTCATCCATATGCACGCCAAGGACATCAGCCTCAAGCAGAGCCAGGACGAACGAGGCAAGGTTACCGGTACGCCGGTTGGATGCGCTTGCGGTGAAGGGGTCATCGACTGGAAACGTGTCATCGACATCCTCAAGCCCGTCCAGCGGACGATCTGCTTCAGCGTGGAATGCGGCACGATCGACCAGGCGGCGGCCAGTCTCGACCACCTCAAATCACTGATTTGAGCCGCGGGTGAGGCCATACCGCACGTCGCACCGTCCGGGGGGACATAACGGGCACGTCCGGCACAGGCAACATGAGATCGACACCCTCATTGACCGACCGCGTCATGTACGTGATCGCCAGGCATCATGCCGAGGCGGTTTACAGGCGGTTCATGGCTGCGACTCGCAAAGCGACGGAAGTCCAGAAGCAAGTCCTCGCGGCGCATGTTCGCCGCAATGCCGACAGCGACTTCGGGCGCGACCATCTCTTCGATCGGATCGGATCAGTGGACGCGTTCCGAAGGCAGGTTCCGATTCTGCGTTATGAGGATCATCGACCCTACATCGAACGAGTCTGCAATGGACGCCTCCAAGCCATGTTCGGGGGGCGGCAACGCGTCAGAATGTTCGCCCTGACCAGCGGAACGACCGACCGCCCCAAATACATACCGGTCACAGATGAATTCTTGAGGACGTTCCGTCGCGGCTGGAACGTCTTCGGCATCAAGGCCCTTCTGGACCATCCCCAGGCGTTTCTGCGCGGAATCGTGCAAGTAACGTCCAGAATGGATGAATCAAGGACCCCTGCGGGTATTCCCTGCGGGGCGATTACGGGCTTGATGGCCGCAACCCAGAAACGTTTGGTCCGCAAGTACTACGTTGCACCCCAGTGCACCGCCCAGATCACCGAGCCTGTCGCGAAGTATTACGCGATCATGAGGCTCGCGATCGCTCAGGACGTCGCCTTCATGATCACCGCGAATCCGGCCACCCAACTGAAGCTTGCCCGCACTGCCGACGAGCATCGGGAAAGGTTGATCCGCGACGTCCATGACGGGACGCTGTCTTTCGAGTTATTTGTTCCTGCCCAGGTTTTCGCAAGCCTGAAAGACCGGCTGCGACCTGATCATGAGAGAGCGCGGGAGCTCGAGGGCATTGTTGAACGATATGGGGCCCTTTTGCCCAAGCACTACTGGAATCTGGCCTTCATTGCCAATTGGACCGGCGGCACCATGGGCCTGTATCTCCAGGACTTTCCGAAATACTTTGGGGACGTGCCGGTACGAGACATCGGTTTGCTGGCCAGCGAGGGGCGAATCTCCATCCCGATGGAGGACTACACGCCGGCGGGTATCCTCGACACCCAGAGCCACTTCTTCGAGTTCGTGCCGCCGGATCGAATCGAAGAAACCAACCCGAAGACTTTTCTGTGTCACGAACTCGACGTCGGTCAGGAGTACTTCGTGTTGATGACCACCGCGTCGGGGTTGTATCGCTACCACATCGGCGATCTGGTCCGAGTAGTCGGATATGAGGGGCAGGCACCGTTGATCGAATTCCTGAGCAAGGGAGCCCACATCTGCTCGCTGGCCGGCGAGAAACTCACCGAGCATCAGGTTATGCAGGCGGTGAGTCAGGCGGCCGGTCGGACGGGGATCGGCGTGACCGGTTTCGTGCTGGCCCCGCGCTGGGGTGACCCGCCGTATTACATGCTGCATATCGAGACACGGGGCGCTGGTGACGAGGTTCTCGAAGAACTGACAGCAGAGGTAGACGTCCGGCTGTCAACGCTGAACATCGAATATGCTGAACGACGCCGGAGTCTGCGACTCGGCGCCATCCGTGGGAACGCCCTGCCCGATGGCTTTCTTGCACGACTGGATCACGAGCAGGCCGAGAGCCGCCGCCGCGGCAATGAGCAGTTCAAACACCGTTACCTTTACTCGCGCCCGGGCGAGGATGCGGCGTTTCCATCGCGGCAGGCCCTGGGTTCGACGGGGCGCCCAACCGAATGAACGTCCGATGCAACTCCACAAACGTGCAAGCAGTGCGCAGAAAACGGACCCCGGGCGTCATCAGACCCGGGGTCCGAATGAGAGAGCCTGTCGAGTGGCCGGCTGCTGTCAGCGCCTGCGGACCAAGAACAAGCCGAGGCTCAGGAGAACCAGAGCCGTCGGCTCAGGGGTCAGGGTGATGTCATCGAAGCGAACGTCGACATCCCAGGTTCGGGTATCGTGAACCGCACCGCTGCTGATGTCCGGCGCCGCGACCTTCAAGAGAATAGTCATGGGCCCGCCGTCGCCAACCGCACTCACCGAAAACTGCACCCATGCATTGGGGTTCGGAGCACCGCCGGCCATATTGTCAATCAGATTCGTGACTTGCGTATAGGTGACGTCCAAGTCGTTGGCATCAGCCAAGCCGTTCTTCAAGCCGATCTGGATATCCGGGAACTGCGCCGGCATCGGGGGAGTGCCGTGATCGACGATCCGAGGATGCATTCCGTCCCACGCTGTACCGTGCTGGATGTATACTGTATTGACCCACCCGGTCAACTCGTACGTCGTGCCTGCGACACTGTTGAAGCTGATATACTTGAGTTGAGTGCACGTGCTTGGCGGGTCGGTTTCACCTTTATTCGGGTCGGCGCCATTCCAGAAAGCGTTGTGTTGAACGACCAGCGTGCCCGGATCGCCAGAGTGGCTCCCCGGATCGGGCTGGCCTTTGGACTTCCTGCCATCCGGCCAGTCGGTAAGGATCTGTCCTGTTGAGCCGAAGTACTCTTTGTGATCGTTGTTGCCGGGCCGGCTATCATAGCCCTTAAACAAGTCCACCTGCCACCCATCATAGGCCGATGCGCCGCCGACGCCCCAGTCTGCGCCGCCGTTGACGCCGCTGGTGAAAGTCTCTGTCCCACCGACAACCACTGCGGCCGACGCCCCGGCAGCCATGACCCCAAACACAAACAGTGCAACCAGGTATCTCATCGCTGTTCCTCCTCGCGGCATTCCGGCAAACGGGTTGAATGGGTCCGGCGCGCCCACGCAGCTCGCCGGCATACGCAAGTCCCGTCCGGAATTGGACCGCCTTCCTGAGAACCTCCCCTATCGAAATGCGACTCACGCGAATCGCACTGTACGCGTGTTTCTCACCTGAGCGCCGATCGCATCCCGCCACGGGTTCAAGCCAAGACCCAACTCGCAGCTCTTGAGCCTGTCGATTCAGTAGGTGAAACAATGCAATGCACGACAAACGGCCCTAACAACGAAAACCCTTGGAGGTGACGACCCTAAAGTACTCCGCAGATGCTCGAAGAAGTGTCTCTCTCCCGAGCATCTGTTGACGCGCTTTAGCGACAGCAAGGCGGGGCCGGATATACACCCCCGCCAAATCAGCATGAACCCATCATAGAGGAACTCTGGAAAGCGTGTCAACAAGAATCTTTGATTCGGGCTATCTTCCGGCATTGTGGAACCCTCCCTCGCTGAGCTCCAGGCGACCTATCCTGCGTTGGTCTGGATGCTCGGGCGGAGGCCTATCTGCCGCCACAACCTAAACTTGCGCTCTGGAAACGAGAGAATTGCCGTGACCGGTCATTCCCCGATGCGTCAAGCTGGGGAATCTGCCGGCTGCCGGCGTCGTTAAGTCGCTGTGACCACTGCTCTGAGACAAGCTCGCTCCCGCAGGCCTCAGGGAGACTCTAAAACGGTAATCTGGGCATACCGAGATTACCGTAGGGGAATAACCACTTCAGGACACTTCTTGTGGTCCGTAGCCGCAACGAAACGCTGTCCTTTGCCGTTGACCGCTTTGTCGTCTGGCCCCGCCCGCCTGCTCGGCCGTGGAGGCCAGCTTCGCTGCGGCGAGGCTCCCGTCCAAGGAGAGCCGCCCCAAGCGTCATGCCCTGGTTCTCTCAGCCGCAACCGTGTTGACGCTCAAGTGATGCCCATATTACAACAGCAACCACACTCGCCGGTCGAAAAGCTTGAGTCGGCTCATCAAACGAGGGTACACAGAACATGCGCATAGGCAGAGATATCAGTCGTCGTCAGCTCCTGCGAATCAGCGGACAAGGAATCGTCTTCGCAGGCCTGGGCCCCCTGCTTCGTACCCGCCCCTGCCATGGTGATATCTCGCTCAACGAGAAGGTGACTATCGCGATCATCGGATGCGGCGGCATGGGAACGCGGCACATCGAGGCCCTCTCGGTTAACCCGCAATGCACGATTGCCGCGGTGTGCGATTGCTTCAAGCCGCGATACGAAAACGCCATCGGCGTCGTCGATAAGCTGTCGGGCAAGAAGCCTGACGGTTATCAGGATTTCCGACGGGTGCTGGATCGCAAGGACATCGACGCCATCTGGGCGCCAACACCCGACCACTGGCACCCCCTGATGACCATCCTGGGCTGCCAAGCCGGCAAGGATGTGTACGTCGAGAAGCCTGTGTGCCCCACCGTTGCCGAGGGGCGGGCCATGGTTCAGGCCGCGCGCCGCTATGGCCGGGTAGTGCAAGTCGGTACACAACAACGGTCAATGACCATCTTCCAGGACGCCATGAAACTCATCCACAGCGGGCGGCTGGGGCAGATCACTTCGGCCACTTGCTGGGTCGGCGTCAACGGCTGGCAGGTTGGTGAGACCCCCAGACCGGTGCCAGAAGGACTGGACTGGGACATGTGGCTCGGACCGGCCCCCAAGGTTCCTTACTCCCCAGAGCGGCACTACGGATTCATGGGTTGGCACGACTACTGCCGAGGCGGCCAGCTCACCAACTGGGGCGTTCATCTGATGGACATCGTGCATTGGGGCATTGGCGAGGACCGCCCCTTGAGTGTTCAGGCCCTCGGAGGCAGCTATCGGGGCGGCGCCGGGGCGGACAACTATGAGAACATTGAGGCTTTGTTCGAGTACAAGGGCTGTACCGTAACCTGGGAACAGCGCCACTCAAACCAGTACAACGGACACGACTACGGCATCAAGTTCCAGGGAACCAAAGGTTCGCTGACCATCGACCGGAACACGTTCGAGGTCTGGCCGGGACGACTGGGTATACCACAGTATGTCGGCGAACCCGAGCGGAGTTGGGCTCACCCGCCGCATCACAACAACTTTTTTGACTGCATCCGAAGCCGCAAGCTGCCGGCCGCGGACATCGAACAGGGCTTCCGTTCCACGATACCCGTGCTGCTTGCGGGCATCGCGTTGAAGGTGGGCCGCAAGCTTCTGTGGGACGGCGAGAACGAGCGGTTCATCCGCGACGCGGAGGCCGACCGTCATCTGTCACGAGCTTACCGGGCTCCGTGGCACCTGTAGAATCCGGGGATCGGAACCAGAACAGGAGCATACCTGTGATCAATAGACTCTCTCGACTCACGTGTGTCGCCGCGATTTCGACGGTTACGCTGGCGGGCGGTTGCAGCGGCGTGGCCGGGCCATCCGGCGTGGTCGTTCCGCAAAAAAGCTCGGTCGAGCAGGCCTTTGCAGCCCTGCCCGCCATGGCTTCCCAGAGCGATGCTCTGATCGCCCAATTGGCAGGCGATGATGAGAAGGCTCGTTCCGAAGCCCGACAATTGCTGCCCCGCGAAGGCATCGAAGTGGTACCCAAGCTGGTGCCGCTGGTCGGGCATGAGAAGGCCGCGGTCTGGAGCGCAGCTTTCAACGTGCTGGCCGACTTCGCCAACCAGGTGAGTATTCCGGGTCGCGAGGCCGACCGAGTCAGAGTGGCTGCTTGCATCATGACCCTCGTGGCCCCCGATCGGCCGGAGGAGGTAAAGATCCGAGGACTCAGACTCCTGCCTCTGGTCGTTCCTGAAGGGTTTGATGTCGGCCCCATGGCCGCTCTCCTATACGACGCGAGTCTTCAGGAAAAGGCACGCGCGGCATTCGAGGAGATGGGCACGCCCGAGGCGAGCACCGCCCTCCGAGACTACCTTCCCAAGGCGAAACCGGATTTCCAGATGGCGATCCTCAACTCGTTCGCCCGCCTGCAGCGCATGGCCAACGTGCAGGCGGCCCTGGCCATGACAAAGAGCGAGAACGCGGCCGTGCGGGCCGCCGCTCTGCGAGCCATTGCATGGACCGGTGATCCCAGTTTACTGAACGTCGCCAGGGCGGTTGTGGCTGTTGCTGACGCCTCGACACATGCGGAGGCTATGGACGGAATGCTGCGGCTTGTTGGAGCCATTGCCGACAGAGGAGGGAACTGGCAGCTGGCGGTGAACACATACCTTGACATTCTCAAGACCGGCCAGGGAATGGATCGCGACGGCGCTATAGCCGGATTGGGACAGATCGGCGACGGCACTTGCGTCAGGCCGATTCTCGATGCCATTCAGGACGCGGAGCCACATACCTGGCGTGCCGGCATCGGGGCCCTGACCTCGATGCAGGGTGTAGACGTCACCAGAGCAATCGTTGAGTCCTATCCGCGCGTTCCTCGCAACACTCAGCTAGCTCTGGTTTCCGTGCTGGGGGACAAGAGACACGCGCCGGCCGCACCGATTCTCACGCAGGCAGCACAGTCGGAGGATCCGGCGTTTCGCATGGCGGGGCTCAAGGCCTTGGCGGCAGCGGGGTTACCCGAGGGCATTGATCTGCTGACGACGGCCGTCCGGGCCGGCAGTGACGAGGAGAAAGCGGTCGCCCGGCAGGGTCTGCTCGCAGTGGCGGATTCGCTGAGGGCCGCCGGCAGGAAGAACGAGGCCGGGACGGCCTATCTGGCATCTTTCGACAACGCGGCTGCGACCGACCACGATACCCGTCAGCGGGCGATTGAAGGCATTGCCGCCTGTCCGATCGCAGATGCCGCCGAAGCGGTAAAGGCCGCCGCGACGGACAAAGACCTGCGACCGTCCGCGATGAGTGCGCTGCTGAGCGTCGGCTCGGCTTTGACAGCCGCCGGCAAGAAGGACGCGGCTCTTGAGCTCTATCAGACGTTGACGCAGATGAGTCCGCCACTCGAAATCATGCGCGAGGTCGCCAAGGGAATGGCCGCAGCCGGCGCGAAGGTCGATCTGCAAGGTCTGCTGGGCACGATTACGAACTGGTGGGTGGTTGGGCCGTTTGAGTTGGGCGAGGAGAACAAAGGTTGGAATATGAGGTACGTCGACGAGCCAAACGTCAACTTGTCCGGCCGCTACATGTCCGGCAAGCGACGGGTTCAGTGGAAGGCGGTGGTATCCGAGGATCCCAACGGAAAAATCGATCTGAGAAAAACGGTCGCCGACGGCGAGCAGTGCATCGCCTACGCATATACGGAGATCACGGTCGAAAAGCCGACGGACGCCGTTCTGTTGGTGGGCGTCGATGACAGCGAGAAGATTTGGGTTAACGACGAGCAGGTGTTTGAATTGTGGCAAGCACGGGCGATGGTCGTCGATAATGACCGGGTACCGGTCAAACTCAAGGCCGGGACCAACAGGATTCTGATGAAGATCTGGCAGAACACCATGGGCTGGGAGTTCTGCATGCGAATCACCAGACCGGACGGTTCGCCGGTTTCGTTTGCCCAGAAGACCGAGTGAGGAAGCAACATGCTGATTCATCTGCTGGCCATCGGCGCGGCAATGGCCGTTGCTCAGGCAACCGAACCACCGCTGCGTTTTGAGCGGCTGCGCATCGGTGACGTAACCTTTGAGGCTGCGGCCGCGTTCGACGTGAATAACGACGGTCGCCTCGATATTGTCTCCGGCGGGTGCTGGTTCGAGGGGCCGGAATTCTCGCGAAAACATAAGATCGCCGACGTCATGCGGGTGGAGGACTATTACGACGATTTCTCCTGCTATCCGATGGACGTTAACGGGGACGGTTATCAGGACATCATCACCGGCGGCTGGTGGGGTGGGACACTCCGCTGGCGGGAAAACCCCAGGGGCCGGCCGATCGAGTGGGTCAGCCACGACATCGACAAGTGCGGCAACATCGAGACCACGCGGTTCTGGGACGTGGACGGTGACGGGCAGGCGGAGGTCGTCCCGAACGCCGGCGGGAACATCGTCGTCTACAGACTCATCCGAGGGCCCGACGGCAAGGGCACCGGCAGATTCGAAAAGCACGTGATCAAGGAAGGCGGCTGCGGACACGGCTTCGGTTTTGGCGACGTCAACGGAGACGGCCGAGGCGATTTCATCATTCCCAACGGATGGATCGAGGCTCCCAACCAGCCCTACAGGCAGGCATGGACGCTTCACGAAGAGTTCAACCTGGGCACCACGAGTTGCCCGGTATTGGTGTACGACGTCAACAAAGACGGCAGGGCTGATCTGATCGAGGGACAGGCACACGGCTACGGGCTGAACTGGTGGGAACAGAAGACTGGTGCGGATGGCAAGAGGACATGGATCAAACACCCAATTGACCCGGACCGTTCCCAGTACCATGACCTGGTCCTGGCGGACATCGATAACGACGGGCAGGTGGAGTTGATCACCGGCAAGCGGTACCGGGCGCATCTCGGACGCGATCCCGGAGCGATGGACCCCGTGGGCACGTACTACTTCGAGATCGACGGCGGCAGGTTCCGCCGGGTAACACTGGACTATGGTCCGGCTTCGAAGGCCAGCGGCGTCGGCATCTACCTGTGGGTGGCCGACGTGGACGGCAACGGATGGAAGGACATCGTCGCCCCCGGCAAAGAAGGTCTCTACCTGTTCAGGAACCTGGGAAGATGAGGAAAACAACAAACGCGAATGCCTTCAAGGCATCCTCGCCGGTCCCGGACCGAGGGTAGTGCAGCCACTGCGGCAGGAGCAGGTGGCCGTCGGCTTTCGGCCAACAACCAAGTGCCGGTGTTTCGGCCGCGGCATCCCCATGCCGCAACAGCCGCGGACCTTTCGGCCGCCGTCCTACGTTTTCGACCACTCTTCCCACAATGCTTTGTAGTACTTGAGAAAGCGTACGGTATCGTCCGCGTTGCCGGACTTGAGAGCCGGGCACTCGATCAGGGCAGAGCGGTCATAACCGGCCTGGTTGAGCAGCGAAAACAGCTCGCGGTAAGGGTATCCGCCCACCAGATCGTTGATGTGCACGCAATAGATCTTGCCCTTCATCAGCTCGAACGATTCTTTCACCGAGCCGTTCTTGACGTCCACGCCGTTGGAGTTCCATGTCACGCCCACCTTCGGATGGTCAGCGACGTCCATGATTCTGCGCATGCGCGACGGTTCGGCCGTGCCGCTCCCGTGCATTTCACACCAGATCTCTACCCCGGCGGCCGCGGCCATCTCGCCTACGGCGTGAAGCGACTTGCCGATCTGCTCCAAAGTCTTGTCTTCGCTGACCTCCTTCGGCAGGCCGTTCGGCCGCACCTTGACACCTTTGGCACCTATGTCGGCGGCCAGTTCCACAAACCGCCTGCTGTCCTCCATGTTCCTGGCCAGGACCACGGGATCGGGCGAGTGATACTCACAAACCGAACCCAGACTCCATGCGCTCAGCCCGCTGTCCTCCAGCTTCTTCCGCACCTCCTTGCGCTGCTCCTTGGATAGCGACGGCTCGACCCCGTGCTTGTGCGTCGTCCGGAACTCCACTGCCGACAAGCCGACCTCGCGGCACCGGCGAATGAGGGCATCGAGGTCCCAGTCCGCCGCCAGGTTGTACGTGACCAGCCCCAGTCTCGTTTGCCTGCCGCGTTGCCCGCCTGACTGCCCGCCGGCAGCGCTCTCCGTTTCGCCGTGAGCAGCACTCGCACTCGTCGCCAGCCCGCCGGCAAAGGCCAACGAAGCCCCCAGGAACGTACGCCTGTTCAATACTTGCCCCACGGTAAACCTCCTCAATAATCATTACCACGGGCCACAGGCCCCATCGGCGGCGGCCTGGTCAATGACGCCCAGCCACCGTGCATTCGATTTCGCCTGAGCCACGCATTTCGCATGCCCATCCGGGGTTCGCCCCATCCCGCAAGCCGCAATCCGGCCGTATGCAAATCCGAATCGTTGCCCGAAAGTCCCGGAAACGCAAGCTTGCCGACCGCGACGCCCAAGAGCGGGTCGCCGACAAGATACGCTGGGAAACGGGGCGGCTCTTACAAGTGACTCGTTCGGAACCCCGACCGGAAGGAAGCGGCTGGAGGCTCGCTGTCACGCACCGGACCGAAAGAGGGCGACCACCTTGCCGCGTGCGACTTCGTGATATGGCCCGTTCTCGTCCAGACCGAGACGGACGATCAAGCAGTCCATTCCGCCTGAGAGCTCTCAGGGATGCATCTAATGTCCACGGACCGCAAACCCGACCCTTTGGTGCACTTTGCCCCTGGTTCAAGCAAGCTGGGAACGACTGCCTGCTGCAGCACAGAGAGGCACATCCCGCCCGGGTGCGACAGAGAGACGGCGATCCGTCGCGTTCGGCAGTTCGGACCAGCCCCTAGCTGCCAATGAAGTACGTCGCCCTCGCTTCTTAAACATGCACCCATCGTGAGTTATGGGACGAAAAAGCAAACGCCCGAACTCGATCAGATACTCCGTCTTCCGACTGAAAACGGAGGATCATGAATCGGACTGATGAAAAAGAACTCTCTTCTCAAATCTTTCATTGACGAACATCCGACCTGGAAGGTACAATACTATGTGATTTGCCGTGATTTGCCCCGTAACTTGTAAGGAACGCTTTGCCAAGCATGCGAAGGGGCGGGTCTAAGCGGTGCAGATACTCGGTCTGCGGCCAAGAGTCACAAGGGGTGCGAGTCT
>ERZ795051.2714-NODE-2714-length-19265-cov-4.984956_pt1 | contig 19265 bp, 16 predicted proteins | sample MGYA00375135_ERZ795051 | MGnify/ENA primary metagenome ERZ795051 (study PRJEB30180, sample SAMN05720222) | activated sludge metagenome | isolation source: Anaerobic digester | place: Japan | collected 2015-05-26 ... | reverse complement strand
TTTTTCGGGCACTTTCACCCGCCGAATCCGCCAAAAGGCCGCGCCAAGGCCCGAAACCCTGTCCTCAACCGACCTTTTCGGACGGACTCAATGCGCCCCCAGCGCATTTACTCCGCCAAAGGCGCATTTACTTTGTCCATTGACCGTTTTCTTGGCGATCCGGGTGGCGTCGAAAAGCACGCCGAAGCCGAAGCGTTCCCGGACGGCTTGGAATTCCACGACGGCCTTTTCGCCGGTCATGGGCAGCCAGCCGGCGGGTTCCCACTGGGTCCGGCGGCTGGAGGAAAACTTGACGGCCTGGCCCGATTCCAGTTGGCCGATGATGCCGGACTTGCCTTTTTCCACGATGGTGACGACGGCGGGGCTGGCCAAATCGGCGATGGTGCTCGGGCCGGCTTCGACCAGTTTGGCCTGGGTGACTTCCAGCTGGCCCTTGTTCACGACGAAGGTCACGTCCACCTTGTCGCCCACCGTCGGCCGCCAGGTGGCGGGCTCGTACATGGTCTGCTTGGCGGAGAGGTGGAAGAGCCGCAAGGTGCCGTCCTGATCGAGGGTGAAGGTGCCCCGGGCGCACGCCTGGACCTGGCCGGCGGCCTGGTCGGCCCAAGCCGATCCTGGCAAAACCAGCGCGCACAGCAACGCAACGAAAACACCGATCCGGGCAATACGCATGGCGATCTCCTTGTGGGTGGTTCTCGATCTGCCGGCCATGATAGCAGGTCCGCGGCCGCCAAGGCAATCCCCCCCCCAACGCACGGGGAAACGAAACGTCCGCGCGCCGGTCGTTCGCGGACATGGTCGGGAGGGGACTCGAACCCCTACTCCTTGCGGAACCAGCTCCTAAGGCTGGCGCGTCTGCCAATTTCGCCACCCGACCAGCGGTGCGGCGTGCATTAGAGGGCCCGCGCGGGCGGATTTCAAGCCATTTGCACGGGCGCGTTTTGGGGTTTGTCGGATGCGGGGCGGGGATGGTAATGTCTAAAGGTTTTAGTGGAGGAAACACCGATGGCGACCATTTACGACTCGAAAGACATCCTGGGCATCCTGCCGCACCGGCATCCGTTCATCCTGGTGGACCGGATCGTGGAGTGCAACGACAAGGACTGGATCGTCGGGATCAAGAACGTCGCGGCGAACGAGCCGTGTTTCCAGGGCCATTTCCCCGGGATGCCGATCTTTCCGGGCGTCCTGCAGCTGGAAGCCATGGCGCAAACGGCCGGCATTCTGCTCAACAAGGTGCTGGGTTCGGAGGGCAAGGTGGCCTATTACCTCGGGGTGGACGGCGCGAAGTTCCGCCGGATGGTGGTGCCGGGCGACCAGCTGCGGATGGAAATCAAGTTTCTGAAGCTGCGCCTGGGCATGGCCAAGGTGGAGGGGCGCGCCTTGGTGGACGGCGAACTAGCCTGCGAAGCGACGATGATGTTCGGCGGGGGAAAATAATGGCGGCGACGATCCATCCGCTGGCGGTGGTCGAGCCCGGCGCGGAGCTGGGCGTCGACGTGGCGATCGGTCCCTTCTGCCGCGTGGGGCCCCACGCGCGCCTGGGCGACCGCGTGACGCTGCGGTCCCACGTGAGCGTGGACGGCCACGCGACGCTGGGGGCGGGCTGCGAGGTCTGGCCGTACGCCAGCATCGGCGGCAAGACGCAGGATTTGAAGTACAAAGGCGGCGCGCCGCGCCTCGTCGTGGGAGAGAACACCGTGATCCGCGAGTGCGCCACGCTCAACTGCGCGACGTTCGACGGCGGCGAAACCCGCGTGGGTTCGAAATGCCTGATCATGGCCTACTGCCACGTGGCCCACGACTGCGTCGTCGGCGACCGCGTCATCATGGCCAACAACGCGACCTTGGCCGGCCACGTGATCGTCGAGGACGACGCGATCATCGGCGGCCTGACGGGCATCCACCAGTTCGTGCGCATCGGCCGCATGAGCATCCTGGGCGGCTACACCAAGGCGGTCAAGGACGTGCCGCCGTTCATGATGGCCGACGGCGACCCACTGAAGGTCTACGGCCCGAACAAGGTCGGCCTGGAACGGCACGGCGTCTCGCCGGAAGCCCAGCAGGCGCTGAAAACGGCCTACAAGATCGTGTTCCGGATGGATCTGACCACGGACAAGGCGCTGGAACGCATCGCGGCGGAATTGCCGGACTTGCCGGAAATCCGGCACTTCGCCGATTTCATCCGCGCGAGCGAACGAGGAATCTCCCGATGAAGACACGGCGGCGGTACGGAGCGGGGCGGGTCTGGGTGCTGGCCGCGGCGTGCGGCGCGGCCGCCGCCATGGCGGCCGACCGGGGCGGGCCTGCGGCCGAACCGGCGCCGGCGGCGCCGATCCTCGCGCCTGGCTTCGCGGCGGAAGACGCCGCGACGGCTTCGGCCGGCGGCGGCCTGGTGCAGTTCAGCTTCGAGCAGGCGGACATCCGCCTCGTCACGCAGATCGTCGGCAAGATCACGGGCAAGAAGTTCGTGGTGCCCGAAGGCGTCGCGGGCAAGATCACGATCCTGGCGCCCGGCCCCGTCACGGTCGCGGAAGTCTACCCCTTGTTCCTCGGCACGCTGGAAGCCAGCGGCTACACGGTGGCCGAGCGCGACGGCGTCTACCGGGTCGTGGCCATGCCCGGCGGGCCCGCGTTGCCGGCCGGCAGCGGCATCGACGGCGGCCTGGTGACCAAGCTGATCCCGCTGAAGAACGTGGCCGCGGCCGACGTGAAGAAGAGCTTCGAGCCGCTCGTGCGCGGCGGCAAGGAAGGCGCGCTCGAGGCGTTCGCCCCCGGCAACCACTTGATCGTCACGGACACGGCCGAAAACGTCGCGCGGCTGGAAGCGCTCGTGGCGGAAATCGACCGGCCCGGCGCCGGCAGTTCGATCGAGGTCGTGGCGCTCAAGCACGCGGGCGCCGAAGAAGTCGCCCGGCAACTGCGCGCGACGTTCGGCGCGGCCGACAGCGCCATCAACAAGGTCAACCGCCACATGCAGCAGGTGGCCGGCGGCCTCGGCGATTTGCCGACCGATTTCACCGTCGTCGCGGCCCCGCAGGCCAACAGCCTGATCCTCGTGGGCCTGCCCATGCAGATCGCCGAAACCAAGCGGATCATCGCGATGATGGACGTGGAAAATCCCCACGGCTTCGGGCGGCTGAACGCGATCTTCCTGAAATACCTGTCGGCGGAGGAAGCGGCCAAGAGCCTGAACGCGCTGCTGGGCAAGGCCCCGGCGGCGGACGGCGCGCCGGTCGAGCGCGACATCGCGATCGAGCCGAGCGTGCCGAACAACGCGCTGCTGGTGGACGCCTCGCCGCAGGATTTCGAGTACGTGCGGCGGCTGGTGGAGCGGCTCGACGTCGTGCCCCAGCAGGTGCTCGTCGAGGTGCTCATCGCCGAGGTCAATCTGGAGAAAGGCCTCGATCTGGGCGTCGAGTGGTTCGGCATCGACCAGCCCGAGGGCAGCGGCACCGGCGCCTTCGGCCGTTCGCGCTACGGCGATTCCGATTCGATGATGGGCCTGCTGAAGGAAGGCACATTCCCGCAGGGATTGGCGCTGGGCGTCCTCAGCGGCACCTTCACGGGGCCCGACGGCACGACTTACAACCAGATCCCGCTGTACCTGCAGGCCGTCGCCGGCAACCGCGACCTGAAGATCCTTTCCAACATCCCCCTGTGGGCCCAGAACAATCTCGAAGCGTCCGTCAGCGTCGTCGAGAACATCCCCATCCTGAAATCGTCCGTCGAAGGGTCCGGGTCCGACCGCGACTACATCCAGAACATCGAGCGGCTCGACGTCGGCATCAAGCTCAAGCTGACGCCCCACGTGAACCCCGACCGCGAAATCCAGCTCGACCTCAACCCCAGCATCGAGTCGGTGGTCGAAGAAAGCAGCGACGCGCTCAAGTACACCCCGACCATCGCCAAGCGCGAGGTCAAGACGACCGTGACCATTCCCGACCGCGCCACGGTCATCCTCAGCGGCCTCATCCGCGAGGATTCGGCCAAGATCGCCACCAAGGTGCCGCTGCTGGGCGACATTCCGTTCCTGGGCGCCCTGTTCCGCTCGACCAGCGACTCCAAGAAGCGCACCAATCTGCTGATCTTCGTGACGCCGCGCATCGTGACCGACATGCAGCTGGCCGAGCAGGAGAAGGCCCGCCTGGAGAAGACGGCCAGCCTGCCCGCGGCCGAAACCGTGCTGGCCGAGCCGGCGCCCGAAGCCGAAGCGCAACGCGCGCGCGAAGAGAAGGAGCGCCGGAAGGCGGCCGACAGGAAGGTCCGGAGGACCGGCAAGCGATGACGGCCGACGCCCAGGGCCTGCCCGCGCTGGAGCGCATCGAGGAGGAGTGGCTCGATCCGGCGCTGATCGAATCCGTGCCCGTGGACTGGGTGCGCCGGCACGGCGTGGTGCCGTTCCGCCGCAACGGGCAGGTGACCATCGCGGGCGCCGCGGGCGGCGCCCTCCAGGCCTACGAGGATCTCGCGCTGCTGCTGGGCGCCGAAGCCGTCTGGGTTTCCGCGCCGGCCGCCGAAATCCAGCGGGCGATCGACCGTTGCTATTTCCGCCGCGCCGGCCGGCCCGACGAGGCCGCCGCGCCCGCGGCGGCCGCCGCCGCGCCCGAAACGCCCCCGCGCCGCGAGGCCGACGACCTGCTGGCCGGCAGCGCCGACGCGCCGGTCGCGCACTACGTCAACGGCATCCTGCTCGAAGCCGTCAAGCGCGGCGCGTCCGACGTCCACGTCGAGCCGTTCGCCGACGGCCTGGCCGTGCGCTACCGCATCGACGGCCTGCTCTACGCCCAGCCCCCGCCGCCGCGGCCGCTCGAAAACGCGCTGATCGCGCGCCTCAAGGTCATGGCCAAGCTCGACCTGGCCGAAAAGCGCCTCCCGCAGGACGGCGTGGCCCGCGTCCGCGTCGGCGCGCGCGAAATCGACGTGCGCGTGTCCAGCGTGCCCGTGGCCGAAGGCGAGCGCATCGTCCTGCGCCTGCTGCACCGCGAATCCACGCGCTTCACGCTCAACGAGCTGGGCATGTCCGCCGGCATGCTCGAGGAATTCCGCGGCATCCTGCGCGCGCCCCACGGCATCGTGCTGGTGACCGGCCCGACCGGCAGCGGCAAGACCACCACGCTCTACGCCGCGCTGCGCGAGCTCGATACCGCGCACCTCAACGTCCTGACCATCGAAGACCCCATCGAATACCAGTTGCCGGACATCGGCCAGATGCAGGTGCACCCGAAGATCGGCCTGACCTTCGCGCGCGGCCTGAGGCACGTCCTGCGCCAGGACCCGGACGTGGTGCTCGTCGGCGAAACCCGCGACCTCGAGACCGCGGAAATCGTCGTGCGCGCCTCGCTGACGGGCCATCTGGTGTTCACCACCTTGCACACCAACGACGCGGTCGGGGCGGTGACGCGGCTGGTGGACATGGGCATCCCGCCGTACCTGCTGGCGGCCGCCGCGCGCGCGGTGCTGGCCCAGCGGCTGGTGCGGCGCCTGTGCCCCAAGTGCCGGCGCGAAGTCCCGCTGGCCGCCGAAGAAGCCGCATGGCTGGGGCAGCCGAAACTCGCCGGCCGGACCGCGTGGACGGCCGCCCCGCAAGGCTGCGCGGAATGTCTCGGCGGCTACAAGGGCCGCACCGGCATCCACGAACTGCTGGCGGTGACGCCGGCCATTGCCGAAGCCATCCGCCTGAACGTGCCGCCGGCGGAACTGCGGCGCCTGGCGGAAGCGGCGGGCTTCCGCGACATGCTCGCCGACGGCGTCGACAAGATCCTCGCGGGCGTCACCTCCGCCGCCGAAGTGCTGCGGGCCGCGGGCGCGCGCCGGGACTAGCGGGGGCCGGATCGGGGCATGACGACTTTCGCCTACAAGGGCTACGACGCTTCCGGCCGCCCGCAGAGCGGCCTGATCGAAGCGGCCGATCCCAAGGACGCCCGCAAGCGCCTCGCCGCGCGCGGCATCCTGCCCGAAACCCTCCAGGCGGCCGGCGGTTCCGCCGCGCGCCGCGGCGCGCCGAAGTCCGCGTTCGTCGCCGACGTCCGCACGATGTTCTACCGCGAGTTGGCCGCGCTGCTGGGGTCCGGCGTCGCGCTCGTGCCCGCGCTGGACGTCATTCTGCAGGCGCCCGAGCTGGACCAGGCCCGCACGCTGCTGGCGGCCGTGCGCGACGCCGTGCGCGAAGGCCAGTCGCTGCGCGCGGCGCTGGCCGCGGCCTCCGCCCAGGTCACGCCGTTCGAGCAGGCCGTGGTGGAAGTGGGCGAGCGCACCGGCGGCATGGCCGAGGCCCTCGCGCGCCTGGCGACGTTCCTCGAAGAGCAGGAAAAACTGCGCGAGAAGCTGGCGACGGCGCTGCTGTATCCGGCGGTCGTCGTCTCGCTCGCGGTGGTCATCGGCGGGCTGGTGCTGGCGTTCATGCTGCCGCTGGTCGGGCGGATGTTCGCCGAAGCGCATCTGGATTTGCCGTGGCTGACGCGGGTGCTGTTGGCCGGGGGCCGCGCCGCCGGGTTGACCCTGCTGCTGCTGGCGGCGGGCGGAGTGGCGGGCGTTGCGGCCCTGCGCCGCCGGCTGCGGACCGACGCCGCGCTGCGCCTGCGGATCGATCGCGGGCTGTTCGCGCTGCCGCTGGTGGGCGCCGGCTGGCGCAACCTGACGAGCTTGCGGTTCGTGCGCGTGCTGGGGCTGCTGCTCGAGCGCGGCGTGGGGCTGATCGAAAGCGTGCCGCTGGCGGGCCGGGCCTCGGGCAGCGCCTGGCTGGCCGACTGCGCCCGCCGCGAAACGGACGCGATGGGACAGGGCAAGCCGCTGGTCGAAGTCATCCGCGGCATCCGCCCGCTGCATCCCTCGCTGGCGGCGTGGGTGCAGGCCGGCGAGGCCGGCGGCAACCTGATCGGCCTGCTCGACAACGCCGCGCAGCGCTTCCAGCAGCGCTGGGAGCGGCTGGCGTCGCGCGGCATGCTGGTGCTGGAAATCGGCCTGACCGTGGCGGTGGGCCTGTTCGTCGCGCTGATCGCGCTGGCGGTGTTGCTGCCCGTGCTGCAAATGAACAAGGGGATCGTTTCGTGATTTGGTGGATCTACAACCTGCTGTTTCCGGTGGCCTTCGCGTTCCTGTTGCCGCATTTCCTGCTGCGCATGCTGCGCCGCGGCGGCTACGCGCGGGATTTCGCCCAGCGCTTCGGGCGCTACGGCGCGGCCGAGGCCGCGCGGCTGGACGCGCCGGGCCGGCCCATCTGGATCCAGGCCGTCAGCGTCGGCGAACTGGCCGTGGCGTTTTCCTTCATGGCCGAACTGCGCCGGCGCGATCCGGGCGTGCGCTTCGTGCTGACCACGAACACCTCCACCGGCCACGCGCTGGCCTTGGAGAAAGTCCAGGCGCCCGACGTCACGCTCTACTTTCCGATGGACGTGCCCGGAGTGGTGAAGCGCGCGCTGCGGCGCATCCGGCCCGCCGCGGTCGTGCTGATCGAAAACGAGCTGTGGCCCAACCTGATCCGCCTCGCGCGGCGGCAGGGCATCCCGACCGTGCTGGTCAACGGCCGCATTTCCGAGCATTCGTTCCGGGGCTACAAAAAGATCCGCTTCGTCACGCGCCGGCTGCTGCCGGAAGTCCATTGGTTCTGCGTGCAGACCGCGGCCGACCGCGACCGCCTGCTGGCGCTGGGCGCGCCGTCCGACCGGCTCGAAGTGGTCGGCAGCGCGAAGTACGACCTCGAGGCGACGCCGCCGACGGCCGAAGTCCGCGCGCGCGCCGTGCTGGCGGCGGTGGGCGTGCGGCCGGGCGAGCCGGTCTGGGTGGGCGGCTCGACCTGGGCCGGCGAGGAAGAAGCGCTGCTGGACGCCTACCGCGCGGCCAAGGCGCGCCATCCGGGCCTGCTGCTGGCGCTGGTGCCGCGCCACGCCGAACGGCGCGACGACGTGCTGGCGGCCATCCGCGCGCGCGGACTGGCCGTCGTCCAGCGCAGCCGCTTTCCCGACGGCGCGCCGCCGCCGGACGCGCGCCCCGACGTGCTGCTGGTGGACACCACCGGCGAGCTGCGCGGCTTCTACGCCGCGGCCGATCTCGTTTTCGTGGGCAAGAGCCTGACGCAGACCGGCGGGCAGAATCCCATCGAGCCCGCGCGCGACGGCAAGGCCATCCTCGTGGGACCGCACATGGAGAACTTCGCGGAAGTCGCGCGCGATTTCCGGGACGCCGGCGCCTGGGTGCAGGTGGCGGACGCGGCCGAACTGGCCGCCGCCGCCGAGCGCCTGCTGGGCGACGCCGCGGCGCGCGAACGCCTCGGCCGCGCCGCCGCCGATCTCGTCGCCCGCAAATGCGGCGCCACGCCCAAGATGGCCGCGCGCGTCCTCGCCGCGCGCCTTCGCTAGGTTCTTACGTAGAACGTAAAAACGTTCATCGGGATTTACGTAGAACGTAAAAACTTTGGCGCGGTTTTACGTAGCACGTAAAAACTTTGAAAGGCGCGTCAGGGCGTGGCGGAGAGGGGGTCGGCGGGCGCCGCGGGGGCGGCGGGATAGGCCACGGGCGCCGGGGCGGCGGGTTCGCGGGGCACGAAGCGCCGCCAGAGATAGGAGGCGTAGAAGCCGAAGGCGACCAAGGCCGCGAGCGCGAGCCCGTAGAAGAAGATGCGCCGGGGGATGGACGGCTCGTAGCGGGTCTTGCGCCAGGCGACGGGGACGATGGCGATCAGCACGCCGGCGGCCAGCGCGAGGCCGATGCGCGTCAGAAGCGCGTGGAGCTGGTACGTGGGCATCACGGGGAAAGACTGTAGCGCCGGCGCGGGGGCTTTGGCAAGGCGTTAGTAGTCGAAGTCCGAGCCGCCGACGAATTCGCGGATGATGGAGGTCGGCGGGGGCACGTCGGTGGACAGCGGCAGGAAGTGGGACAGGAATTCCAGCATGCGGCGGGCCTCGGCGTAGACGTGCTGGTGGGGCTTGATCTCGGAAAGGAGGGGGCGCGCCAGGACAGAGAGGATGGCGAGTTCGTAGTCGAGGGCGGAGTTGAAGACGGCGTCGGCTTCTTCCTGGAACGGGAAGATCCAGGCGCGCTCGCCGCGGCCGACGTTGGGCCACATCTCGAGGGTGCGGGTGGCGGAATGGCCGCGGTAGCGGTGGTCGCGCACGAGCCGGCGCAGCAGGCGGTTGTCGGTGGTGGGAATGCGGTTGTTGTTGTCGAGGTTGAGCTGGGTCAGCGCGGAGATGTAGACGTGGAACTTGCGGGCGTCGGGCAGGCCGGGGGTGAGATCGGGGTTGAGGGAGTGGATGCCTTCGAGGACGACGACCTGGTCGTCGTCGAGCCGCATCTTGCGGCCCTTGTAGGAACGCGAGCCGGTGTGGAAGTCGAAGGTGGGCAGTTCGATCTCGCGGCCGGCGTCGAGGTCGGCGAGGTCGCGGTTGAGGGTGGGCACGTCCACGGCGTGGAGATGCTCGAAGTCGTATTCGCCGGCCGGGGTGCGCGGGGTGTGCTCGCGGTCGACGAAGTAGTCGTCGGTGCCGAGGGTGACGGGGCGCAGGCCGTTCACGCGCAGCTGGATGGCCAGGCGCTTGGCGAACGTGGTCTTGCCGGACGACGACGGCCCGGCGATGAGGATCCACTTGATGGACGGATTGGACGCGATCTGGTCGGCGATGGCGGCGATCTTCTTCTCGTGGAGGGCTTCGGCGACCTTGACGAAGTCCTTGATCTCGTTGGCGGCGATGATTTCGTTGAGGCGGCCGACGGTGTTGACGCCGAGGATGCGGCCCCAGCGGTTGTATTCCTTGAAGGTCTCGGCGAGGACGTGGATGGGCTGGAAGTCGGGCACGCGCGGAGCGGTGTCGCAGGTGGGCATCTGGAGGACGAAGCCGGTCTGGTAGGGGATGATCCGGAAATATTGGAGCGGCCCGGTGGAGCGGGTCATGGGGCCGGTGGCGAGGTCGGAGAAGTTCTCGCAGACGTAGGTGACGATCTTGGGCGTGTTCGTGAAGCGCAGGAGGGAGACCTTGTCGTCCTGGCCGTTCTGGGTGAACTGCTCGATGGCGGCGGTGTAGGAAATGCGCTGGCGGAGGATGGGGCGGTTGGTGGCGACGAGGTCGCGCATGTGCGCTTCGAGCGCGGCGGCCTGTTCGGCCGAAATGCCGCGGATTCCGCCGACCTCGAATTCGCAGTAGAGGCCGGGGCCGAGGGCATGCTCGACGGAGAAGCGCGCCTGGGGATGGAGGTCCTTGACCGCCTTGGCGAGGAGGAAGGACAGCGAGCGGACGTAGATCTGCATGCCGCCGGGCGAGGCCATGGTGACGAACCGGACGGTGGAATCGATGTCGAGGGTGTAGCCGAAGGTCACGAGTTCGTTGTTCACCAGTGCGCCGAGATAGGGCAGGCCCGTGGCGGGATCGGCCGGTTCGTGCAGCAGCTCGCCGACGAGCGTCTGGGAAGGGCAGGGAATTTTCTGGCCGCTTTCGAGCGTGATGGTGATCGTCTTTTTCATAACCGGTCAAAGATGCCACGCCGCAGCGGCGGAAAAAAGCCTAAAAGCGCCCGGAGAGGTCGAATCAGGCGTCGGCCAGCAGGCCGTGGACCTGGATTTTGCGGGAGAGGGGGATGAGGACGTCCGCGTAGAGGCCCGCGAGCCGGCGGACGGTGGCCTCGTCCGCCCCGTTCTTGCGCGCGCGGGCTTCCACCCGCGCGATCACGCCGGCCTCGACGGAGAGGTTGGTGATGGCCTCTTCGACGAGGCCGGGGTCGCCGGTCCCGAGGGCGGCCTGCAGAACGTCCGGCAGGGCTTCGCGCTTGCGGACGGCGACGTGGATGGACAGCGCCAGCCGCCGCGCGAGCGAATTCAGGCAGGCCGTGTCGGCGGCGATGCAGGCGTTGCGGTCGGCCTCGCCGCCGCCGGGGGCGCACAGGGCGGGCAGCACGGCGCGGACGTAGAACGGCCGCAGGAGCAGGACCCGGCCGGCGAGCGTGGTCGAGCCGGCGTAGGCGCCGGCCAGCTCGTCCAGGGCCGGCGCAGCCGCGCCTTTCAAGGCGTAGAGGTCTTCGTTCCACGGCAGGCGCGCCCGCGCGCAGAGGTCGTCCGTAAGCGGGACGTCGAGCGAGGCGATCATGTCGCGCAGATGGAAGAGGGCGTCCATGGCGGTCAGGCGACGGGGTAGGTGCCGATTTGGCGGGCGGACTCCGAAAGCGCGCGCACGAGCTGCCAGGCGGCTTGGGCGGACGGCGAGCGCCAGTCCGTGGCGGCCTCGATGAAGAAGCCGTATTCCCACGGGCGGCCGGGGAGCGGCCGGCTCTGGATGAAGGTGAGGTTGATTTCCGAGGCGTCGAACGGCGCCAGCACGTGCAGCAGGGCGCCGGGGCGGTTGCCGATCACGAGATGGACCAGCGAGCGCAGCCCCTTGGCCGGTTTCGGGACCGGGACGCGCCCGACGGCGAGGGTGAAGAACCGCGTGACGTTTTCTTCGCCGTCCTGGACGTTCTTGCGGAGGATGGCGAGACGGTGGAGCGCGGCGGCGGCCGCGGACGCGACGGCGGCGGCGCCGGATTCGCGCGCGGCGCGCTCGGCGGCGGCGGCGGTGCTGGAATCGGCCACGAGCTGGGCGCGCGGGAGCAGGCGCGCCAAGGTGCCGCGGCACTGGCCGAGGGCCTGCGGATGGCTGTAGACACGGCGGACATCGGCCAACCGGACGCCGGCGGGCGCCAGCAGATGCTGGCGCACCGGCAGCGAAAAGCTGTCGCGGATCCCGACGCCGGGATGCGCGGCGAGCTGGTCGAGCGTCTGGGTGACGGGGCCTTCGCTGGAATTTTCCACGGGCACGACGGCCAGCGGGCGCGCCCGGCCGCGGGCGGCGCCCAGGCGCGAGAAAATCTCGTAGTGCGACAGGCAGGGGACGAGCGTGGCCTTGGCGCCGAAACGGCGCAAGGCGGCTTCGTGCGAATGGGTGCCTTGGGGGCCCAGATACAGGATGGGGGTGGTCATGGGGAGGTCCTTCCGGTTCAGACGGGGCTGGGGGCTTGGCGTTCGCGGCGGGCCAGTTCGATCCACGGCGCGAGATCGTCGAGGAACTGCTTGAATTTCGCGCTTTCAAGCTGCTGGGCGGCGTCGCTGAAGGCATTCATCGGGTCGGGGTGGGCTTCGACGATCAGGCCGTCGGCGCCGGCGGCGAGGGCGGCGCGGGCCAGCGGCGGCACGAGCTTGCGCGCTCCGGCGGCATGGCTGGGGTCGACAATGACCGGCAGGTGCGAGAGTTGCTTGGCGACGGCCACGCCGCCCAGGTCGAGCAGGTTGCGGGTGCTCGGGTCGAACGAGCGCAAGCCGCGCTCGCACAGCACCACCTGGGTGCAGCCGTTGACGATCAGATATTCGGCGGCGGTGAGCCATTCCTCGACGGTGCTGGCCAGGCCGCGCTTGAGCAGCACGGGGCGGCCGGCTTTGGCGATCTGCTCCAGCAGGTCGTAGTTCTGCGCGTTGCGCGCGCCGATCTGGAACATGTCGGCCAGGCCGAGCAGCGGCTCGATCTTGTCGGGACCGGGCACTTCCGAGATCAGGGCGACGTCGAATTCCTTTTTCACCTCGCGCATGATCTGGAGGCCGTCCTGCTTGAGGCCCTGGAAGTCGTAGGGCGAAGTGCGGGGCTTGAAGGGCATGGCGCGGACGATGCGGATGCCGCAGCGGACGAGGTCCTGCACGGCGGCGCGGAACTGGTCGTAGGACTCGATGGCGCACGGGCCGGCGATGATCTCGACGTTCCCGCCGCCGATTTTCACGCCGCGGACGTCGACGACGGAATCCGCCCGGTGATATTCGCGGGACACCAGCTTGAACTTCTTCTGGACGGGGAAAACGGATTCGACGGCCGGCAGGTTGCGCAGGACTTCGAGGGACTGGTGGGACAATTCGTCGCCGATGCAGGCGACGACGGTTTGTTCGACGCCGCGGATGACGCGGGGCTGGTAGCGCAGGGAACAGACCATGTCGCTGACGGTGGCGACGTCGGTCTCGCTGCTGTTTCTTTTCAAGACGATGATCATGGAGGCATCCTGGGGTTCAGAGTTCAGGGGGCGGGGGGCAGGAGGTTTTCGCGGAGGGGGACGAACGCAAAAACCGCGCATCCGTTTTCGCCGGACACGCGGTTTTCGGAAGGAATCCCGGCGGCAAGCTCACCGGGTCGTTCCGGACCGTGCGTCCGGCGACCTAAAGATGAAGCTAAAATAATACCGCTTAAGATTCACGCGAAGTAATCAACCACGGGGACGGGGCGATTGTCAAGCGGGCGGCTTGGAAAATTCGGGGCGTGGAGGCAAGAAACGAAATCCGAACGTGAATTCCTTTGCCATCGAAAACACCAAGGACTACTTTTTCCCGGTGATCGTGCCGGCGGCCCATCCGGTCGGACGAAATACGGCCGGGGCGCGAGCGCGAGATCGAAAGACGAATGCCGATGGGCGGATCAGTGGCCATGAAGCGGACGGGCGGGCAGGACAAGCCTGTGCCGCAACCGTTTTTGCATCCAGCGGAACTTTTCGAGCCGGAAGGGCCGGGTCCCGAGATTTTCTGGGTGTGCGTCCGAACCCGGCCGCGCTGGGAAAAGAAATTCGCGGAATGGATGCTGGCCCGGCGCCGGCCTTTTTTCATGCCGGTATTCCGGCGCGAGACGGTCAGCGGCTGCAAGCGTCGGACCAGCCAGATTCCTTTGTTCCCGGGATTCGTTTTCGCGAAGGGGGATTTAAGTAAAAGAGACTTTGCGGCAACGGGATGCGTCGCCTACGTGCTGCGTCCGCGCGGAGCGCAGGAAGCGGCCCGGTTGCATCGCGAGTTGCGCGACGTGTGGCGGGGGCTGACCAGCGGGCTCTATGTCGAGCCAGTGCGGAATCTGGCCGTCGGCGAGAGCTGCCGGATCATGTCGGGTCCCTTGGCCGGAGTAGAGGCCAAGTTCGAGCGGCAAGGGCGAGCGGGAAGGCTGCTTTTGCAGGTGGAAATGATGGGCGGCGGCGTGGCCGTCGAGGTTCCCTCGGGCGAAGTGGAAGTCTTGTAAGGCGCGGGGCCGGCCCTTGACACGGAAACGTAGCAGTAGCATCATGAACATCAACGCGTTGCGTGCTTGCGCCGGGCCGGCGCGAGTTGCCAGCGGCGTGGAGCAATTCGGCGATGGTCTTCCATGCGGAACGGACGGGGACGGTAAAGATGATTTCAAAGCAATTCAACTGGGGTCGCGCGATTCGGAGCGGGATCGGGTCTTGCCTCCTGATCGCCGGGTTGCTGGCCGGCGGCGCCGGGTGCCGCAGCACGCCGACCTTTAGCCAACCCGAGCCGAGCAAGACCGGCGATTCGGTCAAGCTGAAGCCCGGCTTGATGATCGGCATGACGGTGCTGGTGGCCGGCAAAAAGGAAATCGACGAGCCGGCCAAACGGGTTTCGGAGAGCGGCACGATCGTCCTGCCGTTGCTGGGAGAGCTGGATGTCGCCGACAAAAGCCTGGAAGAGTTGCAGGACAAGCTGACCAAATCCTATCGGCAGTTCTTCGTGGAACCCCAAGTCATCTTGGAATTCGCCCGGGATGCCGGGACCGAGGGCGGCTCCCCTTGGGGTTTCGTCACGGTCTTGGGGCGGGTCAAGACGCCCGGGCGCGTGCCCGTGCCCGCCACGCGGGACATGACGGTCAGCGGCGCGATCCAGAAAGCGGGCGGCTTCGCCCCGAGCGCCAAGGAAAACGCCATCTTGGTGACGAGGTCGTTGCCGGGTGGCCACACGGAATCGCGCACGGTGAATCTGAAAGCCGTGGGCGCGGCGGGCCGGGTCGAAGACGACATCGTCCTGGAAGCCAACGACGTGGTCTACGTGCCGGAAGCGATGTTCTAGGTCAAGGCGTGTCCGCGATGTCGACTCCAGCCACCATGCCCGGGTCCGGCGGAACGGTCCGGCCGCGCGGCATATGGACCTGGCTGGCGTTGGGAGCGTTGCTCGCCTACACGGCATGGGTATGGGGCGGACTGCGACCGTCGTTCCACCGCGCGGGCGTGGGGCTGGCGGCGGCGGTCCTGGCGGCGCTGGCGCTGGAAGGCCGCGCCGCGGTTTTCCGCGTCGTGCTGCGCGACCCCGTGTTCTACCTGGGACTGGCGTTCCTGGCCTTTCTGGCGATCCAATGGTTCAACGCGGGGCGCGAGCAGTATTTCGATATCGTTTATCGGCGCTGGACGTTTACCGATCCGCCGTTGCCCGGTTGGCCTTTTGCCTTTTCCCGCCCGGAAGCCGCGCAGATGCTGGCGTGGTTTTTCCCCGCATGGACGATCGCCGTCGCGATCCGGTCGCGCCTGCTGGCGCGCCGGGCCTTGCGCGGCCTGCTGGCGTTCGTGGCCGGCTCGGCCGCGTTGCTCGCCGCGTTCGGCTTGGCGCAGTACGCGTCCGGAACCCGGGCGATCTATTGGCGGCAGCCGCTCGACGGCCATTTTTTCGCTTCGTTCGGCTACGGAAACCACGCCGGGCCGTTTTTCGTGCTGGCCGAAAGCGTGGCGCTCGGGCTGCTGTTCCGGGAAATCCTGGATTCCCGGCGCGGGCATGCGGACACGCCGTCGGCCATGCGGCTGCGGCATCCCTGGCGGGTGGCGGGGCTGGTGCTGGTCGCAACGCTCTGCGCGGTCGGCGCCAACATGGGCTTTAGCCGGGCGGGCATCCTCCTGAACGCGGCGCTCGGGCTGTTCGCGGCTGGATACCTGTGGAAGCGGGCCTGGGTCCGGCTGACGGCCGCCGGGCGCCTGAATTTGGCCGCGTTGACGGCGGGCGTGGCGGGGACCTTGTTTTTTCTCGTCGCCGGGTTCGGCGAGCACGGGATTCGCAAGGAGTTCATGCTGCGGCCGGCCGCACCGGAAACCCTGCACACGGCCTGGGAACGCATCGACTTGGAACTGGGTCATCGACCGGCGTTCGCGCGGGCGGCCTGGGCCATCTGGCGGGAACACCCGTGGTTCGGGGTCGGCGGGTGGGGCTACCGCTATCTGGTGGCGGACCACGTGCCGGAACGATACTGGCCGGCCCTGCAAACCCGGGGCTGGGCCAATGCCCACGTCGATGGACTCCAGTTCCTGGCCGAATTCGGCGCGGTGGGGATGGGCCTGCTGCTGGCGGCCTTGGGCGCGATGGTTCGCGACGTCCTGGCGGCGCGCAGCGGCCGGCGCGACGCGTTTTGCGCCATGGCGACCGCCGGCTTGCTCCTGACCGTGGTCTTCAGCCTCGTGGATATCCCGTTCCGTTGTCCGGCCATCCTGTATACCTGGGTGGCGTTGTTGTCGGCCATGCCCCTGGTTGGCGCGCCGACGCCAGCCGGGCAGTCCGTCCCGTTCCGTCGTCCGCAGTTTCCATCGCGAGGATGAATCCATGAACACGACTCCTGCCAATCCCGCGCCCGCGCCGATCCCGTCCGCGCCAAATCCCCCGGTGTACGGCCTGGCGCCGCCAGCCTACTACGGCCCCGGACCGGCCTACTACGGAGAATCCCCGGCGGATGCCGGGCCCCTGAACGCGCTGGATCCTTTGCAGCTTTTGCTGATCGCGCGGAAGAAATGGCTGACCATCCTGCTGACGATGCTGTTCGTGGTCGGGGCCGCCATCTTCTATCTGAGCAAGGCCACCCGCATCTACATGGCCCAGGCCACCATCGAACTGAGCGTGCGCCGGCCGCGCATCCTGAACAAGCAGGAAGCGATGATCGAAGATCCGGCCGCGATCATGCAGATCGAGGACACGCTGAACACCCAGATCGAAAAATTCAAAGGCAAATCGATGCTGCCGCACGTGGTGGCCAGCTATCGGCTGCTTTTCCCGGAAGACCGGATCCCGGACGGCGAACTGGCCGACATGCTCAACAGCCGGGCCAATTTCTCGCTCGTGCGCCGGACGCGGCTCGTGCGCGTGTCTTTCCAAAGCCCGGATCCCGAGTTCGCCGTCCGGGCCTGCAACGCCTATGCGGCGGGAGCGGAGGCCAGCGCCCGGGCGGAAAACCGGGCGACGTCCGACGGCGCCGTGGCCTGGCTGGAAGCGCAGGCGAAGGCGCAGAAGCAGGAACTCGAAGCGGCCGACAAGGCCTTGCTCGACGCCCGGCAGAAATACCAGATGGACGTGCTGGAAGGCCAGCGCCAGACGGTGCAAGGATCCTTGCTTTCCTTCAACGAAGCGCTCACGCAGATCGAAAGCAAAGCGGCGCTCGAACAGAAGTTGCTGGATGCGCTGGGCGCGGTGGAGTTGGACCCCGAAAAGGCGGGGGATTTGCCGGCGGACATTCCGCGCGCGGCCGACGTCGGCGTGGCCATCGAGCGCTGGCGGACCGCCGTGACGGAGCGCGATTCCCTGCTGTCGCGCTACACGGCGAAGCATCCGGCGGTGGAGGCTCAGGACAAGGCCGTGGCCTTGTACCGCAACCAGGCCATGGCCGCATTGCGGCGCGCCCACAGCACGGCCTCGGCCAATTTGGCGCTCTACAAGGAACAGGCGGAAAGCTTGCGCAAGAAAAAGGAAGACCAGCTGAAGCTGGCTTCGGATCTGGAGCGGGACATCCTCGACGGGAGCATGAAGATCGCGGCGCTGGACCGGGCGCGCAGCGCGGCCGACTCCTCCTACCTGGGCGTGCTGTTCCGCATCCAGGAGGCCCGCCTGTCCGCCGATGAAAACACGGCGACGGTCAAGCTGGTCGAACCGGCCGGCCGCGCCATCCAGATCCATCCGCGCCCGCTGCGGAGTTTGTTTATGGCGCTCGTGCTGGGCGCCGGCTTGGGATTCGGCCTCGCGTTCCTGGCCAACGTGCTGGAAGACCACGTCGTCGGTCCCGCGGACATCGAGAAAGGCGCCGGCATCAAGATCCTCGGCATCATTCCGCACGTCCAGGCGCAGGAACGCCGGGATATCGCCACGGCATCCTTGACGCACCGGTTCCCGGAAATGGCCGAGGCGTTCGCGGGGTTGCGTTCGGTGCTCGATTCGGCGGTCTACCGGTCGCACACGAAGGTGATCCTCGTGGCCAGCTCGCTGCCGGAGGAGGGCAAGACGACCACGTGCTGCAACCTGGCCATCGCGTGCGCCCTGAACGGCCAGAACACGCTGCTGATCGATTTCGACCTGCGCCGGCCGCGCATCGGCGGGATCTTCCCGATGCCGCCGGGCCAGAAGGGCGTGCTGGAATATCTGGCCGGCGCCGAGATTGCGCCGGACAAGATCGTCTACCCCTCCGGCTGCAAGAACCTCAGCGTCATGGCTTCGCGGGTGGTGGGCCATGCCCGGCCGGCGGAACTGGTCGGCGGAACCAAGGTGGCGGATCTGCTGGCGTGGGCGCGCGAGCATTACGATCGCGTCCTCATCGACGCGCCGCCGCTGGGCATCGTGAGCGACGCGCTGGCTCTGGGCGGCCTGGCGGATTGCGTGCTGGTGATGGCGCGGCCCGCCGCCAGCCGCAAGCGCGCCGTCCGCCACACGATCCGGCGTTTCCGCGACGTGGGCGTCGGCAACGTCGCCGTGGTCATGAACGACGTGGACCACTCCAAGTTTGCCTACCACGGCTACGGTCCCTATTACCATTATCGCAAGCATTACGGCGCCTACGCGGAAGCCGCGACCGCGGCCCCGGCGGACGCCGAACCCCGGAACGAACAAGCATGAACACGACCCCTGCCAACCTGATCGCCCGCATCGAATCGCGCGAAGCCCGCTTGGCCGTCATCGGCCTCGGCTACGTCGGCCTGCCGCTGGCCGTGGAGTTCGGCAAGCGCTATCCCGTCGTCGGTTTCGACGTGAACGCCCGCCGACTCGACGAACTGCGCGCCGGCCACGACCGGACGCTGGAAACCACGGCCGAGGAACTGCGCGCGGCCGCGAAACTCGCTTACAGCGACCGCATCGACGATCTGAAGCAGACGGACGTCTTCATCGTCACGGTTCCCACGCCCATCGACCGGCACAAGCGGCCCGACCTGACGCCGCTGGTCAAGGCCAGCGAAACGGTGGGCAAGGCGCTCAAGCCCGGCGCCGTGGTGGTCTACGAGAGCACGGTTTATCCGGGCTGCACGGAAGAAGACTGCGTGCCCATCCTCGAGAAATTCAGCGGCTTGAAGTTCAACCGGGACTTTTTCTGCGGCTACAGCCCCGAACGCATCAATCCCGGGGACAAGGTGCATACCGTCGCGAAGATCAAGAAGGTCACGTCCGGTTCCACGCCGGAAATCGGTCGGGCGGTGGACGCGCTCTACCGGTCGATCATCGTCGCCGGCACGCATCTGGCGCCGAGCATCAAGGTGGCCGAGGCCGCCAAGGTCATCGA
>ERZ795051.2708-NODE-2708-length-19292-cov-5.393461_pt1 | contig 19292 bp, 13 predicted proteins | sample MGYA00375135_ERZ795051 | MGnify/ENA primary metagenome ERZ795051 (study PRJEB30180, sample SAMN05720222) | activated sludge metagenome | isolation source: Anaerobic digester | place: Japan | collected 2015-05-26 ... | reverse complement strand
CCGCGACTTCAGGAACCGTGAGGCGGTTGATGAAGGCGCTGGGCACGCGCGTCACCCGCCCGCCGCAGTCGCCGCGACTTCAGGAACCGTGAGGCGGTCAAATCTGAGACTGGCACAAAACTTTCTTTCGGCCGCAGTCGCCGCGACTTCAGGAACCGTGAGGCGGTCTCCGCCCATTCCGACACCGAGTAGCTCTGCGGACTTTGAGTCTCGGCGGTTGGAGGGAGGGAGCCCGCAGAGCACGCGGACGGACGCAGAACGGGCCGCTCCAAGTTTGGCCGCGGGTTTCGGGGATGACACGGATAAAGGCAATCGCCGCTTCCCCAGTCCGACCGGGCTCGTGCCTTTGATTGCGGCGCCAAGGAGTTGTGGGAGGCCGCGTCGGCGACCCCTCGCAACTGCTGGCCAGGCGACTGAGTGTGTGGATGCGCTTGGCGTCCGGCCAGCGAGAGACCAGTTCACGGTCTTGTCAGGGTCGGTCAAAAGTTTTATTTTGAAATTGGTGAAACTGCTGTTGGATCGTCTGCCCGCTTCCTTGCGCGGCAAGCGCGACCTGCTGGCGCAATGCCTGTCGGCCCTGGGCCGGGTGCGCCGGGTTCATACCGTGTATTTGTTTGGCTCGCACGCCCGCGGGGACGCCCGGCCGGACAGCGACGTGGACCTGTGCATTGTGGCAGACGGCGCGGAGCAGCAGCTCCAGACCGCCACGGAATTCCGGACTGCGCTGTGGTCGTTGCGTCCGGACCTTTCTTTTACCTTGTTGCCGATCACACCGGACCGGCTGAAGGAGAAGCAGGCATCCGGCGACCACTTTTTTCGGACCGTGCTAAGCGAGGGGGTTGTCATTGCCCAGGAAGACAGACAGCCATAACCCGGCGGACTGGCTTTATCTGGCGGAGCCCGACCTGGAGGAGCCCGACTGGGCGGACCTGCGGCGCAAAATCGAAGCGGTGGGAAGGCTCCTCGCGGCCGTCCAAGTCAGGCTGCGCCCGGGTCCAGCTGCCGGCTGAGGCTGCAAGGTTCGGCAAAACCCGGCTTCTTCAACCACCCAATCCGCTTAATCCGCGGTGAGTTGGAACACAGACCTTGACCGCTTCGGGGACGGCGTCCATGTTCCCGCCGTGCGTGTGCATCAACTTTTGGGTTTGGCGCTGCTGACGCTGGCGGCGGCGAGCCCTGCCGCGGAGACCGAGCTGTCCGTCGTGCAGGTGATCAACTTCGGCCAGCAGCCGGCGTGGGACGCCCCGTGGCGTTTCGAGACGGTCCAGCGCGGCTCGGGGTCGGGGTTTGTGATCAAAGGCAAACGGATCATGACCAACGCCCACGTGGTAAGCTGGGCGCGGCAGATCATTGTGCGGCGTTACCAGGACCCGCGGCCGTATCTGGCCGAGGTCGAATTCATCGCGCACGACTGCGACCTGGCGGTGCTGCGGATCAAGGACGAGCGTTTTTTTGAGGGGATTGAGCCGCTGGAGTTCGGGGGGCTGCCCAAGGTGCGCTCGACGGTGGTGACGTATGGCTACCCCGCGGGGGGCGAGGAGATTTCGTACACGCGGGGCGTGGTGTCGCGGATCGAGCGGCAGCCGTATTCCCACACGGGCATCCGGCACTTTCTGGCGTGCCAGACCGACGCGGCCATCAACCCGGGCAACAGCGGCGGGCCGGTGGTCCAGGAGGACCGGGTGGTGGGGGTGGCCTTTCAGGGCATGCAAGGTTTGGAAAACGCCGGCTTCTTCATCCCGCCCCCCATCATCCAGCATTTCCTGAAGGATATCGAGGACGGCCGCTACGACGGTTTTCCGCGGGTGGGCATTCAGTTGGCGGGCACGCAGAGCCCGGCGTACCGGAGCTGGCTGAAGCTGCCGGACAACGGGACCGGCGCGCGGGTGGACCGGCTGCTGCCGATTTGCAACAAGAGCGGGGTGCTGCTCGAGGAGGACGTGCTGTTGCGCATCGGCGATTACCCCGTGGCCAGCGACGCCACCATCCTGTTTGAGGGCAACCGGGTCTCCGCCGGCGTGGCCTTCCAACTGGCCCAGGTGGGCGACACGCTTCCCATCCAGGTGTGGCGCGACGGCAAGGAAATCAGCCTGCAACTGCCGATGGAAGCATGCGAGGTGGACCGCGCGGCCGGATTCCAGTATGACGTCCTGCCCCGCTACTTCGTCCATGGCGGGCTGGTCTTCACCCCGCTGAGCCTGGACTTTCTGCGCACGGCGGGCATTGACGCCGCGGACCCGGGCCACGGGGAACTGATTTATGAACTGCGGATGCGCCCCACCGACGATCCCCGGAACGCGCGCCCCGAACCCGTGGTCCTGGCCACGGTCCTGCCGCACGAAATCAACGCGAACTGGTCGGTGCGCGGCCGGGCGATGGTGGACCGCATCAACGGGGTGCGGATTGAGAAGCTCGAGGACGTCGTGCGCGCCTTCGAGCAAAACCGAAGTGATTTCGATGTGGTCGAGTTTGTGCCGCACCACGCCGTGGAGACCCTGCCGCGGGCCAAACTGGCCGGCGCCAACACGGAGATTTTGAGCAACTACGGCATTCCCAGCGACCGACGCCTATGAACCTGCGCCCTGTGATTTTTGCGGCGGCCGCCCTCGCGCTGGCGATTGCCGCGGCCCCGACGGCGCGCGCCCAAAGCCAGCCGGCTCAAACCCCGGCGGCCGAGTCGCCCTGGACCCGCTCCATCGTCACGCTCGAGGTGGCGCGCAAGCAATACGACTTTCTCCAGCCGTGGAACACCCGCAACCGCAGCGCCGTCAAGACCGGCATCGTCATCGGCCCGCGCGAGGTGCTCACCACGGCGGCCGAGATGTTCGACCGCACGCTGGTGCGGCTGCAAAAGGACGGGGCGGGGGAATGGTGGGTCGGGGAGGTCACGTGGGTGGACTACCACGCGAACCTGGCGCTGGTCACCACGGAGGCAGCCGCCTTTTGGGAGGGGCTCGAGCCGGTGGAACTGCGAACCGCCGCGGCCGATGCCGCGCTGCAGATTGCGCGGTGGCGGCAGGGCAATCTCGAGCTTCGCCGCGCCGAGTTCACCTGTTACGTGGTCCGCGAAGCCGAGTTGAGCGGCATCAACCATGTGATGCTGGCTTGCGACTCGGACATTGTCGGGCTCAACGGCGGCGAACCCCTCATTGCCAACGGCCATTGCGCCGGCCTGGTCACCACCCAGTCCGGCCGGGCGTGCACCGTCACCCCCGCCTCCCTCATCCGCTCCATTCTCGAAGCCCGGCGCCAGGGCGCTTACCGCGGCCTGGGCTATTTTCATTGGTTCTGGCAGCCGGCCGTCAACCTCGATTCGCTCGCCCGCCTGAAGCTGCCCGGACGGCCGCGCGGCGTCATCGTCATTGAAGTGCCCGAGCGGCCGGACGGCGCGCCGACGGTGATGAAGGTGGGCGACATCATCCTGAGCATTGACGGGTTCGAGGTGGACACTTCGGGCAACTACCGGGACCCGGAATTTGGGCGCATCCTGATCGAAAACCTGTCCACGCGCGGCAAGTGGGCGGGGGACGAGTCCCGGCTGCGGGTCTGGCGGGACGGCCAGGAACTGGAGGTGGCCTACCGGCTGCCGAAGCATGAATTCACCAACGCCCTGGTGCCCGCGGCGCGATACGACACGCCGCCCGAATATTTGATTGTCGGCGGCCTGGTCTTCGTGCCCCTGACCGATGAATTTCTGCAGAGCTGGGGCCCCGAGTGGAAGCGGAAGGCGCCGTTCCGTTTGTTGTATTATCGCAACCAGCCGCGGACGCGGGAGCAGCCGGCGCTGATCCTCCTGTCCCAGATGCTGCCCGACCCCTATAACATCGGGTACCAGGACCAACGCCTGCTGGTGGTGCAGAAGGTCAACGGCCAGCCCATCAGCCGCCTGTCGCAGATTCAGCAAGCCCTCCAACAGCCCGTCCAGGGTTACCATCAGTTCGAGTTCATGCCCGGCGACGCCATCAAGCGGCTGGTGGTGAAAGCCGGCGAGGAGGAAACCGAGGCCACCGCTCGCGTGCTGAAACGCTACGGCATCCGCGAAGCGCGGCGCCTCGCCGACTGAGCCCCGCCGCGGGGCGGGGGCCCCGAGACGAATACGGACGCTTTCTTCCGTGTTTTTCCCGGGCTTTGGGGCGGGCTTTGCGCGTTGATTTTGGCGCGAAAAGCGGTACCTTGCGCAGCGAATGAAAGGCATCATTTTGGCCGGCGGAGCCGGCTCGAGGTTGTTTCCGCTGACGCTGGTGGCCAGCAAGCAGCTTCAGCCGGTGTACGACAAGCCCATGGTCTATTACCCGCTGACCACGCTCATCGAAGGCGGCATCCGCGAGATTTGCCTGATCTCGACTCCGCAGGACCTGCCGCGGTTCCGCCAGTTGCTCGGCGACGGCACCCAGTGGGGCCTGGTCATCGAATACCGCGAGCAACCCAAACCCGAGGGCATCGCGCAGGCGTTTCTCATCGCGGAGTCCTTCATCGGAGCCGACCCGGTGACGCTGATTCTGGGCGACAACGTCTTCTACGGCGGCGACAGTTTCCAGCGCGCCTTTGCCGAGTTCAAGAGCGGCGCCACCATTTTCGGATACCACGTCAACGACCCCGAACGGTACGGCGTCGTCGAGTTCGACGCGCACGGCCAGGCCATCTCGATCGAGGAAAAACCGCGCCAGCCCAAAAGCAACTATGCCGTGCCCGGCCTGTATATTTTCGACAACCAGGTGCTCGAGATCACCCGCAACCTGAAACCCTCCGCTCGCGGCGAGCTGGAAATCACCGACGTGAACGTCGAGTATTTGCGCCGGGGCCAGTTGCGGGTGCACCGGCTGAGCCGCGGGTTTGCGTGGCTGGACGCCGGCACCAGCAGCAGCCTTCACGAAGCCTCCGCTTACGTTCAAACCATCGAAAAACGCCAGGGCATCAAAATCGGCTGCCCCGAGGAAGCCGCCTTCCACCGCGGCTTTCTCACCCTCGCGGCGCTCGAGGCCCTGGCTCAGCGCATGCCGCGCTGCGAATACCGCGACTATTTGCTCAACGAGGTGGTCGCCGAAGCGCGGCGCCTGTCCGCCTGACCTGGCATGAACATCCTCCGCTGCCCCCTTGACGGATTGCTGCTGCTGGAACCCCGGGTCTTCGGCGACGCGCGCGGCTTTTTCATGGAAACCTGGAACCGCCGCCGCTATGCCGAAGCCGGCATTGACGCCGATTTTGTCCAGGACAACATCTCGGTCTCGCGCCAGGGGATTCTGCGCGGACTCCATTTCCAGAACCCGAACGCGCAGGGGAAACTCGTTTCGGTCCTCCAAGGCGAGGTGTTCGATGTGGCGGTGGACATTCGCCGCGCGTCGCCCACCTTCGGGAAATGGCATGGCACGCGCCTCTCCAGCGAAAACAAGCGGCAGTTCTACATCCCGCCCGGTTTCGCGCACGGCTTTGTCGTGCTGAGCGAGCAGGCGATGTTCCACTACAAATGCACGCGGTTCTACTCGCCCGCGGACGAACTGGCGATTCGCTGGGACGACCCCGACCTGGGCATCGAGTGGCCGCTGCAAAACCCCCGGCTTTCGGACAAGGACGCCCGCGCGCCGCGGTTGCGGGACCTGCCGCCGGAGCGGCTGTTTTGAGCCGGGCAACCGTATGGACCGCCGCCGCATTTTGATCATCGGCCGGAACGGCCAGGTGGGGTGGGAGCTGCGCCGCACGCTCGCCCCGCTGGGCGGCGTCGTCGCCATTGATTTTCCCGAGATTGACCTGACCGACGGCTCGTCGGTGCGGCGCTGGCTCACGGAGACCCGCCCCGCGCTGGTGGTCAACGCCGCCGCGTACACGGCGGTGGACCGGGCTGAAAGCGAGCCGGAGAAATGTCACCTCATTAATGCCGTGGCGCCGGGCATCCTGGCCCAGGAGGCGCGGAAGCTCGACGCGCTGCTGGTGCATTACTCGACCGATTACGTGTTTGACGGCGCCAAGGCTGGCGGCGGGGGCTACCTCGAAGACGACCCGCCCCGCCCGCTGGGCGTGTATGGCCGCTCGAAGCTCGCCGGGGACCTGGCGGTGCTCGAGGCCGGCGGCCGGCACCTCATCTTCCGCCTCTGCTGGGTGTATGGCACGCGGGGCCAGAACTTTCTGCTGACCATCATGCGCCTGGCGCGGGAACGGGAGAAGCTGCGCGTGGTTCGCGACCAGGTGGGCTGCCCCACGTGGTCAAGAATGATTGCCGAGGCCACCGCCCTGGCGGTCCAGCAGACCCTCGCGGCGCCGGACCCGGCCGCCTTCACCGGCCTTTACCACCTGGCCGCCTCCGGGCGGACCAGTTGGCACGGCTTCGCCGAGGCCATCGTCAGCGCCATGCCGCCCGAGGGCCGGAAATGCACCGGGGTCGAGCCGATTGCCACCGCGGAGTATCCCACGGCGGCGAAGCGCCCGGCCTTTTCGGTCCTTTGCTGCGACAAACTCAAACGCACCTTCGGCCTCCAACTGCCGGACTGGCACGAGAGCCTGCTGGCCGCGCTGGACGTGGAACGGGAGCCGCCGCTCGCGGTGGCCCGGGTTTCGGCGGCCTCGCCCCAACCGGCCCTTTCCCCCGGCGGGCCGGAAGGTCCGCGCTCCGGCCCCGAACCGTTGCGGACCGGGGATGGCCGGGGCGGCACTTCGACTCCATGACTGTATTCGCGATATGAACCTCCTGGTTACCGGCGGCGCCGGCTTCATCGGCTCCAACCTCATCCATCACGTCATCAACCGGCCCGAGGTCCGCAAACTGGTCAACCTGGATTGCCTGACCTACGCCGGCCACCTCGAGAACCTCGAGGCGGTGGCGCGGCATCCAAAGTACGTTTTCGAGAAGGTGGATTTGCGGGACAAGCCCGCGGTGCAGGAGGTGGTGCGCCGCCATGAGATTACGCATGTGCTGCACCTGGCCGCCGAGTCGCACGTGGACCGCTCGATCACCGGCCCGGGCGATTTTGTTCATACCAACGTGGTGGGCACGTTCAACCTGCTCGAGGCCTGCCGCGGCTGCTGGGGGTCCAACCTGGACGGCAGGCGCTTTCATCACGTGTCCACCGACGAAGTTTACGGCAGCCTCGGCCCCACCGGCTTCTTCACCGAAACCACCCCCTACGCCCCCAACTCGCCCTACTCGGCCAGCAAGGCCGCCAGCGACCTCCTGGTCCGCGCGTATCATCACACCTACGGCCTGCCCACCGTCATCACCAATTGCTCGAATAATTACGGCCCCTACCAGTTCCCCGAAAAACTCATCCCCGTCGTCATCCAGAGCGCCCTCGAACGGCGCCCCATCCCCGTTTACGGCGACGGCCTCAACGTGCGCGACTGGCTTTATGTCCTCGACCACGCCGAGGCGCTCTGGCAGGTCCTCACCCGGGCGCCCGCCGGCGAAACCTACAACATCGGCGGCCACAACGAATGGGCCAACCTGCGCATCGTCGAGCTCATCTGCGACCTGGTGGACGAGTTCGCGCCCCACCTCGGCGGCCAGTCCCGCAAGCTCATCACCTTCGTCAAAGACCGCCCGGGCCACGACCGGCGCTACGCCATTGACGCCACGAAAATCCAGCGCGACCTCGGCTGGGTGCCCGCCCACCGCTTCGAGCAGGGCATCCGCGAAACGGTGCGCTGGTACCTCGACCACCAAGACTGGGTTCGCGCCGTGCTCAAGAAATAGAACCGCCGCGCCACGGAATCGCTTCGACGCCGGCCGCCCGCAGAACTTCCCACCTTCCTACTTTCCCACCTTCCCACCTTCCCACTTTCCTACTTTCCCACCTTCCCACCTTCCCACTTTCCTACCTTCCCACCTTCCCCCTTTCCTACTTCCGCACCTTCCCACCTTCCCACCTTCCTACCTTCCTACCTTCCCACCCCCTTCCCTCTCGCGCGTCATGGACCCGACGCCTGGCCTGAGCTAAGCTCATGCCGACGATGAAAACGGTTTACCTGGATTACAACGCCACGACGCCGCTGGATTCCGCGGTGCGGCAGGCCATGCTGCCGTTCCTGGACGAAATCTGGGCAAACCCATCCAGCGTCCACCACCTTGGCCGCCGCGCGCGCGCCGCCCTCGACGACGCCCGCGACCGCGCCGCCCGCGTCCTCAAGTGCCGGCCCAGCGAAATCGTCTTCACCAGCGGCGGAACCGAGAGCGCCAACCTGGCCATCCTTGGCACAGCCCGCCGCCTCAGGTCCAAGGGCCGCCACCTCATCACTTCCGCCGTCGAGCACCATTGCGTTCTTCATGCCATGGAGTATCTGGCGCGGGCCGAAGGCTTCGAACTCACCCTCCTGCCCGTGGACAGCGAAGGACGCGTCAGTGTCGAATCCCTGGCCCAAGCCATCCGCCCCGACACCGTGCTGGTTTCCATCATGGCGGCCAACAACGAAATCGGCACCCTCCAGCCCATCGCGGACCTCGGAAGCTTCTGCCGCGCCCGGGGCATTCTATTCCATGCGGACGCGGTCCAGTGGTTCGGAAAAGAACCCGTGGACTCGATTCACCAGTTCAACGCCGACCTCGTTTCCATCTGCGCTCATAAAATCCACGGCCCAAAAGGCGCCGGCGCGCTGTTCATTCGCTCGCCGCTTCACCCGGACCCCATCCTCTTCGGCGGCAGCCACGAGAACGAGCGCCGGGCCGGAACCGAAAACCTGGCCGCAATTATTGGCCTTGTCGAAGCCCTGGAACGCTTCGTTCCGACTCCCGTTTTCGATAAAGTTCGCTTGAAACCGCTGGCCGAACGCCTCACTGCCGCCATCCGAGCCATTCCCGGCACCCAAGTCATCTCCCCCGCCACCCAGTCGCTCGCCAACACCGTTTCCTTTGTAGTCAGCGGCACCGACAGCATCGCCGTCCTGGCCAACCTCGACCTCGAGGGCATCTGCGCCTCGAGCGGTTCCGCCTGCTCGGCGGGCTCGTTGGAACCTTCCCATGTCGTCCGCGCCCTTGGCCTGCCCTCAGACCTGGCCCATTCCCTGGTCCGCTTTTCCCTCGGACGCGAAACCACCGAATCCGACATAGACCATGTTGAAGCAGTCCTGCCCGCCATCATCCGCCGTGCACAACACGCTGAATAACCCGCCAACGGCCTGTGAATGACACGTGAACACTGTTAGTAAAAGGCGCGGGGCCGGCGTTTTTCACTGGATTCAGCCGGCCGTTTCAGTTTTCCTCTCTTTCTAAGTCGTTGCAGTGACATTGACAATGCGGGTTGTTTGCCTTATTCACAACCCTTAATAGGAATAGCGTTGTACTGTGAAGAGAAGACATCTATATTAAGCACACATGAACCTGACCATATCGAAGGAGCAAATTATCAGCGGCCTGCAGGCAGTGCAGAACGTGGTCAGCACGCGCACAACGCTGCCCATTCTCTCGAATGTCCTCCTGCGCGCCGAAGACGGCAAACTGGAATTGACCGCCACGGACCTGGACGTGACCATTTCTTGCGCGGTTGAGGCCAAGGTGAGACGGCCGGGCGCCTCGACGGTGCCGGTGAAAAAGTTGTTCGGCATCGTTCGCGAGCTGGCGAACCTCGAGCTGGACCTGGAAGTGGACGACAAGAATTACTGCACCATCCGCTCGGGCTCCTCGTTTTACAAGATCAACGGCCTCAGCGCCGACGAATACCCGCCGATGCCGCAGTTCAAGGAGGAAAAGAAAGTCGTGCTGCCGCAGGAAACCGTGCGCAGCATGATGAAAAAAACCTCCTTCGCGATTTCAACCGACGAGGCCCGCTACGTCCTCAACGGCATTTTCATCAGCCTCAAGGACCACAAGCTGACGATGGTGGCGACGGATGGCCGCCGGCTCGCGCTGGTGGATGAGGAAGTGGATATTCCCGAAAAGAGCCAGGGCGAATTCATCGTGCCGGCCAAGACGGTCAACGAGCTCAACCGCCTCCTGCAGGACAAAGGCCAGCTCGAGATCAACCTCGCCGAAAACCGGGCCTCGTTCACGCTAAAGGACGAGAAAGGCGGCCAGATTTTGATCGTCACCAAGCTCATTGAGGGCAATTACCCGAACTATCGGCAGGTCATTCCGGCCGAGACCAAGGAGCGGGTGCAACTGGTGCGCGAGGAATTCCTGCACGCCCTGCGCCGCGCCGAGATCATGACCAGCGAGAAGTCCAACTCGGTCAAGCTCAGCTTTGGCAAGAACAAGCTCGAGATCACCGCCAACTCGCCGGAGGTCGGCGAAGCCAAGGAAACCCTGGCCATCAACTACAAGGGCGCGGAAATCGCCATCGCCTTCAATCCCAAGTACGTGATTGACCCCCTCAACGCGCTGACCAACGACGAAATTTTCTTCGAGCTGATTGACGAGCTGAGCCCGGGCGTCATCAAAATCAACGGACCCTTCCTCTACGTGGTCATGCCCATGCGCCTGAGCTGAAGCGGCGCGCCCGGCCGCAAAACCTTCTGAACCCGCGGCCCAGGCGCGGGCGATGCACTTTTCACGCCGGGGTGCGCCAGCCCGCTCCAAGGGATCGCGTGGCTCTTCCTGGCGCAGCATCCGCGCAAAGTCGCGGCGCGCTCTTCATCCGGCCCGGCCTGCAGCCGCCCAGCCAAAGGAGCGCTCCACAACCCCGTTGTGATATTCGCATGGATCTTGACAGGACGGGGGATGTTGGTCAGAATCGGTGCCGGTTGAAGCCATGGAGAATCTTCGACTGGACGCGGTCGTTTAACGGCCGCGTCTGAAGTGACGGAAAGGAAAGCTGACATGAGTGCAAGCGCGTCAAAGTTTCTGCGGAGGCGCTTCCCGACGTATGCCACCTGGGCGGCGCTGGTTTTCATCACGTTGTCCTGCGAGCGTCTCTTTGCCGCAGCGCCGTATTTTTCGCAGCATCCGACCAACCAGTACGTCTGTGTGGGGTTGGACGTTTCCATGTTCGCGTATTCCCCGAGCTGGCCGTGGTACCAGTGGCAGTTCAATGGGGTGGACATTCCCGGGGCGACCAGCAATGTGCTCAGTCTGAGAAACGTGGGGCCGGAGCAGGCCGGAGCCTATCGGGTGGTGGCCACCAACGCCTATGGGAGCGCCACCAGCAGCAACGCCATACTCGTGGTTGGGAACGTGACGGTTGGAGGAACCAGCCTTCCAGGTGCGATCTCCTTGGGCGCAACGAATGTCATTCAGGTCGCGGGGGGCAGTTCGCACGCTCTGGCGCTGCGGGCGGACGGGACAGTGATCGCCTGGGGTGACAACCGGTCCGGCTAGTGCAACGTGCCGCTGGGGCTGAGCAATGTGGTGGAGGTCGCGGGCGGAACCCTGCACAGCCTGGCGCGGCTGGCGGACGGACGGGTGGTGGCCTGGGGCAACACCAACTATACAGAAACCAGTCCGCCGGAGCACCTGACCAACGCCGTGAGCATCGCCAGCCGTGGCCATCTCTGCATTGCCGCCACCAAGGAGGGTTCGGTGGTGGTCTGGGGCCTCGTCAGCAGCCGTCTGCAGGGAGTGCCAACGGGAGCCAAAATTGTTTCGGTGGCGGCCGGGTACGAGCACGGGCTGGCGTTGACTGCCGATGGGAAGGTGAGGACGTGGGCGGGGCTGCAGCCCAGCCTCAACGCGGTGCCGGATTTGAGCGGGGTGGTTGCGATTGCAGCGGGGGATTACCACAGCGCGGCGTTGCTGAATGACGGGCGGGTGGTGGTCTGGGGTGAAAACAACTTTGGACAGACCAACGTGCCGCCCGACGCCACGAATTTGGTGGCCATTGCCGCCGGGGCGAATTTTACCGTGGGTCTGCGGCGGGATGGGTCGGTGGTCAGTTGGGGTTCGATCACTTGGAGCCCGCCGGCGGGTTTTGCCAACGCCATCGCGATCGGCGCGGCCGAAGGCGCGCCGCTGGTCGTTCGCAATTTTGGGGCGGCTGCGATTACGCTGTCTCCGTGGTCTCAAACCGGGTGGAGCGACGGTTCCCTCACCCTCTGCGCGCTGGCGGTGGGCGAGCCGCCCTTGAGTTACCAGTGGCGGTTCAACGGGGAGGAGCTGGCGGGCGCCACCGACTGCGTGCTGAGGCTGACGGGCTTGCGGCTGGACCAGGCGGGGGAGTACCGCATGGTGGCGTGCAACGCGCGGGGCTGTGTTACCAGCGCGGTGAGCGTGGTCCAAGTGCGCCCGCAGGTGAGTGTGGCGGCTTGGGGCGCCAACGGGCTGGGCGAGTGCCACGTCCCGCGCGGGTTGAGCAACCTGGTGGCGGTGGCGAGTCGTTACGGGCACGCGCTGGCGCTGCGCGACGACGGCACTGTGGCAGCCTGGGGTGATGCCGGAGGTTATGAAAACGTCCGCCCGCCCGGCGCGACCAATCTCGTCGCCATTGACTGCGGTGACAAGTTCAATGTTGCGCTGCGGGCGGATGGCCGGCTGCTGGTGTGGGGAAGGGCGGAGGCGGGGTTGCTAACGAACAATCTTATGTACGGGGAGCAATACCTCGGCATTGCGGCTGGCAGGTATTTCGTGATCGCGTTGCGGAGGAACGGCACGGTCTTTTCGACCGCCCCCGTGGGGGGGGCGTTGTTGGGGACGGCCGGGGTAAAGGCCTTGGCGGCCGGCTCGTCGCATTGCATGGCACTGAAGACCAACGGCACCCTGGTGGTTTGGACCGATGTGGCGTCGCCGGGGCCTTACTATGGCTTGAACACCGTGCCTGCGGGTCTGAGTAATGTCACCGCAATCGCCTGTGGCGGCTACCACAACCTGGCGCTGAAAGCGGATGGAACCGTGGTGGCTTGGGGGAGCAACAGTCACGGGCAAACGAATGTTCCGCCCACGGCCACCAACGTGGTCGCCATTGCGGCCGGCGAGTCGCACAGCCTCGCCCGCCGCGCCGACGGCTCGGTGGTGGCGTGGGGAGCGGGGATGTACGGGCAGACAACCGTGCCGGCGGGGCTGACCAATGTCCAGGCGGTGGCTGGCGGAGATGGGCGCAGCGTCCTGTTGGTGGCGGACCGGCCGGCTTGCATCACGCAGCCGCCGCGCGGGATCACCACGCCTGTGGGAAGCAGCGCCACCTTTGGCGTCGGCGCCAGTGGCGCGGCGCCGGTAACCTACCAGTGGCAGTTTGAAGGAGTGGACATTCCCGGCGCCACAAATGTGCTGCTGACGATCTCCAACGTGCAGCCCGCCGATGCCGGCAATTATCGCGTCATCGTGGCGAATCCCGAGGGCAGCGTCACCAGCCAATGGGCGGCGCTGACACCCGGGCCGGTCATGGCGCTGGGGCGGAACCTGGAGGAGCAGGCTCTGGTTCCAGCCGGCTTGACGAACCCGGCGCTGGTGGCCTGCGGGCTGTATGTTTCGACGGTGCTGACACGGGATGGGAGGCTGAGCCAGTTCGGCTGGCTGGATGCGCCGCCGGCGGGGATGGGCCAGGTGGTGGCAGTGGCAGCCGGCAACGGCGTGGTGGTGGCGGCGACGGACCAGGGGTGGGTGCATGCCTGGGGCTTCAAGGTGGGCCGCCCGCCGCCGGTGTATGTGGGCGACGTGCGGGCGCTGGCGGTCGGGGATTCTCATTGCCTGGCGTTGCGTGGGGATGGGACGGTGGTGGCGTGGGATTTGCCGCTCCAGGCCGGCTTTGTCAAGCAGGAGTCGGGACAGACGGTGGTACCGGTGGATTTGACCAACGCGGTGGCCATCGCCGCCGGGCAGCGTCACTCTGCCGCGCTGCGCGAGGATGGCACGGTGGTGGTCTGGGGCTCGTTGACGAGCGTGCCCGCAGGTCTGAGCAACGTGGTGGCCATCGCTTCCTGCGCGTCCCACATCCTCGCGCTCCAGGCGGATGGGCGTGTCACCCAATGGGGCTCGGGGGTTGGTCTGAATAATTTTCCCGCGGGTCTTTCCAACGTTGTTTCGGTGGGGGCGGGCGAGGCGAACAGCCTGGCGGTCCGCGAAGATGGTTCGCTGGCGCTGTGGGGAGCTGCGCCGGGTGAAATCGTGCCGGCGCCGAATGCCTTGACCAACGTGGTCCGCGCGGCATTGGGTTACCGTCACATGATCGCCATCCTCGGCGACGGCAAACCCGTGCTGATGGTCGAGCCGTTCAACCGCCGCGTTTACGCCGGGGGCGAATTGAACCTGCATGTGAAGGCCGCGGGGGACCGTCCCCTGTTTTACCAGTGGCGGTTCAACGGGGTGGAGATCGCCGGCGCCACCGACGCCACACTGGTCTTGACGAATCTGCCCTACGCGGCCGCCGGAGAATATGTCTGCGTGGTCAGCAACGCTCTGGGCGTGGTGACCAGCGCGGTGTCCCAGGTCAGCGTCTCGCGCCCGCCCCTGCGCCTGAGCGCCATTCCGGCCGGCGCGCCGGCCGAGCCGGCCGTGCGGCTGCGCGTGAGCGGGTTGTCGGAGATGGGGCCGGTGCTGCTCCATGCTTCAACCAACCTGAGCGTTTGGGAGCCGCTGGTGACCAACCCGCCGGTCTTCGGCACGTGGGAATATCTTGACCCGGCAACCAACGCCGGCCCCCGGTTCTACCGGGCAAGCGAAGGGCCGTAACGGCGGGCTGCCGGCGGGTCCGGGTTATTTTGCCGCGCGAACGGGTGTCAAGCGCAGGAGGACGACACCGTGGCGGGGGAGCGTGGCGCGGTATGGGCCGCTGCTGACGCCCAGGTCCTGCTGGCGCCAGAGGTCGCGAACCTTTGCCGGACCGGTCAGTCCGGCCACGGGCCAGGGCAGGGCGGCTTCGGCGGGGAATTCACCCCGGTTGAACAAGCCGGCGGCTTTCGAGCCGTCTTCGAGGTCTTTGACCATGACGAAGGTCTGGTCATTGAGGATGGAGACGGCGCCGCATTGGCCGAGGGGGTCCTGGTTGACTTCGATCACCTCGGGATTGCAGAGGACGTTCAGGGTGAAGTCGTCGAGTTTGGTCATGTCGCCGCTGTAGAAGATGGGGGCGGCCATGAGCGCCCAGAGCGACATGTAGGAGTACTGCTCGTTGGGGGTGAGGGGGCAGGGCTGGGGCAGGCCGCCGCCGCGGGCGTTGCCGATCCAGCCGATCTGGATGTAATCCGGGTCGTTCCAGGCGCCGGGGCGGGACCACGCGCGATGTTCGGCGTTTTTGAGGGCGACTTCAAAGATGCGGTCCAGCTCGAAGCCGAGGTCGCCGGCCGTGCGCCAGCAATGGGCGCCGACGGCCTCGCCCCATTCCCACACGTTGGCCATGCCGTATTGGCAGAGGTTGTAAACGATGTCGCGGGGTTGCTGTTTGAGCAGGTCGCCCATGAGCTTGTAGGGATGGGTATGGACTTCCAGCCGCCGTTCGCCCTGGGCCCAATTGGGCACCTGGTCGGCGCCGGGTTCGCGCCCGTCGGCGACCCGGCTGTAGGAACACCAGTCATACTTCAGGAAGTCATAACCCCAGTCGGCGAAGGTTTTGGCGTCCAGGGCTTCGTGCTGCCAACTGCCGGCGAACCCGGCGCAGGTGAGGGGTCCGGGGGAGATGTAGATGCCGGCTTTGAGTCCCTTGCTGTGGATGTAATCGGCCAGCAGTTTCATGTCCGGGAAGTACTTGTTGGGCAGCAGCACGCCTTGCGCATCGCGAAGGCGCCCCACCCGCAGCGGGTCGTTGTGCTTGGGAGCCATCATCCAGCAATCATCCACGTTCACGTATTGGTAGCCGACGTCGGCCATGCCGCTCGAAATCATGATGTCGGCCGCCTCGCGCATCATGGTGTCGGTGATGCGGTCGTAGTGGGCATACCAATGATTCCAGCCCATCGGGGGAGTCAGGGCGAGGGTGTCGCCGGCGATGATTCGCAGGGTGCGGGTGGCGGTGCCGTGACGGTTTTTGGCGCGGAGGGTCACCTCGTATTCGCCGCGGAGGGGGGCTTGGCCGGCAATGATGCCTGTGTTGGCATCCAGGTTGAGGCTCTTGGGCAAGCCCTTGGCCGAGAAGGTGATCGGTCGTTCTCCCTGGGTGGGAATCCGGTAAAGAAACGGGTTGCCGGGGCGGCAGCCATAAACTTTGGGACCGTTGATGCGCGGCGCCGGACCGGGGCGGGGAGTGAGAATGACCGCTTCCTCGGTCGGGACGGGAACGGTTTTGGGTTTGACGCCGGTGACTTCGAAGCGTGCGTCGGCCCAGTTGGCATGGTCAAACGCAATCCCGTCGCCAGCGTCAAGCACTTGCAACAGCAACAGCTTGCGTCCACGCAAATCGAGATTCACCGCTTTGGGGGGCGTGCCGGTCTTCATCACGCCCGAATCGAACACCCGCCGGCCATCGGCCAGGACGCGGAAAATGACGGTCCCCGGGCCGGCGGCCGCGTCATCCACCCCGACATTGGCGGTGAAACGTTCGGTGCCGCCGTCCAACTGGACCCAGAGGGTGCTGGTGGCGTGGGTGCCCACCCCCCGCGCAAACACCTTGCCGGCAATGGTTAACGGAGTCTCGCGGATGGCGCGGTTGACTTGCGGCCGCCCCCATCCCTGCCGCAGGTTCGACAGGTCCAGCGAGTCAAGCCAGACGGTTTCGGCGCCTGAACCCTGAAAGCCAAGGCCTAAAATCAACAGGGTCAAGAAATGAATTGTCGTTCGGGAGCGAAGTGGGGATTGCGCTTTGGGCTCGATCATGTATAAAGTTTAATTGATTGCCGCCTCCCGCAGCAAGCGGGGAAGCACGGCCACCGGGCCTTTGAGCGGGCATCCGCCTCTGCAATCGTCATCACCCAAACAGGGGATGTCGCCCCAAGCGGGCATGGGCTATACATAGAGGGTCCGCTGCGTGCCAGCGGCCGATTATGACAAAACAGAACTTGATTGAACGCCCGACCTCGCGTCGGGACTTTTTGAAATCCTCCGCGCTGCTGGGCGGCGTGCTGGCGGCGCCGGCGCTGCTGCCGGGGAAGTTACTGGGTGCCGCGGGCGGGGGCGACACCCTGCGGCTGGGGTTGATCGGGTGCGGCGGGCGCGGGTCCGGCGCGGCGGCCAACGCGCTGAGCGCGGACAAGAACGTGGTGTTGACGGCGCTGGGGGATGCGTTTGGCGACCGGGTGCAAAACAGCTTGAAGAACCTCCAGGCGGCGCATCCGGACCGGGTCAAGGTGAGTCCCGAGACGTGCTTTGTCGGGCTGGACGCGTACCAGAAGGTGATCGAGAGCGGGGTGGATGTGGTGATTCTGGCGACGCCGCCCGGGTTCCGGCCGGTGCATTTGAAGGCGGCGGTTGCGGCGGGCAAGCATGTGTTCTGCGAGAAACCGGTGGCCACGGACGCGCCCGGGGTGCGGATGGTGCTCGAGGCGGCGGCGGAGGCCAAACGGCGGAATCTTTCGATTGTCTCGGGTTTCTGCTACCGGTATAATCACGGCGTGCGAGCCATCATGCAGCAAGTCCACGATGGCGGGATTGGGGAGGTCCGCGCGCTGTACACCACCTACAACACCGGTTATGTCTGGGCGCCGTTCCCGCGGCAGCCGGAATGGACGGACCTGCAGTATCAGGTCAAGAACTGGTATTATTACACGTGGCTTTCGGGGGACCACCTGGTCGAGCAGGCGGTGCACAGCCTGGACAAGATGGCGTGGGCGATGCGGGACGTGCCGCCGGTGAAGTGCGTGGCCCACGGCGGGCGGCAGGTGCGGACCGCGCCCGAGTTTGGGAACATCTTCGACCACTTTTCGATCGTGTACGACTATCCCGACGGCGTGAAGGGATTTCACTTCTGCCGCCAACAAATGGGATGCGCGAATGACAATTCTGATTATATTATGGGGAGCGACGGTGTCGCACATATTGTGCGGGCGTTCAGCGGGCCGTTCGTGCTGAAAGGGAAGACCAACTGGCGCTATCGCGAGTCCAAACCGTCGGACATGTATCAGAACGAGCATGACGAACTGTTCGCCGGCATCCGGAACGGCAAGCCGATCAACGATGGCGTGGCCATGGCGCACAGCACGCTGGTGGCCATCATGGGCCGGATGGCGGGCTACACGGGGCAGGAGATCACCTGGGAACAGGCGTTAAATTCCCAGGAAACGCTGGTGCCGGAAATCAATGGGTGGCAGACGGCCGTGGCCGTGCCGCCGGTGGCTTTGCCTGGACAGACCAAGTTTATTTAAACCATCAACTACAACCCATGAGAAAACCGATACAGGATGAGTTCACCCATCTGCCCGTTTCGCGGCAGAGGAAGTATCAACTGCGCATGCAGCGTGACGGACGCTGCACGGAATGCGGCGCGCCTTCCGCCGGCGCTTCGCGGTGCCTGAAGCACCTGGTGCTGGCCCGCGAGCGGCAGCGCGCCAAATTCGCCCTGCGCGATCGCTACTACAACACCTTGAGCTACCGGCTGGAAGCCGAGGCGAAGAAAAAAGCGGCCCTGAAGCGCAAACAAAAAGCGCGGCGGGCGACGGCGGCAAAGACTGCGGGGAAGACGGCGGCGAAGGCCACCGCGCGGAAAGGGCGTTGATCCCGGCGGCCGCGGCAGCCCCGTGAGGTGTATGGAACCGGCCCCCTGGTCCCGTCGAGATTTCCTCCAACGTGCCGGCGGCGCGCTGGCGGCGGTGGCGGCCTGGCCCGCGGTGGCCCGGGCCGCCGCGCCGGAAGCCGCCGCCCCTGCGGTCAGCCGCAAAGGCATCATGTGGGGCACAGTCGGCCTCAAGGGATCCACGCTCGAGAAGTTCCGGGCGATCAAAGCCGCCGGATTCGACGGGGTCGAGATGGCCAGCCATCTCGACCACCGCGAAGTGCTGGAGGCGCGCGACGCCACCGGCCTGGCCATTCCCAGTGTCTGCAATTCCCTGCATTGGGCCAAGCCGCTCTCGGACCCGGACCCGGCGGTGCGGGCGGCGGGGCTGGAGGCGTTGCGGCAGAGTTTGCGCGACGCCAAGGCCTTCGGCGCGACATCCGTGCTGCTGGTGCCGGGCGTCGTCAACGCCCGGGTCAGCTACGACGAGTGCTGGAAACGCTCGGCCGAGGAGATTGCCAAGGCGCTGCCCCTGGCGGCCGAGCTGGGTGTCCAAATCGCCCTCGAGAATGTCTGGAACAACTTCCTGCTCAGCCCGCTGGAAGCGGCGCGCTACGTGGACGAGTTCCAAAGCCCGTGGGTCGGCTGGCATTTCGATGTCGGCAACATCGTGCTGTACGGCTGGCCGGAGCAATGGGTCCGCCTCCTGGGGCCGCGGGTGGTGAAGGTCCACTTCAAGGAGTTCAGCCGCAAACGCTGCGACGAGGAAGGGCGCTGGAAGGGGTTCAACGTCAAGCTGCTCGAGGGGGACAACAACTGGCCGGCGGTGATGCGGGCGCTGCGGGACATTGGCTACCGCGATTGGGTCAT
>ERZ795051.2704-NODE-2704-length-19325-cov-8.242813_pt1 | contig 19325 bp, 22 predicted proteins | sample MGYA00375135_ERZ795051 | MGnify/ENA primary metagenome ERZ795051 (study PRJEB30180, sample SAMN05720222) | activated sludge metagenome | isolation source: Anaerobic digester | place: Japan | collected 2015-05-26 ... | reverse complement strand
GAATAGTCCAGCAAGACTCTAAACTGCTTTTTTTATTTGACAAGAAGTATTAGGGAAATTATAATAATACTAATAATTATAATAAATAAAAAAAATATGCCTAAAAAAGCTACACCTAAAAAAAGTTCTCTTGGAACAGCAGTAGGAATAGGAGTTGGAATCGCAGCTGCAACAGCGGCAGCATATCTTCTCTTCGGTCCTGAAGGTAAAAAGAATCGCAAAGCTATATCAAGCTTGTCTGTTAAAATAAAGGGAGATATAATAGAAAAATTTGAAAAAGTAAAAGAAATAACAGAGCCAATATATTATGAGATTGTTGATGAAATCTCTAAAAAATATAGTAAGCTAAAAAACGTTGATAAAGATGAGCTTGAAGCAGTAATAAATGACTTGAAAAGTAATTGGAAAGAAATAGTTAAAGACGCTAAAACCACCAAAAATAAAAAGTAGAGCTAATAACTCTCTTTTTTATAAATAAAAAGAGGAGTGTTATTTTTCAGAAATCCCATAGATTTCATCGTACTCCTCTTGAGTAAATTTCCTTTTTACATTATTATAATGTTTTTTTTCTGAAGGAACTATCCCTTTTTTGAAAAGATTTTTCCTTTCACCTTTACTAGGATGACGTTTTGTTAACGGCATAGATAATACATATTAAATTATTTTACTCTTGTCAACCCTTTTTCTAAATGATAGGATAAGCGCATATGGATAAAACAATAAAAACAGTAAGAACTTTTTATTTATATGTCGTATCATTATTAAGTTTAATATTTTTAGCAATAGGAATAGGTAACTTAGCTAATACAACATTAAAAGCAACTATATTCAAAGAAGCAGAAAAAAGAGATTATAGTGTTTGCTATAATTATCCTTACTATATCTCTTCAGTTGACTTGAAAAACTTAGAAGGATTAACTGTTGATCAAAATGAAAAAATAGAATCAATGATTAGAGATTATGAAGCATGGCAAGAAACAAACACTGGTGAAGCATGCTATAGATCAGAAAGAGAAAATAGAATAGTTAATTCATTAACAATGATTTTAATAGCTCTTCCTCTATACATCTTCCACTGGGCAATTATTAAAAAAGAAAAAAAAGAAAATGAAGACTAATATTGCAATAATCCTTGCCTCTAAAGATTTTAGAGATGAGGAATATTTTATAACAAAAGAAGTATTAGAAAAACAAGGAAATAAAATTAAGTCAGTATCCAATGAAAAAAGGGCAATTGGTAGGTTTGGTGGTGAAGTTTTTACTGATATATTAATTAAAGAATTAGACATAGATAATTTTGATGCTATTGTATTTGTTGGTGGATCAGGAGCAATAGAACTATTAGATAATGATATTTCATATAATATTTGCCGAAAATGTGTTGAAAAGAATAAAATACTAGCCGCAATATGTATTTCTCCTGTTATTCTTGCTAAATCAGGCGTTTTAAGAGGTAAAAAAGCCACTGTTTGGTCTTCTAATATGGATAAGTCAGCAATCTCTATAATCAAAGAAAATGGAGCTATTTACTCCTCTGATCCAGTAGTTATTGATGGAAACATAGTCACAGCAAATGGTCCCGATGCCTCTGAAGAATTTGCATTAAGCATTGACAAAATCTTAAAAACAAGTAACATTTAAGTACAATTTATATTCCACAGAAAGCAGGCACAAAATAAGACCTGCCGAGGAAAACGTGATGTTTTTTAGGTCGTCTGTGGAATCACAGATTTTTTAATTAATAATTATGGCTTTAACAAAAAAACAAAAAGAAAATATTGTTTCTAATTTAGAACAAAGTATAGAAAAACAAAAATCAATTGTTTTTGTTGGCTTTGATGGAGTTAATGTTAAGGAAATAACTCAATTTAGAGAAACATTAAAAGACGGAGGCAGTGAAATGAAAGTTGCCAAAAAGAATTTAATGAGAATCGCTCTAAAAAACAAAAATATTGATTTTGAGCCACAAAAATTAGAAGGGGAAGTAGCAATGGTATTTGGTTATAAAGATGAAATTGCTCCAAGTAAACTTTCCTATGATTTTTCTAAAAAAAATGAAAAGATTAAAATTTTAGGAGGATTTTTAGAGAATAAGTTTTATGATGTAAGCGATATAATCAAACTAGCCCAATTACCAAACAAAGAACAATTACTGGGAATGCTTGTTGGAACACTTAATGCACCAATTACAAACTTAGTAGGAGTTCTTTCAGGAAATACTAGAAAATTAGTTTACGCACTTTCCCAAATTAGAGATAAAAAAGCATAACACTACATTAATGTATATTTAGCTAATAAAACAAAGTTTAATTAGCTAGTATAATTGATGTTAATAAAAAAATGTCAGAAGAAAAAGAAATTATAGAAGTTCCTGAAAAGTTCAAAAAACTTGTTGAGGAAATTGAAAAAATGTCAGTATTAGATCTATCTGAATTAGTTAAAGTTCTGGAAGATCGGTTTGGTGTTTCAGCAACACCTCAAATGGTTGCAGGAGTAGCTCCAGTAGCAAGTGGTGATACAATTCCAGCTGAGGAAGAAAAATCATCATTTGATATTGTTTTAACTAGCGCAGGAGAAAAGAAAATTGAAGTTATTAAGGTTGTTAGAGACCTAACTCAAAAAGGACTAAAAGAGGCTAAGGACTTAGTTGATGAAGTCGCAAAAGGACCTCAAACAATTAAAGAAGGCGTTGAAAAGAAAGAAGCAGAAGAAATCAAACAGAAATTCATTGATGCTGGTGCAACAGTAGAATTAAAATAATATTTTATTGTACTAACTAAAAAACTCCGCTATATGCGGAGTTTTTTTAATGTGTAATTTATTCACCACAAACAGATGATGGTATTCCTCCTGTAGCCCTACAAAATACTGCCCTAAGAGCTTCTTTTTCTCCTTCTTCACCAAGTGATTGTCCTGCTCCAGTTCTGTAATATTTACATCCTACAATAATAGTAGGAACTGCTCCTTGGCTATAATTTAACAACACGTCTACATCTGTTGTGCCATCGTATCTTTTTCGATAATCAATTGCATCTCCAAACTCCGCAACTACTTCTTCAATTATAGGTTTTTCCCATTCACAATATGGACAGGAATCAGATCCAAAGAAATAAACTATTGGTTTATTATTTTCCATACATACATCTAATTCTGTAATTTCCTGAAACCATCCCTCAACTTCCGTTGATTCCTTTTCTAACATTTCAGGAAGAGATTGAGCTTCGTTAGAAAGAGTTTCGGACATATCCAATGGCCCATCAACAAAGAGATATCTACCGTCTTGAGTAACAAATGACTTAAATGTATCTCCTTGAATATCAAGTTCAACTTCATACATTCCATCAATAATCTCTGATTTCTCAATACCTCCTAAGGTAGCAACAACTCCTTGACCAGCTAATAATTCTTGGTTGATGTATCCTATTGTGTCTTCTCCAATTTTTTGAGGAGATCCAAAAGATGGTTTAATTAAAATAACGACCAAAATAACTACCAATATTGATAAAACAATTGTAGAAATTTTCCATTTTTTTATTTGATTTTCCATTTTTTTATTCTTATTATAATAATACAAATAATATATCAATTTATTTCAAAAAAAGCAAATAAAAGCCCCGGTTTCCCGGGGCATTAAAGATGTTAAGAATTACTCTTCCTCATCTTCATCATCTTCTTCTTCATCATCATCTTCTTCGTATTCTTCATCTTCATCTTCTTCTTCGTCTTCGTCTTCGTCAAACTCACTTGTCATTTCTTCGTCTTCTGATGGCTCACAAAATTCTTCGTCGTCCATTAATAATGAAACTTCTTCTTCTAATATATTTTCTTCATCAAAAATCATAATTTTGTTTTTTTATTAATATTAATGATAACAGCCGACCTTTTTATAAGATGTTATCATTATAGTAATAGAATTATTATTGTCAAGAGCAAATTGTGGACATTTTTTGAAAATAGAATATAATTAGATTATGAACATCATTTTGAGTTATTTCTATTGGCAACTAATAGAAACTCCTAAAAAGCTAATACTAATAATTAAGGACTTTATTGTTTTTGGTTTCGACCTTTTCTCAGTAAAAGAAACAATCGGGAACCTATTTTCTCCGTGGAAAAGATATGTTTGGGATTACGGAAGAAGCTTTGACTTTGCAAAATACCTTGATGTTTTTATATCTAATCTAATTGCACGAATTATTGGTTTTATAATGAGAATATTTCTATTATTCTTTTTTATTATATATGAAGTGTTAGTTTTAATAATCGGCCCAATAGTACTTCTTTTCTTCTTGCTTTATCCATTTATCGCTTTGTGGATGATATTAATTAATATTATATGAGTGACATCAAGCAAACAGATATATACAGAGCAGTTAAATTAGAAAAGTTTTTCTTATCATTAAGTTTTTTAAGAAATACTTCTATTGTCGCTATTGTTGTATTTGTTTTCTTATTTTTCAAAGACAAAAATGAAATATATCTTAATTTAGCAATAATTCTCTTTGCCTTTATCTTAATAGCAAACAATTTACAATCTTTCTTTAATAACTTTCTTAAAAAGGTAAGAAATAAAAAAGAACTAAAAGATGCGATAGAAGACGAAGAAGATCTAGTAAATTATCTTAATTTTAATTCAGTTAAATATATTGTTAATTCTAAGGCGCTTGATTCAACATCGCTACTCAAATCATTTCTAAAACCAAAAAACCAAAAAATTAGGTTTATAATGTCAAGATTGATGATTGATTTAGAAGAACTAAAAAAACAACTAGACCTAACAGAGTACAAGGTAAAAGACGATTCTATTGAAATTATTAAAGAAGCAGGAAAAATAGCGGTTAGAAGAAATAGCCAGATAATAAAAGAAGGGGACATTATAGTAGCACTAGCTAAAATTGAACCGCACTTGAAAAATATAATCATTAATTCTGATATTGAAGAAGATGATTTTGAAAAAGTAAATGCGTGGCAAGAAAGAATATCTAATAGATTAAAAAAGATGAAAGAATGGTGGAGCTATGAAAATCTTTTGAAAATTGAATCATTAGGTAAAGATTGGACAGCAGGATATACTCCAACATTAGATAACTTTTCCATTGATTGGACTTCTATCGTTAAAAGAAGGGGATTTGAAGATGTTGTAGGGCATGCTGACAAAATTTCTCAATTAGAAAGAATTCTTTCTAGGAAAAATGCAGGTAATGCCTTAATAATTGGAGAACCAGGTGTTGGTAAAAAAAATATCATTCATGGATTGATTAGAAAAAGCATAATTAATCAATCAACAAAAGAAATAAATGGTAATCGCTTTGTCGAGTTAGACATTGTTTCATTGTCTGCAAGTATTACTTCTTTTGAACAAATGGAAAAAATTATAGATCAATGCTTTAGGGAGGTAATCCATGCGAGAAATGTTATTTTAATCATTAATGATTTTCATGATTTTTTGGGTGGGAAACAAAAAGCTGGAATAATTGATATTTCTGGGTTGATAGGGAACTATCTTAATTCTCCATATTTCAAAATAATATGTCTAACCTCATATAATGGATTGCATAGTTATATAGAAAAGAAACCATCAATACTAGCAGAATTTCAAAAAATAGAAGTAGAGGAAATGAGCAAAGATGATACAATTGAAATTCTTGAAAATAAAGTTTTCAGCGTTGAGGCAGAAAATAAAAAATTTATTCCTTTTAACTCTTTAAAAGAAATTGTTGATGTTTGTGAAAAATATATTTTTGATTTTCCTTTCCCTCAAAAAGCAATAAATATATTGGAAGAAACAGCGTTACTTAAGGATAGTAAAGTTGTTACACCAGAAGATATCCATACTCTTGTTTCAGAAAAAACACAAATACCAATTGGAAAAATAAGAAGCCAAGAAAAAGAAATTCTTTTAGATTTGGAAGCAATCTTACAAAAAAGAGTTGTTGGACAAGAAGAAGCCATCAAAGAAATCTCATCAGCTCTAAGAAGAGCAAGAACAGGTGTCCAAACAAGAAAAGGGCCAATGGGAAGCTTTTTATTTCTAGGACCTACTGGAGTTGGAAAAACTGAAACCGCAAAGGCACTTGCAGAAACATACTTCAAATCAGAGGAAAATATTATTCGTTTAGATATGTCAGAGTTTCAAAGGATAGAAGATATTGAAAGAATCTTGGGATCTGAAAAACAAGAGGGAATACTTACAACTCAAGTAAAAGAAAATCCTTTTTCTTTAGTACTATTAGATGAAATAGAAAAAGGACATCCTAATATACTAAATCTTTTCTTACAAGTTTTAGACGAGGGATATTTGAATGATTATACTGGAAGAAAAATTAGCTTTACTAATTCAATCATTATTGCTACATCAAATGCAGGATATAAAACTATATTAAAAGCATTGGAAGAAGAAAAGGAAATGCCAGAAATTAAAAAAGAATTATTAGCCGATATTTTTGAAAAAGGATTGTTTAGGCCAGAGTTTATAAACAGGTTCGATGGTGTTATTATTTTTAAATCCTTGAGTAAAGAAGATCTAAATAAGATAGCAGAACTACAATTAGAAAAATTAAACAAGAACTTAAGCTCAAGAAGAATAAAATTAATTATTACAGAAGAACTAAAATCTAAAATTGTTGAGTTAAGTTACAATCCTACTTTTGGTGCAAGAGAAATGAAAAGAATCATTCAAGACAAGATAGAAAATAATTTAGCTAGAGAATTACTAAAAAATTCAATACCTAATGGAAGCTCACTAATGATAGACCCTAAAACCTTTAAAATACTTATTGTTGAATAAAGCTCTTGTGGAAAACTCTCAAAGCCCTTGTTTTACAAGGGTTTTTTAGTGGTTGACAAGTAATTTTAGGTGGTGTAAAATGGTCGTACAGTGTTAATAAGTGGGAAAAAGTGTGGATAACTAAAATGAACTGTGGACAACTAAAATGATAATCGGACAATACAATTACAATTTAGACCCCAAAAAGAGGCTAACAATTCCTCCTAAGTTTAGAAGTGTTCTATCAAAGGGCGCCATCCTCACTAGAGGAATTGATGGGTGTCTTTTTTTATATCCCCAAAAACAATGGAACGAATTAGCAGAAAAATTAAGCAAGCTTCCTTTATCACAAGTAAATGCTAGAAGTTTTGCAAGGGTAATGATTGCCGGAGCAATGGATGTTAAATTAGACAGTTTGGGTAGAATTTTAATACCTGATTATTTGAAAGATTATGCCAAATTAGACAAAAAGGTAGTTATTGCTGGTTTATACGACAGAATTGAAATCTGGAACGAAGAAAATTGGCAAAAATATGGAGCAACAACGGGAACACAAGTTGAAAACATTGCAGAAGGATTAAAAGAATTAGGTATATAAAATGCACATACCAGTTTTATTAAACGAAATAATAGAACAGATTGAGTCCAATAAAAACTATGTTGACTGCACACTAGGTTTTGGAGGACATAGCAAAGAAATATTAAAGAAAAATGGACCCAATGGAAAAGTTTTAGGAATAGAGATAGACAAAGAGATATTTGAAAAAACAATAAAAGACGAGCGACTAATAGCCGTTAATGATTCATATGTCAATCTTGAAAAAATTGTTAAAAAACATAACTTCAAAGATATATCAGGAATACTATTGGATGCTGGTATGTCATCGTATCATATTGATTTGAGTGGAAGAGGATTCAGTTTTAACAAAGACGAACCACTATTGATGAATTACGGTAGTGGAATATCAGCCGAAGAAATAATCAATGAATATAGCGAAGACGAAATAGAAAGAATATTAAGAGAATATGGAGAAGAAAAGTTTAGTAGAAAGATTGCGAAAAAAATTGTTGAAGAAAGAAAAAGAAAAAGAATAAAAAGTACATTACAATTAGTTGAAATAGTTAGAAAAATTGTTCCAAGATCTAAAATCAACCCAGCAACAAGAACATTTCAAGCTATAAGAATAGAAGCAAACAAAGAATTAGAAAACTTAGAAAGTGTCCTTCCGCAAGCATTAAAATTATTAAATAGAGGTGGAAAATTATTCATAATATCATTTCATTCACTTGAAGATAGAATAGTTAAAAATTTTATAAAAAATAATCAACTAGAATTAAATAAACCAATTATCCCTAGTGAGCAAGAAATAAAATCAAATCCAAGAAGTAGGTCAGCAAAATTAAGAATAATATTAAAAAAATAAATATGACAAAAAGAGGCAAAAGAAAAAAGAATTTAGTCTTAGCATCTATATTATTTAGCTTGTCCTTGTTAACATTTTTTTACCTTTTTCAAGTAATTAAAATGTCTGAAACCGCTTATCAAATTGGACAAAATATTACAAAAATAGAAAATCTTAAAAAAGAAAATGCTAATCTAAAATTATCAATTTCCCAACAAAAAAACTTGAAAGATGTGGAAGAAAAAATTATTGAAGAGGGCTTTTTGAAAATAAGTGAAAACACAAGGAATTATATTATTATCCCAGAAATGTCTTTAGCTAAAAAATAGTTCAATGAAAGTAAAAGATTTAAGATTAAATCTTATCATTGCTTTTGTTTTTATTGCAGGCGGTCTATTTATATATCGCCTTTTTGTTCTTCAAATAGAACAAGGTGATTATTATAAAGCAATGGCTCAAGGGCAACAGGTTCAATTGTCAGAAATGGAAGGAGAAAGGGGATATGTTTATTTCAGTAATGGTGAAATTCTAGCAATGAATAAAGAGGAACCATATCTTTTTATTTCTCCAGCAGAAATTGAAAATAAAGAAGAAGCTATAGAGGCAATATTAAAAATAATAGATGTAGAAGAATCATTTTTAATTTCATTGTTAGAAGATGAAGATAGTTTTTATAAAGTTGTAAAAAAGGAAATTGGTAAAGAAAAGGCAGATGAAATCAAAGCACTAAAGCTAAAAGGCTTATACATCGGTAATGATATAAAAAGGTACTATCCCGCAGAAAAAACTGGCTCTCAAATTATTGGTTTTGTTAATCGAGATAAAAAAGGTCAATATGGAATAGAGGGATACTACGATGAAATAATAAAAGGAGTATCTTCAATAGAAAAAAGCGAAAGAAATCCATATAGTTTTTCTTTTAGAGGAATTAGCGAAGATGATCTTAATGGAGATAATCTAACTCTAACTATTGATTACAATATTCAATTTATGGCCGAAAAATTACTAGAAGAGGGGATAGAAGAATATGATGCTGAAGGGGGGAATATAATTGTTATGAATCCTAATACAGGTGCTGTTATTGCAATGGCTCAAAGTCCAAATTTTGATCCTAATAATTATGGAAGTAGCGATAGTGAGCACTTCAAAAACACATCTATTCAAGAAATATTTGAACCAGGATCAATCTTTAAACCAATCACAATGGCAATGGCAATTAATGATGGTGTTGTTACAGCAGAAACAAAGTATAACGATGATTTGGGATATGTTCAATATGGTAATGAGAGAGTTTCAAATTATTCAAATAAATCTTGGGGCGAAGTAGATATGACTACCGTTTTAAAAAGATCAATAAATACAGGAGCTATTTTTGTAGAAAAAAAATTAGGTCACCAGTCATTTTATAACTATCTAGAAAAGTTTGGATATTTTGAAAAATCTGGAATTGATTTATTTGGTGAAGTTATTTCTTCAAATAATGAGATTAAAAGTGCCTTAAAAAATAATACAGAAATCAGTTTTGGAACTGCTTCTTTTGGACAAGGAATAGCAATGACACCTCTTCAAATGATTAATTCATTTTCAGCTATTATTAATGGCGGCACATTGTATAGACCATATGTGGTTCAAAAAATCAACAATCAAACAATTAAGCCAGAAATAATAAGGAAAAATATTATATCTCAAGAAACAAGCACAGAACTTAAAAAAATGCTAATTGAAGTTGTTGAAGATGGTTTTGGACACTTAGCAAAAATAGAGGGATATTGGATCGGGGGGAAAACAGGAACATCACAAATTCCATATACATCATTAGGAATAAACAAAGCTGGTTATTCCGATAACACATGGCAAACTTTTGTGGGGTTTGCCCCTGCTCTAAATCCTCAATTTATCATTCTTGTTAAACTAGATAACCCTAAAAAAGTTAAAACCTCGGAGTACTCAGCCGTTCCAATTTTCAACAAGTTAGCAAGCTATATTCTTAATTATTGGCAAGTCCCTTATGATTATATAGAAGATTTAGACAAAAAATAATTAATATGCTATTTTATATGATTGTATGGTCCCATCGTCTAGGGGTTAAGGACACTAGATTCTCAATCTAGTAACACCGGTTCGAATCCGGTTGGGATCACATGGAATTAATAGGTTATATTTTTATTTTTTTATTATCCTGTGTCGCTTTTTACTTCTCAGGAGAAATAATTGTTAAAAGCTTTAACAGAATTGCTAAGTTTTTGGGATGGAAAGAATTTGTTGTTTCCTTTCTCTTAATGGCTTTTATTGGCTCACTGCCTAATCTTTTTGTAGGAGTATCTTCAGCTTTGCATAATATCCCAGAATTATCTTTTGGTGAAGTAATTGGAGGAAATTTAATAAATGTAACTCTTGCAATTGCTTTAGCGTCCTTATTCTCTAAAAATGGTATACCAGCAAAAAGTAGAACCATTAATACATCTTTAATTTTTACATCAATTGCTGCAGTTTTGCCTATTCTTCTTATATGGGACAATGTTCTTTCAAGAATAGATGGAATAATTCTTGTTTCATTTTTCTTCTTCTATATCTTTTGGCTTTTCTCTAAAAAGGATAGATTCACTAAAGTTTGTGAAGATGAGCAACCAATACAAAAAAGCTTTCTAAGGTCATTTAAAAGTGTAATAAAGGTTGTTTTTTGTTTAGTTGTTTTCGCTCTTGCTTCTGATATGATAGTCCGATCAGCATCATTTTTTGCAGAGTCATTTGATCTTCCAATTATAACTATTGGATTATTTATCGTCGCTTTAGGAAACTGCGCTCCTGAAACATTCTTTGCTATTAGCACCGCAAAAAAAGGTATGGGATGGATGATACTAGGAGCAATAATGGGGTCAGTTGTTTCTCAATCTACACTAGTAATTGGTATTGTATCCATTCTTCATCCAATAATTATCACCAACCTTTCTCCTTTCTTAATTGCAAGAACATTCTTGTTTATAGCAATATTTTTCTTCTTTGTTTTTACTAGAACAGGCCACCACATTACTAAAAAAGAATCCGTATTTCTATTATTTATTTATATATTCTTCATAATATTTGAATTGCTATTTAATTAAAAATGAATAAAATTACTCAGAAAAAAAATAATAATATTTTTTATTCTTAGTGCACTTTTGTTAGGAATTTTTTATTGTATTTTTGAATTAAGATATTCTCAGAAAATATATCCCAATATATATACTGGAGAATTTCAAATAGGTGGACTTTCTAAAATAGAAGCTAAGAAATTAATTAATCAACAAGTAGATAATGTAAACCAAAAAGGCATTAATTTCGTTTTTAGAGAAAAGGAAATAACTATTTATCCAATTAGGTCTTCTTCTGATGCAGAGATAGTTAAAACTATAATTGATTTTAATGTTAATAAAACAATTGATAATGCTTTTTATATGGGAAAAAATGGAAATATTTTAGAAAAAATTAGTTTTTTGTTTAATAGAAAAAATATTGCCCTAGAAACAATTTTCGAAAAAGAAGAAATAATAGATGATTTAAAAAGAGCTTTTTCTTCTTATAGTCCTCAAAATGCTTATTTTTATTTAGACAATAACCTCTTGAAAATTAAAGGTGAAAAAGATGGATATGCTATTAATTATACTGAAGGAATGGATATATTGGAAAGCAACTTAAGTAATCTTAATTTTTCAGAAATTACTTTAAGTGGCATTCAAGCATTAGCTGAAATAAGAGAAGAAGATTGTCTTTTGATTAAGAACGAGGTTGAAGATATTCTTAATTTAACTCCTATTATTTTAAAATATGATAAAAAAAGTTGGGCTATTAATAAGGATGATATGATAGAAATTATTGAACTATCAAAAAATAATGATGAATTATTAATTAACATAAATGAGGAAAAAGCAAGAATATATATTAAAGAAAATATAGCTAGCCAGATAGATCAAAGTCCTCGTTTACCCAAATTTAATTTAAGTAATGGAACTGTAGAAAATTTCGAACCGGGAAGAGAGGGAAGAAAATTAGATATAGAAAAAACTGTTAGTATTTTAAGTAAATTAATTGATGAACCATTCAAGTACATTGATTTACCTGTAGAAAAAATCGTATTAGATTCTTCTTATTCAAATGAACTTGAAATAAAAGAAATTATTGGAAGATATAATCTAAGTTTTGGTTCCTCAACTGCTAATCGTATCGCTAACATTCAAAATGGAGCTAATTCCCTTAATGGAATATTATTAAAACCAGGAGAAGAATTTTCAACTATAAATGCTTTAGGAGAAATAGACGAAAATAATGGATATCTTAAAGAAGCAGTGATAAAAAATGATGCTATCGTTTATGAGTTTGGTGGTGGACTTTGCCATCTTAGCACTACTTTATTTAGGGCAACTCTAAGCGCCGGTCTACCAATTACTATGAGACAAAACCATTCTTATCATATGCCATACTATGAGCCAGCAGGAATGGATGCCACCATTTATTATCCTATGCCTGATTTTAGATTTATTAACGACACAGGAAAACATATTTTAATACAAGCGGAATTAAGAGATGGAGGATTATCAATTGAATTATGGGGAACAAATGATGGAAGAATAATCAATATCTCAGAACCAGTTGTTTATAATATCGTTAAACCAAACCCAACAAAAATAATAAAAACCAATACTTTACCATCACAGAAAATGGAATGCACTCTAATTCCATACGATGGACTTGATGCTTACTTTGACTACGAAATTATTTATCCTAGTGGAGAAGTGAGAAAAAAAAGATTTGAATCTCATTATATTCCCCGACAAGGAGTCTGCTTATTAGGTAATTAATATTTGACTTTTATCTACTAAATTGATATAAGAAACAAGTATTAAATTAATTAAACAATATGTTAGCAGTAATAAAAACAGGAGGAAAACAATACAAAGTTTCTCCGAATGACAAAATAAAAATAGAAAAAATAGACCAAGAAGAGGGTAGTGAAGTTGTATTTGAAGATGTCCTTTTACTTGATAATGAAAAAGAAGTGCTAATTGGAACACCTAGAGTTGAGGGTGCAAAAGTAGTTGCTAAGATAATTAAGCAAGCCAGATATCCAAAAGTAATGACTTACAAGTTTAAACCAAAGAAAAGATATAAACTTAAGCAAGGACATAAGCAATACTATACAGAAATTCAAATAACAGAAATTAAAAATTAAAAACCAATATCTCCCTCAGTAAAATCACGGCCTGTTTCTATATTTCGGAAGCAGGCTCTTTGTTTATCAAAAACAAGTTCTACTCTTCCAATAGGACCATTTCTGTGTTTTGCAATAATAATGTCAGCTATTCCTTTTCTAGGAGTTTCTTCCTGATAAACATCTTCTCTGTAAATAAACAATACTACATCTGCATCTTGTTCAATCGCTCCACTTTCACGCAAATCAGATAATCGTGGTATTTTAGGAGTTCTTTGTTCAACCGCTCTAGACAATTGAGACACTGCTAAAACAGGAACGTTTAACTCTCTTGCAAGGCCCTTTAATTGCCTTGATATTTCAGTAATTTGTTGGACGCTGCTCATTATTTTATTGTTCGGCTCAATTAATTGTAAATAGTCAATAATAATCAATCCAAGACCACGACTTGATTGTAATCTTCTTGCCATTGCTTTCATTTGTAAAACACTACAACTTGAAGCATCATCAATAAATATTGGAGCCTCTGATAATACCCCTAAGGCATGCTGAATACAAACAAAATCATTATCTTCTCCTTCTGAAGAAAGCATTCCTTGTCTAATTTTCCAAGAATCAATATTTGATTCAGAACTAATTAATCGATCAATTAATTGATCTTTTGACATTTCTAAAGAGAAAATGCCAACAGGTAACTTTTCATTAAGAGCCACATTTTTTGCAATATCTAAGGCTAAACTTGATTTACCCATAGATGGTCTCGCCGCTAAAACAATTAGATCTGATTTTTGTAATCCTGATAAAATAGAATCAAGCCCCTTGAAACCAGTAGCAACGCCCCTTGTGGCACCTTTTTGTTTAGACATTCTATCAATTCTCTCAAAGGCCTCTTCAAGATATGGCTTAATTGGTAAAAATGACTGAGTTAAATTCTTTTGAGTAATACTAAATATTTTTTTCTCTGCTAAATCAAGTAAATCATCTGGATCTTCATTTTCTTGATATCCCATTAATTGAATTTCTGAACCCGCTTCAATTAAGTCCCTCAAAACCCTTTTCTTTTTTACAATTCTAGCATACGTTGAAACATGACTTGCCGTGGGAACAGTATTTATTAGTTCAGTTAAATATGCCGTTCCTCCAAGATTATCAAGACGATTTGTTTCTTTTAACTTAGAAGCAACAGAAATTAAATCAACTGGCTCTCCAGAAGCAAAAAGATCTTCAATTGCTTGATAAATATATTGATGATTTTTTTTATAGAAATCTTCAGCACGAATAATATCAGCAATTTTAGTAATAGCTTCTTTTTCAAGCATTAAAGACCCCAGCAAACTTTTTTCTGCTTCAATGTCTTGTGGTGGCACTTTTATGTTTGATATTTCTTCGCTCATTAGTTATAATAATAACACAAACATTAATTTTATGAAAGTAGGATTTATATCATTCCACTCCTTTGCTAATCCCGGAGGGGTTAAAAATCATATCTTAGGCCTTTCTAAAGAATTTGAGAAAAAAGGTATTGAAACAAAAATAATTGTCCCCCGAAGAAAAATTTGGGAAAAATATGAGAAAAATATTATTCTTTTAGGGACATCAATTCCATTAAATGTTGCCGGCACTCAAGGCGACCTTGTTTTTAATTTAAATCCATTGGCAATTAAAAAATTATTAGAAAGAGAACAATTTGATGTTTTACACTTTCATAATTTTATCGCACCAAGTGCTATTCAAATACTAGAAAAATCAGATAGTTTAAATATTATAACTTCTCATGCAAATGTAGAAGCAGTACCACTAATTAAAAAAATGATTGGTAGTTTTAATAATTCAATAAATAAAAAAGTTTCTGGAATTATTGGTGTTGCTCCTTTCAATCTTGACTTGTTTGATAAATTTGAAGGGCCAAAAGAAGTAATCCCTAATGGAGTTGATTTATTAGAATTCAACCCCTCAATTAAAAGATTGAATAAATTTGATCAAAATAAGATAAACATATTATTTTTAGGAAGAATAGAAGAGCGAAAAGGCCTAATTTATCTTTTGAAAGCATATAAAATATTAAAAAGAAAATACAATAACATTAGATTAATTATTGTTGGTGATGGACCATTAAAAAATGAATGTCAGGAATATGTTCAAGCAAACAAATTAGATGATGTCTTCTGGGAGGGGAAACAAACAGGAAAAATAGTTGCTCAATATTATTCTACTTGTGACATATATTGTAGTCCGGCAATATTTGGAGAAAGTTTCGGAATTGTATTATTAGAGGCAATGGCCTCAAAAAAACCGGTAGTTGCTTTTTCAAACACAGGGTATAAAGAATTATTAAAAGGAACAAAAGGTGAGGACTTCTTAGCAACTCCAAGAGATGAAGTTGAATTATCTTCAAAATTAGAAAAATTAATTGTTGATGAAAAATTAAGAAAAGAAATGGGGGAGTGGGGACTAAAAGAAGTTGAAAAATATTCTTGGGATAAAGTAGCTGACCGTGTTCTTAATTTTTATAAGAAGTGCTCTTAATAATTGTCTTTTCCCCGGAATCCTCAATTTGCCAACCAATACTTTCAAGTTTATCTCTAATTTCGTCTGATTTTCGCCAATCTTTATTCTTCCTATATTCTTCTCTTTGATTGATCAAGATTTTAACTTCTTCAGGAAGAGAATTGATATCACTTGTCCAAAAGGGAACATCATCTTTGAATGTTTTAATAATATAGTTTGAATTTGAGATATTTTCATCAGTTTTAATTGATGATATTTTTAATCCAAAAACCTTATCAAATTCAATTAATAATTCGTGTTTTTCATAATCAGATAACTCTTTGTCTTTTAATACGTCCCAAGTCATAGCTAGAGCAGAGGGGACATTTAAATCATCATTGATATATTCCTTAAATTGATTTTTGTATTTTTCGTATTTTTTTGATAATTCCGTTTTTTCACTATTAAACAATTCAAAGGCCTTTTCATATAATTTATTTAAACTAGTTTCAGCAAACTCAATACTTTCATCGCTAAAAAACAACTTAGACCTATAATGAGTATTCAAACATAGGTATCGATAAGACAAAGGATTGATTCCTTTTTGTTTTAGTGTTTGTAAAGTAATAATTGTTCCAGATGATTTACTCATCTTAGAATCCTTCAAGTTAAGAAATTCTCCATGCAACCAATAATTAGCCAATAGTTTACCATATGCAGCTTCTGCTTGAGCAATCTCATTTGTATGATGAATAAAGATATGATCAATTCCTCCACAATGAATATCAAAGGGAATACCCAATTCTTTTATACTCATCACCACACATTCAGTATGCCAACCGGGAAAACCAACCCCCCATGGAGAATTCCATTCCATTTGTCTCTTTTCATTTTTAGGGCTGAACTTCCATAGAGCAAAATCAGTTTGATTTCTTTTTTCTTTTACCTCTTCAATTCTTCCTTTCATTTCATTTCTTTCGTTTTCCCCCCAAAGTCGTCCGTATTTCTCTAATTTCGATGTATCAAAATATACTCCATCAGATATAATATATGTATATCCTTTCTCTTCTAATATTTTGATTAAATTAATTTGATCATCAATCGTATCAGTTGCTTTAATCCACTTATTGGGCTCAATTACGTTTAACAATTTCAAGTCATTCTTAAAAAAATCAGTATAAAATTGTGCAATATCCCAAACACTTTTTCTTTCTTTCTTAGCTCCTTTTTCTAACTTGTCTTCTCCTGAATCAGAATCAGAAGTTAAATGACCAACATCTGTAATATTCATTATATGATTAACATTGTATTCATTATATTCTAAAGCCCTTTTAAGCAAATCTACAAAGATATACGTTCTTAAGTTTCCGATGTGAGCAAACCAATAAACCGTAGGTCCACAACTATACATACCAACTTCATTGCTTTTAATTGGCTTAAATTTTTCTTTTGTTTTTGTTAAACTATTATATAATTTCATATTTATATATATCTTTCTCCTCTGTCAGGAAAAATAGTAATTATATTAACTCTTCTATTATTCTTACATATTTCTCGACAAATATACATAGCCGCACCTGAGCTAGGCCCAACTAATATTCCTTTTTTTGCTAAATCATCTTTTGTTTCAAGTGCCTTAGATTCTTCTATATCATAAATTTCATCAATCAAATCAACATCCATAATTGGGGGAACAAAACCATCTTTAATTGATCTTAGACCTTCTATTCTTTCATCGCGAGCTGGTTGCACTCCAATAATTTTAATAGCAGAAAACTTCTCCTTTAATTTTTTGCCTATCCCAGTAATCGTTCCGCCTGTTCCCATTCCAGCAACAAAATAATCTAATTGCTCGCCCTCCAGTTGATTAAGAATTTCTTCGGCAGTGCTTTTGTAATGAGTATATGGATTATTCATATTTTCATATTGATTTAGAAAATACAATCCAGCACCATTTTTAGCCATAGCTCTTGCATCTTCAATAGCAAACTTCTTATATCTCAAGTTTTCAACTAAGATGACCTCTCCGCCAAACGCCTTTATCATCTTTATTTTCTCAACGCTTGTTGTATCTGGCATTATCACCTTTACTTTATATCCAAGCATAGCGCCCACCATAGCAAGACCAATTCCCGTGTTTCCACTAGTTGGTTCAATTAAAGTGTCGCCTTTTTTGATAATCCCTTCTTTTTCAGCGTTCCTTATCATATTAAGAGCGATTCTGTCTTTTATTGAGCCACCAGGATTAAAGCCCTCCATTTTTGCAAATATACTAGAATCGTTTTCTTCTTCAACCTTTATTAGAGGAGTATTACCAATATATTCTAAAATTGTTTTCATATATCATTATTAATAAAAAATCCCTTACAATTAAGAGATTGGACTAAACATATTATCGTATAACAAAAAACCAATCTCTTAATCTAGAGGGGGACAACAGCAACAAACTTGATTGGTTATTATTTTATTCATTGGTATCATTTTATCACGTACTTACAAATTGTCAATAAAATAGTTTCTTTTTGATTGTTATAAAAATTAAAGACCCCTGCCTCCGTGGATGAAAATCATTTTTTGATCATTTAGATAAATTTCTACATCATTAACAGAATCAAATTGAGTAGCGGCAAATTTTAAAACTCCCTCTGTTCTTGGTGGTTCACAAGTCCCTATAGTCACATAGTTACCAAGTAAATAAACATGAGCTATGCCATTTTCTATTATTACTTTATCAAATTCAAGCGACCCACCAGCAATTCCATCTTTTATATGGTCATAGATAGGATTTATATATTTTCTACCATCAATTAAAACAAATTTATCCAAAGAAAAAAGTTCTTTATATACGGCAGTCAATGGCATTGAAGTATAAGGAATTTCCTTTTCTAAATAAAAGATTACATCTTGGCAACCAACAATTCTTCCTGATCTTTTTGCTTCTTCTATCTCTGATTCATTAGGATTATCAACAATTAAAGGTATTTTGATTGTCATCAAACTTTTTGATATTTCAAACCAATCACTATAAGCAAAGGGCATAAAATCATCATTTTTGAAAATCATAATTCTAAATTGACCACCCAAGCTAATATCGTGATTCTCTTCTGGTATTGTCCACAAGTATTTTCCCGCATCAGCTTGAATATCTTCTTTTATTATATCAGCAACATCACTTTCTCCTTCTTTTACAAGAAAAAAAGAAACAGTATCTATATTGTCAGACTCCCAAGTAATTTCATACTCTTTCCCTATATCTAATAATTCTCCCTTGCTTGGAGAAATAATTTTAATAAAGGGTTCTTGGTTTTTTATATTTAGTATTTCTGTTTTTTTATCCATTTCTGTTAGATAATAAAAAAATCCTCCAATTAAAAATAATGCTACAGCTACTATAATAAAAGTTTTTAGTTTTTGATTCATATTTTCCTATAATTATTTATAAGTAGCTAATACGTAATAACATATCTAATATTATATGTTTTTT
>ERZ795051.2701-NODE-2701-length-19341-cov-10.420927_pt1 | contig 19341 bp, 9 predicted proteins | sample MGYA00375135_ERZ795051 | MGnify/ENA primary metagenome ERZ795051 (study PRJEB30180, sample SAMN05720222) | activated sludge metagenome | isolation source: Anaerobic digester | place: Japan | collected 2015-05-26 ... | reverse complement strand
CGGCTCGGCCGGCGATTTCTCCGCCAGAATCTCCGCAATCGTGGTTTCCGCATACGCCCGCTCTACCAGCGCGGCGGCCTCGTCCAGCCGGCGATGCAGTGGGCACAAATGGCCGCGGTGTTTTTTCAGACCCAGCGGACAGCGCACGATGCGCTCCACCGGGTCAACCGCGTTTATCACGTCCAAGACGGTGATATCGGCCGGAGAGCGCTTCAGCCGAAATCCGCCCCCCCGCCCCGGGTTGGACTCGACCAAGCCGGCCCGGGCCAGCGCCTGGAGCACGCGTGCCAGGTAACCCGGCGGGACGCGCGTCGCCTGCGCGATGCGCGGCGTGCCCAGCGGACGGTCGGGGTCACGAGCCAGCCAGACAATGGCGCGCAACGCGTATTCGGCCGTTTGTGAAATCGTCATGTCCGAGCTCCAGGCGCCGGGATTTGGTCCGGCGCTGTCAGGGTCAGGCCGAGTGTGCCGACGCAGAATGTCGTCGTCCGCCTTGACCTCTGGATTATGCCGCCTAAACTCATAAAGTCAACCTGAACGTTTAGGTTTAGGTTTATCGCAACCGAGGTCGAGCAGGAACCTGTAAGGAGCTTCACAAATGACGTCCATTGATCTGACCGCCCCCGTCGGCCAGCTCGTCGCCGATCGCCCCGCGCGCGCCCGCGTCTTTGAGCGTTTCGACATCGATTACTGCTGCGGCGGCAAGACGCCGCTGGATGAGGCCTGCGCGAACAAAGGACTCGATCCGCAGGAGGTTCTCCGTGCGCTGGAGCAAGCGGAAAGCTCTGCCGCCGTGCCGGACGAAACAGACTGGAGGCACGTTTCGCTCGCGGATCTCATCAGCAACATCCTCAATACCCATCACGCTTATCTCAAGCGCGGCTTGCCGGAACTGGCCCAGCTCGCCGCCAAAACGCGCCAGGTGCATGGCGCCAGCCATCCCGAGCTGGCCGAAGTCCAGGAGGTCTTCACGGAACTGCGGGCGGAGCTCGAAGGCCACATGATGAAGGAAGAGCGCATCCTGTTCCCCCTCATTCAGGGCATGGAATCCGGCGCCGCCTGCGAGGGCTTCTGCGGCTCCGTGCAGAATCCAATCCGCGTCATGGAGTACGAACACGATTCCGCCGCTTCTGCTCTGCAGCGTTTGCGCCACCTGACCGGCGACTACACCCCACCCGCTGACGCATGCAACACGTATCGCGCTTTGCTGAGTGGGCTGGCGGAACTCGAAGCCGATCTGCATCAGCATATTCACAAGGAGAACAACATCCTGTTCCCGCGCGCCATCGAGTTGGAGGCCACACTCCTCCACACGGCACCGGTTGACCGGCACGAGTAGCAGCAAACCCCGCGGAATTACGCTCGACATAGGTCTGAAAATGCACCCCGCCACAATTCCAAGCACGGCACTGCCACCGTCCGACACCACAGCGGCCGCGATTCAGCCGCAGACCATGATTCCCGACCTGCTCCGGGCGCGGCCACACCTGCGCGACGTCTTCGATCGCTACGGTCTGCGCGGCTGCGGCGGAGCGCACGGCCCGGCCGAAACGCTGGCCTACTTCGCGCGCGCCCACGGCGTTGAGCTCGAACGCCTGCTCAGTGAGCTACGCCAGGCCGACCGGACGGTCCCGCATCCGGCCGCGGCACACGCCCGCGGCGGCGTTGCCCCCCGGCCTCTGCCCGTACATTTTGCGGACACCATTTACCGGCCCTTTTTCAAGACCGCCATTGCTATCGCGCTGTCGGCCGGCGCGGTATGGGGCGCGTATCTGCTGATACGCATTGCCCTGGCCGGCTCTTTCACCGCCATTTCTATTCACGACATCAACGCCCACGGCCACGCGCAAATCTTCGGCTGGGTCGGCTTGTTCGTGATGGGCTTTGCCTACCAGGCCTTCCCGCGCATGCGCCACACTACGCTGTGGCGGCCGGGTCTGGCATTATTCACTTTTTACCTGATGCTCGCCGGCATTGTGGCACGCACATTGGGCGAGCCTCTCTATGCCGTTCCCGGCATGCGCGTGTTGGCGCTCGCCGGAGCGACGAGCGAGGTGATCGCGATTGCCCTATTCGCTCTGGTGATGACCCGCACAATTCACGCTTGCGGCCACGCCCTGACTTGGACTGACGGATACGTGTTCGCAGCCATGGCGTTCTTCCTGCTCCAGGCCGGCTACGAGTGGGGCCTGCTGCTGGCCACAACCGGGGCAGCCACACGCGCCGACCTGCTTGAATTAGTGGCCACCTGGCAAGCGCCCCTGCGCGATATCCAGATACATGGCTTCGCCCTGCTGATGATCCTCGGCGTCGGCCTGCGGATGTTCCCGGCCTTATTCGACTTCCCGGCCCGCAGCCCGCGCCTCGTGCGTAACTGCCTCTTCCTGCTACTGGCCGCAGTTGCGGGAGAAGTCGCGTTTTTCCTGGCGATGCGGCTTACTGGTCAGTCCGCCTGGGCCGCGCCGCTGTACCTTTCGATGCTCGTTCTCGCCGGCGCTTGCGTGGCGCTCACTTACCGTTGGTTGCCGTGCGTTCCTGCCGGCCGGAGCGGCGAAAGCCCAACCTCGCCGCCCGACCGCAGCGTCAAATTCCTCCGCGCGTCAATGCTCTGGCTGCATCTCTCACTGCTCCTGCTGCTACTGGCGCCGCTTTACATGCTGGTCCTTTTGCCGCAATCGCCCTGGCTTTCATCCTCCGGCGCCCACTCCGCCGAGATCCACTTTTCGCACGCCTATTACGGCGCGATCCGCCACGCCATAACCGTCGGCTTCATCAGCCTCATGATCCTGGCAATGGCCGCCAAAGTCGTCCCCACGCTGAACGGGGTCGATCTGCGGCTACTACGGCCGCTATGGCTGCCGTTTATCCTGGTGAACTTAGGCTGCGCCCTGCGCGTAAGCCTGCAAATCGCCACCGATTTCGCCGCCGTCGCTTATCCCTTGGTCGGCATCAGCGGCGTACTTGAAGTCAGCGGCATCGCAATTTGGGGCGTGCACCTTTGGAGGATAATGAACGGCTGGCAGCCGGCCGCAGCCCCCGATGCAGGCCCGATACACGACATTAGCGCCTCCCCCGTGCCGCGCATCACGGCCGACGACTCCCCCGGCCGCGTTGTGGAGCGCTTCCCCGCCACACTACCCGTCTTACTGCAGCACGGCCTGACGCCCCTGGCCAACCCGCTTCTGCGCCGCACGCTCGGACGCTCGATCACCATCCGTACCGCGGCGGCCATGCGTGGCATTTCGCTTGAAGCCATGTTGGCGGCTTTAAACCAGAGCATACAAGCACGAGCCTCACTCCGGACCCGCCGAGACTGAGACAGCCGCGTCCGGTGGCACACCGCCCTTCCAGCAATTCCGTGCCCGTCCGCGCCGAGGTACAATGCTATCTTTATCGCCAGCGCGGCGGTGGATCGCCGCCCCGGCCGACTGGAGTGGCTCTCAAACCCGTGCCGCAGCTCACAGAACCCGCACCTGACGCATCGACACCGAATGGACCGGGCGCGCCGCGATTGACGGTTGTGCTGACCGTCCACGTCGTATTCACAATACTCTACGCCGCGCTGTTCTCTAACGTAATTTGGCTCATGCCGCTGCTGGTGCGACTGCAGTTCGGCTCGCCTGATCCCGCCTGGCGCGACTGGCAAACGATCGCCGTCACGGCGGCCATTCCGACTTTCATGACTTTGTCCATCTTCTGGGGCGAACTGCTGCGGCATGTCTCGATCCGCCGATACTTAGCGATTTTCTGGGTCGTCGCAGCGCTGCCGCTGGGATGCGTCGCGCTCGTGCAAAACTACTGGCAGCTTCTCGTGCTGCATGTGATCGCGTCCGCCGGCGCGGCCGGCTGGATGCCCGTCAACGGCCGCCTGCTCAAGCACTTTTATCCCGACCAGGCCCGCGGCCGGGCCTACGCCGTCCTCAATGTCGCCACCCTGGGCGGTGCGGCCATCGCTTCTTATTGGATGGGCTTGTGGATGGAGTCGCATCCACAGTCGTTTCGAGTCTACTTTCCGATCGCCTCGGTCGCCCAGATTGTGGGGATCGCCATCCTGCTCTGGCTGGTGCGGCATACCAACGCCGAGCAGAAGCGTGAGTCGCAGCCGGCCCGAACGGAGCCGCCGGCGGCGCCGTCGCTGCGGATGCTGCTGCGCCCGTTGCTGCACATGGGCGCCGTCTTGCGGGCTGACCGCGCATTCATGATGTACGAAAAAGCGTTCATGACTTACGGCGCGGCGTACATGCTGTGCGAAGCCCTGTTACCGGTGCTGGCCACCGCCCGGCTGGGCATGCGTTACGAAGACTACGCTCATTCAACCCTGACCGTCAGCCGGGCAGTCATGGTGATCTTCATGCTGCCGTTCGGCTGGCTGCTGGATCGCATCGGCCCGGTGCGCGTCTCGGGGCTGGCCTTCGGCGTCCTATGCGTCTATCCGGTGCTGCTGCTGGCGGCCGGTGACGCGAGCGGCGTGGCCCTGGCGAGCGTAGCCTGGGGCATCGGGTTGGCGGGCGTCATGATGAGCTGGATGCTCGGCCCGATGGCGTTAGCCGGCACGCCGGAGAATGTGCCGGTTTACGTCGCCATTCACGCCACGCTGGTCGGCGTCCGCGGCATTGTCTTCCAGATTGTCGGGATGGTGCTGTACCGGGTGACGCAAAGCTTCGTCTGGCCGTTAATTGCGGCCGCTGCGGCGTTCGCCTGGGCGGCGGTCCAAATGTGGCAGTTGCACCGGTCAACGCACTGGCCGGCACCAGCCAAGGCCGCGCCAGAGCCGGGGTAAAAAGACATGCCGAGAGATGAAGTGCGGGCGTTTGAGCCGCTTACTCATTAAAGGTTACTTGGCTTTGTCTCTTTGCCAGCCCGTCCCGGCCGCAGTCTCTTCGAACATCTTGAGATAGCTCAGGTACCGTCGCAGGCTGATCTGCCCCGCTTCGACCGCGGCCCGCACTGCACAACCTTCCTCGTCGCGGTGCAGGCAATCCTTGAAATGGCAGTGTTGCAGCGGCTCGACGAACTCCGGGAAGAACACCTCGAGTTCGGCGGGATTCACTTCCCACAAGTCAAAGGCCCGAATGCCCGGCGTGTCTACCACGTACCCGCCGAAATCCAGGCGCAACAGCCGAGCGTGCGTCGTGGTGTGTTTGCCCTTCTCCGTTTCCTCGCTCACTTTCGCCACGGCCAGGTTTAGCCCCGGCTGAATGGCGTTCAGCAGCGAACTCTTGCCGACGCCACTTTGCCCCGAAAGCACCGTGATGTGCCCGGTGAGCACACTCCGAAGCTCGTCCAAGCCGGCGCCCGTTGCGGCGCTCGTCGTGAGGCACCTGTAGCCGATGCCGCGCAGCTCATCCAAGACGCTGCCGACGGTGATCGCCTCGTGCTCGGGCTCATCCAACGGATCGTCGCAATCCGCGGCGATCGTCTGGGTGTAGGCCAGCACGTCCTCCGGATCCACGCCTTGCTCGGCCAAATCGGCCTTGTTGACGCAAACCACCGGCCGCAGGTTGCCCTTGTGCGCGGCGACCAGGTAGCGGTCGATGAGGTGCGGCTTGAGCTTCGGCTCCGCGACGCTGCTGACGATCAGCAACTGGTCGGCGTTCGCGACGATCGTGTGCTGCCGGCCGCGCGCATCGCGGCGCGAGAGCACGCTGCGGCGCGGCTCGACCCGCTCGATAACTCCCACCAGTTCTCCGCGTGCCAAGCGCGTCTGGTCCGAGAACCAAACGCGATCTCCGACCGTCACGGGTGAGCGGCTTTCGATCAGCAGCGTGCGCAGTATGCGCCGTACGGTGCAGGCCCACATGCGCCCCTGGCCGTCATCGACGAAGCAGACCAGGCCGTGGACCGCGACCACGTCGCCGCGCAGCCAGAGCTTCTCATCGACGAGCGGGGCATCGCCCTCGCCGACGATGATGGTGCGCATACGGGACAGTTCGCCCCGGGCGCGGACCGATTCGCGGCGTTCGGTGTCCTCAACCGCCTCGCTCTCCGCGTGATAGCGGCGTGTCAGATCGCCGCGCCGCTTGGGCGCTAGCCGATTCTGCCGAAATCGCACGCGGATTTTGCGGCCGGCTTTTTTCTTCGACATTGCCCTATTCTATATCGAATCGGACACCGCGCAACGCGCTCGGAGCTGCTTGTTTGACCGCGCAGGCCGCGAAACCGCCTCGTCTCCGAACCAGCGCCGGCACTGCTTGAAGGCTTTCTCGCTTGGTGATTTTGCACTCCCCCGGTTGAATCGGATAAGATGCCCCGACTAACCAGCCGGACGGCCGGCAGGGGCAACAGGCGATTCTCATGCAGGAGAGGTTTATGCAGTATCGGCACGCGGCACCCTGGCTATTGCTGGGGTTGGGCTTGCTGCTCGGCCCGCGATTACTCATCGCGGCGGAGCCCGCCAAGCCCACAGACGAGATCCGGGACAAAATTAAGGCCGCCGGCGACGCGGAGAAGTGGAACGCTGACCTCGTATACGTCTTCGACTATACCGACGTCACGGTCAAGCCCAGCGGTCTGGGCGTCGCGAAGAACCATAAGCTCTTCAAGATTCTCCGTGACGGCGGCATACGCAGCCAGGCCGTGCAGCGCTTCACGTTCGACCCGCACACCAACCGGCTGGACCTGATCTCCGTTCGCATCCATCGCGCCGACGGCACGGTCGAGGAAATCCCGCTTGATAACCCGATCGAACAGCCGCAGCCCGCTTCCGGCATTTTCTGGCCGACGGCGCAGTACTTGTTCACGCTGCCGCACCTGGCAATCGGCGACGCGGTCGAAACGCAGACGGAGATGACGGGGTTCAATGTGGCGTACCTTGGAAGGGATCAAGGGATCGAGGGATCTAGGGATCAAGAGGGGGCCGCCGCGGTCGCCTCAGCGGCGAAACCCAAATCTGAGCCCAAAGCGCCAGCGAGGGCAGCCAACGCTGCCGCCCAGCCGTCCGCCGAGGAGCCCGGCTTCAACAACCTCAATGCCCTGGGCGTGCCGCTGCAGCCGCCGGTCCCCGGACACTGGCACGACGAGGTGCACTTCTGGTCGGGATACCCGATCATCGAGAAGCGCTACACGGTGCGCGTCCCGAAGGACAAACCGCTCCAGGCCGAGGTTTACAACGGCGAGCTGCGCTCCGCGGTCCTGTTCGAAGGCGACCAGCTCGTTTATACGTTCGAGAAAACCAACATCGAGCCGTTCAAGAGCGAACCGAGCATGGAATCGACACCCAACGTCGGCACCAAGCTCCTGTGCGCCACGCTTGCGACGTGGGAAGAGAAAGCCCGCTGGCTGTACGAGGTAAGCGAGCCCCAATTCGCCTGGGATGACGCCATCGCCGCCAAAGTCAAGGAAGTCATTAAAGACTGCAAAACCGACGAGGAGAAGTACACCGCCCTCAATCACTGGGTGGCCGAGAACATCCGTTACGCCGGCACCAGCCGCGGCATGTGTGAGGGCTACACCGTGCACCGCAGCATTGAGACGTTCCACGACCGCTGCGGCGTCTGCAAGGACAAGGCCGGCATGCTGGTGACGATGCTGCGTGTGGCCGGCTTCGATTCGTACCTGACGATGACCATGGCTCGCCAGCGGGTGGACCGCGTTCCGGCAGACCAGTTCAACCACGCGGTCACGTGCTTCCGCGACAAGGACGGCAACCTCACGCTGCTGGACCCGACCTGGATGGTGAAGAGCCGCGACAACTGGTCGACGCTCGAACCCCTGCAGCACGTGGTCTACGGCATCCCGGAAGGCAAGGAACTCTCGCAGTCGCCCTACTTCCCGCCCGAGGACTGCACGGTTAGCTGGAAGGGCCAAACCGCCATCAGCGAGGACAACGAGCTGACCGGCGGGCTGAACTTCTACTCCACCGGCGCGCCCGAAGGCCGTCTGCGCCGCGCTCTGGCCGCATACCCGGCCGACGAGCGCCACGAAGTCTTCGAAGCCAGTTTCGCCCGCATCAGCCCGGTGACGAAGATCGGCAGCCTGACCTGCATGGACCCGGTCGACTTCTCCGAGCCGCTCAAGCTTCAGGCCACGTTTGGGGCCGAGGATTTCGCACTCGGCGGCGGCAACAAGCGTTATTTCAAGCTGCCGCTGCTGCAGACGCCGCTGGGTGACCGCACGCTCATGGATTTGCCGGGCACCTACGGCCTCGAAACGCGCAAGTACGGCGTGCGGCTGTGGGCGACGCGTCTGGTCAAGGTCGACGAAACAGTGAAGCTCCCGCCGGGCTGGAAGGTGGTCGAGTCGCCCAAACCGGTGAATATCGACGGGCCGTCGGCGAGCCTGCAGTTCGACATCGAGTCGACGCCGGGACAGGTTCACTACACCTGCGAGCTGCGAATCAAGAAGTGGCAGATCCCCCCGGAGGAGTACGCCAACTTCAAGGAAGTGATGGAGAAGTTTGATGAACTGGCGGGGCCGGTAATGGTATGCGAGCTGGAGGGCGCCCATGTTGAGCGTTAAAGAAGGGATCAAGGGATCTAGGGATCGAGGGATCAAGAGCGCCTTTGCAGTCGCTGTATTCCTGCTGGCCGCTCTCGCGCTTCCGCCGGTGGCCTGGGCCGACACTGCTCCGCAGCCGGATGGGGTTATTGAGCTTTGGGAGCAGCATTGGACGATTAATGACGACGGCTCGACCGTCTATCGTGAGAAGCAGCACGTTCGCCTTAACAGCGATCGTACCCACCGGGAATTCGCCGATCCGCGCCTGACGTACAACGCTGAGACGGATAATCTGGAGATCATTACCGCGCGCGTCAAAAGGGCCGATGGCACTTACCGCGAGTTGCCGGACTATTCCCATGTGCTCGTGTCACCGGACATCACCGCCGGCTGGCCGGCCTTTGCCGCCATTCGCCAGCACGTGCTGGTGATGAGCGGCATCGAAACCGGCTGCGTCGTCGAGTTGGATTACCAGATTACCAGCAAGCCCGGTGCGCGGCCCGCACTGGCGGCCGATGTGCGCCTCGATCACGCATATCCCGTCCTCGAACGCGTACTGTCCATCACAAGCCCGGCCGCGGCCAACATTAGGCCTTCCGTGATTGGGCCTGGGGGCGCGCAGATCGGGACAAAACCGGAAGTCTCCTCGTCGACCTCCGTGAAGAGCGGCCTGCCCTACGAAACGAAGACGTGGACCTTCCGCAACCTGCCGGCGCATCCGGCCGAGCCCCGGTGCGCTCCCTGGCAGGTTCGCTGCCCACGCTTTGCGTTCAACAGCGGCGGTGATTGGCATCGGTGGATGCAGCGCACGACCAGCGACATCGAAAGCGCCGCAAACGAGTGCGAAATTACCGCCAAACTGGCGGCCGACTGGACCAAAGACGTCCTACAGCCGGCCGACAAAATGCGCGCTATCCAGGAAAAACTGGCGGCCGTTTTCAACGTCGTGGAGTTTGACTCCGACTGGCAGCGCGGCGGTCTTCGCCCGGCTTCGGAGACGATCCGCGGCGGCTACGGTCTGCCCCAGGAAGCGACCGCGGTTCTGCTGTCGCTGGCACGCGCGGCCGGGCTGCCGGCTCGCGCGGCCGTGCTCGTAAACGATGATCGCTGGCTCGAATCCGCTCCGCACGACTCGCAGGTGGCGGCCTATGTCGTCCTGCTCGACGGCGGCCAGCAGCCGGAAATCTGGGATGCCCGCCACGGGCGCATCGTGCGCGACAGCCGTTGGGCCGGCACTTCGCTGCTGATCATGGGCGACGCGAGCGCGATGCGCACGCCGCTGCCCGCCTGGACCCAGGCTGATGAGAGTCGTTGCGTAGTCGGCGGCACGATCAAGATGAAGGCGGACGGCACTTACGCCGGCACGGTTTCGCTGGCTACGTCCGGCTTGTTCGTCGCTCCGGAAAGCCTGCGCTCGAGCGAGGCTCAGAAGAGCCGCGTCAGCGCGCTTCTCGGCCGCGTTTTGCCGGAGGTCACGGTGGAGAGTTTCGCCGTGAAGGAACTGAGCGATAACGAGTTCGCCGTGGAGGCGAAGGTCAAGTCGTCCAAGGCCCTGAAGAAAGTCGGCGGCGCGTATTGGCTGCAAATGCCGGCAGACGCGCCGTATGCGGCGAACGTCACGCTCCCGTTGGCATACAGCGAGCGCAACGAACCGGTCCGCATCACCGGCCCATTCGTGGAGCAAGTAAAGTTGACCGTGGAGTATCCGGAGAACTGGACGGTCGAAGCTCAGCCGGTGGAAGTGAAGGCGGTCAAGGGCGAATGGGGCGAAGCCGAGCAGCGCATCACGCCCGGCGAGCAGCGCGTGACGATTTCGCGCAATACGCGCATCGCGCAACGCGACCTCGCCCCGAAGGCGTTCCTGAACGCCCGCGAGCCGCTGAATACGCTGCGCACCGAGGCCGCCCGGACGCTGGTCTTGAAACCGTAGGTACAAAACTGTGAGAGCGAGACCGGCTGTTAACCGGCCAGACCGTTAAGAACCGGTAACACAGGCCAATGGCAGTACGAGGCCGACGATCCGCTCAAGATCGTCGGCCTCTTCCACATCTATCCAGTTCACTCGCTCCAGCCGCCGCAACCAGGTGCGTTGCTGCTTGGCCAAATGGCGCGTATTGATCTTGATCCGCTCGATCGCCTCATCCAGCGACATCCGCCCCTCAAAATGCTCGAACAACTCGGCGTACCCCACCGCCTGCCGCGCCTGATCGCTGAGCCCGCGCGGGTCGGCCCACAAACGCCGTGCCTCCTCGACCAGCCCGGCTGCGACCATCCGCCGCACCCGCTCATTAATCCGCCGATTGTTGACTTCTCGCGGCCGCCGCAAGCCGATCAGAACCCAGTCCCACTCCGGCCGCCGGATGCTCTGGCTGTCCCACTCGCGCTGTAGCACGCTGATCGGCGTGCCGGTCAGCCGATGCACTTCCAACGCCCGCTCGATGCGCCGCAGGTCGTTGCGATGAATGCGGCCCGCCGCTTCGGGGTCGATCCGCGCCAGCTCCGCGTGCAGCGCCTCGATGCCTTCAACTTCGGCCCGCCGCCGGATCTCCGCTCGAATGGCCGGGTCGGCGGAGGGCCCGGCAAACAAGCCCTGATAGAAGCACTTGAAATACAGCAGCGTCCCGCCGACTGCGATGACCGGGCGCCCGCGACCGTGTACCTCCCCCACCGCCCTGTCCGCCAGTTCGATGAATCGGGCTACGCTGAACGGCTCCCACGGCTCGGCCACGTCGATCAGATGGTGCGGAATCGCGGCCCGCGCCTCGGCGCTCGGCTTGGCCGTGCCGATGTCCATGCCGCGGTAAACCTTCATCGAGTCGATGCTGACGATTTCCGCCCCCAGCCGCCCGGCGATTGCGCGCGCCAACGTCCCCTTCCCCACCGCCGTGCAGCCCAAAATCGTAATGACGCGCTTCTCCAAGCCAATCCTGCCTATAGGTGCCATGTTCAAGCCGCCGGTGCCATACCAGGCGGCGCGAGCCATGCCCAAGCCGCGTAGCGGCGCGGGCATGCCCACTTACATACGGTTACCCGATATTGCACACCAGGCGCCGAACCCGACATTGCACACACATGCCCGCGCTTACAGCTTGGGCATGGCACCCAACGCCCGGACCTTGGGCCTTTGACCCGCACGGCCTAACCGGCGATTATACGGTGCGGTCTAAGTGGGTGAGCAGCATGGCCATCGGACCTGGCGAGGGCGTGGGCCGTGCCAGCCTTGAGGAGAGTAACGATGAGGACGAGTTTCCTATTGGCCGCCAGCGCCGCCCTGATCCTGACCACCCTCGGCTGCGTCAGTGTGAAAGCCCCCGAGCGGATCGACATCGGTGGCAGCCGGCCCGAACCGGTGGACACCGGCCGCGTCCCGCCCATCGCGACGGTCGAGCAGGGGCGGCAGGAGCTGTACCGGGCCTACCAAAACATTCAGTATCTGGAGCAGGAAAACTGCCGCCTGAAGGAGAAGGCCGACAAGTACAAGCGCGAGCGCGACGAATGCCGCAAGCGGCTGGAGAGATACGAAGATTGAGCGGCCCGGAGGAAGCGTGATAGAGTGATAAGGTGATAGAGTGATAAAGTGATAAGGACGGACCGCTGGGTCGCGTGTGGCCCGCTCGCCGCGCGTAAACGCTTAATCCCTATCACATTATCACCTTATCACTTGGTGCGGCCCGCGCTTGCGCGTCAGGCTCGGATAAGAGGACAGCTCTCGGATAGAAGACGACTCCGGAGGCAGGAGCATGGCCGTAACTTTCGTCCTCGGGCGAGCCGGCTCAGGCAAGACGCGTTACTGCGTCGACCGCCTGCTGTCGGAGCTCCAGCGCTCCGGGGACACGCGCCGCCTCGTGCTTCTGGTCCCCGAACAAGCCAGCTTCCAGATGGAGCGCACGCTGGCCACGCGTGCTCCTAACGGCGGATATAGCCGGGCCGCGGTCCTCAGCTTCTCGCGCCTCACGCACCAGGCGCTCGCTGAGCTGGGCGACACGCCCGAAGTTGTCACACCGGCGGCGCGCGTCATGGCCCTGCGCGCCGTCACCACCCGCATGGGCGAAGGGCTACGCTATTTCCGCCACGTCGCTCAGACAGCCGGTTTCTTCACGCAGCTCGAGCGCCTGGTCGAGGAACTCCTGAGCGAGGCGGTTTCGCCCGAGAGCCTGGCCGAAGCGGTCGGCGCTCTCGATCCTCCCGCCGCCCGCCGCAAAATCGCCGAGCTGTCTGCCATTTATCAGGGTTACCTGGAGTGGCTCGGGCGCGAGCGCATCGACCCGGCCGCCCGCCTCAGTCTGCTGCGCTCGCGCCTGGCGGGCCTGACGTGGCTGCGCGACTCTTTGTTCTGGGTGGATGGCTTCGCCGGCTTCACCGGGCAGGAGCTTGCCACGCTCGTGGAGCTGGCCCGCGCCGCGCGCGGCCTGACGCTCACGTTGCTGCTTGACCCGGACTCGCCGGTCATCCGCGCCAATGCAGCGCCCGGCATGTTAGACCTCTTCCGGCGAACCGAACTGACGTATCAGAAGCTGCGAACGCTCTTCGAGTCGGCCGGCGTCCCTTGCACCGACCCGATCATCCTGCACGCCGCGCCGCTGCCGCGTTTTGCCCAGGCCCCTCAGCTTGCACGGCTCGAAGCCGGCCTGGCCGCACCGTTCGCGGCACCGGCCAGCCCCGCGTCCGCAAGCGCAACGTCACCCGATCAGACTGTTTCACTGATTGAGTGCGTCACGCACCGCGAGGAACTTCGGCAGGCGGCGCGCTCCATTCGCCAGCAGATCATTGAATCCGGCGGAGCCCTGCGTTTCCGCGACTTTGCCGTCATTGCCCGCGACCTGGAGCCGCTGGTCCCGATCATCGCCGATGTATTCACTGAATATGAAATTCCGTACTTCCTCGACCGCCGCCGGCCCATGCGCTCTCACCCGCTCAGCCGCCTGGTCGAGGCTTTGTTCCAGGCGATAGCCGAGGACTTCTCGGTCACTGCGACCACCCGGCTGCTCCGCACCGGCCTGCTGCCGATCGAGCGCGAGCAAGCCGAAGCCCTGGAAAACCTGATCGTCGGCCAGGCCATTCACGGCCTCGCCGCCTGGCGCCAACCACACTGGACCTTCGACGACCTGTCGAATCTGGCAATTAACCCCCAACGTGCAGCGCCGAACGCCTCCCGTGTGCCACTGCTTGAAAGCGCAGCTTCAAGCAGTGCCCGAACCCCCAATCAGCCCGATTCCGCATCATCGCCCTCAAGCACCGAACCCGCGCCCACCGAACTCGATTCTGCGCGCCTCGCCATCATGGCCGCAATCGAACCATTGCTAAACCTCGCCGCCCAGGACCCACCCCCCACCGCCAACCTCTGGGTCCGCACCCTTATAGACCTGCTAGAGCAGATGTCCGTCCGGCGACGCTTGGAATCCTGGATCGCCGCTCACCGCCAGGAGCGCCGCTGGGAGCAAGCCGAGACCCACCGGGTCGCCTGGGAAACGCTGTGCGGCGCACTCGACGACCTGGACACCGTCCTCGGCGACGAACGCCTGCGCCTCGACGAAGTCGCCCAACTGCTTTCTGCAACCTTGCGCGAGCAGACCCTTGGCCTCGCTCCGCCAACTTTGGACCAGGTGCTCGTCAGCTCCATCGAGCGCAGCCGCCACCCCGAAATAAAGTTCGCCTGGGTATGCGCTTTCAACGAGGGCATCTTCCCGGCCCGTCCCGCGGACGACGAGCTTCTCGACACCGGCGAGCGCGACGCCCTGACGAAAGCCGGCTTGCCCGCGCCCGCCAGCCATCGCGAAGACAGCTTCGGCGAGCGTCTGCTGGCCTACATCGCTTTCACGCGCCCCAGCGTTGGGCTCACCATCAGCTACGCCACCGTCGCCGAAGACGGCCAGCCGCTGCTGCCCTCGCCGCTACTGGCAGACGTGCGGCGCGTCCTGCCTGAGCTGCAAATCGCCCGCCCGCAGCCCCATCCGCCGCCTGTCAGTTTGGCGGAGCTGGCGCGCGGCTATCTGCACGGATTTGAGGGATCGAGGGATCTAGGGATCAAGGGATCAAGAAGCACTGCTGCCGGAGGCTCTACGACGAGATATGGGAAACTGGTTGCGGAGCTACTGGCCGCACCTGGGACGGGTCCCCGGCTGAAGCACCTGCTGCGCGGCCTGGATTACCGCAACGCTGCCGAGTCGGTCGATGCTACTTACCGCACCTACCCGGCAGGAATTGCGTGGCGCGGTTCGCCATCTGAGGCCGAGACGTATCTCGACTGCTCTTTCAAGCATTTCGCCCAGTACGCGCTGCGCATTGACGGCCTGCGCGGCCCACGCCCCCGCGCTTGGGACCTCGGCAGCCTGGCCCACGCAATCATCGCCGAAATCACGCGCCGCGCTGCCGCCGACCCCGGCGGGGTTCGCGCTGTTCCCGATGAACGCTGGGCCGAGTTGGTGCGCGAGGCGGTCGGCGAATTCCAGCGCAGCCTGCCGGCCGACCTGCCGCAGCGCCGCCCGGATATGGCTTTTCTTTCGGCCTTTCTCTGCGACTTCGTGGGCGAACTCATGCGAGCCCATGCCGGCCGCTGGCGACGCGGGCAGTTTGAACCGCATCTCCTTGAAAGACGTTTCGGAAGTGAGACAGACCCGGACGGTCTGCCGGGGCTCGATCTGACACTGACCGACGGGCGGCGCGTGCGACTACGCGGCGTAATCGACCGCCTCGACATCTGCCGCCAGGACGGCCGGACGCTCGTCCTGGTTTACGACTACAAGTCCAGCATCAGCCCCTTCAGTGGCGCCGCGTACCTTACCGGCGGAGCGTTGCAAGTTCTCACGTACCTGCTCGCGATCCGAACCGCCCTGCCGACCCGCGACCCGCTGACATTGGCCGGCGTCTTCCTCGCCCCGCTCTTCCCGGATGAAGCAGTCCTGCAAACACAATACGCCCAGGCGGCCGAAGGGGATCAGGAGGCCATGTATCTCTACCGCCCACGCGGCGTGTTCATCGAAAGCACCGCCCGCCTGCTTGATCCACAGCTCGGGCAGACCTCCTCGCCGGTGGCGTGCATGCGCCTGAAAAAAGACCTCACCTTCGATCGCACGCAGTCGCGCGACGTGGTCGACGAAAATGGATTGGAATCCCGCCTCGCCCTGGCCCGCCAGACGCTGCTAATGGCGGCCGAGGGCATCGTGGCGGGCAAGGTCGAAGCCTCGCCCTTGGTCGAGCGACACGAGCTTGCCTGCGGCCACTGTGAATTTCACGGCCTATGCCGCTTCGATCCGCTCATCAACCGCGCCCGAGCCGCCGAACGCGTGCTGCCCACGCTCGACCAGTTCGCCGCGCAGGTCGAAACCGGCGACACAAACGAAGGGGGCGCCGAATGAACCTCACTCCCAGCCAGCAACAAGCCATCGACCACCGCGGCTGCAATTTGCTGCTCTCTGCTTCGGCCGGTTCCGGCAAAACCGAGGTCCTCGCCCGCCGCGTCCTGGCCCTGATCGCCGACCCGCAGCACCCCTGCCCCGTTGAACGCCTGCTGGTCGTGACGTTCACGCGGGCCGCGGCCGCCGAATTGCGCGTACGTATCGGCCGGATGTTGCGCGAGGCTGCGGCGACAACCTCGGACGCCCACATGCGCGACCACCTGCGCCGGCAGGAAATCCTGGTCGACAGTGCCGATATCGGCACCATCGACGCGTGGTGCGCCCGCATCGTGCGCGCCCACGCCGCCGAGATCGGCGTAGACCCCGCTTTCGTGATGCTCAGCGAAGAAGACGCCTGGCTGCTGCGCAGACACGTACTGGACGAGTTGTTCACGTGGATTTATTTCGCGGCCGACCCCCTGGCGCAAGCCGCCCGCGAATGGCTTAAGCGCACGACCCGCCCCGACGACAAGTTCCTGCGCCGGCACGTCGAGAAACTGAACCAGTTCCGTGAAAACCTGGTTGAAGTCGACGCCTGGCTGGCCCGCCAGCGCGACCTCCACGCCGCCGGCCCCGACGAGCTCCGCGCCCGCGCTTGCGTGACGCTTACCGCCGCCCTGGCCCAAGAATGCGCCTTCCAACACCAGCAATTGACCGCCCTGCTCGCCGGCGCAGCTCGCGAACTGAGCACCGTTCTTCAGCCCTACCACGAGTCCCTCGCGGATTGGAACGCGCGTCTCACGCAGGAACCGCAAGAGGCGGCCCTTCTAGCGGTCCTAGATGAGATCGATGCATTCAAGCTCCGCAAGCCGCGCGGCCTGCCGCCGGATGCCGCCGCCCTCTGCACCGACATCCAGACGCGCTGGCTCAAGCGCCGCCTGCAAGCCTGCTGGTCCCGCGACGAGGCCGTGCGTCTGCTGGACACTGCGCCGGCCGCCGCGGCGCTCGTGACCACGCTGCTTGACCTCGAACAGCGCTTCCACACGCGCCTGAGCGAGATAAAACGCTCACAAGCCACTTACGAGTTCGGCGACGTGCTGCGCATGGCTCTCGATCTGCTGGCGCCGCCGGCCGCTACCGGCCCGCGCACGCCTTCCGCGATAGCTCAGCGCCTGCAGCAGCGTTACGAACACGTGCTGGTGGACGAATATCAGGACACCAGCCCGGTCCAGGTCGAAATTTTGCGCCTGGTAACCCGCCCCCAGCCCGGCCGCTCAAACCGCTTCATGGTCGGCGACATCAAGCAGAGCATTTACGGCTTCCGCCAGGCCGAGCCGCGTCTCTTCTCCGAGTTGCTGCAGGATTTCGCGGCCGACCGCCAGGAAGGAATCGTCCAGTACCTTTCGGACAATTTCCGCAGCCATCCTGCGATCGTCGCCGCGCTCAACCGCCTGTTCGCAATGCTATTTGACCCGGCCCTCGGCGGGACGGCCTTCGCGCCGGACGAACGCCTGCGCGCCGGACGCGACGAGATCCCCAACCCCAGCCTCGATGCGAACCCGCGCGTTGAGCTGCACATAATCGAGCAGCCCGCCGGACGCTCAGCAGGCCAGAACGAGGCTGAAGATTCGGAGGACAATAACGCCGTGCCGCTCGAGCGCATGGAGCGCGAAGCGCTGCTCGCGGCCGATCGCATCCATGCCCTGCTGCGCGACGGCGTGCAGGTGCCCGAGCGCGGTCCCGATGGGCGGCTCAGCCTGCGCCCGCTGCGCCTGGCAGACATTGTCATCCTCCTGCGCTCCGCGAAGCAGAACGCCGCAGTCGTGGCCCGCATTCTGCGGCAGGCCGGCATCGCTTGTATCACTAGCGGGCGCGACGCCCTGCTCGACGTCCCCGAAGTGATGGACGTGCGCAACGTGCTGGCCCTGCTCGCCAATCGCCGGCAGGAACTCCCGCTGGCCGCCTATCTCCGCAGCCCGATGGTCGGCCTTTCGCTGCCCGAGCTGCTGCAGATTCGAGCAGCGGCGCCGCATGCTGATTTCTGCGACGCGGTCGCAACCTTCTGCACAGGCAAGCCCCGCGACCAGGCCGGCGCCGCCCTGCAAGCCAAGCTGCGCGCCGCCATGGCGCAACTCGACCGCTGGGCGATAACCGCCCGCGAACAGGAGCTGCCCGAACTCCTCCGCCAGATCTACAACGACACCGCCTGGCTGCTCTTTGCCCAGGCTCTGCCCGGCGGCGAGCATCGCGTGGCATTGCTACGCGCCCTGGAGCGCTTTGCGATCGACTTCGCCCGCCGGGGTCAGCATGGCGTCGCCGAATTCGACGCCTACCTCGAAGACCTCGCCACGGCCGAACTCGATCCCGGCGTTCCGGTCGCCGCCGGCGAAAACGTCGTGCGCATCATGACCATCCACGCCGCCAAGGGCCTCGAATTCCCGGTCGTCTTCCTGCTCAACACCGGCAGCCGCTTCAATCTGAGCCGGACCAACGAACCGCTGCAATGCGACGCCTCCACCGGCCTCGGCCTGACCTTCTTCGACTACCCGGCCCGCCTGAAGGTCACCAGCGCCCGCCATCCGATCGCTGCCCGGCACGGCCGCACCCGTGAGATCGAGGAAGAGCTTCGCCTGCTCTACGTTGCAACAACTCGGGCTCGCGAGCAACTCATCATTTGCGGGCATGCCAAACCAGACGCCTGGGACACCGCTTGCACCCAGTTCGCCGCGGCCGGAGGTCCGCCGCCGCTGCCGACGAGGTTGGGCGCTACCAGTCTGCTCGATTGGGTCATGATGGCCGCCGCCGCGGCCGGCCTGCACGAGCGCTCCGGGAACACCTGCGCCGCCTTGGAGGTCACGCTGCACCAGCCCCAGGAAGAAAACGGGCGCGGGAGTCTCCCCCCAAGTGCGCCGCCCGAACCCCTCCGTGCACCAGCGCAACTCGCGCCCTCCGTTGGTGCCGCCTGGCTCGAACACAGCCGCCTGCTGCTCGAAGCCCCGATCGACCGTACCCTGGCCGACTTGCCGGCCGTGCTGTCGGTCAGCGCAGTGAAACAGCTCGCCACTCGCGGCCCCGACTGGCGCGCCGCGGGCCCGGACTCGGCACACACTGTACGCGATTTCATCCCCCGGCTCTCGCTGCCCAAATGCCTGCAAGCCGGCGGCGAAATCGACGGCCGCGAACTCGGCACCGCCTGCCACAAGTTCCTTCAGTTCGCTGACTTTGCGGCCCTCGCCTCGGAATCGGCCATTCGCCAGGAGATCGACCGCCTCGTGAGATCGGCCCGCATTTCCGCCGAGCAGGCCGCCCTACTGCCGGTGGACGACCTCGCCTGGTTCGGGGCCACGCCGCTCGGCCGGCAACTCGCCTTGCGCGCCGCCGCCGCTGCCCGTGAAGTCCCGTTTGTGTACGCGTGCCGACTGAGCGCCTCTGCCAATGCCGAGGCCACTATCGTTCGCGGCGTCATCGACTGCCTGCTCGAAACAGCCGCCGGCCTGGTCATTCTGGACTACAAGACCGACCGCGTGCCGGACGACGCCGCCTTACAGGAGCGCATCAACACCTACACGTT
>ERZ795051.2694-NODE-2694-length-19374-cov-5.298825_pt1 | contig 19374 bp, 12 predicted proteins | sample MGYA00375135_ERZ795051 | MGnify/ENA primary metagenome ERZ795051 (study PRJEB30180, sample SAMN05720222) | activated sludge metagenome | isolation source: Anaerobic digester | place: Japan | collected 2015-05-26 ... | reverse complement strand
GAAAACCGACTTTAAGGCAAATTGTTTTATATCACTTATGATGCCGGTAATTACACTTTCAAATAATTTCGGTTATATTGCGGTATGCGTATGCGGCGGTCTTCTTATTATGAAGGGAAGTATTACTTTCGGTGTGATCGTTGCGTTTATGATGTATTTTACATATTTCCAGGAGCCGATGAACCAGATCAGTTCCGGAATGCAGATGATCCAGAGGATAGAAGCATCGGGCAAGCGAATATTCAGTTTCCTTGATAGTGAGGAGATGCCCGAATCAGATGATAAAACACCTATAAAAAATATTTCGGGAAATGTTGAGTTCAGGAATGTACGATTCGGTTATGATCCGTCAGAAAGAATGATAATCAACGATTTCAGCCTTAAGGTCAATGCCGGACAGAAGGTAGCGATAGTCGGACATACCGGAGCAGGCAAGACGACACTGATAAATCTTCTTCTCAGATTTTACGATGTTAACGATGGATCAATCCTTATAGACGGTATACCGACTGACCGTATGAGTAAAAAAGAACTCCGTGATCTCTTCGCAGTTGTACCTCAGGAAACATGGATATTCCAGGGCACAATAAGAGAGAATCTCCTTATGTCAAAGGAAACGAATGATGAGAAGAAGCTTGATGAAGTGTGCAGAGCAGCAGGTCTGCATCACTTCATAGAAACGCTTTCAAATGGGTATGATACGATCATAAGTGAGAAGGAAGGAGTTTCATCAGGACAGAAGCAGCAGCTTGCCATAGCCAGAGCTATGATGGCTGACAAGAAGATGCTTATTCTTGATGAGGCAACAAGCTCAGTGGACGTTTACCTTGAAAAGAAAATACAGGAGGCTATGGACAGGCTTATTGAGGGAAGAACATCCTTCATAATCGCTCACAGGCTTTCAACGATCAAAAATGCAGACATTATCATAGTAATGGAAAACGGTGATATAGTTGAATGTGGCAGACATGATGAGCTGCTTGAAAAACACGGTGCATATCATGAACTGTACTACAGTCAGTTTGCTGATGATGTTTGATAAGAAATGGAAGATGTAACGCATTAAGGCGGTATTGATGCCGCCTTAACTGCGGATACTATAAAGAAAAAGGAGGAGAGTATGGATTTCAGACACGAGATCAAGCATGAGATCAATTATTCGGATATGCTCATAATCCGCCATAGACTTAATGCTGTTGCTTATCAGGATCCCCATGCCATTGACGGAAAGTATTTTATTCGCAGTCTTTATTTTGACAATCTTGCTGATAAGGCGCTTATGGAGAAAGTGAATGGTGTTATTCAGCGTGAAAAATTCAGGATTAGGTATTATAACGGAGATACATCTGTTATACGCCTTGAAAAGAAGACAAAGTTTAATCATCTGGGAAACAAACAGAGCGCTCCGCTTACCCCTGAACAGGCGCAGAGTATAGTTGATGGCAATACCGGGTGGATGCTTGAAAGTGAATATCCACTTGTAAGAGAGCTTTACGCAAAAATGAAGAACGAGGGGATCGCTCCTAAAACAATTGTTGATTATACAAGAGAGCCTTTCATCTTTCCGGCCGGCAACGTCAGGGTAACGCTGGATTATGCCATAAGGAGCGGCATAAGATGTACAGATTTTCTTGATCCGGACTGTGTTACAGTTCCTGTATCCGATTCTATCATACTTGAAGTAAAATGGGATGGCTTTTTGCCAGATATAATCAGGGATGCAGTATCGCTAAGGGATAGACGAGAGGGAGCGTTCTCAAAATATGCGGCTTGTCGTATTTATGGATAAAAATAATAACTAATAATATTCCTAAGGAGTAAATAACAATGAATTTCAAAGATATTTTTAAGTCAAACTTTATAGACAACATCACAAGCGTTAGTATACTTGACATGGCTGTCGCACTTGTGCTTGCATTTGGTCTTGGAGTATTTATATTCCTTGTATATAAGAAAACGTATTCAGGAGTAATGTACTCATCCAGCTTCGGAACTACACTTATAGCTCTTACAATGATAACTACAGTAGTCATACTTGCCGTAACGAGCAACGTTGTGCTCTCACTTGGTATGGTGGGCGCACTGTCTATTGTACGTTTCCGGACAGCTATCAAGGATCCACTTGATATTGCATTCCTTTTCTGGTCGATAGCAGTCGGAATCGTTCTTGCAGCCGGACTTATACCTCTTGCAGTAGCAGGAAGTGTTATTATCGGAATAGTTCTTCTTGTATTTGTAAACAGAAAGTCGCACAGTAATCCGTATATAGTCGTTATACGCTGTGACGGACATGAAAGTGAAAAACACGCAAAGTCTTTCCTTGATGGCAAGACAGAAAGATGTGTTGTAAAGAGCAAAACAGCGCAGAAGAACTCTGTTGAATTGAATATGGAGATACGCCTTAAGGATGATAATACTGACTTCATAAATATCCTTGCAGATATGGAGGGCGTGAACAGTGTTGTGCTCGTAAGCTATAACGGCGATTACATGGGATAAGGGTGAGATAGGATGACATCACATAAGAATATAGACAGGATATGTGTATTTATCATTGCACTTACTGTAGTTGTTACGATTTTATTCTGTAACGGCAGATCGTTTGGTATTGGTTCGACGGGACATACAATTGGCTACGAGACCAGATTATTTGATCATTCAAAAGTACATACGATAGATATTGTCATGGACGATTGGGATGATTTTATTGAGAACTGCGATGATGAACAGTATCGCAGTTGTAATGTTGTGATAGACGGAGAGGCAATAAAGAATGTTGCAATAAGAACCAAAGGAAATACTTCGCTTGATGAGGTCAAGAAAATAGGCAGCAGCCGATACAGCTTCAAGATAGAATTTGATCATTATGACGGCTTTAAAAGCTATCATGGTCTTGATAAGCTTTGTCTCAACAATATTATTCAGGATAATACCTATATGAAAGATTACCTTGCATATACACTAATGAATGATTTTGGTGTAGATGCTCCTCTTTGCAGTTATGTTGACATCCATGTCAATGGTGAAGAATTTGGATTGTATCTTGCGGTAGAAGCTATCGAAGATTCTTTCCTTGAAAGAAATTACGGAAAAAACCATGGAGAGCTGTACAAGCCTGATTCGGGAGAAGTGGGAAGTTTTGCTGATGAGTTTGCCAAGAAGTCTGATGAGATCGTGAATGATTTTTTAAGCAAGATAAATGCTGAGCAACTATCTGGTGATAACGCAGAAGAGGTTGCCTCACTTGCGGATAACACCAACGGTTCTGAAATAATGTTAAATGGTTTGGATATGTCAAAACTTGATGAGATAGACAAATTAGTTGAATCATTAGGAGGCTTGGGAAGTGATGATGTCAAGCTTAAATACATTGATGAGAATATAGACAGTTACAGCTTTATCTTTGACAATGCAAAAACCAAAGTGGATAAGGCTGACAAAAAGAGGCTAATCCGCTCAATTAAAGCACTTAATGAGCAGCAGGATCTTGAAGAAACAGTAGATATAGATGAAGTTATAAAATATTTTGTTGTAAATGGTTTCCTTTGTAATTATGACAGCTATACCGGAAAGATGATACATAATTATTATCTGTATGAAAAAAATGGGAAATTATCAATGATACCATGGGATTATAATCTTGCATTTGCAACATTTTCTTCGGATGATACTGAAGGAAAGGTTAATTTTCCCATAGATTCTCCTGCTCTCGGAGATTTAAAGGAACTTCCGATGATCTCGTGGATATTTGATAACGAAGAGTATACAGAAAAATATCATCAGTATTACAGAGATTTTGCAGACAGCACAGATTTTGATAAAATGATCTCAGATACCAAGGAGCTTATAGACGATTACGTTGAAAAAGATGCTACAAAATTTATAACTGTGAAGCAGTTTGAAAAAGGAGTATCAGCTATCGGAAAATACTGTCAGCTTCGCACTGATAGCGTTCAAGGTCAGCTTGATGGCAGGATACCATCGACAAAAGAGGGACAAAGTAAAGACAATACTGCATTTATCGATACTTCGACTCTGAATGTTGAGGACATGGGGGTAATGGATTTTATGGGGAATTCTGGTAACATAGATCAATCGGCTATGATGATCCCTGATGGCTTTGAAATACCGGATGGCTTCAGTGTACCGGAAGGATTTGATATCCCGGAGGGCTTCAGCATACCTGAGGGAGCTGAAATACCAGAAGGTTTTGAAATACCAGAAGGTTTCAGTATACCGGAGGGAGCTGAAATACCAGAAGGATTTGATATTCCGGATGAAGTAATGATGCCGGAAAGTTCAGAGATTCCGGACGGTATTGAAATGCCGGCTGGTCTTAGCGGTATTGGAGACAGTTTAACTGAAATAATGCCAGAAGAAAAATCAGATACAGATAAAGATTCTGATGAAGATGAAAAGGATAAGGAGAAAAAGGAGTATATCCTTCTTGGCTCATCAGCATTGCTTTTATTATTTGGTTTAGGTTTTGCATTAAAATTCCGAAGATAAAAAAGAACAGGATCAGGTCGGAAAAGTCTGATCCTGTTTTTTGTTTACAAGGAGCACTTATAATTAGTTCATAAAAAGGCAATAAACGTTATTGACATGACTATAAACAAATGATAAAATATGTATATGAAAATAACAAACACGAAGCATAAGGAGGTAAAATGAACGAGGATATCACATCGATGACCAGGGAGCAGGTAATGGATATTTTATCGGAGAATCTGCTTTCCGCAGACAAGCCTTCCCAGTTCTTTGATGAGCTCCTCAGGGCAGGGCAGCTTGACAAATGGTTCCCGGAGATGTTGCCGCTCATAGGCCTGCCGCAGAATATACAGCATCATCATGAAGGCGATGTGTGGACTCATACGATGATGGTGCTTGATGAAGCTGCAAAGCGGCGAGACAGAGTGAAGCAGCCATTAGGTTTCATGATGTCAGCTCTGTGCCACGATTTCGGGAAGGCAGTATGCACGACAGTCGGCGAAGACGGAGCAGTTCACTCATATCAGCACGAGATCGAAGGGCTGCCTGTTATAAAGGGATTTCTTGAAAGACTTGGAGCTGATGATAGTCTGATCACATATATACTGAACATGGCGGAGCTGCATATGGAGCCGAATATCATGGCAAATGCCGGATCAAAGCTGAAAAAGACCAACCGACTTTTTGATTCATCTGCGGAGCCCTTTGACCTGATACAGCTGGCAGTCTGCGACAGCCTCGGAAAGCTGCCCGGTTCTGATGATACAGAGGATTTTCTTATGCGGAGGTACGAAAGATACATGGAAATAATGTCCCGTCCTTATATTACGGCTGCTGATCTTGCGGCAGCAGGGATATCAGGAGAAGAGATCCTGCATGAAGTACAGGGATATGCACACAAGCTCAGACTTGCAGGTCTGAGCAGAGATGACCAGCTTCGCCAGAGCCTTTCCTATGCAAGAACGCTAAGGAAGGAAATAAGGCGCAGTTAGCCTAAAATTCCTAAATAAGTTTTTGTCTTGACAATTATGAAAAAAGCGTGTACAATATATATGTATTATTGATATAGTATGCCTTTATACTCGCATACAGAATTTGGAGGTCAATATGGATCCTAAACAGAACAGACCAAAGGCAAGAGAAAAAAAGGTTACCGAAGGCGGTAAGGGTGCACGCAGAAGAGGCGAAGGCCTCGGCACAGGCACGGTCGGCTCAGCAGATCATTCTGCGGAGATCCAGACAGGCGGCAGCACAGCAAAGCGTGCAGCAGCCGGCGGAGGCGGATTGGCGATCATAGCTATCCTTGCAATGCTTCTCTTCAAGGGCGGCGGACTGGGCAGCCTTCTCGGAGGCGGTGGCGGCGGAGGAGGCTCCGACGATACAAGCTCCGGCGGATATATTGCCAGCGGTGAAACAGATGTTGACACCAGCGTTGCCAGCGGTTCAAGAGCAAAGCGTACACAGATCCTTGGCAATAATCAGGATAAGATAACACTTATGGTTTATATGTGCGGAACAGACCTTGAATCCAAGTACGGAATGGCTTCATCCGATATGGAGGAAATGCGTCAGGCGAGCACCTCATTCGGTGATAATATAAATCTTATTGTATATACAGGCGGCTGTAAGGCATGGAAGACATCCAGCATAAGCTCCAGCGTAAACCAGATCTACAGGATAAGCGGCGGCCAGATCACAAGACTTGTAAGCGATGACGGAAGCAAGGCTATGACTGATCCGGACAACCTTACCAGCTTTATAAAGTATTGCAGCAAGAACTATCCTGCAAACCGCAATCAGCTCATTCTCTGGGATCACGGCGGCGGATCTGTTAGCGGTTACGGCTACGACGAAAAGAACCAGAAGAGCGGCTCTATGAGCCTTGCTGGCATATCAAAGGCGCTGAAAAATGCTGGTGTTACATTTGATTTTGTCGGATTTGATGCCTGCCTTATGGCAACAGCGGAAACTGCGCTCATGCTCAATGATTATGCAGATTACCTTATTGCCTCCGAGGAGACAGAGCCCGGCATCGGCTGGTATTATACAAACTGGCTTAATAAGATCGCAAAGGATACATCAACTCCGACTATTGAGATCGGAAAGAATATCGTTGATGATTTTGTTACTGAATGCGGAAAAAAGTGCAAAGGTCAGAAGACAACACTTTCAGTTATCGACCTTGCAGAATTTGCAAATACAGTTCCATCGGATCTCAGTGCTTTCTCAAAGTCTATCACAACAAAGATAAACAACAAGGAATATCAGGAGATATCCGATGCAAGATACAAGACAAGGGAATTCGCTTCAAGCTCAAGGATAGATCAGGTAGACCTTGTAAATCTTGCAGAAAATATGGGCACCAGCGAGGGCGAGGCACTTAAGAAATCCATAAAGAATGCAGTAAAGTACAACCGTACATCTTCAAATATGACGAATGCTCACGGCGTATCCATATATTTCCCTTATCAGCGTACATCCTATGTTGATACTGCCTGCAGCACTTATAATCAGATAGGTATGGATTCTGAGTACGCAAACTGTATACGTCAGTTCGCACAGCTTGAAACAAGCGGTCAGATCGCTGCAGGCGGCTCATCTTCTCCTCTTGGTTCACTTTTCGGCGGCGGAGCATCATCCGGTTCATCCGGAAGTGCTGACATGATAGGTCAGCTCCTCGGCGCTTTCCTTGGCGGAGGCTCATCCGGCAGGAGCATTGCAGGACTTGACAGCTCCAATACAGCTTTCATGGATGGCGCAGATTCTTCCGACACTACAGAATATCTCTCGGAGCACTATTTTGACGCAAGCAACCTTGTATGGACAGAAGAGGATGGAAAGTATATCCTCGACCTTCCTGACGGTCAGTGGGATATGATCCATGCTGTTGACAAGAATGTCTTCCTTGATGACGGAAACGGATATATCGATCTTGGACTTGACAATACATTTACATACAATGATGACGCTGATCTTGTAGCTGATACAGACCGTAACTGGCTCTCAATCAACGGTCAGCCGGTAGCATATTATCATACCGATACCACTGACTATGACGGAGACGATGTTATAACCGGATATGTTCCTGCCTTCCTTAACGGCGAGCGTGTTAAGGTGATAATCGTATTCGATAAGGACAATAAGGACGGATACATTGCCGGTGCTGAGCCAGCCTATGTGAACGGCGAGACAGATACAGTGGCAAAGTCTATGACTGAGCTTAACGTTGGTGATACACTTGAGTTTATATGTGACTATTACACATATGACAAGGAATACCAGGATACATATTATCTTGGTGAGCCTATGAAGGTAACTGAGAATATGCAGATAAGCAATACAGATATAGGTGACGGTGAGATCCATATAATGTATCTTGTTACTGATATCTACAACCAGCAGTACTGGACAGAGGCTATCGTAAAATAAAAGAATATCTAAAAATACCGCAGTGTTTCGCAAATTGAAATGCTGCGGTTTTTATTGACAAAAAAGAAGGGGAGAGGTATAATTTTAAATATAGGAACGCCTTGAATATGGCAGGAATGCTTGCGGAGTGAAAATCTGATAAAGAAAGTGCGGTGTATGTATGAATAAAGAATGGTCTGAACACAATAAAGAAATGCAAACGCTGCTCAGGAAAAGAGAGACTTATAAACAGGGGATAGCTGTGCTTTTCGAGCTGAGGGAAAAGCTTATGCAGGTGATATCTTCTTTCAGGGATGAGCTCACAAGGGATGACCTGAACGCAATGCCTTTTGCAAATGCAAAGGGATATCACAGCAAAACGATAGCATATTCGCTGTGGCATATTTTTCGCATTGAGGACATAGTCGCAAATACACTGATAAAAGGTGAGGAGCAGGTGCTCTTTTCGGGAGATCACGTTTCACAAATCGGCTCTCCTATAATCACAACCGGAAATGAGCTTGTCGGAGAAGAGATAGCAGATTTTTCAGAAAAGCTTGACATTGATGAACTTTATTCTTATATGGCTGATGTTAAGAAAAACACGGAAGAGATGATAAACGGTCTGGGATATGATGAACTAAAAAGCCGTATATCGGATGAGCGAAGGGAGAAACTGAAGTCGCTGAATGTGGTCAGCGATGATGAAAGTGCCGCATGGCTTATAGACTACTGGTGCGGAAAAGATGTGCGTGGATTGATACAGATGCCTTTTTCAAGGCACTGGATAATGCATATTGAGGCTTGCCTGCAGATAAAAGAGAAGCTTGCGAAGCTGAAATAGTTCCGCTTATATTTTGTTTAATAAATAAAATATATTTATAACTGCTTTGAACTATTGACTTTTTGCCAGCTTTGTAGTATAATTTATATGTTGTCGAGGTGTGGCTCAGTTTGGTAGAGTACTACGTTCGGGACGTAGGGGCCGCAGGTTCAAATCCTGTCACCTCGACCATATCAAAAACCTTGTATTTGCCTGATTATTGGTGAGTACAAGGTTTTTTATATTTTCCATAAAGCGGCAAAGATCCCTGTATACTCAGAAACAAGTATACAGGGATTTTAGTTTTATGTAAGGATCAGCGGATGTAGTGGATGCGTTTCTCATCGAACCTGTCCTGCTGCGGACGGTGCTCGTCAGGGTATCCAACGGGAACTACGGCGAATGGCCGGAGGCTGTCAGGCAGCTCCAAAGCTTTTGCGGCCTTTGACATTCTGTCCTCTAATGGAGCGGCACAAAGCCACACTCCGCCAAGTCCGAGGGATGTGATCTCCAGCAGCATATTCTCCACAGCACAGGCGAGATCGATATGCACAGTCTCCTCCCAGCGCAGATCTTTAGTGCGATAGCAGGGGACAATGACCAGCGGAGCGTTCTCTGCGCAGGCAGCATATGGACTGATGGCGGCAAGCTGCTTTATGGTATCCTTGTCTGTGACAACATAGAACTCCCAAGGCTGCTGGTTGCTTGCCGAGGGAGCAGCCATTGCCGCACGGAGGAGCTGTTTGACCTTTTCCGGCTCAACGGGGGTGTCCTTGAATTTTCTTACGCTGATGCGTTCAAATATTTCTTTCATTTATGCTCCTTTTGGAGAGAAACAGGCGGATTATCTTCAATATACCTGTCCAGTATCTCGGCGGCGGTGCGGACGAATCTTACGCATGGTCTTATTTTATAGTACTGTTCGGTGCGCTTTTCGGGCTCAGGAGTACTTGTTACGCTGAGCTCTTTCAAAAGCTCACGGCAGATTATCGTATTATGAGCGTTCTTAAACTGTTCAGCAAGATACTGTATGCGTTTATAGTGTTCAGTTTTGGCATTGTGGTCTGATTCAGTTCCTTCTCCATAGAGTATACCGACGGCCATAAACATTGCTGAGCAGGTGCCGCAGACCTCACGCATACGTCCCATTCCTCCTCCGAATGAAGAGGAAAGCCGTTTGGCAAGCTCTGGTTCAAAGCCGGTTATATCTGAAAATGCCGTGAAGACTGCCTGAGCACAGTTACATCCCTCAGCGAAAAGCTTGCAGGCGAGCTCAGCGTGATCATTATTCATTATAAAACTCCTTTATACATTATTTATAGTATAATTATAATTCATGTAATAGGTGAAGTCAATAATCAGATATAGATTGCGGTTAGTATTGTATAACTACTGCTTGTCATTATTTTAACGTTTTGTCTTGATTCAGAAGATAAAATGTTGTATAATATTAAGGTATGCAAGGACAGTTATCCGGCTGCCTAAAAACCGAAAGGAGTATTTATAATGATTTATTCGCACGAAGTTGAAACAATGTGCCCTATCGCACAGGGCGTTGCTCACGGCGCTGCTCCCATTCCTGAGGAGGCAAAGTGGGTAAAAGCTAAGGAGATAAAGGATATTTCCGGTTTTACACACGGTATTGGCTGGTGTGCACCTCAGCAGGGCACATGTAAGCTCACACTCAATGTCAAGGAAGGCGTTATCCAGGAGGCTCTTGTTGAGACTATCGGATGTTCAGGTATGACACACTCCGCTGCTATGGCTGCTGAGATCCTTCCCGGAAGAACAATTCTTGAAGCTCTCAATACAGACCTGGTTTGTGACGCTATAAACACAGCTATGAGAGAGCTCTTCCTCCAGATCGTATACGGTCGTTCACAGTCTGCATTCTCTGAGGGCGGACTTGTTGTAGGTGCAGGCCTTGAGGATCTCGGTAAGGGACTTCGTTCACAGGTTGGTACACTTTATGGTACTCTCGCAAAGGGACCAAGATACCTTGAAATGACAGACGGCTATATCACAGGCCTCGCTCTTAATGAGGACGACGAGATCATCGGCTACAAGTTCGTTAACTTCGGCAAGATGATGGACTTCATCAAGGCTGGCGACGACGCTAACACAGCTTTCGAGAAGGCTCAGGGTCAGTACGGAAGAGTTACTGACGCTGTAAAGATCGTTGACCCCAGAAAGGAATAAGGAGGATATCTACAATGGCTTTATTTGAATCATATGAGAGAAGAGAAAAGCAGATCCTTGACGTTATCAAGGCTTACGGCATCAACTCTATCGAAGAGTGTGCTGACGTATGCAAGGCAAAGGGTCTCGATATATACAAGCTCGTAGAAGGCATTCAGCCTATCTGCTTCGAGAACGCAAAGTGGGCTTACACAGTAGGCTGTGCTATCGCTATAAAGAAGGGCTGCACAAGAGCTGCTGACGCTGCTGCTGCTATCGGTGAAGGCCTCCAGGCTTTCTGCATCCCTGGTTCTGTTGCTGACCAGCGTAAGGTTGGTCTTGGCCACGGCAACCTCGGAAAGATGCTCCTCGAAGAGGATACAGAGTGTTTCGCATTCCTCGCAGGCCACGAGTCATTCGCTGCTGCTGAGGGTGCTATCGGTATTGCTGAGAAGGCTAACAAGGTTCGTCAGAAGCCTCTCCGTGTTATCCTCAACGGTCTCGGAAAGGATGCTGCTCAGATCATCGCTCGTATCAACGGTTTCACATACATTGAGACAGAGATGGACTATGCTACAGGCGAAGTTAAGGAAGTATTCCGCAAGGCATACTCAACAGGTCTCCGTGCAAAGGTTAACTGCTACGGCGCAAACGATGTAAGAGAAGGCGTTGCTATCATGTGGAAGGAAAACGTTGACGTTTCCATCACAGGTAACTCCACAAACCCGACTCGTTTCCAGCACCCTGTTGCAGGTACATACAAGAAGGAGCGCACAGACGCTGGCAAGAAGTACTTCTCAGTTGCTTCAGGCGGCGGTACAGGACGTACACTTCACCCTGATAACATGGCTGCAGGTCCTGCTTCCTACGGTATGACAGATACAATGGGACGTATGCACTCTGACGCTCAGTTCGCAGGTTCTTCTTCTGTTCCTGCTCACGTTGAGATGATGGGACTTATCGGTATGGGTAACAACCCGATGGTTGGTGCAACAGTTGCTTGCGCAGTTGCTGTTGAAGAGGCTATGAAGTAATAGTTGAACGCCTATAATACGCTATAAAATGAAATCCTGACAGGTCTTGCGGCTTGTCAGGATTTTACCATATCTAGTGTACTTTATGTGTTATGTCACCGATTTTATATCTGACTGGAGATGATTTGACTTGTCGAAGCTGATGAAATACCTGATCTTTTCCTTTATTACTGTCTGGATACTGATAGTAATTGGGTACAGCCGTGACAAACTTGGAGGTATACTGGCGCTGTGTATGTTAATGCCGACGCTGGGAGCGCTATTCGTAAAAGCAGATATAAAGGAAATGGGGTGGAGACCAAAATTCACTCAGAACTGGAAATACATAGTCTTTGCATGGCTGTCGCCTACAGTATTTCAGATCATCGGAGCGGTTTTATATTTCCTTGTATTTCGTGATGACTTCGCCCCAGCCGATGCGTTTCAACGTTGGATGCCGCCAGCAGATTATGATGAGTTCCGGAAGGACGGAAGTCCCTACATATCAGTTATTGCAAGTGAGATATCCGATTCGCTAAATCCATTCACAGCGTTCATCCCCGTTATTTTAGCACTTGGAGAGGAGATAGGCTGGCGTGGCTTCATGTACCCGGAACTGAAAGCCGGTTATGGGAGGACTAAGGGACTTCTTATCGGCGGCGTGATACACGGTGCGTGGCACTTCCCGGCAATGTTGCTTGCCGGATTTGAATACGGAAAGGATTACATAGGTGCACCACTGCTTGGACTTGTCGTGTTCTGTTTTTTTACAGTGGCTATGGGTATCATCTCTGATTTCCTTTATGTAAAATCAGGCAGTATATGGCTGCCGGCGATATACCATGCGATGATAAATTCCGCATTTAGTCCACGCATGGTATCTGGCAACCACCACCCCGAGCGGTCGATCTTCGGTCCTTCAGACATTGGACTTATCGCCATGATTCCTATGGTGACTTGTGCATCGATCCTGCTCTGGTATCAGTACAAACATGAACAGATGGAGCTTGAAGAAGCTTTTGACGGCATCAGCTCCTCTGATAAATAACACCTTCTTAGTCAGCACAGCGGCAGCTGATGAGGCTGTGAAGTGTTCTACAATAGGAAATACTTATCTCCTGACGGATCTTTTGGTCTGTCAGGAGTTTTTTATCATAACCCGACTGCTATCAAATTCTACAAAATCAATTATCACTGTGATAACTAAAGTTACAATTATCAAAATTACAAAAAAGCCTTAACTTCGCAATATATGACCGGAAAAAATCTTGACAAAGAATGTGAAAAATGATAAGATTAAAAAGAATATTGTATATATTCATAAGTTTATACGATCTGTAAACTAACAGGTATTTATTTGATTGGAGGATGATGCAATTGAATCTATCTCGACGCAGGATCAAGGGCAGAAAAAAAGCAGTTGCTGCTTTTCTCAGCGTTGCTCTCGCAGCGAACACTTGTGCTATGATCCGTATAAGTGCACTGGGAGAACCACCTGCCGATGCCAAGACCGTTGGCGGCAATATCGTGGAACGATCTGGTGCATATCTCAATACTAAAGTTAATGCGGATAAAAGCATAGGTGATGACAGGCTTGTAAATGATACCACCGATGCACTTATAGCCTTCCGCAAGGCTGGAATGGCAGCTCCGGAAGGAACGACTGACTGGCTTGCCGGAAAGGATGCCCCCGGCAATACTGATGTAACCGCACGTATCGCTGCTGGAGAAGCCTCCCGTGAACGACTGGCAGAGCTTTCCGGCAGACAGAATAAGGACGGAGGCTTCGGTCTCTATCCTGATTATTCCAGTGATGTTCTTGATTCTGTCATTGCCCTCCAGGCTGTCAATGAGACTGGTGGAGCCGGAGATATTTCCGGACAGGCTTTGTGTAATTTCCTTATAGGTGCAGTAAATGAGGACGGGGGCTATTCCTATACCGAGGGCGGAGCCAGCGATCCGGAGCTTTCGGCTATGGTCGTTTATAACATCGAGAAATTCACTTCTGCAAGCAATAATGGTGCAGGTTTTTCCGAGGAGCTCCTTAGCTACGTTTCTGATAATATCCCCGATAATTACGGTGACAATGGTATTGCGGCAACTATATATAAGTATATGGCAATACAGGCCTCCGGCAAAGATTATGATGCAGCCGGAGTTGTTTCCGAGCTTGAAAAGGCTCAGAAAGCCGACGGAAGCTTTGCAGAGAGCGTTCATGCCACATCTCTTGCTGTAAGATACCTTAGCGAAGCAGATCTTGATTCTGCTATCAGCGTTTCTGTCTTTGATACAAAGCTCAGTACGACAGCCGTCAGCAAGGATAAATCTACAAATATAAAGGCATTGACAAATATAAGTTACATTTCTCCTGTTAACGCCATCCTTGATATGAAGATGACCGTATTCAACGGCGATGCAGTGGTCTACGAAAAGGTGACTCCCGTATCCCTTTCTGCCAATGAGACCTCTGCTGAGATAGAGTCCGGTGAGTTCAAGCTCTCTGAGCCGGAGGATAACGGACTGTACGTCCTTGCAGAGCTTTACAGAGGAGATGTTCTCGTTAAGGCACAGAAGATCAACCTTTCTCTTGAGGGGGGCGAGACAGTTTACTCCACAGAGATAAACAAGGTAACTCCCGTGCCGGACAAGAGATTCATATATGTCGGTGAGGAGAGCCCGGTCGATATAGCCTTCGACCTGCTCTATGCCACCAATATTGAACGTGACGCAGTCGTAAAGACTATTGTCACCAAGGACGGAAAGCAAGTTACCTCTGCTTCTGATAATGTAAAGCTTATCCCCGAAAAGAATATACTGACTGCCGATGCGCTAAGCTTCTCGCCTGATACCTCCTCCGAGGGCAAGTATGAGATCACAAGCATCTGCGAGTACAACGGCAAGGAAGTATGCAGGGGAACTGCGGAGATATCCGTCTGCTCTGTTCCCGAGATCGAGGAGAATCCAGATGATTCTGATGAGGCTAAAGCCACTCAGTTTGAGATAACCTGGTTCGGCCCTATAGCCAGCGACTATTACCTTTATGCCGGTTCAGAGAAGGAGATCTCCGCCGGTGCAGAGATAAACTATTATTCCAATGGAACATTTTCCGGAAAGGTTGACCTCACAGTATCTAAGGGTGAGGATATTCTCGCAGAAACTTCATTTGATGTATCCGTTCCAAAGGGGGAGACTACATATTTTGAAGGCAAGGCTGAGTTCCCGGTATTCAAGGCTGAAGATCAGATTTCCTTCATGGCTAAGAATACCGGAGAGTACATTCTTTCTGCAAAGCTCTACGCCGAGGACGGCGAGCTCATTGACGAGGGCTCCAGAACGATATATGTAGTTGATAAACCTGTACAGGATCTTGTTCTTCGCAGCTCTGATGACGGAGACGGAACAATAGACCTTTCATGGAACGATATCAGCAGCGATGCCGAGAGCTACAGCTATCAGCTTTACAGAAATACCAACAAGGAAGGCTGGGAGGCACGTTCTATATGGAACGAGGAGGAGCATATCAGAGTTCTGAATGTATATCCTTATCAGCCGTTCCTTGTGGAATGGATGAATGATACAGTCAGCGACGGTGAAACACCTGCCGGAAAGGGAATATTCGATATCGATCCGGTGCATATCGCAACTTTTAATAATGATCCTGCTACATATCTCTATAACGAGGACGGAAGCTGGAAGTGTGATGTAATATTCTTCGGAACATCTGACAGTAACTCAAACTATGATATCAGTCAGAATGCAGTAATTGAGGTACAGAAGTTTATTGACAGCGGACGAGGAGTCCTCTTCGGACATGATACTATTGGTGAAACAGGATTCAATAACTTTACAGAACAGGCCGGTCTGATGATCGGTGCATGGAATATCAGCCGAACAACATCGGCGTCAGTAGTAAAGATCGGAACACTGACCAATTATCCATGGGTGATAAGAGGAGATCTTACAATTCCTAATACCCATTCAACATCTCAGTACATAGTTGATGCGACAGAGTGGATAACTCTCAATAACTATAAGTATGTATATCCGGATACAGGCTATAAAGATGGCTTCTACCTCTGTACCAAGGACAATATAGGTATGATACAGACCGGAGACAGTACCGGACAGGCTACAGATGATGAGCGAAAGGTCATCGCAAACACCCTGTTCTATCTCTATCAGATATCCCAGCAGACAACTGCAAAGGATGCCTCATTCTACGATATTGATGCGCCCGACAAACCTGCTGAGCTTTCCTCAGTCCTCAAGGACGGCAAGCTCGAACTGACCGTATCCTCTAAGGATAATCCTACAGAATATGAGTACTACGTAAGTGCCAACCCTGGTTCTTCTGACGGCGAGAGCATTCTTTCAAATGTGGAGAAGCATACTGCATTCAGTGATCTTGCCGGATTCGTAGTAAAGGTAAGCTCCGATCCCGAGAGTGATCCGTCACTTCTTGAATATAACGAGGATCGTGACAAGATACTCGGTATAATTCCTGCAAATGCTGATGGAAAGGCTGTACTTACAGCTGTTCCGGAGGATATGAGCGAGCAGCAGTACGTTCATGTATTTGCCGTTGATAATGCAGGCAATGTAAGTGAGGAGTATATAACTCCATTTGCAGAGAGCGGTCTTAACGCCGATATCCGTACAGATAAGAAGCTTTATGCCGGCGGTGAGACAGTTGACGTTGTAGCCGAAGCGCTTTCTGCACCTTTCGGCAGAACTGCGGATATGAAGATCGAGATCAACGATGATTCCGGTTATCCCAGAGCAGAGCTTGTTGCCGAAAATGACAAGGCTCTCAGCGCTGGCCAGAAGCTTGAGAGTGAGACACAGTGGATAATCCCTTCAGATGCAACAGGAAAGTTCACAGCTTCTGTCAAGTGGATGAAGAACGGAGAAGTTGTCGCCGAAGCAGAAACTCCTTTCAGAGTTGCCAACGGTGAGAATGTATCCAATACTATAACAAGCGATAAGAAAAAGTACGCTTCCGGAGAGCCGGTCAATCTTGATTCAGCAGTTTACAACGAAAGCACCGCTGCTTCTGAGAATGATCTTGTTATGAAGATAAAGGTAACAGATGCCTCTTCAAATGAGGTAGCATCCTTCGAGCACAATATAGGTATGCTTTCTCCCGGAGATTCTGCCTCCTATAAGGATGCACTTACTTCTGTTACTCTCCCCGACGGAAAATACACCGCCTCAGCAATAGTCGAGCAGGACGGCCTGGAACTCTCTTCTGATTCTGCCGAATTTGAAGTTGAGGGCAACGTTTCAGTTTTCACAGGAAAGCTGGATCTTGAGCCTGGTGACGGCAAGGCTAAGGCTTCTTTCAGCGTCACTAATTCCGGTGCAGAGAACGCAGATAGCGTTATAGTAAGAGTAGATGTATACAAGGAAGGCTCTGACGATAAGATATATGCCTACAGCGAGACTGTTTCCATAGGTGCAGGAGAGACGGTTGACCTCTCCGGAGAGTTTGATCTTCCTGCTGATCCGAATGGCAGATATTCAGGTGTGCTCTCAGCTGAGTACAGAGGAAGCTCCTCCGACCTCGACTATGACGGATTCGATTATGCACCTGCCGTAACCACGATTACCACAACAGCAGCTACTACGGCGAAGACCTCTCCGGCAACTACAACCACAACGGTCGTACCAGTTAATTCGCCAAAGACCGGTGATGGAAAGATCCCTGCCTATATGTGGCTGATATCTGTGATCAGCATAGCCGGACTGGTAGTGCTGAAGATAATGGGAGGAGAAGAAAATGAAGAAAAATAAGATAACAAGAGCTGCGTCATTTACAGTAGCAGCGGCTTTCACTTTCGCTGTAGGAGGCGAATTAGCCGGAAGAGCTTTCAATAGCGGTAAGTTTGAGAGCGTTCCGCTTGCTATTTCAGGAGTATCCCGTAATCAGACAGTGTATGAGCATAAGGATGCCGAAGTGAAGGTGCTCTCTGAGGAGGAGGCGCTTCCGGTCTCCGAAAGATTATCAAACGCAGTATCCTCAAACGACTCAGAAACTGTTGCATCTATATGTGACGAACTTATAGCCGGTCTTGAATCCGACAGGGCTCAGCTTGCTGAAGTGTCAGAAGACTTGTCCGAATGGGCAGATGCCGAGATAGTTGATCGTGAAGAAAAGTTCATAAATAGTTCGGAAATAAAGTATGCACGAACCATAGAAGCACTTACCGAGCTGAAAAATGGTTCCTCGCCGGATAAGAACCTTGCGTTCATAATAGACAACCTCAAGGGACCTGAGGAGTATTACCGCTCTGATGCTGCCCCGACTACGATATCTTCCGGAAAAGCTATCAGCACGGAAAGTGGTGCTAAGTCCACGAAGAGCACAATAAGTGCTTCTCCGGCAGCGACCGCAGATGATCTTGATTACAAGAAAGAGAATCCTTCCTATGAGGCGATTAAGAAGGTGGCAGACGGTTTCAGTGACGTTTCATCCGTTTATCTTTATGTAAAGAATGCCATAAAGAATGAGGCGTATATCGGTTCAAAGAAAGGCGCCGAGATAACCCTGGAGCAGTGCGGCGGAAATGACATAGATCAGGCATCTTTGCTTGTAGCACTTTTAAGAGCAAAGGGTATTCCTGCAAGATACGTTTCCGGAAGAGTAGAGATAACTGCTGAGCAGGCTATGGAGCTCACCGGAGCTGAGGATGCTGCTACAGCCGGAAGGATACTTTCTGAGAGCTATAAGGAAGTCTCTTCAGTATCCCAGGGCGGAAAGACAGCAAGATACAGATTCAGCCACACATGGGTAGAGGCATATGTTCCCTACACCGATTACAGAGGTGCCGGCAACAAGACCGGTGACAAGGTCTGGCTCCAGCTTGATCCTTCATTTAAGAAGCTGATCACCAATTCCGAGGAGATACAGCCTGAGTTCTCCGACTCCGACAAGGCTCTCATGGCTATGGTCAATGAGAACGCAGAGAAGTATCCCGGACTTATTACTCCAGCCTCAGAAGATAAGGTGATATGTAAGTTCAGAACGATAGATCCTGAGAATGGAACTTATCTTCCGTCTTCACTGCCGTATACCGTTATCGAATTAAGCGAAAGGAACTCCTTCGTAAAGGACGCCGACAAGGATAGCATAGCTATAACTATAGAGGGTGAAAAGCTCCTTGATGCTCCGGTTGACGAGCTCTACGGAAAGCCGCTGACGATAACTTATGCACCTGCGACTGATTCTGATAAAAAAGTAATTGAAAAGTATGGCGACATAACCAAGGCGCCAGCCTATCTCGTAAACGTTGTTCCTGTAGTGCAGAGCGGTGACATAAAGAAGACCGGAAGCAAGCCTGTTTCACTCGGTGCAGTTCAGAAAATGACGACTGCTATTAAAGAGGGCGAGAACTCAGTTATGCTGGAGGATACCCTTCTCGGAGGCTCTGCCTATGCGATAAACCTTGATCTTCAGAAAAT
>ERZ795051.2682-NODE-2682-length-19437-cov-4.966722_pt1 | contig 19437 bp, 17 predicted proteins | sample MGYA00375135_ERZ795051 | MGnify/ENA primary metagenome ERZ795051 (study PRJEB30180, sample SAMN05720222) | activated sludge metagenome | isolation source: Anaerobic digester | place: Japan | collected 2015-05-26 ... | reverse complement strand
TTTATACTTTTCCTCTCCTATTATATGCTTCACTATCTTATACAACTCAAGCCTTATTATTCTGCGATAAGAAACATTCCTCTGCAACTGTTTGTGGTGAACAGTTGTATTCATTTTTTCGTCAAATTCTTGAATTACAATCTTGCGGCCTGATTCTAACAAATAGGCATAATTCAAATCCTTATCAAAATGCTTTTCTGTTATCTTATGATTATTCATAAGGCTGAATATTATCCTATCTGCAAATATTGGCTTAAAGACTTCAGCCACGTCCAGTGCAAGAGAAAATCTCCTATAAGATGGCTCATGCAAAAAGCTTACTGTTGGATTGAGTTGCGTTCTGTAAATTTCCTTTAAAACCGCTGTATAGACAAGGCTGTTTACAAAAGAGATAAAAGCGTTCATCATATTATCTGGTGGATGCTTTACCCTTTTTTCAAATTCAATTGGCTGTTTTATTATTAAGGGAAAAGCCCTGTAATAGATCTCACGTATATTCCCCTCTATAGCCATGAGAGATGGGATATCCGGTTGTTTATAAATGTTTTCAAAGAGCGATTCTATTCTTTCAAGAGACTCAGCGCATTTTTCTTTATACCTCTTGAGATTCTGTATAATACCATAAGTTGCACCAACGACAAACTCTCGTGCAAGTTCAATGCGTTTTTGAGGATCTAAATAGTGATGAGATTGCCGCACTATCACATCCCCTGCATTCAAAAACTCCCGTGGATAAAAAGTCCCTGCATAAAATCCATAATAGTTGAATATATGCAACATTATATTATGCTGATTCAAAAAATTAAGCAACTTTGTATTTAAATTTAGCTCACCAAATATATAGATTGAATCAACATCCTCCACCGGGATTGGGACTTTGTTTTCAAATCCAGCATCATCTACCACATTGAGCATCAATGTATTATCTTGTCTGCTCAATGTCCCAGATCTGAATATATAATAATCTCTCATAATTATTTAAGTCAAAAATCTTTAATTGTTCTTTGGATAAACTTCTAAACGCACAAAGCCACTTCCTATTGTTTCATCAGCACCAAATTGCATTGTTTTATTATCGAGCAGAGATTGCAAGTCGCTTACCACATCTCCATTTTTTCCAGCGCGGCTATTTATAAAAATCTGCGAATAAAAAATAGCCTCAGCTGGGACAAACTCCTCAACAAAAAGAGCTCCCCCTTGTGCTGTCCCTGTTTTTTGATCTATCTTTATCCGTGTCCTTACCTCCACTGCATAATTTACCAAATCTGCAAAAACTGAGTCCGATACTATTGCTATCCTTTTAGATAATTCTTCATTGAAAAAATTTATATTAAACTTCTTAAAAATTTCCGCTAACTCAATAGCCTCAAAATTAAGCAAAAACTCTTCTAACCCTATTTCTTTATCTTCCTTAAGAACGGACTTATTATCTATTATAACAACCTTGCCCTCTTCTATAGACTTAAAAGTATCTGGCTTAATTGGATTTTCTCCTTTAGCAGGATCAGTCTTTAATATCTCTGCTATATCCCTGGCAAACCTTTCAAGAACATAAGGGCATGTAATTAAGGCAAAAATCCCCCTCAAACTCCTTACTGGATAAAACAGAATTTTTGCATCTGTGAAGGAAACAATTGAGGCCTTAAGATCCTCTCCAGAGGAATCGCTACCAAAAACCTCGTCGACCTTTTTATCATCATTCCATACTCTACATGCCACATCTCTTATAACCCCTTTTATGCCACTACCTGCCATCATCGGAAAGTTTGTATGCCTTTCTCTTTGAATTGGCAAATCCACATAAGAAAGGCTACTGCCTGTTCCAGGATGCAATGGTGTAAGCGCTTTATAGATTACAACCTTCCCATTATCAAACATATCAATGAACCTCCATTTAAATTCATATTTTTATATAGCACTGCTTAGCATAAGATTAGAACCTATAAAATCCCTGCTTTGATTTTCAAAATATAAAAGCTCAGATCTACCTTTATCTGTATAAATAACAGATCCTGCTGGCATTGCTCTTATAGTTTTGCTGCCTATTGACTTGGAGTTTATGCCTGCTATAATATATTTCCCTGTCACTCCTCCTTTAAAGCCATCAATTACCTCAAAGATATTTGAGTCAGGCTTATCAGATATCATAGGAGTTAAAAATAGATGTTTAAAAAACTTTTTATCTTCAACTGTTTCTTTTTTAAAATTCTTAAAATTCAACTTAAAGTCATCTATCTCACATCTATAAATTGCAGTTTTTGATTCTCCTCCAATTTTTAATACCCTTGGTTTTTCATCAAAAAATTTCAAAATATCTTTTTCATCTTTAAAGTGATCCTTTAAATTCTCCAAATTAAAATCAACCCAAAATGCAAATTCAAAGCCCATACAAAGCCTAATAAATGATACTCTAAAAAGCCCATCTTCTGATTCTGTTACCTGGCTTTCACTATTAATCTTTATTCCAGTTCTAACTTCCTGATAGTAAACACTATCCTTTGTTAGCAAATCATCAACAGTTATATCGCTGTATTTTCCTTCATACCATTTTTGCAACCCCTTACTTGATATAAAGCCATCAAAGCTCTTGTTTGACTTAGACATATCCTCTCTGAGCCACATAAAACAAGACACATCATCAATATCTGTTTTACATCTCTGTAAAAAAAAGTTTTCATCTGGAGAAATAGGCTTTAAAATAGTTATCTCTTTTTTAGACTCACAGGATTTTGAATCTTCATTCTTTAAAAATATATCCCTGGGTGCTTGAAAATATAACTCTCCATCTCTTTGCAAAAATGGGCCATACACATTTTTGATAAGTTGTTTTATCCCATCATATCTTATATTTTTCTGATAATAAAGCTTTGCAAAAATGCTACTTGCAAAGGTATTTGGCAGAGGTGGAAACACAGATACTCCATCATTGCCTTTATTAAAAGGCTTTGCATCGCCAAAGAATAATACATCATAAGGTGTGATGGTGAATTTAAGCACTGTAGACCTCCTGAAATTTTTTTAGCAAAAATTCAAACTCGTGTATATAATCTTTTTTTATTTTATTGAAAATATCTCTGGATTCTTCAAAAGTATATGTGTGGACAAGTCGATTCCTATCTTCTATCATTTCCAACCATACTTCTTGATTTTGTATTAATCCATTTTGATAAGAATTTTTATATGTATCTCTTGGATTATTTACAACAATTCCCATATCTGCAAGGTAACTTCTCATCAATTTCCAGCTTAATTCATATAACAACTCAAATCGCTTTATGGTTCCATCAATGGCAAGGTCATCATCTTCTTTACTTTGAGCAATTGCCTTTTGAAGATTTTGAAAAGCCTTCCTGTAATCCTCAAAAAGTGATTTTATTCTTTCATTCATATTTCGAACCCTTCTTTCTTGATTTTTTCCAATATTTTTGGGTCACATTTATTCATATTTACAACATCACAATTCCCTATAAAATCGAGTGGTACTGAGCCGTCAATAGCTATGTCGGTATCAGATGTTTTTCTAAAATCTCCTCTTGCTTTTGAACCAAAGAGTATTATTTTACCCACTCCTTTTTCTCTAAATTTTTTTTTAAGGTTTTCAAGTGATTGCGGTGTCTGTAAAATTAATTCTGTATTTTTACTTTTTAATTTATTCCAGAATTCATCAATTAAAGAATAATCCACCTTTTGGGTTTTAGAGTTAAAAGAAACTACAGTATTATTGGGAAGAAACTCACCTGCCATCCTCAAGATAGCCCAATAATATTTACCATTAAAAAATAGAATCTTAAAAATTAAAGGTGATGCTCTGCGTGATATATCTTTATTATTGGTTAATACTTTTTCGCTACTACGATGTATTATTGGTAATCCAAACGCAGCAGATTCAAATATTTTGCTTCTATTTGATGTTCTAAAATCACCATAAATATTGCCAATTTCGCTTAAGGCATTTATCCAGTCATTAATGCTGTTTTTACTTATAATAATTCTAGATATAGAAAGATTTGAATATTTATGACAAAAATCTTTTGGTTTACCAACTATATCCTGACACTTTTCAAAGTTTGTTTTAAGCCAATCATTAGGAGTACCTGAACGATTTTCAATTGTAAAATTGATTCCGTAAGTTTCGCCATTTACCTCTGACACATACATACTACCAGCTCCCCTTCTTGAACGGGCACCTAATCCACCTAAATAAATTGCACACCAGAAAGCTGCCAATGTTTGTTTTAATGCTTCATCATCAGAGGAAGAAAAAGTAATGCTAAAAATAGATCCAGGTTTAATATGTTCTTTTTTTAATACTGAATATAGTAAGTAACCAATTCCATTATGATTACCTTCAAGTTTTCTTTCTTTGGAATTAAAAAACCAATTCAATTTATATTCTGATTTTAAGTCTTTTGAAACGGATGAGGTTTGTAATTTAGAATCTGATACCACAATTTTAACTGGTGACTTATACGATATTGTTTCTTCTCCTTCTTTCCCATTAGTGTCCTTCTTCTTTACTACAATTTGACCACCAAAAATTTTTGTTTCCTCCTCTCTTAGTTTAGTTATATCATTTTCTGCTTTAAGAGCCCTCCACCAATACCTTATCAATCCCTTAATTGACTGCGCCCGTATCTCAGCTTGCTCGTTTGCTCCACCCATAAAAAGAGGAGTTATTACTTTTAAGGTAAATGTTATGCTTTTCATATCAAACCTCTCTTCCCTGTAGTCCCATAAACCTTGCTATTATAAACATATTTGCAAATTCATCATAATTATATTGCCACTCATTAAACAATTTTAGCATTTTATTTTCTAAATCCACATCGCCATTTTTCTGAAACTTCTGGCGATAAATCCTCCTAAGCTCTTTTAAAAGTATTTTCCGCAAAAATTCATCTTTGCCTTCTTTTTTACTGCTAAATGAGGAGTCCTCTACCAAAAATTCTCTTACTATATCCATGAAATCATAACCAAACTTCGATGGAAGTTGTCCTTTATCTTTGTTACTGGAGCTTTCTAAATTCTTATATATGGAAATCAACTTTTGAAAAAATTCCATCTCTTCGCTTCCCCATTTAAGCCCAATAGTTCTATTTTCACCGGAATTTTTTATCAGTGATAAACAGAAAGCACCTCTTTTATAAAGATTCTTTGCTTTCTTCTCTGCTTCCCTTACATCACGCAAAGCCATCTGTAGCGGATACTTATGATGAACAAATACAATCCCTGCACTCATTGATCCATTTTTACCAAAAAATTTTGAAAAGCTATTATGTAACTTAACAGCACAGGGTAACGCATCCTCTACAGGTAAAAATGCAAGAACATCATCCCCACCTGCATATATGAGTTTACCGTAAAAATCCTCCTCAACAATTTTGCGAACATCTTCTAGTGCAAAGTTCGACAGCCTTCTGGAAAAGGCACTATGAAACGAAGGAGTCATTGGATGACGAGAGTTCAAAAATTTCTCTGCTGTAATATCAACCTTATTGCCTTTTGTCCAGTATGCTTCCAGTGCGCTAATAGTTTTTTTATGCAAAAGCTCCCTTATTGGCGGATTTTTACTACCGCTTATCCATTTGCCCATTTCATCCCCATCCATGGCAAGTATTGCATAATACACTGGCGACTGAACTTTAAATTTTTCTTTATTGCTCAGGACCTTCTTTATGCCATCAAGTTCCTGCTGTTCCCCTGTAAAACCATATTCTTTTACAAAATATTCCTTCCTGTAGCTAAATGGCATTAAAAACTGTCCATCTATTTTATATAGCTTATTTCCTTTTAGCTTTGGAACGCTTACTGATTCATTCAGTCTATCTTTACATTTAAGTTTTGTTAATTTAGAAATAAGCTCATCTGCAATCTCTTCCGGTAATTCTTCTTTATACCTTACAATTGCCATTTCTGATGTTGATGGGAAGCGAAGAGTATTCTGTAAAGATAGCTCATCCTTCATTATATATGGAAGCCTTCTCTTTAACATGCAAATACTACAGAGCGCCTCTTCTTCCTTGGTTATAGAACTATACTCCCCACAAATATTGCATTTTTTACCAAGTTGTGGCTGGATGTTTACAAAATCCCTCATATTTTTTCTGGAGGCAAGAATTCGCTCTGACATCTCCGCAAGGAGTGAATATGCTATGCCTATTTGTGAATTAAAGCTTACGTTTTCTTTTGTTTTATATAGAGGATGAGTCGTTACAAATTCAGCAATCTGTGAACAAGATAGTTCTTTATCTTCCTGGCTGTATGCTGATTTGCCTGTTAATTCGTTATAGCTTTCAATCAAATTAGTAATATCTACTGCTTTATCCCCCAACCATGGCAAAACAACCCAGTAAAAATTAAAAAAGCTTTCAATATCTTCTATTTTTAGTTTCTCATCTTTTGAAAGATTCTTAAGAGCATCTTTTACAACATCGCTGCATCTTTTTGCAAGCTCCGTAGCCTTTGATGATGGGACAACTGCAAGGAATCTATTGGGAATATTTGCTATTGTTATTTTTTCTTCTATATCCTTAAATCCTTTGTCAAAAAAAATTTTCCAGTTTTGTTTCCATCCCCGAAAACATTGAATATCAATATCAGTAGATTTAAAATAATCATAGAGCCATCTATCCACCAAAGGTTGTCCAATAAGATTAGGAAAGATAATGTTATCTGGTCCAATTTCCTCCATGACAACTCTAATTGCCGTAAACGTTAGATAAGAAAGTAAAAAGCTCCCTGCCCACAGATCTGAGGTTTTTTTGGCACTTTCAATAAAACTCTGCACAGGACCAAGAGTCCACAGTAAAAATGCGGGGCTGTCTCCTCCATTAAGACAACTTGCTATTGCAGAGGTTTGAACCAGATGGTCGTATATGGAATGATTTGGAACTCTTGAATCTGCCGGGTGAGTATTAATCCAGGGAAAAATCTCTGGCAAAAATCGCCATAAAAATAGAAAATAAAATCTCTCCCTTTCTTCAGTATCCACAAATCTTAGCTTGCCGAGTTTTTCAAAAACCTCCTGAACATCTTTATGACTTTCTGGTGCTTCACAGACTTGTTTATTCCCAGAAAAACAATCTATAAAAATTGAATCATCATAAAAAACAGAGGATTCTTCGCTAAATTCTTTAGCCATAGAAGAATCATCCTCTAAAGGCGACACTAAAATCCTCGTCAGGCCTGAGGCAAGAACATCAGCCTTCTTTATAACATCATCAAAGGGCGACCCTGATATCAAAAAATTATATAAATCATAAGCAACTCTTTCGTGTTTTAACTGGCTCGTGCAATCTTTGTGTTGAAGATCTGAATCTTTAACATTGCTAAAGCTCCATATTTTATGGACTGGATCGTGGAGAAGTGCTTTTAGTTTTAGGTTATTATTTGGAGCCATCGTAATCACCTCTCGGTAAATTTTTGTCTAAAAGATCTTTTGCATCTTTAATTAAGTCATCGTTTATCTTTAGAAATATCTCATCGCTTATTTTTTTAATACTTAACAATTCATAATTAAAACCACAGTGAGCAAAGAAGTTTCTTTCATCTAATTTTTCCTTATTTTTATTTTCATCATTTTTATCTTTATCATTTTGCAGATCAGAATATTTCTTAAAATTATTATCCAAGTTAACCTTTGTTAGTTTAGAAAATTCTTTTTCTAACCTCATTTTATATACTCTATTCCAGTTAAAATCACCTTTTATTTTCTTCAATTTTGATAATTCAATTTCCTCATGAACAATGTTATTTCCTAAAATTTTTTCTATTAAAAAACAGATCAAATATGTCTGCAATATTGATATGAAACTGCTTTTTATATCTATTTGATGAACTATTTCTGTAGCGCCATTAACTTTATTTAGAAAAATTTTTTCTTTGAAGGTTTCTATTACTTTATCAATAAACTTTTTTATTTCTTCGGGAGAAACAAAAAACTTAAAAATAAAGATTGGAACCCAATTAAAGATTGAGCTTGCTAAATAAAAAATTTGATTAATAAATTCATTTTTAAAGGAAGCAATATTGTCACTTATGAATTGAGCTATTTCGGTTTTTTTATTATCCTCTAAAATTTTCGAAGGAATCAATATTTTTACTCTATCTTTGTAATTATAAACCTGAAAACCGGGCTGTATTATTATTTTTTCTATCTCATTTATTTTTAAATCTTTAGATTGAGTGCCAACCGAAGGATCACTATTTAGAACTATAAATTTTATATTGTAATAATAAGCAAGTATAGAGAGAATATCTTTAACTGCTCTATAACTCATCATTGTCATATAATTTATCCCATGAGTTATATCAAGATAAACCTCAATTTCCTCATTAGAAAAAATTTCTTCAAGTTGTTCAGTAATAAAACAACTTAGCTTAGTATAAATAAAAGCATAAAAGTTATGAGGATTTCCTTTAACTTCTATCTTCTCAAATCTTCCAATGCCTGGCGCAACAATTATATTATAATCATTTAAATTGGTATTAAATTTTTTATTAATATCATCAATAAATGATTTTGTCTCAATAGTTACTTGGTCAATTATATGAGAATAATTTTCATATTCTTCATCATAATTATCAATAAGAGTATCTGAAACAATAACAAAAACACTGGAAGGATTTATGCATTGAAAAAGTAATGGAAATGTTGTCTTTGAATCTTTTATATTTTCATTCCCATAATAATAATTAACTTCTTTCCATTTCTCAAAATTTCCCCATATTTCAATTAATATTTTCATAAGCCCTCCTTATTCAACTCTTCTTCGACAAGTTCATGGTATACCATAGGAATTACATCCCCTACCTTAAACTCCTGTGAATGACTTTCCACAACCACAGCCCCCTCAAGCCGTGGGTCAAAAACAGCCACTGCTTTACAAGGATGAAAGTGGTGTATTAACATCCCATAAAGCCATATTGGACCGCGTCCAGAAAGCACAACACATTTTGATGCAAGCCCTTCTTTTACAGGATCTGGTAAAATCATCTTTTGTAAATCTGCTGGTTCGATATTTTTAACAAGTGCAAAGTCAAAAATAGCAGTGTTACTGTTATGCTTTATCTGATACTGAAAAAATTCCATATCCTGAACTCCTCTTTGATCCTATGCCGCTAAAACACAAAGCTTGAGTAATAATATCTTTATAAAAATTATTATCACACATATACTCTTCCACTTTTTTCGTATTTATGAAATATACGCATTCTTTCTCTTTACACTCTTTTTTGAAATCTTTATCATGAAATTTTATTATGATTGTTTTTTTATCTTCTTTAAAGTTTATGCTATCTTCTTTAATTTTTTCCCATCTCCATCTGTCAAAAAATAAATTGAATTTAAACTTCACACCTTTTCTAACTGTAAGGAAAAAGATTGGAACAGGATTCTCCCAATCACCAGGAACAACATTACCACTTTTATCGCCGTAATACTTAGAATAATGGGGATTCATAATATCCAGATCAAAAATCTGCTGTTGATTATTTTCTGGATAAGCATCTAAAAACAAAAGTAGTCCTTTAAAATTTTGCGCTCCAAATAAAAGTTGATATGTTAAGATATCTTCATCATCAGGATAAAGTTCTCCATAAAATTTATTCTGAAAATCATCTAACTTATCTTCGGTTATATTTTTGTTTTCTACAAGCCTATGAAATACAACTTCCCTGCATACTCCCTTAAAGCTGCTTCCAGGTATATAGGGTATTCCATAAAGATGGTGTAGTGTAATTGCTGTCTCAAGCACATTGGCACTACCCAAGCCACATACAAGCCTGCTTGATGTTGCAATAGTTTCATTATCTATAACTTTGTTAAATCCCTCGAGATACGTTTTATGATTTTTAGAAAATGAAGATAGTTTTTCCCAATTGCTTTGTTTTAATGAAAAAATATAATTTTGATTTTTTAATATAAAATCCAGTAAATCCTTTTTATCAATAAGATTAATTTTAAATTGTTTTTTATCCTTTTTTTCTTTTTCTTCCTCTTCTATAATTATAGAGATATATTTTTTAACTAACAAAGGAATATTTAGCAATTTTTCTCGAATAATTTCTGACAAGTGTTGCTTTATTATTTTTTTAATTTCTTTATTAATTTTTAAATTTACATCTTTTTCTGCGTTTTCTATAGCTTTATATTCATACTTTCCTTTTCCTTTTCCAGTTACTTGTAATGTTTTATTTTTACCAAAAAATAGATTAACTTTTACTTCTTTAGTAATTTCTTTTTCAATAAATTGATTTCCATATCCTCTTCCATTACCCATCTCTTCTCTCCTTCTATGATTCACTTTTCACAAGTCTTCTTATCCAGTTAGAAAGTTCCATTACCTCTTTTGTAGCAAGCCTTAAAATGGAAGAATTGCTATCTGCTAATGCTTCAATTATATTTTTGTCACCTGTTTTGAATTTTTGTTTTAAATACTCCTCTATAACATTATACAATTTATCTGTTTTGCTTTGTAAAAAAGCAAGGGTTGGCAAAAGTCCATTAGTTAAAATAAACGCAGAGAGCTTATCACAATAAGAACTCTTTTTAAGTTCTTCTAATTTATCAATGACAAACTTAGCTCTTTCTTGGTTTTGTGTTTTTAAACTCATTTTATATCTCCTTCTTTAAAAATTTTTTAACAATAGCAAAACTCATAATAACTACATTTTTTACAATAGGGCTTGTTGATTGGTTGAGGAGGGACTGCCTTTGATAAAACTTCACATATTTCTGCTAACATATTTTTAATCTTTTCGCTATCATCATCAGTCAATATCACCATTTCTCTACGTCTTATCTTTGGATAATCTATAATCCCTTCCATCTCAACTCCTATGGTTTTGAAGTAATATAAATAATACCTCAACTGCCACAAGTGAGCTGCTTCAAGAGCCCTTGATTTTTTAACCTCATGGATAACCCCTCGCCTGCTTTCCAATAAATCCACCTTAATTCCTTCAAGGCATACTTCTTTTCTGCTCCTGCTATATGAGTTCTCATGAATGATATTACCAATCTCTACAAGCTCACTCGTATGCTCCGTTGATATATTTTTGCTAAAAAGCCATAACTTGCGATGACAGATGTTGTAATATGAGATTTGTGTGCCTGTTATAATAATTGAGTTTGACATAAAATTTTTAATCTTATATTATGTTTTCTATATTAATATTAATGTTATTAGTCATGGATTTGAAAATAAGACCTTTCTCTTTTGAATATTCTGTATTTTTTAAAATTTTTACATTGTGTCGCTTGCAAAAATCTGAATTAGAGATATACAAAAGACTGTTTGTATATTCCCCAAACAACTGAACAGGAAGAGTATAATTCATTAATTCAGATTGACTTTTTATTCTCTCTAATTTATTATTATCTTTTTTATCAATAAATGATAATAGCTTATTTATCTCTTCTTTGTTTTCTTCATAGATCTTTTCAGGAATTACAACATAATTGTTAGTGATTTGTCTAAAGTCTTCTTGTGCTTCAATCCTTGAACGACTTCTATATCCAATCTCAAGTAAATCTTTCTGTCTTATATACTCTCGATAATATTCAGTAGACTCGATATTTTCAAAAACTTTATTGATCATATCTTGTTTATCCTGCTCCGTGAGTAACTTGTTATCATAAATTTTTACTATCTGCCATGTTTTTTCAAAAAGGTATTTATCATAAATGTTATTGGGCTCTGATTTAAAAATGAAAATATTAGGTCTTTCTCCATTATATTCTCGTTTCCTAAAACATCTACCAAATCTTTGTAACAAAGCCTCAATCGAAGCATTTTCTGTTAATAATAGATCGAAGTCAAAATCAAGAGATGCCTCTACTATTTGAGTCGATATCCAGACACACGGATCTTGGGCTTCCACAATTGCCTTTTCTTTCTCTTTTCTATCTTCACCAATAAAACGTGAATGGATTAGATTTGGGTTAAAGTCTTTCAAAAACTCATAAATATGTTGAGCTTTTTTAACAGTATTGCATATTATTAAAATTTTTTTATCTCTGTTTTGATTTAATAAATCTATTGTTTTTTCTGATCCAATATCTTGATCAATTGTAGCAATTATGTGTCTCTTTATATTTAATAATTGAGGCTTAAAGATGTCTATATCAGCTATATTATTAAACTCTTCAAGGATAAATGGAGGCAATGTTGCTGTCATTAGCATGAATCTACCACCAAGTCGATGTATTTCTTTTAAAAATACCACAATAGCTGCAATAGCAGCTGGAGCAAAACTTTGAATCTCATCCAATACAATTTTACTATAACTACATGTAAGATATGTAAGTTCAAATCCTGGATACTTGAATACACTAATTACTAACTGATCTGCTGTTGCTACTGTCAAAGGAAAAGATAATTTTCTTGCTTTTTCTATTTTAATATCATAATCATCTTCACCTGTTTCATTTTCTGCAAAGAAATAAGATGTCTCACCGTGAAGTAAAGCAACATTTTCACCAAAAATATTCTGAAATCGTTTATACATTTCATTGACAGCAATTCTTATACCCAATAAGTAGAAAGCCTTTTTTCCATTTATCCAATTCATTGCAGCTTCTGTTTTACCCATTCCTGTAGAAGCAATAAGAATGATGCTTTTGTTATTTTCTTCTCCAACTTTTTTCTGAAATTCCCTGAGTTGAATATTTTTTTTATCAAGAAATTCCTTAAAATCTTTTTGATAATCACCATTATAAGACTCTTCAGGTTTGATCCCTGCAGAAGCACAGTAGTCACATTTCATTAAAGATCCAAGCCATCTTACTCTATAATTAAAAAATATGTTCCACAGGCTCTTATCTTCTGAGGTGTTATAGGTATTAAGTATATCCTGAACATTATAATAGTATTCTAACTTAAATTCCCAATTGTAATTAATCCAGTTGATTATACTATTAATTAATTCTGAATTTGGGACTTGATTTTCTCTGTTATGGTGTGAAAGAATTATAAAAATAAAAAAGTTAAAGAATCTATCTCTGTCAAGGCCAATTTTGTTAAATACTTCTTTAATCTTATCTTCTTCGTGTTCACTTATAAATGCAGGAGACAACCATTCATGAGGAACGTTTCCTCCATTCCATTTAAATAATTTATTACAACATAATTTTTTTCTCATTCTATTTTGAAATTCTGGATTTTTTTTTCCTGAGTCATGAAAACTTATTAATCTTTCTATAATAAATGTTTCATCATTCGTAAGAGTCAAAAATTTTTTCAAACACTCAAAAGCACTTAACACTTTTTCAGTATGTCCATCTATGGTTTCACCGTTTGATTTAGCATAAAAGATATTCACAAAATGCCCCTTATTCGCATTGAGAACTTAACAAACACACAATATCTTCATCATCTACAAAAATATTATCTTTTTTCAGAGAGACTCCTTCGGAAATATAGTTTGCCTCAACAAAATTAAAAATTCGATTATCTTCAAAGCTTTCAACTTTCTCATACCAGAATGGAAGTCTATATCTTGTTCCAACATTTTCGATCAATACATCTTTTAGAACGAACATAGGTAATTTTGACTGAATTTGCCGACCAGTAAAATTTTTCAAAGTTACTATTTTTAAATCTTCAATCAGTGCTATATCGTCATTCCGACCAAGTATAGGTATATTATTTTGTAATTCGTTTTCCAGCTTTTTAATTAAGTTATCATTATCATTATCATTTTGAAAAAGAATATGAATTATAAGCCTCATATTCACATGAAGATCAACAAATGAAATTCCATGCGTCGCTGTTTTTAAACTATTTTTTACTGTTACTTGATAAGGGTTATCGGGTCTACTTTTAGGATCGCGATCAAACTTATAAACCCTTTGGACATTTGTAATCACCGCATCACTTTTACCTTGAATACTGACTTTAAGCGGATAATACTCTTGTGCACCAAGAACATTATGAACCATGCCTCTTATCATAGAGGGAGTGGGTAGTGGGTATGTTTGCACATATCCAAAACTGCCCTCCCTTCTATAATTGCATAAGTTCTGATACAACTTGATTTTTAAAGATTGCATAGAAATTCCTCATCTATATACTTCATTCAACTTATCTTTTATCTTTGTAAAGAAATCATCTATACTGAGTTTTTTTTCTTGTGGCAAATCAATCTCGTTGATATTAGAAAACGTTCCAGCAAGGTGCCCAATCAAGGTATTATCTTTTACTGTTTGGCCGTTAAATTGTCTCTTGAGAATATCGTTAATAGGTTCCACGACTATTTTTATTACTTCTCTTCCAAAATTTAGATTTGCTTTGTTGTAAAAAAATGGATTACCACTATTATAAATGCCCCCAATAACAAACACTGGAGATAGATCTTCTCGCCTTCCCTTAATATCCCTGTATAGAATTTTTACTGCATCAAGAAGCAATGAAACTCTTCTCTTTTTTTCATTAATATCAATCTTTATATTGTCATTTGGGTCAATCCCTATCTTATCAAGGTCAATGGTAACTGTATAGCTATAGAAAGATTTATGAATCTCAGTTTGAAAAATCATATTGTCTACACCTTCTTTTCTTGAAGAAAGCCCCATATTATTTCCATAATCAATATCATTATTCCATGGCTCAAGGCTCATAGCATCACTTAATCTCACAATAGCTTTTCTTATTCTTCCTCTTGAACCCTCTCCAGCGGTTTTCATATAACCAAAAAGGTCTATCTCTGGATAATCTTTAATAGTAGCATTTGCCTCAAACTGAACAACCTTTCCATCACTTCCGACAGGAGTTAAGTTCATTTCAAATTCTTCGTTCATTATTCTAACAATATCATAACGTAACGCTTGCCTTGAAATATATGAGTAACTTTTACCCTGAAACGAAAGTCTTTTCAGACCTGTTACATTTGCAGTACTTTCACCATAGTTAAGATTAGAACCTTTGAAAACAACTGTAAATGTTAAAAAGTTAGCCATTTTGTCCCTCCTCAATATTTTTTGCTTTAATATTTGCTAAAACTCCATTAACAAAAGCGTAACCAAAACTCATAAAATTATCCATATCCGTTAACTCATTATTGCTTCCAAGTTTCACTTCAGTTCCATAAGACATGCAAAGCCTTAAGTACTTATCCATAAAAGAATTTCTGTCACTGATCTTTAAATCATTTAGTAACTGATAAGACACACCTTTGATTTTATTTTCTTGACCAATCTTCTCACCTAAAATTTTTCCATGATGAAATGCTTTAGTTACAATCTGTTCATAAGCCATTTTATTTCCTCCGTTAATTTGATTTATATATTTAAGAATATAGTTAGTAATTTTGTAGATTGAAAATCTAACAATAATTTTTGATTTAGTGTCAAAAGACCTCACAAAACATTCGAAATATTTAGACAAATCAGAAAATCCCAGAGTCTGCTCTAAGGTTTTCTTTAAAATTTCTTCTGTTAAATCATAATAAATATCTCTATCTATGTAAAAGCCTTTAGGGATGTTTTCTCTACCTATTGATTGTATGAATTCCGCCAGTTGTTTGGTGATATTATAGTTATATACATTATAACTTCTAGTTCCCTGGCCTCCAAATTCATTTTCTGATATCTCAATAAAATTGATGTTTTCTAAAATAGCATGAGCCTTTTGATTTATAAGATCAATAGTAACTTCTTGTAAAATAGTGTAAAAAGGTTTATCTTGATATCCTTGTTGAAGAATTTTTTCTTTAAAAATCCAGTATGAACTGTATAAAGTTGCAATATCAGAATTTCTATTAAGAGCATAGAAAAATGTTTTATAATCTTTTCCAATTTTTTTATTTATGAAAACTATACCATTAACTACACATGAATATATTAAAGCACATAAAGGGCATATCTTAGCCTTTGTGGATTGAAATCCCCATATCCAATTAGAATTGTCTTTGTTAAAGCCAGATATTTGAGTAATGGCATTGCTTAAATCATACTCTTTTTTAAACTCTCCACATATATAACATTTTTGATCATTATTTTTTGGTAATAATACTGAATTGCTTAGCTTAGCTAAATAATCATTAATATTCTCATAAGAACAAATTCTTCTTGCGAGTTCATTATCAAGAAAATAGTTAATAAAAGCACTATTTTTGTTGGAAAGGTAAGTATATACATTAATGTTATTTTGAAATGAATTAAGACTACTCTGAACGTTTGTTAATTGCGCGACTATATTACTGTTCGCAAAAATTTCATTTAAATCCTTTCCATAAACCTCTTTTATAAAAGCATTAACTATCTTACCGCTAAGAGCGGTTTCCTGTAAAAATTTTTTTGAAATTTTAACATCAGGTTGGTTCGTTTTGTTTATAAGATTATTTAGTCTTTCTTTATAACTTTCAATGTTAAAAAAAATATCAAAAGCAAATTTTTTGTATTTTTCATAAAATCCTTCAAGTATAGTAGGATCAAATTCTAAATAATTTTCCTGTACTACAAATTTTCCTTTGAACTGATTAATAATTTCACTTATATTCATTTTGCCTTCACTTAGAACATTTAAAAATCCTATCATACCTGTGTTATAGTACCAATCTCTCAAATATATTCTTATCATCCCACCACCCCCGCGTTATACAGCCAGTTAGATGGATAAAGTTCAAATGAATCATTCATCCCACCACCTCCAGCATACCAAAGCCCTGACTTCGGCGGGCACCAAGGCCAACATCGTAAATAAGCTTTAAGATCTCGCTGTTTGCCTGTATTTTGAATGTCCCAGTTGTAGCTGCAATAACATGGTTGTAATGGTAAACCTTCACAGTAGCGTAATCAAGTGGAGTAAAAACAAAATCATCTTTTGCAAGATAAGCCCTACGAGGTAAAAACTCACTACAAAGATTTTTAACTGAGGCAAAGAGATTTTCGGTAAAGGACTCATCACCCATAGTAAGATATTCTGCGCCTTTTTTATGTTTATTATCCCTCACGTTCATGTTGCGGACAACCAGTGGCGACATTGTTTTAAAAATGCACTCATCTTTATTAAATTCCCTTTCTTTGCATAAGTTAAAGTTTGAAAAAGTTGTCTTAAAAGTAAAAGGTTGGTAATTGGATTTACACAGTCCATTATAGCAAGTAATTATAAAATCAGGATTATTGGACGACAAAAACAGTTCCATCCTGCCAGATTTAGACTCAAGGAAGGAAACTCCATTTTCTTTTACAGGCACAGAGTCAAAGATAGCAAGAGCAAAGGTAAAAGGCTTTTCGACATTGTTTTTATTATTTTCATCTCCCCAGTATCTCTCTTTAAGTAAAGGGTCAGTTTTCTTTATAGAATCCTTTATTAGTGATGCAATATTTTGCCTGTAAGAAACAGGAACTTTGCACTTAGATTCATTTGCAGTAATCATTGCTTTTATTCTCACAACAACCCCCTTTATTTTCTCTGTTTAAACAAATCCTCATCACAATTTAAATTTTTACATCATGTCACAATATCACAAGCAAACCAAAAAGGTATACACTCAATGTTGAACTCATAATTTTTTATAAATAATTTCCAAAATTTTTCCTGAGCAAATTTTTCATCTCCTCAACAACAACTGCATCTCCTGTAATCTTGACCTTACCTTCAAAACCAAATACAATCTTACAAACATTTATAATATCAGAAGCCTCAAAGGAAGCCTTCATAAAACCATTTTGTAAAGATTCAAAATCAGGATTCATGTGTCCAAAATGCTCAAAAATCAGTTCCTCATAAGTTTCAGCAAATGAAAGCTCCACTTTATGAAAGCTATGTCCAATAAATGCTCCCACACTTTTGCTCAAGAGCTCATCAGTTGAAGGGATCTCCTCTTCAAAAAAGTCTTCTGTAAGCTCAAGATCTTTTATTCGATCAAGCTTAAAGAGAGATATATTATCTCTTATAAGATTTTTTGCCATAAGATATATAGCATTATCTCTGTAAAGCCACCTGTAAGGATTTATTGTATAGCTGGTAGCCTCCTCCTTTTCTCTTGATCTGTACCATATCTTTATTCTCCTCTTTTCGCAAGAGGCAAAATAAATCCTACCAAGAAGCCACAATGATTTGTTACCATGAGTATTTATATATCTCTTAAAATAATCCTTAAGTCCTGCAGCATCTGTAACAAGCTGAAGATAAAAAGGCAGCATGTTAAGCATTTCCTCATAAGAAAGTTGCCTGGTAAGATATATGCGATTACTTCCTTTATTTGTGTTCACAGGGAATCCAATCCTTTTTAACTTTTCCACAGCATGATAGACTTGTCTCTCGGTCAAAAAATCGGAAAAATTTTCACTTTCAAAAAAATCTGCTATTTTGCTACAGTTAATATTTTCAAACGATGTAGTATGCTGAATTAAGGCGATTATGTGGAGTTGGCGCATAAAAACATTAAAATTTTGCCTGCCTATTGCGGAAAAAAATCCGGACATAGCTGCCCCCCAGAATTTTTTAAAATTAATTAACAGACCACTCAAGCAGAAGCTTGGAAAACAGAAAGGCGATTTTTCTATTTAACAAAATCCCCATTATTGTGTATATATTTGTAATATACAATTTAATACACCATATATATAAAAGAGTCAAGTATATTTTTAAATTAACAAAAACCAGAATCCTTACCATGTAATTTGTGTTTTATCTCTGTTAACATAAAAAAGTAATATACTCAATCGGATAACATGTTTTAATTGTTACAAACATCCATTTGGCTTAACAAACTTCTATGGAAAGATTTTATGATGTCATAATTATTGGCTCCGGGCCTGCAGGACTTGGTGCAGCTTTTCACCTTGCAGAAAATTCTAATAAATCAATTTTGCTGCTTGAAAAGGCAAAAATCAGCTCAGGGGGATTGCGCAACGACTGTAAGCAAAACTACACCTATCCCGTGGGATTTACAACAGAGCTTTGGGAAAAGGAAGAAGCAGAAAGGATGCTTGAAATTGTCTCTGCTCATCTCCAGCCTGAGATAACTCAACAAAGGAATCTCGACATATACATTAAGCGTGCAGAAAAATTAGGGGTAACCCTTTTAAATATAAAACAGGCTCATGTTGGCACAGACAGAGCCAAAAAGCTAATAGAAAATCTCATAGATAAATTAAAAAAGATCGGTGTAGATGTTAGCCTTGAAACAGAGGTTTGTTTAGCTTCAATCAAATGGGCTGCAATATTTCAGTTCTGACAAGCCCGACAAAACGCTCAGCCTTGCCGTTTGTCTCAGGATGTTTTCTGCGTGTCGGAACATCGATGCAATTGTTTTCTGACAATATACACTTGAAGTCATGACTGATAAATTGTGAGCCGTTGTCATGAATCACCATGGGACTTGCTTCCGGATACTTGTCTATAGTTCTTTGAGTGAACAGCTCAACAGATAAACCGGTCATATCGGTCAAGAGCTCCCAATGCAGAAGATACCTTGAAAAACCATCAA
>ERZ795051.2680-NODE-2680-length-19439-cov-22.055974_pt1 | contig 19439 bp, 28 predicted proteins | sample MGYA00375135_ERZ795051 | MGnify/ENA primary metagenome ERZ795051 (study PRJEB30180, sample SAMN05720222) | activated sludge metagenome | isolation source: Anaerobic digester | place: Japan | collected 2015-05-26 ... | reverse complement strand
CACCGTCCACAATAGCTTTATCAGCGTCTGTGTAATCGTTGGTGGATAAGCCTTTGCCATCGACTGCCGCAACAAGTCCCAAATCGGAGGCAGACTTATTTCCGGACAGCGTAGTACCGCCAATCTGCGGCTTGTCGCTTAAATCGTTGTAGTTGGACGTGCCGCCACCGCCGCCGCCGCTATTTGCCTTGATAAGTCCAAGCAGTATCTCATCGCTCAACATTCTATCTTCTGCCATCTCCACGCCCTCCTTACTGCTGATACCATGTATTGTCAACGCCTGCCAGATACACATCACCGGTGCTTGTTATATACAGCACGCTATCCGGCGTGAATTTCCATGTGCTGTCACATCCAGGCACATCAGCAGGCACCGGCATCGTGTTCGGCGTTTCATCTGCGAAAAATGTCGCCTTGATGTAGTTCTGCTCTGCTTCATAGATCAGTTCGCTTTTGGTCAACTTCATTTTGATTTCCTCCTTTAGTCGCTTAATCTGTCTTGTGGTAAATACGCGTCATACGCTGCTATTTTTGTCAAATCGCAAGACGATCCGTCCACATCCACAAACCTCGTACCGTCTGATGTCTTACCTGCCGCAATAACTCCGATATATGACACATTTGTTATTATCGTGCTACCTGCACGATCGCCAAGGAATGCACCTGCTCCCGTAAACAGATACCATTGCAAGGATTGATCCGTCACATACCTTGCTACGCCTCCAGGGTAATCAGAATGTATGAGATTAAATGCGCCATTGAACATGCACCCAAACTCACAATAGACTGCTACATTAATACTTGATACTGCTTCGGCTCTATACCGCAATCTGCGATTTGTATCTTCGCCGTTGCTGTCTACGAGTGTAATTTCAAGCTCCCACGGCAAATCAGACATATTCATCGGTGTTGCATCGAGACCGATAAAATCCGCAGGTGGTTCTGGATAGTACATGCTCTCTCGTCCCACAAAATCAGACCAATAATATCCGCTCGTATATCTGCGGATGAATGGATTGCTGTTATTCCCGAATGACTGCATCGGACTTGCATCCTTGCTGTTAAACCATACGACATCAAGTCCCGGAACTTCGCCGGATTTGATTTGTTTCGCAAAAATATGCGCACTTGATATGATCATGACAGTGTACCTCCTACCATTCCGAATGTCACGCCGAATACGTGCGACCCTGCTGCCAGATTTCCCGTTAAGAAGTCCAGCGTGAGTATATGGTCACCGAACCCGTATTCCTGCTTGAGTGCCGGCTGTTGTGTTCCATCGATCGCATACAGCACCGTAAGTATGGCCGGTAATCCTGGGTCCGTCTGCGATATGTGGAAGTTCACAGTGCTACAGAAATGTGCCTTGGTTGATGCTTCTAGGTCAAAATACGCTGCCATCACAATGGCAGAACTGCCGTCTACGATTTTTGCCGTGAACTTGGTCTGCGGTTCGACATAGTCGTATGTGATCTGGTCGATCTTTTGCTGCGTCTGTGCTTCGGACTCCCGGATTTTCTTCTCCGCTTGTTTGACCGCTTTGGTTTCGCTGCTCTTGGATACCTGTTCGACCGTGCTTGCTACATCCTCAAACTCTACGCCGATCGTGGCCGACTCATATCGATCCAGCAGTACATTCCAGGACAGGCGAGATACCTTTGCCATCGTGCTGATTCCTAACGGCTCAAAGATCACCTTGACCGTATCACACAGGTAGATCGGGATGGAAATGTCCGTATCGTCTACGTACGACACATCAATCGACACCCTCGGCAGACCGATGGATGATGCATCAAGAAACTCCTGTGCCTTTGCTCGGAGTGCCGTTTCATCCGGAGTGCTTGCGAAGCTCGGAGTGAAATCTACGGGCATTATGCGCGGATATGGATACAATGCTGCTGTCGGTGCAAGCAATACTTTTTCTGTCAGATCCACATAATCTCCGTCGCTGTTATAATACGGGTAGATGCCTGTGTATGTATCCTCGATGCTCTGCTCCTGGGTGATGTCGGTGATGTTCTTTCCATACCGCACGACCTTGCCCCGATTCTGTCCGCGCTCTTGCCAGATATGCACGTCGTACATATCCCACTCGACCTCTGATCCCCATCTGGCCAGCAGATTGTCATCAATGCCGCCGATGATCGCCCGACAGCTGTCAACGACTTCCGTGTTAAATTCCCCCTCTTCCACATCCGTGTCAAAAGTAAACGGGTTTGCGATAACACTTCGCATACTTAAAAGGCTCACCACATCCGCGGGGTTGTCCGCCACAAACGGTTCCACCGGGATAGAGGTGAGCTGGTAGGATATATGTTGCGCTCTGATGGTAGATACACCATCAATTGCGTCAGTCACCTCATAGATCCGGAACGCCTGCGGTTTCGGTTTTTGGTTCGCTCTGCAGTAAATGATGTTACTCATCATCAACTGTCCGAAGTGCCGACCGCCGACAGGGTATTCCATCGTTAGCTCATAGATGCCGTTCCGTTCCTCCTCCACGATGCAGGAGATGGCATCTGCAAGCCTTCCCAACCCATTCGATCTAAAATTTTGCTCATTTGCTCCGTACAGTATCGGGAACATTTACAGCCTCCACCATCTCGGTGTGATCTCAACTCTCGTCACACCGTCCAAAACAATGCTATTTGCCCCGCTGTCGAGTTTTGGAAACTCATCCAAGGAAATATACTCATTTGCATTTTGCGATTCAAAGAAAGCCTCCTGCAAGTCGCAATCGATGTCTATGTATGTGTAGTTGTGTTGGGCTATCTCGACCTCCGTGCCGTTTACCGTTAAACTTCCGGAGCCATACACACGTATCAGCGGCTTCGATGGCATATCGGTCGGATTGCTTATACTGCCCTTTGCTGTGAAAGTCGTTGCCGTTTCTCCGCTTTTCAAGAACCGCTCCGGTCTGCAGTTGAACCGCAGGTCAAAAGATCCTGCCGCCAGCCACGCCACCGGATCGACCTCCATACCCTGCGCAAGCACTGTCAGACGGAACTCGCTCGGATGGTATGTATCTTCCAGCCGCACGTAGTCGATCGGCTCCAGCAGTTTATTGCACCATGTCCGGATATTGCTTGCGAAGTCGCGCACAATAAAAGCAGGGTATGTGATCTCGATGTTCTGGTACCGTCCGTGGTCGATGATAATGTCGCCGTTCCTTCCTGGTACCTGGATCATCTCACGGTCACGGGCAGGGGCATTGAATACCCCTGTGCCGCTGATATATACGCCGTATGTCTTGCTGTTCACATTGTTAAATGTCAGTGTATTTATGCCCATGCTGACCTCTTTTTAGCTACGCTCGTTGTGATCCTACGGTCTACCGCGATTGCCAGATCGTTGATGTTCTGCCCCGGTGCTCCGTTGATCGTGTTTGCAATGTTAAATGTCAATGTCGAAGCATTGACCGGCTGTGCTACTGCTGCAGCCATATCTTCTGCCGCTTTCCTGACTTCCGGAATGTTGTCTCGGATGCCCTGCGCGAACAGATCCATCATATCCGGTGCGAATGTGTGGAAATTCGACAACGGGCCTTTTTCCGGTTCAGAGAATCCAAGGAACGCCGCGATCTCTTCCGCAGTCGCTTCCAGTTCATCCGTGAGTGTTCCGATCTTCTCCTTGATGCCGTTTATGAAGCTCTGGATCATATCCTTGCCCCATGTGAGTGCCTTCCCCGGCAGATCAGCCAGAAACTGGATTGCTTCACTCACTCCGTCCACTATCGCATCTTTGATGCCCGTCACCTTCTCCACGATGCCGTCCCAGATGTTTTGGAAGATCTCCAACGTCTGCTTTAACAGATCACCCCAGAACTCAATCGCCTCGTACACGATTTCGTCAATCTTCTCCCGGATGCTCGCCCCAAGCTCCAGCAATGCCTCGCCGATGCCTGCGACAATCTTCCAAAAGATCTGTATCGAAGTCTTCATAAATCCTTCGAAGAAGATGATGACATTTCGGATCGCCAGTTCCACAAGGTTCGTGGCGATGCGCTTCAAATCTTCCCATGCCGCAGTCCAGTCGCCGTTTACAAGGTTTTTCACAAGATTTACAACATTTATGATAAAATCGATAAATGTCTGCAGCTGTGGGATGATTCCGTCAATGACCACTGTCTTGACCATCTGGACGATGTCAGAACCAAACGCCGCCCACAAGGCCTGCATCAGCTCCTGGAACGCCGCCCACAATTGCCCGAGTGCATCAACCAGTGGTGCAATCGAGATCTGTATCTCGTTAAATATTCCGGAGATGTCATTCCGGAACCCCTCATCCGACGACCATAGAGCCGCGAACGCCGCCGCAAGTGCCGCAATGGCAGCGACCACAATGCCGACCGGTCCCGTGAGCGCCGTGAGCGCTGTCCCGATCTCTGGCAGAAACTGTATCAGTGACCCGATGCCACTGATCAGCCGACCGCCAACCGACAGCAGCGGTCCTATAGCGGCAGCAACGCCCGCAATCTTGATGATAGTCTGCTTCTGTGCGTCGTCCAGCTTCGTCCATCGGTCTTTCAGCTCTTTGGCAAAGTCGTTCACCTTCTTCAGAGCCGGTACCAGCATATCCTGCATTGTCGCCGCAATGTCTGCGCCGGTGATCTTCAGCTCATTCAGGATGATTGTTAGTTCATCCACCGGATCGATGGTTCCCTCAAAAGTCCGATCTACCGTACCAATGACGGACATATCCTTTTCGAGGTCTTTCATCGACAGGCGGCCGCTCGCCGCCATATCAACAAAGCGATCTGCCGCTTTTGAACCAAATACATCGACTGCCATCGCGAAATCTTCTGCAGATACCTCACCATCCTGCAGAGCTTCCAGCATATTGGCAAGTCCTTCGGTGACACTGATGTTGTCTTTCTTCCAGTTGACAGCCGCCTTAGACAGTCCGGCAAGGGCCTGCGATGCATCCACGCCATTCTGTTCAAATTTCCCAAGTAAAACGACCGATTCGTCAAAACTCAAGCCAAGATCCCGCAGAACCGTGCCATTGGTCTCTATGTTTGACATCAATTCGGATACGTCCGTACCTGTCGCCTGCCCCGTTGCCGCTAACAGATCCAGCATCTCGCCCAGATCTTCCACGTCCATTCCGAACTGCTGCATCAAACGGGACGCGGAACCGATGGAACCGTTAAGGTCAGTATCCGCTATATCTGCGAACTTAATGAACTGCTCGGAAACGTCCTGCAGATCCTGATCCATCAACCCAAAACGTGTGTTGACTTCTCCGGCTGCGATGCCTGCCTGTTCAAACGATGTCGGGAGTGTGGTAGCTATGTTATTGACCGTATCCTGCAGTGATTTCAGTGTTTCTCCGGTCGCTCCAGTCTTTTTCACAACGACATCCATAGCCGTATCGACTTCTGTCCACGCTGCCATGGACGCAGCACCCGCCGCAAGGATCGGACCGGTGACACACTTGGTCATCGTATCTCCGACAGCGGTTATTTTCGCACCTGCGTTTTGTACCTTTTCGCCAACTTCGCCCATTTTCTGGGCTACAAGCTGTGCCTGCTGCTTGCCGACTGACCCGAACTCTTTCAGTTCTCCCTCCAGTCCTTTGAGAGACTGCTGCGTTTCGACGATTTCACGTTCCAGCGCTCGCTGTTCTTCCGTCACCTCTCCGGTGGAGTTGTTGGCTTTCATTTGTTCGAGGGCCTGCTTCTCCTGCTCCAGCTTGTCTTTGGTCGCAGTGATAGCCTCGTTTAGATAGTCCTGTTTCTGTTTCAGCAGTTCCACGTTCCCGGGATCCATTTTGAGCAGACCGTCAACATCTTTGAGCGCGCTCTGGGTATCCTTCAGAGTGTTGTTGACTTGTTTGAGGGAGTCCTGCAGCTGATTTGTATCCCCTCCGATTTCGATTGTTATTCCTTTGATCCGGTTTCTGGCCATCTTACCACCTGTCAAAATCCTGCTGTGTCGCCTGTCTTACTTTTGGTTCGTCACGATCTGCAAAGTCGTTATTGCTCTCGATAATGAGATCCATGACAAACCCTTCCTCTATTTCCTCCAGATCGTCCATCCGCAGACCGATCTGCAATGCTCTCAATGCATAGATGGCGGTGTTTATTTCTCGGGATCCGCCGTCCCCTCTGTTTTTTTTAGTTCCGAGCTGGACAATTTATTGCCCAGGTACAGCATCAGGATCTCTTTTGATGCTTGCGCCATATCGATCGTCTCAAACTGATCCAGCCATACCATATAGTCGTCTTCTGTGAGTCTGGTCATATCAGCACGTTCTGCCGATCGCGCCATAATATACCCCAGCTTTTGTAACTTCTCGATCACCGTTGCGTCCATCTTCTCCGGATCCATCTTTGTCAACGCTTGCATTATATCTTCGTGAAATACGTTTCTGTATCGGATTGCTGTCGCTGCGCTGGAGCGCATCATTACTTCGGTCTCTCCGATCTTGACTGTCTTTTGCATATATCCCTCCAATTTTTTTTTTGAAAAAAGGGAGAACACCGCAGTGCCCTCCCTGTGTGATTGTTTAGTTTGTTACAGTCACCGTGCAGGTGTCGCTGTAGGTGTTAGATCCGACCGTGATGCTTGCCGTGATCGTTGCAGAGCCGGTTGCCTTACCGGTTACAACACCATCGGCCACAGTAGCCTTGTCCGTGTCACTGGATGTCCAGGTCACGGTTGCGTCAGCCGGTACGGTTGTTGCAGTCAGCGTTATGGTCGCATCAACTGCCACCGATGCAGTGCTCTTGTCCAGTTTAATGCTCGGAGATGCTGCTGCGCCCTGGTATACACTGGAGAACCATCCATCATACGGTGTATCATCCGCCAAAGCACGGCTCTTGAATACATCCGCGCCCAGATCATTGATGTGGATCGGAGCCGCCGTCAGATTCAGAGTATCGGTCTTCGGAGTGATCGTCTCGGTGTTGGTCTCGCCTGCGATGCTCGGCTTGGATGCCGTGCAGTTATACAGTACATGGCGAGTGTTCTTCTTGTCGCCATCGAACTGGAACAGCAATGCGAACGGCACTGTCGGAGCATTAGCCACTTCCGTCAAGCAGCCGGATGCGTCCACAACTTCTCCCAGAATATCCTTGCGGAAGTCGTCCGTGATCTGTGCGATCTCCAGGGAGCCGGAGTACCCAGCATCACCCTGCAGAGTAAAAAATGCGATGTTGTCAGCATAGAACGTGTTCGCATCGCCCTGATGATCCATCGACAGATTAACTGCACCGGGGATCCTCTTCGGAGTTCCATAGGTTGCAGTATTGTCGGATGCATTAATGGTCGCTACTGCATAATACACATTGGTCAAGCCGTACTTAACCTTGTTCGTGTTAGCCATTTGTGCTTTCCTCCTCTTCTGTTATCACAATATCACCGGCATATAATGTGCAGTACAATTTCTCGCCCTCGATATACGAGTCGATTTTATCGTATGCCCATCCGCTCGATGCGAATGCCGATTCCATTGTGCTTTCGTGTTTAAAATCTTTATAGTCGCTGTATAGTTCAATCCGCAGTTCCGGAATGCTTTGGAAATTGATGTTGTCCGCATACATATCATCGATGCCGTTGAAATACCACCGGATATACGGCAGAGTCAGCGTTGCGAGCTGTTTATCATCGAAATGATGATATGCATTCGGCAGACTGAACGATGCGATCATCGTCTGTATCTCTTTGATCGTCATAGTCCCTTCATAACCTCCTTCTCGAACTCTTCCTCGATCTGATCTTCAACAGTTGATATATGCGGCTTTCCCGGCCAGAATCGACCATTGCGGAGCGTATGCCCATTTTCCAGCAGGTGCGGCAGACCCGGCTTTGTACTGTATATGGTTCCCTGCGATGAGAGTCTGTCCGACTCGTACACAGATCTCCAGCTCTTTGCATACGGCCCATTCCCGAACTTCGATGCGCTTTCCTTTTTCAGAGCCTTCACGCCTTCCTTCGTGACCTGTTTCACCGCGTCTTTCAACGTGATGGTCACTCTGTCAGCGTACTCTTCCAGGATGCTATCGATCGCCGCCGCAAGTTGGTCATGTGGTGTTGCCTTTGCCATCGGTGCCGCCTTTCCGCTCAACGTATAACTCGATATAGTCATCATTTTCATACGTTCTGTAGATGGAGTATGTTGCTCCGTGGTACTCGACCACCGTCTCGCCCTGATAATCTCCGGCGAACACGTTGAAACGCCATTCCGGGTTTAATCCATTGCGGCCTGCCTCGAAAAACTCCGACCGCGAGATGGATGTCACCTGTGCATAGACTTCGCGCTTCGTTGGCGTGCCTTTCATCCACCGTCCATATGCGTCCTGTGTCCTATTGATCGTTATGAGCTTTATAACATCATCCTTCAACATTCATCTTCTCCGCGAATAGTCTGTTGTTAAGGTCTAAACGGAGCATCCTTGGCATTCCTTCGCCAGTCCGTCTCCGCATCCATAACCAAGTGGCATACTCGACCACTATCCCGTTATCCAGAGCACTGGTTGCATCATAGGTGATGCCCATCTGTGCGATCTCTGCCTTTGCCTGGTTGATCATGGACTCCAACCGCGTATTATACGCGGTCGTGTCCTGTGATATGCCGATATTTACTTTGAGGAATACCAAGAGTGTCTCCATCGTTTGCTCCTTATTTGGTTACAGTTACGGTGCAGGATGCGCTATAGTCGCCGCAGGTTGCGGTGATGATCGCAGAGCCTTCTGCCTCACCAGTTACCTTGCCGGTGGTGTCTACGGTTGCATAGGTCGTATCGCTGGATGCCCAAGTGATCGTACCATCAACCGGGAAAGTCTTTGCTTTCAGCTGGAGGGTCGCACCCTTTGCTACGGTAGCGGTGGACTTGTTGATCTGTACTCCCTGCACGCTGTTTGCGGTGTCACCAGCAAAGCTCATCGTGTCGTCCGGAGTTGTGCCGTTTACGCCAATAGCAACGAATGCTTCAGCGATTGCAGGCTGGCCGTCATAGCGAGCGGTGCCCTTGAATACGGTCTGATCGTTCAGGAAACGAACGTGCTCGCTCTGTGCGAACTTCTGACCGGATCTCTCTGCCAACAGGTACAGATCGAAGTATCCGCCAACGATTACATAGTTCGGAACGAAGTCCAGACGTTCGATGATGCCGCCAACTACCGGCATGCTGTCTTTTACACCAGCCACGATCGCACCGGATGAATCGATGCTCATGGACTGTGTCACCATCCAGTTGTAGGTCAGCTCATTCATAACCCATACTTTCTCGCCACGGCTGTACTTGCCCTTTGCTGCAGCGGATTTGATCATGAATGCCTGATACAGAGCGGTGCCAAGTACGCTGTCTGCGATGGTATTGATGTTGGATGAGTGCAGGTCTACCCACGGACGAGCGGTTGCCGGATAGGATGCAGGCTGGCTGGTCTGTGCCAGACGGGTTACGATACCCAGCGGCATATGATTGCCGGTTCCGTAAAGGATAGCCTTATCCAGAGCCAGACCGATTGACTGTCCGAGCGCGGTCATCAGTTCTGCAGCCAGATCCACGTTGGAATCTTCCAGAACTGCGTTGCAGATTGCGAAGTATCCGCCCAACTTGTTGCAGCCAACCTCGACATCGTTGAATGCCAGATCCAGCTCGTTCAGATTAGCGCAGCACTCTGTCCATACTGCCTCGGGTACGGTTCCCTGGATCACCAGACGACCATCACCGCTTAACGGCTTTACGTTTACGTGCTTGTACAGTTTGGAGTAGTTCTCCAGGTTCTCGCGCAGGATGCCCAGGAATACCTCCGGAATGGTCAAACCTACATTGGACAGCGCACGCTTTTCTTTCATTGCGCTGCGTACTTCGTTCAGGTAGTTCTTCACATCTTCACGCTCGAAGAACATATCGCGCTCCTGCTGTGTCTTGCCGAACATTGCTGCTCTTCTGTTCATAACTTTTTTCTCCTCTCTTTTCTCTTCCACCGGTGCAACAGGTGCCGGTGTTGTCGTATCCTGTGCTGCTTCTTCGTCAGCCAGGGACTGCTCCAGCTCTCTGACTTCTGCTTCGAGCTTTTCTTTTGCCTCTTCGTGCTCTGCCTTTTCGCTTTCGAAGTTCTCGATCTCACCGTCTACCGCATCACGTTCTTCCTGTGTCGTGGTCTCTTCGATGGATGCCTCGAGTTCTGCTTCGCGCTTTTCAAACTCCGCATCTTTCTCACGCAGAGCATCCAGAGCCTTCTGCGCATCGTTTAATTTCTTGCGCAACATGATCGCTTTGAGTGCCATCCTCTTATTCTCCTTTCAGTTTCTTCCGTGCATTCTCGCGCCACGCTTGCAAGGATCTCTTTTGGATCTCTTCTCGCTGGTTTGAACGTGCCGCAAGATTTGTTTCTTCATAAGCCGGGAACGTCACAACTGAACATTCGTACAGTTTAATTTTTCTGATAGTCCAATGGATGCTCCCATCATCCCGGATGTCGGTATCCTCGCTGATGATGTCGAAGCCAATGCTTGCTTGGTTGATATCCCCACGATTCACACGAGCTTTTGTGTTCATAGCATCCTGGTCGTTCGGATTGATCAGAACTCTACCCCACAGGCCATGCTCATCCTGGCGCACTTCAAACGTGTGCGCGGATGTTCTCCCGAGTACAAGCCTTGTATCATGATTCGTTAAACAACGAATGTCCCCAGATAATGAATCAGTAAATGCTCCGGGCGCAATCGATTCACTTAAACCTCCGCCCATATCATAGTTTGAATTGAAGACAGCAAAATATCCCTCGATATACTGGTCTCCATTTTCTTCGCTTCTGACTTCAAAATTTGTCATCAAAGCGCGCGCTTGTCTTGCGCCGATGTCTCTGTTTTCCATCTCATTTCCTCCAATTCCTTTATCGTGTTTGGCATTGCCATCCATATCATTCTCCCTGCTCCAGCTTCTTCTGATCGCCGATGCGGTCAACCGGTATATAGTTTTCTAATATTCTCAACTCATCCAGTCCATCGTGTGGCGGCATTCCCATAATCTCGCGCACCTCGTTGCCGGTCACGATGCCCTTGTCGCTCAAACCACCGTATACCGTGTACAGACTGTTGAGATCGAAGTCCATCAGCGACCGCACATTAAATCGCAGATACATCTTCGGTGAGAGTATCAGCTTTTTCGTCATTTCCTGCGCGATTGATACTGCCAGCGGTCGGATCGTGTTCTGCACGAAACTATTCCACGCCATTCTGTCGTATCCACCAATCCCCAACAGAAACGGCGGAACACCAAGCACTGCCGCCACTGTTCTCTTGTCGATCTCCACGGAGTCATTGATCGCCAGATCCGCCAGGGTGAGCGGTTTCACCTGTTCCACCGAGAACTGCTCCGCCGGAATAATCCACGGCTGGCCTGGGGTCTGCGGTTTTATGTAAGAATCAATCAGTTTCTGCCGCCCTGCAGGACTGGAGAACTCATCCGTCAATGCATCCACCTTCACGATGATGCTCGGCTTGTATTCGCTCCCCATGAACGCCTTCTGTGTGGCTGCAGCCTGCTTTAAGTTGGTGGCAACATCCATCAGCGAGATGGTTACACCTGCACCTTTCCACAAATACGTCTTGTCGGGATTGTATACAAAATGGAGCACGTTTTCCGGCTTCTTCGCTACGCCGTCAATCAACACCTGATAGTCTCTGTATGATGTCCCGACCGGCAGCAGTTGCACACGACCTGCCGAAATCGGTTCCAAGCTCTCCAGGTATCCCTGATGCGTATGCGGCACCACAATGGCATTGCCCCTGCCGTATAGCAGCATCGTCATGATGATTGCCTGCATCCAAGTGGATCTCGTCATCGTTGGCATCGGATCAATATCAATCACTCGCGACAGCTCATTCACTACACGGATGTCGCCGTTTTCTGTGTTCGCCATCAGATGTATGGTCATCGAGCCGATCAGCTCTGCAATTCTGCGGCACGCTGTCAGGATCTCCGGGTTTCTATCGAGTGATGTATAACCCGGAACACATATATCTCCGTCATTCAGCAAGAATGCGACCTGGCTCGCGCATCTCTGCTCCATTTCTTTAGTTTTTCTTTTCATTCTCCCCACCAGGCGCGTCCTTTCTTCGCTTTCTCCTCTTGGCTCACCATCTGGATGGTGGCAAATACCGATGCATCGAATAAGTCAATGCGTAATTCCGGCATAACTTTCTCATATTGCACGGCATCGTCTGTCTTTTCGATTGCCGCCACATTCGCCACGCAGTATTCATAGGCTTGGGAATGCAAATAATAAAGACGACCATCCTTGGCCGCCTTCTCTATGTGTCGAAAACCTTGCGATTTCAAGTAAAAATATTGTGGTTGGTCAATTACGTTAAACCCTGCTGCCTTCATCGCCGGGAAATATTCTTCACCGGCAAACTTCCGGTCGTGGCCTACTCGCTTGATACGGAATCCCATCTCTCGCATCCGCTTGAACCAGTTCACGACATCCGCGATGTTCACTGTCGGGCTGTTGCAGAGTGTCAGCCATCCATCATCCGCCCAACCGAACAACGGAATGTTGTCTTCATCCGCTTTCCGCGCTGCCTGTGCAATCGGTGTGAACGCGTGCGTGATGATGATGTCCACATCCATCCCTTTGTCACAGTAGTGACCGACCAGAGCCGCCGCAGTCAAGTCATACATCCGTGACAGATCCGCGCCACCGAACCAGTCAATGTCTAGTTTCGCCAGCTCCTGCAGACTCCAGTCATATCGCTGATCTGATGCCTTGAACTCATCCAGATCGAACCAAGCCTTGACCGCTGATGTGTAGATGTTCAGCGACCTGCTCAAGAAATCCTTGCGCTGTTGCGGATCATTCTGGGCCTGCAGGGACTCGTTCATAATGTCCTTCGGTCGGATCGTCACGCCGTAGTTCGGGTTTGCCTTCTGATGCTGCACCGGATCGGTATAATCGCAGTTGCCTTTATCATCCTGATCTGCTCTCGCCACGAACGAAAACAGATCATCATCCTGAACAGTACCAGCCGCCACCTTGATGGCGTACTCCATACGGCGATACCCGAAGCTGTTGGCATTGTCTCCGGCAGTCGTGATGCCGATCATAAGCTTGTTGGTGAATCCCTTCATTGCTTCCTTGAATCTGTTATACTGTGCCGCCTTCTTATAGGCCGCCAGCTCGTCAGCGATTGCAAAGTTGCAGTTAAAGGAATCTTGCGCATCCGGATTACTTGCCATGATCTGTATGTCAATGGTTCCGTCCGGTATGCCGTCACGATCGAATGTGTACTTGATGGAATGTTCCATCGCATTGTCTTTTATGTCGAAGTCTCCGGAGATGCCCTTGTAGTCCAGTGAAAATTTCATGAACTGGAATGACTCCATCGCCTGCTTGAGTGCCGCCGCCACGACATATACCGTTGAACCGCTATGTCGCTGCAAGATACTCACGGCAAATGCCAGAGCCGCCACGAAACTCGTGTTATGTGTCGCGGTATACTGACGTCCAACGAGATACAAATGCGATTTGTTGTCGATTGCTATACACTTTGACGGTTCATCAGCAATGCACTCAACATTTACGATGCTCTTTGCTTGCATTCTCGGTGCAAGTTTCGTTTTCAGCCTTGATCTTTTGCGCTCAAGTCTAAAACACGGCATACTCTTGTCAGTCCAGAACTGTATGCGGTACACGATGCCGACATCTCTGTCTTTGATCCTTGCGTGCTTTGCCGTTTTGGTCGCTTTAAGTCCAAGACTGCTTATGAGTTCCACAATCTGCTCTGACAATACCGGAGATTTTTGCACGAACTCACACTGCCCCGCCTTCGAGCATGTCCCGTCTGTATCCATAAGTCCCTGAAGCAATGCAAGCCTCTGCTCAATAGATCCGTGCATATATTCTTCCGGGATATGTTTATTTTTAAAAACACCTATCTCCTGCAGAGCACTCCGTAAAGGGTTCTTCAGTCCACGCCCTTGAACATTGAGGACTATGCTCCCCGCTCTTCCCTTATGCGTATGCCATACACATTCGTGACCTTCACGAGATAACAACATAATCATCTCGTCTCTATCCGCATCACTGCATGTTATTCCCGTGTCAAAACTCGAACCGTCACCAAGCCACGCACCAAGAGTGTACGGATCGACCATCAACGATTTCCAAGAATATTGCACCGGCTTGCACATCGGTACTCTGTACTTGTAATCTGTGCCCTTGCCATCAGCGCGAACTCGTTTGAACCCTTTCGCAATTTCATCTGTCGTTATGTCAAACCATCCGTTATTATCCTTGACGGATTGTCTCGGTCTTTTTTTATTGCTTATCGGTATGTATTTGTTGACGCGCCTACTGTCTTTTGTCTGCACAGTCCAGATATGGTCAGCACTTGCCTTTACAGTCGCACCGTCCTCAAATGTGACCAAGTACATCGGCTTGTGGAAGATTTCAGATTCTACAACTACACGCGCAGGCTGTCCGTCCTGCCCGATCACATAATCACCCTTGTGGATGTCTTTCATCTGCTTCCATCCATCCGGTGTCGGGATCTCGGTATCCAAGCTGACGGCCTTACCATTCTTACGGCCCAGCATTATCAGAGCCTCTTTGTATCGCCGTTCCTGTGTGCCTTTATACCAAAAGCCTAGCAGATTGCACACAATGAACACCTGCCACGGCTCCAGTTTTAGCGGTTTACCAAGCAGCGGAGTGCCGTCCAGCATCTCACCCTTGCGGTGCACGAACAGCCCCTCCATCAGAGTGATGCACGCATCCGGCTCCTTGTCTCTGTATTCCAGATCCTCACGCTCCAGATCAGACAGGAACCGCTTGCACGCATTCACGATGTCCGCTCCGGCGATGATTGTGCCGTCTATCACATCTTGTGCATATTTGATTGCCGTCTGCCTGTAGTGTTTCGCTTTCATATCCCTATATTCGCAAGGACTTCAGCAAAGCTCGTTTTCTTTTCAACCTTCAGTGCGTTATCATTCAGTTTCTTCAGCCCTGCCGGAGTCAATCCCAAGTCTCTGTAAAATGTCAATGCCTGATTGTTCAGATCCATCCAAGTGGTCAGCAATGGATTTTTCGCGGGGTTCTCTGCTCCCCGATCACTCACGCGCATGATCGTAGGTCTGGCACCGTCCTCGATGTATTCCTTGTATGCCCGATCACGCTCTTCCAGTATTCCCGCCAGCGCATCTATCACCGGAATGAACTCATCCCGCATCGTTCCGAGCGTTTCACACTGCTTTTTTATCTTTTTTTTCCATCCCTTTGCATCCATGGGGGAAATTAAACCTCCAAAACCTCGAGCGTAAAAATGACGCCGCCCACCGGTGTCCTTCCGCCTCTCTCCGTAACATATGTTACGGGGGGGATACCTACACCCTGCCACCAATCACCAACTGTTCGCGCTCGGTTCACCAGTCCAGCGGATGTCACCACCCACCTTATCGCCGCGTTCGTTCTTCCAGTATTTCTTCCTTGGGTTCATCAAACATTGAAACCATTGCAAGCGCATCTCGTTACCCTGTGCATCTATACAGTCATACCATCCGAGCACCCTCGGTTCTCCGCTGTTCCAATTCTCGCAAGTATCCAATGTCTTTACCATCGCTCCGTAATATCCTAGTGGCCAGGTCAACGCCAGCCTGTGACAGCTCGTTGCTTACGCGCAGATGCATCCGGTCGTGGCACTGGTTGCAGAGCGTGACAAGGTTCCACGGTTCCCACTGCAGTTCCGGAAAGTCCTCCTTCGGTACTGCGTGATGCACCATCTCCCCTTGCTTAAACTTTCCGAAACGGATGCACTCCCTGCATCTATATCCGTCTCTGCGCATCACCCTCTCTCGGAGATGCTCCCACCGTGTGCTCTTGTAGAATGGATCCGCTGTTTTCATAGTCACAAATGAAAAGGACACGCGATGCAGCGTGCCCTCTCCATGGGATTCATATGATGAAAATAATGCAATGGCTCTTATCAATCTTTAACCACTATCATAATACCACAGAAATATGTCCCCTGAGTACCAAACTTTTATTAAATTTGTTTCGATAGCAGATAATAGAACTTGCGCCGTCTCTCGTAGTATGTGTTACGGCTGCACGGTATGCACTTGAGTGTCCGCAGGCTCTCGTAGTTTATGCCATCATTCGTCACACCGAGCATCAGCCACTCGTACAGCTCCGGATCTGCTTTGCGTGCACAGCTCTCCACAATGTCAATGTTGCGCACCAGATGCTCCCTGCGCTCCACAAGATCGCCTGTCGGATCAGTGTTGAGGCTGCCCTTTGGCATATCGCTGTACTGGATCGCCTTCGATGTGTCCGTGAGTCCGGTCAGCTCCTTCTTCCACTCGTGATACTGATAGGCGAAGTGCATCGCCATGTAGAACTCGTGTGAACTGATCTTCCACTTGCCTGTCTTCTTACTGCGATTTCTTGCCATTTTTCTCCTCCTGTTCCAGTATCGTGATCATCTGTCCATAGCTGATACCGCGCTGTACTGCCATGCGGCTCACCTCTTCGAGTGTATATGCCGGTTTATGTTCCTCCGTACATAATGCGGAAGTCGTCTGCAGCTTGGTCATATGCCCGCTTGTTGTTATGTCAGCCTCCTTGTGGTTGTAGATGTATGCGCTGACCTGTTTCGGTGTCAGTCCGAGCTTTTCCGAGATTATCTTGACCTTGATGCCCTTGCGGTACAGATTCATGATGTCGTCACCTTGCGCGAGTCTATCGCGCTTGCCGCCTTGTGCCTTTATTTGCCCCCTGGCTGGCTCTGTATCGCTCTGAATGAATGCCATGGCTAAATCCATGCACCTCTCGCAGTAAACGCGCCCATAGAGCAAATCTGACGACACCATACCTTCAATGCCGTTCTTGAATCCCCATGACATCTTCCCGATCTTGCCTTCCGGATCGATGTCAGCCTTACACCTGTCACAATGTATGTGTATCATTCTTTTTCCTCCTTAACTTGCCATCCAGCAGTCCGAGCATACCGACTGCCATCATACGGACAAACTCTTCATAGTCCGTGCCCTTGTATCCGCTCGTCCATCCGGTGATGGCAGCATTCAGCTCGTCCCAGTACTCGTCATTGTCTTCAGGATCACCGTATGCCTTGTGAATGTTCCACAGTTCCTGGTAGATCGTCCATTCAGGACTGCCCTTTGCTATCTCGATCTTTGCCATCGCTTACTCCTTCCCGATATCCGTCCTGTCGGCCCTGTCGATAGCCTGCATTGTAGATCTCTTCCCCGATGATCCACAGGATGACCGCTGATGCGATCAGTGCCGCAATAATGGTTGCTGTGTTCATTTCGTCTCCTTCCATCCCATATATGGCTCGGGTTCTGACCATGCCAGAATGATGAGTGTCTCTTTATACAGCTTGCTCTGCTCCATATCTTCGATAAGCCACCGCTCACCGTCCCATTCACACAGTCCGATGTATGCGGTCTGCTTCCAGAGCGGATGCCGCCAAGTGACCAAGTATACATCTGCATATTCCGGGTTCCCTTCCGTTATCCAATCAATCATTCCTTCTCGCTCCCTTCTGCCCGAACCATTTTTATATCAAAGTTTTCTTCGAGCATTTCTATCAACTGATTAAACCATCCAAACGCTTTGTTTCTTGCTTTTTCCACACTACTCTCATTACCCTTGCACTCTGTAACCCGAAATATATCTTCGATCAGAATGTCGGCTAAATGCTGTATCGTTTCCTGTCGTTTAAGTGCTTCTCTATCGTAGTTAGTTTCTCCAATAGGTCGTATCTTCCCTCCATTCAGTTTTTGAATAATATCATCCAAATCACAAGAAGAATATTCTTTCATTCCTTATCACCTCCGCTTACTCGCCAGCCGACACCTTCTTCTCGCACTGACAACCCGTATTTCTTACAAATGTCGGCTACATCTTTTGATATAGTATCTTGTGCATAACCACGATTCACTGTGCAACATATATCCCACAACTCATAAAACATAACTGATGTGAGATTTTTGCTTTTGAATTTTCCATGCTTATCATTGTATTGTATTTCCGATCCGAGATAATCAATCAGAGTTTTCATTCAGCTCTGCCTCAACTGCATTAAAGACCTTGCAAAAACCATCCCAATAATCCCTTGTTACTTCTTTGTCAGCCACCTCTTTGTCGAGATCGTCTAAAGTCTGCCGGATTCTTTCCAATTTTTGCTTGTCACTCATTCTCTCTCACCTCTTCCCCTGTCGGGATTTCTGACTTGTTCGGCGGTGTCGGCAACGGCATCCACGCTATCCCCACCACACCGTTGCAACCATCTATGTGCCAATGTCCATCAACTTGCCAACCTATATCAATTACTTTCTTTCTGTATTTGCCATTGTCTCCGTAAGCATCTCTTTCAGCATATACAAGCACGCTTACTCCTTCTTCCGGCAACCTCTCACTAACAGGAATCCACCGCTCTGTCATCTGCGGTATACCATCATGGATCGCTTTGAGTTTCTCATCAAAGAATCGTCTGCCATTTACCCAATCCATCGCCATGATTTCATCCTCCTGCATTTTCGCTCCGCAGTCCGGGCAAAACTTAAACACATTTGTCGCTTCCTCTACTGACGGAATATACCCTTTCCAAGGATGAGCCGCACACCGATTGCATATAGGTCTGTATAATCCATCATCGGACATTATCCACCGCCCGATCTTCGGCTGTGGTGTTACGTATGGCAGTTCTAATACTTTGTCACGCACCTTATTCAGCACAACACCCCTGTCAAAGTGGATTTTCTTTAATTCTTCAATCGCATCAAGCACCGCTTGTCTGCTGATAGCATCATCACAAGGCTCTTGCTCTAATGCTTTAACCCCAGCCATCAATGATTCTATCCAGTCAGCACATTTGTCCGATGGAATATCTGACGCTATTGCTTTCAGATTTTCAATATGTTCTTCTCTGGTCATCCTTCCGCCTCCCTCTTCTTCGGTTTCAGCCGTGTATTCCACGCGTCGATGATGTCGTTGGCTTTGATGCTCGCCGTCAGTCTTGACGGACAGGGCGGATTCTTGCATTCGATTCTGTAGTACCAACCGCGGAGTTCCAATTCCGGATACTCTCCGCAGAACGGGCATGCTTTTGGCTGTTTCATTCCAATCTCCTTCCTGTGGGCTTTCTCTGCCCCGTTGTGGCGTTTTAATTCGTTCAACGGCAAATTGTTCACCTTGAACAGTTCAGAGCCATTTTGGGACATTTCATTACACGTAGACTTGCATCTGAATTATTTCTCGCGCATCGCTCTTAATCTTTCTGCGCATATCTCTTTCTGTTCGTCAGACATCTGTCTCGGTGCACTGATCTTGATGTATCTCACCGGGATCGTTACCACGATAGATCCGTCTTTGTTCCGGTATCTGATTGTTACCTCTTCCGGATGTTCCTCTGCCAGTTTCTCAATCTTGGTCTTGAACCGCCCTGCTGGGAATGTTACT
>ERZ795051.2660-NODE-2660-length-19531-cov-5.273927_pt1 | contig 19531 bp, 17 predicted proteins | sample MGYA00375135_ERZ795051 | MGnify/ENA primary metagenome ERZ795051 (study PRJEB30180, sample SAMN05720222) | activated sludge metagenome | isolation source: Anaerobic digester | place: Japan | collected 2015-05-26 ... | reverse complement strand
CGCGCAACCAGCCGCCCAAGCCGGTGGCGGTCTTCAGCCTGGAAATGTCCGCCGAGTCGCTCGTGCGCCGCATGGTCTGCTGCCACGCGGGCGTGCCCGCGCAGAACCTCTCCACCGGCAACGTCGGCAAGGAAGAACACGGCCTGCTGGTGGGGGCGATGGACGTCCTCGCCAAGGCGCCCATCTACGTGGACGACACGGCCGGCCTCGAAGCGCTGGACCTGCGGGCCCGCGCCCGCCGCCTCAAGCGCAAGTACGGCGTGGAATTCATCGTGGTCGATTACCTGCAGCTGATGAATTTCTCCAAGTTCGCCGCCGAAGGCCGCCAGCGCGAAACCGCCGCCATTTCCCAGGCCCTCAAAGGCATGGCCAAGGAACTCAAGGTGCCCGTCCTCGTGCTGAGCCAGCTCAGCCGCGCGCCGGAAACCCGCGAAAAGACCGCCGTGCCGAAACTGTCCGACCTGCGCGATTCCGGCGCGATCGAGCAGGACGCCGACGTGGTCATGCTGCTGCGGCGGCCCTGCAAGTATCCCGCCGACAAGGATTCGGGCGACGAACGGCTGGCCATCGTGGACATCGCCAAGCACCGCAACGGGCCGACGGGCGAAGTGCAACTGGATTTCGACGATCGCTTCACGCGGTTTTCGAACCGGCTGCGCGGCGCCGACGGGGAGGACGCATGAACCGGATCCGCTGGTTCCGCCGCGGGTGCGCGGCGGCTGTTTTCTGCGCGTGGGCGGCGACCGCCGCCGCCGTTCCGATCCGCGACGTCCGCGTTGCGCCGATCGGCCCCGTGCCGATCAACGCCGAGCAGGTGCTCGCGCAGGTCAGCGCGCGCGTCGGCCGCGATCTCGACCGCCCGGCGATCTCCGAAGACATCCGCGCGCTGCAGAAATCGGGCATGTACGCCTATGCCGAGGCGCGCCTGGAACCGGCGGCGGACGGCGGGGCCATCCTCGTCTTCCACGTGGCCGGCAAGCCCAGGATCCGCCGCCTCGCCGTGTCGGGCGCGGACCATATCGGCAACAAGAAGGTCCGCACCCTGATGGAAATCGGCTCGGGCGACCGCGTGGACGACGCGGTCCTCGGCCTCAAGGCCCAGAAGGTCCGCGACCACTACCGCAAGGAATACTATCCCGAAGCCCAGGTTTCCTGGACCATCCGGCCCGTCGCGGACCAGCCCGAATTCGCCGACGTCGATCTGGCCGTGGACGAAGGCAAGCCCGCCGTCGTCCGCAAGATCCGCTTCCGCGGCAACCGCCACGCCCGCGCGCGCGACTTGCGCAAGGTCATGACGCAGCGGCAGTCGAATTGGCTCTCCATCTTCACCAACGACGGCATGTACGAACCCGGCTATCTGGCGGCCGACCGCGAGGCGATCCGCAAGGTCTTCATGGACAAGGGCTATCTGGGCGCCATCGTGGGCGAACCGACGATCGCCTACGTCGGCCGCAAGAAGATCGACGTCACCTTCGAAGTGGCCGAAGGGCCGCTCTACAAGATGGGCCCCTGGCGGATCGACGGCGCGACCTTGTTCGCGACGAACGAAATGGCCCGCGGCATCGCCGTGCCCTCCGGGGCCGTCGCCGGGCTCGCCGCCATCGAGCGCGGCGCGCAGAACGTCCGCGATTTCTACGGCTCGCGCGGCTACATCAAGACCGCCGTCGAGCCGCGCGTCGTGCTGGACACGAACGCGGCCACGGCGTCCGTGGCCTACCAGATCCGCGAAGGCGCCTTGGCCTACATCCAGGGCATCGACATCCGCGGCAACGCCCAGACCCAGGACAAGGTCGTCCGGCGCGAAATCGGCGTCGCCCCCGGCGAGGTCTACAACGAAGTCAAGGTCCGCGCCAGCCAGAAGCGCCTGCAGAACCTCGGCTATTTCTCCTACGTCAACGCCTACCCCGAAGACACCGCCGTCTCCAACCGCTTCAACCTCGTCTTCGATCTCGAAGAACAGCGCACCGGCCAGTTCATGGTCGGCGTCGGCGTGTCGAGCATCGACGACGTCATCGGCTACGTGGAGCTTTCGCAGGGCAACTTCGACCTGTTCGGCTGGCCGCGGCCGGTGGGCGGGGGCCAGAAGCTGCGCCTGCGCGCCCAGATCGGCAGCTCCCGCTCCGACCTGGAACTCTCCCTGATCGAACCGTGGTTCCTGAACCGGCGGCTGTCCCTCGGCGTCGATCTCTTCCGGCGCGACGCGCGCTACTACAGCGACGAGTACGACCAGTTGACCACCGGCGGCGCCCTGACGCTCGGCAAGCCCCTGCGCAGCTTCAACCGCATCAACTGGATCTACGGGCTGGAAAACATCGACATCGACAACGTGTCGACCAACGCCAGCGATCTGATCCTGGCCGAAGAAGGCGGCCGCCTGAAGAGCTACGGCACCGTCGAGCTCGTTCGCGACACCCGCGACAGCACGTTCGTCGCCACGCGCGGCTTCCGCGGGTCCGCCGCCGCCACGCTCGCCGGCGGACCGTTCGGCGGCGATACGGACACCTACCAGTTCCAGCTGCGCGCCGCGCAGTACGTCCCGCTGTGGTTCGACCACGTCCTCTGCCTGCGCGGCTGGGGCTCCATGATCGAGGAATACGGCGATTCCGACCGCGTGCCGATCTTCGACCGCTTGTTCATGGGCGGCCCCCGCACCGTGCGCGCCTTCAAGTACCGCAAGGTCGGTCCCAAGGACGAAGACCGCGAAGCCATCGGCGGCCGCTCCGCCGCGACGCTCACCGCCGAATACACCATCCCCGTGTTCGAGAAGATCCGCCTCGCGTTCTTCTACGACGGCGGCATCGTCTGGCAGGACCTGTTCGAAGAAGATCTCGAGAATCCCGCGACGGGCGACGGCGAATACTGCGATGGCTACGGCCTCGGCGTGCGCTTCGACTTCCCCGGTTTCCCCATCCAGCTCGACTACGCCTGGCCCATCAACACCGACGACATGCTCGGCGACGGCGGCCGCTTCAGCTTCACCATCGGCTACACCTACTAGGCCGCCGCCCGCAGCCGATCCGTCGCCCGGTTTCCGTCGAATTCTGTCGCGAAACAGCTCTCCATCTCGCTGGATACCATGGAAATACCGATATCGATTGACGCCATTCGGGTCGGCAGGTAAAGTGTTTTACTAAATCTTCCAGCCCCGGGGCGTCATGCGACCGAATTTTCCGATCCTGAAGTGCGTGGGCGGTGTCTGGCTGCTGCTGCTGCTGGCCGGCGCGGCCCGAGCGGACAGCTTTTCCGTCGCGCTGGACTTGGCCCCCGTCGCCGTTTCCGTCGCGGGCGAGGTTGCGGACGTTTCCGGCGGCGCCGGTACGACGCTTACCGCCGTGCCCGGCCAGCCGCGCCTGCCGCGGTCAATCCTCACCTATGCGCTGCCGCCCGATGCCGACTTGGCCACCGTGGCCGTGACGGTGGACGAACTGGAATCCGCCGAAATTTCGCTGGACCGCCCGGTGCGCCCCGCGCCGCCGTGGCGCACCGCCGAGGATGCCGAACCCTTCTTCGGCGCGGCGACGAACCTCGTGGACGGGAAGGATCTCGACGTCTACGGCGCCGACGCCTTCGCGCCCGCCGCGGCTGCCGCGCTGGAAGGCGTCGCGCAGATGCGCCGCTGGAAACTCGCGCGCGTCGCCGTGAGCCCGGCGCGCTACCATCCCGTCCGCGGCGTGCTCCAGTCGATTTCGCGCGTTTCGTTCACGGTTTCCTTCGACCGCGCGCCGGCGCGCCGCGCCGATCCGCTCGCGGCCGACGCCGTCCTCGACGCCGACGCCCTCGCGCTCGTCGCCAACACCAAGGCCGCCCGTGCGTGGTATCCCGCCGCGCCGGCGCCCAAGTCCGGCGCCGTCTCGGGCGAGGGGTTCGTCGTCCTGACCACCGACGCCATCTACTCCGACTCGACCAACCTCTACGGCCTTGTCGCCCACAAGCGCGCGCTCGGCTACGTCGTGCACGTGGCGACCGAAACGAAAGTCGATGGCGTTTCCGCGGCGACCGGCTGGAACGAAGTGACCGGCCAGGCGCCCGACGGCAAGGCCGACCGGATGCGGAAATGGCTCCAGAACAATTACGTCTCCATGGGCATCAAGTACGTCCTGCTGATTGGCAACCCGGATCCGGCGGCCAACGAGCTGCCGATGAAGGAACTCCACTACCAGGCCTACGTCTATCCCGTGGACGCCTATTTCTCCGACCTCACCGGCAACTGGGACGTCGACGGCAACGGGCTGTACGGCAACGAAACCAACGACGTGGAACTGGCCGGCGGCGTCGATCTCGTGCCCGAAGTCTACGTCGGCCGCATTCCCGTCTATTCCATCGATCCGGAATGGCGCGGCGTCCTGCGCGGGATCGTCAGGAAAATCATCCAGTACGAACTGGCGGGCGACGTCGCCTGGCGCCGCGCCGGCCTGCTGCCCGAGAGCTTCAGCGATCTCAGCACCGACGGCGGCTGGCTCGGGTACCATACCGAAAACAACGTCCTGGCTCCGCAGGGCTACTCCGCCCACACCCTCTACGAGCAGGGCTCCGTGGACCCGGCTTACGACTCCGTGCTTGTTTCCGACGAAGAATTGCTCGGCAACGCGACCGCCCGGAACTGGATGACCAACTCCTACGGCATGGTGCTGTGGTGGGCGCATGGCTGGTCGCGCGGAGCGGTCGTCTATTCCGGCGGCGACGTCTTCAACTCCTACCAATGCCCGCTGCTCGCCGACGACCGCCCGGCGGTGCTGTTCATGTCCAGCTGTTCCTGCGGGGAGCCGTCCGACGACCTGAACATCAGCTACGCCATGCTGCGCGACGGCGGCATCGCCTCCGTCGCGGCGGGGCAGGTCTCCTGGTACTACTCCTGCCAATGGTCCCCGGCCGAAGCCAAGGGCCACAACGCCTCCATGGGCTACGACTTCATGCGCAAGGTCGTCGCCGACGGCGCGACCTTCGGCCAGGCCCTCGCGCAGGTGAAGCAGGAAGCCGACGGCTGGTGGAACAACCGCTACACTTTCTCCCTCTACGGCGATCCCAGCCTGTCCATCAACGACGTGGGCGCGGACGTCGACGCCGACGGCCTGCCGGATCTGTGGGAAAGCCAGCACGGACTGACCGTCGGCGCGGCCGACGGCGGCGGGAATCCCGACGGCGATGCCTACGACAACCGCGCGGAATACCGCGCCGGACTCGATCCGCAGACCGCGGACAATCCCACCTCGCTGTATTCCACGGTCTCCGTCGCCGGCACCTTCAACGGCTGGAATCCCGCCGCCGGCAATCTGGAACTCGTGGCCGATTATACCTGGCAGGGCGTCGTCGTCCTGACCAATGCCGTCGGCGTCCAGTTCAAGTTCGCCGCCGACGGCGGCTGGACCGACAACTGGGGCGACGACGATCCGCTGGCCACCAACGCCGACATGGCCGGCGTGGGCGACTGGATGGGCGCCAACATCCAGGCCGGCGCCGCGGACGGCCGCGTGCGCTTCACCTTCAACGACCTGACCAAAGGCTACCGCATCGAACCCGCTCCCGCGCCCGACCGCGACGGCGACGGCCTGCCGGACGACTGGGAAACCGTCCACGGCCTCGATCCCGACATCGCCGCCGCCGCCGGCAATCCCGACCACGACGTCTACTCCAATCTCGAGGAATACCAGAACGGCACCGACCCGCAGGTCTACGACGCGCCGCAGTCGGCGCACGCCGCCATGGCCGTGGTGGGCACGTTCAACGGCTGGGCGCCGACCCTCACCAACATGTGCCTCGTCGACGACTACCTCTGGCGCGCCGACGTCGTCTTCACCAATCTGCTCTCCATCCAGTTCAAGTTCGCCGCCGACGGCGGCTGGGGCGTGAACTGGGGCGACAACGACCAGGCCCAGACCGTCGTGCCCATGACCAACGTCGCCGAGAGCGGCGGCGCCAATATCCAGGGCAACGCCGCCGCGTTCGACGGTGTCTACCGCTTCACGTTCAACGAACAGAACCGCGTCTACAGCCTCTTCGAAATCGCCGTCCCCGACACGGACGCTGACGGCGTCGACGACGCCTGGGAAGAAGCCCACGGGTTCAGCCCCAAGGACGCGCGCGACGCCTGGGACGATGCGGACGGCGACGGCTTGACCCAGCGCGAGGAATTCGAGCTGAACGGCAACCCCGCGCTGGACGACACCGACGGCGACGGCATGGACGATTTCGCCGAGAGCGTCGCCGGCACCAAACTGGACGATCCGGATTCCATCTTCGCCGCCGTCGTGGAGACCGGCGCCGCGCCGAAACTGTCCTGGCCCGGCGCGACCGGCCGGACCTATGCGGTTTGCTACGCCACCAACATGGTGGGCGACGGTTTCCATGTCCTCGCCACGCACAGCAACATCCCGTGCGCCGCGCCCGGCACCATGACCATCGATCTGCCCGACCTGCCCGACGAATTCCAGTTCTACGGCGTCCAGGTCCGCAAGTAGCGGCCGGAGATCGGCGGGCCCTGCCGCCTTGCGCGGCAGGGTAGCCAACGTTGCCTCCCACGGCGCAAGGCCGTGGGGGGGGCGATCCGGCTACTCGACCCCGTCGCGGCAGTATTTCTGCCGGCGGCACCCGTCGCACGGCGCGCCCATCCAGACCGCATCGAACTGCGCCGCGGCCGCGGCCACCAGTTGCGGCTCGTTGGTCCAGAGGCCCGCCTCGAAGTTGCGCTTGCCGTCGCTCTTCATGCCGATGCCCGCGCCGGTCAGGTTCGCGGAGCCGATATAGGCCGCCTGCAAATCGACGATCAGCAGCTTGAAATGCACCCGCGGACACAGCACCCGTTCCAGGCCCGTCGCGAGAATGGGGTAGCGGTCGAAATCGCGCCGGAAATTGGGTCCGGGCTCCTTGGCGTGGATCAGGCGGACGCTCACGCCCCGTTCGATCAGCTCGGCCAACTCGCCTAAAAACGGCCGCGCGCGCTTGCCGCGCATCACGAAGACGTCCTTCAGGTCCGCCGTGCCGATCCAGAGGGTTTTCTTCGCCTCCCGCGCGCGCAGCAGCACCTCCGCATAGTGCTCCTCGTCGCGGATGTAGCGGGTCGTGAATGAAGCCGGCGCCGGCATGGCCCCCACTCTGGCACGCCCCGCCCCGGAAGGCAATCCGGGCGGAAACTACGAAATTCGCGAAATGCGCGAAAATGTTCGAGGGAAGAAGCCAACTACGAATGGAGCGAATGGCACGAATGGGGGGGCAGGGTGGCGGTGTTTACAAATCGGAGGGGGGAGGGTTATGATCAGGGCACACCGTGAGCACGCGAGATGGATACGTGCGCTATATGCGCGAGGCGGGGGCGGAGGGGAGCAACAAAGCCAACTCGTATATCCGGGCGCTGGAATTACTGGGGCCGATCCTGGCCAAGACGCGGACGCATCGGGACTGCGCGGACGTTTTCGCGGTGGAGTCGCCCGAACGGATCGGAGAACTGTACGAGCTGGTGCTGGAACAGCAGCGGCTGGAAAACGCCGGGATGTTCCGTGGGGAGGAGCCTTCCAGCTACTGGCGCAATCGATTCTATTCCGCCGCGCTGAAGAGCTATCAGGAGTTCCTGATTTTGGCACCGTACAAGCAGAAGCTGTGGGAACTGGCGCGCAAGGGCGGCGATCCGACGGATCTGGCCCGGCGGCTGAACAGGCAGGAAATCGGGCAGGTCGAACGATTCTTGGTGGATCGCGGGGTGGACTTTGCGAGCCGGGAAGGGAAGGATCGGATTTGCTCGGCCAAGGCGCGCGTGAACCAAGATTTCTTCCGGGAACTGATCTTGGACGAGTACCGGACGCAATGCTGCATATCCGGACTGAACGTGCCCGATGTCTTGCGGGCCAGCCACATCGTCGGCTGGGCGGAGGATGAAGCCAACCGGCTCAACCCGGCGAACGGCCTTTGCCTATCCGCGACCTACGATGCCGCGTTCGACCGGCATCTGATCTCCTTCGACGAAGATTGCCGCCTGATTTTCAGCCCCGTGCTGGCCGAGTTCTACGGCAACCAAGCCTTCCAGACCCAGTTCAAGTCGTTCGAAGGCCGGCCTATCGCCATGCCCAAGCGTTTCCGGCCCGATCCGGGATTCCTAAAAAGCATCGCGAGAAATTGGCGCGTTAATGAGTTTGTCGCGCATCTCCGACAACGATTCGGCAGGGTTGCGGAGCGAGGGTTGTTTGAGGATGGTTTTCAGACCTATTGGGAAAAATACGCCGGAATTTGATAACCAAGACAACTGCGTGGATATAGGGCGCAACTTGTCGCATATGGGGAGCCGGCTCGCGCCAGCCTCGCAAGGCCGGCCTGCGGCGGGGATCGGAATTCAGGCGGGGGCGGAATCCTGTGAATCCTGAACAATCCCGTTCATCCTGTCGAAACAGGGGGAATCAGGTTGTCCCGCCGCACTGCTGGAGGTAGACGACGACGTCGTCGCGGTGGTCGAGGGCGGCGAGGCGGAGGGCGGTCTTGCCGTAGTCGTTGCGGGCGTTGACGTCGGCGCCGCGTTCGAGCAGGAAGCGGACGATCTCCAAGTTGCCGCCTTTGGCGGCCGCCATGAGGGGCGTCAGGCCTTTTTTGCTCCGGGCGTCGATCTGCGCGCCTTGGTCGGCGAGATGGCGGACGATGTCGAGGTGTCCGCCGATGGCGGCCTGCAGCAGGGGGGGATTGCCTTCGGCGCCGCAGGCGTTGAGGTCCGCGCCTTTTTCCAGGAGGCAGCGGACGACGTCGAGGTGGCCCTGCCGGGCGGCCAGGGTCAGGGGCAGCTGGCCGAGCTTGTTCGGTTCGCCCACGGGGACGCCGCGCTCGAGCAGCAGGCGGACGACGTCGAGGAAGCCGCCGCCGGCGGCGATATGCAGGGGCGGGCTGCCGTCGTCGCCGCGCGCGTCGAGGTTCGCGCCGTGGTCGGCGAGATGCCGGACGACGTCCGTGAAGCCCTTCAGCGTGGCCCAGAGCAGCGGGGTCCAGCCGTGCTGGTTCTTGGCTTCGACGTCGGCGCCTTTTGCGACGAGGTATTCGACGAGTTCGAGATGGCCCTTGTTGGCGACGGCCATGAGCGGGGTCCAGCCGGACGGGCTGCGGGCATCGACGGGCGCGCCATGCTCCACCAGCTCCCGGACCGCGTCCGGATCGGCGGCGTTCGCCGCCTTCATCAAGGCTTCGCCCTTCTCTGCGTTCATGGCCGGCGATCCTAGCAAGCCGGCATCCGTTTGGCCACACAGAATGCCCGGCCGGGCGGAGTTTTACGTGCTACGTAAAAATTCGTCCCCGGTTTTACGTAGAACGTAAAACTTCAGGAAATTTAGGTAATAACCGCGCAAACTTTCTACGTTCCACGTAAAACCGGGCCAATCGAGGCTTGGCGGCCGCGCGGGCGGGGCGTAGGATGAGGGTGCGGGCGGACGCCGCGGAGGGACTGCGCATGAAGGCGAAGAAGGACGGGGCGAAAAAGGAAAAGAAGCTCAAGTACGAGAAGGAGCTCGCCAAGCTGCAGGTCGAGCTGGTGAAGCTGCAGGAGTGGATCAAGCAGAAGGGGCTGCGGGTGGTCGTGATCTTCGAAGGGCGCGACGCCGCGGGCAAGGGCGGCGCGATCAAGCGCATCACGGAATGCCTCAATCCCCGCATCTGCCGCGTCGTGGCCCTGGGCACGCCGACGGACAAGGAAAAAACGCAGTGGTATTTCCAGCGCTACGTGCCGCACCTGCCCGCCGCAGGGGAAATGGTGCTCTTCGACCGCAGCTGGTACAACCGCGCGGGCGTGGAGCACGTGATGGGGTTCTGCACGGAAGCGGAATACGAGGAATTCCTGCGCTCGTGCCCGGAATTCGAGCGCATGCTGGTGCGGTCGGGCATCATCCTCATCAAGTACTGGTTCTCGGTGTCGGACGAGGAGCAGGAGAGGCGGTTCCGGGCGCGGATCGACGACCCGACCAAGCGCTGGAAGCTCAGCCCGATGGACCTCGAATCGCGCGCGCGCTGGGTGGATTACTCCAAGGCCAAAGACCGGATGTTCGCCGTGTGCGACATCCCGCAGGCGCCGTGGAACGTGGTGAACGCCGACGACAAGAAGCGGGCGCGCCTGAACTGCATCCACCACCTCCTGAGCCAGATCAAGTACAAGGACCTGACGCCGGAGAAGATCGAGCTGCCGCCGCGGCAGAAGCGCAAGGGCTACGTGCGCCCGCCGCTCTCCGACCAGCACTTCGTGCCGGAAGTGTACTAGGCGCGCGAACGGCCGGCCGTTGCCGGCCGGCCGCGTTCGGCGGAGCTGGATTCCGGGCCTATTCTTCCGCCGGCATCATCTGCTGCATTTGCTGCATCATGGCGCCGAAATCCATGCCTTCCATCATGACGGCCTGCATGCTGGCGGCCTGGACGTAGTCGGACGGTATCGCGAACTGCGCGGCGTCCGGCGCGGAGAAGTCGTAGTTCTTGAAGAGCACGACGGATTGGATGGGCATGGCCGGCTGGCCTGGACCCATGGGGGCGTTGGCGGTGACGGTCATCTTGACGGGCATGTTTTTGTTCTTGGGGGAGAAGAGCATGACCATGTCGGTGCGGATGCCCTGCTCGACCATGGCGACGCGGCGCTTGATGCACTCCTCGCCTTCGTAGGTCTCGGTGCCGAGTTCTTCGATCTTGGGCTGGCTGGCGGAAATGCCGGCGCCGGCGGCTTCTTCGTTGCGGACGTATTTCTTCTTGTCGGGGAAGAGGGTGTAGGACGCGGACTGGCCGCCCTCGGGAATTTCGAGCGCGACCATCTTGAGGTTCATGAAGGGCATGGTCATTTCGGTGCGGGTCTTGCCGCCGTCGCGGACGGTGCGGGAGGTCATGTTCATGCCCATGGCCTGCATGACCATGTCGACGGAGTAGGTGGTCTGCAGCCCGAGTTCCTTTTCGAGCTTCATCCAGGGCTGCGAAGCCTTCGAATCGGATTCCTGGGCGAAGGCGGGCGCGGCGCAGGCCAGCGCGAGGAACAGGGCGGCGAACAAACGGAGCGGGGATTTCATGGGACCTCCTGGGGCGGTTGGTTTTCGCCGAAGATACCATGGGTTCGCCGCGGGCGGAAAAGGTTTTCTTGCGCGCGCGGCCTTGGTAAGGTGCCGCGCATGAACAAGCCGACCTTGATGATCCTGGCCGCCGGGATGGGCAGCCGCTACGGGGGACTGAAGCAGATCGATCCGGTGGGGCCCGCGGGCGAGATCGTGCTGGATTACTCCATCTTCGATGCGATCCGCGCCGGCTTTGGCCGCGTCGTGTTCGTGATCCGGCGGGATCTCGAAGCGGCGTTCCGGGCGACGGTCGGGGCGAAGTGGGAAGCGCGGATCCCCTGCGCCTATGCGTTCCAGGATCTGGCCGACGTGCCGGCGGGCTTCGCGGTGCCGGCGGACCGCGCGAAGCCCTGGGGCACGGCGCACGCCATCCGGGCGGGGCGCCGCGAGATCGCGGAGCCGTTCGCGGCGATCAACGCGGACGATTTCTACGGCGCGGCCTCGTTCCGCGCCCTGGCGAAGCATTTGACGGCGGAAACGAATCCGGCGGCGCACTGCATGGTGGCGTTCCGCCTGGACCAGACGCTCTCCGAACACGGCAGCGTGAGCCGCGGGGTGTGCCTGTGCGGGGCGGACCGGCTGCTGTCGGGCATCCAGGAGCGCACGAAGATCGTGCGGCACGCGGACGGGACGCTCTGGGACGAGCCGGAGGGCGGGCCGGCGACGGCGCTGACGGGCGCGGAACCGGTCTCGATGAATTGCTGGGGCTTCAGGCCGTCGGTGTTCGGCGAACTGGACGCGGCGTTCGATCGATTCCTGCGGGGCGAGGGCGGGCAGTCTCCGAAAAAAGAGTTTACGATTCCGTCGGTGGTGGACGGCCTGATCCGGTCGGGGCGGGGCACGGTGAAGGTGCTGGAGACGACGGCGCGGTGGTTCGGGGTGACCTACCGCGAAGACAAGGCGACGGTGCAGGAATCGATCCGCGCGCTTGTCGCCGCGGGGGAATATCCCGCGAAGCTGTAGGGGAGGGCAGCGGGGGACTAAGGGGGGCGGAATATCCAATATCCAATAATCAACGCCCAATTTCCAATTCAACAGCCCAGAAGCGGCTGTTGATCGGAACGATTACCTGTGTCCACGTGAGCCGATCCAGGGCATCCCGGGCTGTTCACTTGAACATTGGATATTGGACATTGGATATTGAAGATTGATCTCGCTTGGGCAAAAAAGGTCCGTGCCAGGCGTTATCGGGGGGGGGTAGCCTGGCACGGATGAGTGCAGACGGGCGGAGTATGGGGGGGTCTCCGTAGTCCCATCTGCTTGCTGCGTGGTTAGCAGCAAGTTGTTCAAATTGTGTTTGAAAGAACGCCCGGGGAATTTCCAAGTCCCCGATTTGTTTCGCAACTATACGGGACGAAGGGGGGGGTGTCAACTCCGCGGCCGCGGTTTTTCGCCTTTTTCGGGCAGCGGCTCAAGAGGTTGGCGCAGAGCGGGAAAGGTGCGGAGAATGTCCTTGGGGAAGCGATAATCGGGAAAGGCGCGCTTGCGGTATTCGGCCACCTGCCAGGCCAGGTCCCGGCGCTGGGCGCCGATCCAGGCCCGCACCAGTTGGTCCATGATGGCGATCTGGACTTCCGGCGGCCGTTTGAGCGCGCGGGCCCAGGCCCGTTCGAGGAAGCGGGCGGCGGCTTCGGCGTCGCCGAGTTTCAGGTTGATGCTGCCGAGCGTTTCGAGGACGAGCGGATTTTCGGGGTCGAGCTGGTCGGCCTTGGCGGCGTGGCGCAACGCGGTCAGCAGTTCGCCGCCGCCGTTGAGCATGCAGTAGGCGAGGTTGTTGAGGATCCGGGGATTGTCGGGCTCGAGGGCGAGGGCGGCGCGGAACACGGGAATCGCTTCCTTGTAGCGCTTCTTGCGCACGAGGACGTTGCCCTGGCCGACGAGCGCTTCCACGTCGGTCGAGCCCGCGAAAGCGTCTTCCTGGATGGCGACGTAGGCGGCCTGGGCGCGGCGGTAGAAGCCTTGGTCGAACCAAAAGTCCGCCAGCACCAGTTTCTGGTCGCGCGTGGGCTCCATCCGTTCCAGCGCGCCGGGCTTCAGGAGGCACAGCGCGGCGTGCTTGAGCGGCTCGCGGCGCGCGAAGAATTCCGTCTCGGGCAAGGTCTGGATTTCCCCGTTGCCGTCGAGCAGCTCCAAGGTGCCTTTCGCGCGGTCCCACGCGACGGGAACGTAGGCCGCGGCGTTGGGCTCGTAGCGCAGGCTCGGCGGCAGCAGGACCAGCAGGGGCCGGTTGCCGGCGAGCCAGCGGGCCAGTTCCGGTTCGTCGGCCTTCACGACCGCCAGGACGCGGTGGTTGGCGCGGGCCGCGGCGCGCAGGGCGTTGCGGTCCATCTGGGCGGGTCGCGCGGCGGGGGGCAGGATCTTTTCGAGCTGGGCGGCGTCGAGCCGCGCGCCGTTGGCGGCGAAAAAGGCGGCGACGATGGCGCGGTCGGCGCGGGTCTGGTCCGCCGGCACGGCGGGCACGCGCTTGAGGGCCAGGCGTTCGGCGCCGGGCCGGCCGGGCGTGGCGCAGCCGGCGGCCAGCGCCAGCAGGGACAGAAGCGCCAGCCAGCCGCCCTGCCGGCGCAGGAACGAATGGCGGGGGCGGCGCATGGCGGGCCTAGCGCTTGCGGGTGCGGTCGAGCACGTCGTAGACGCCCGGCGTGCCGCGGACGACGTGCAGCGCCCGCTGGCGGGCGGCTTCGTCGGGCACGGTGCCGTAGAGGATGGCGAGGCCGTTGTCCACGGTCACGCTCAGCATGGCGCGGCCGACCACGGCGTCGTCGTTGAGGCGGCTGTTGGCGACGGCGGCGACGCCTTCGTCGGTGGTGGGTTCGGCGGACAGGTCCTGGCCTTCGAGCGCGGCGCAGCCGGACCAGGAAAGCAGGGCGGCCAGGATCAGGAACGGGATCGTGCGTTTCATCGGCGGTCTCCAAAATCGGCGGGACGGAGCCGTCCGTCCCGGTTTCCACGCCCCGAACTCTATGCCGCGTGATCCGGAAAGTCAATGGCCGGGCGGTTGCCAGCGGGGGTGGGGTCTGCTAGGGTCCGGACCATGACGGACAAGAAGAATTCGTACACGATCAAGCTGACGCCGGACCAGATGGACGCGGCGGCGCGGATCCTGCGGGAGGGCAACTACCGCCCCCGGCGCGTGGAGTACGCCCTCGCGGCGGCGGAGGGCGAAGACTGCCAGATCGTGATCTACCAAAGCGGCAAGTGCCTGGTGCAGGGCAAGGGGGCGGCGGACTGGGTGACGTTCGTGCTCGAGCCGCAGGTGCTCGGCGAAGCCCGCCTGGGCTACGAAGACGTGCTCAATCCCGAAGCCAACGCGCCGCACATGGGCGTGGACGAAAGCGGCAAGGGCGATTTCTTCGGTCCGCTGGTCATCGCGGCGGCCTACGTCGACGAGACCATCGCCAAGGATCTCAAGGCGCTGAACGTGCGCGACAGCAAGACCATCACGACCGACAAGGCGGCGCAGGACCTGGCCAAGAAGATCCGCGCGCGGCTGGGCGACAAGTTCGTCGTGGTGTCCATCGGCCCGGCCGCCTACAACCGGCTCTACGCCACGATGGGCAGCGTGAACCGCATTTTGGCGTGGGGCCACGCCCGCGCCATCGAAAACCTGCTCGAAAAAGTACCGACCTGCCCCCGCGCCCTGAGCGACCAGTTCGGCCCCGAGCAGCAGATCCAGCGCGCCCTGCAGCAGAAGGGGCGGAAGATCAAGCTCGAGCAGCGCCACAAGGCGGAAAGCGACGTCGCCGTGGCCGCGGCTTCCATTTTGGCGCGGTCGGGCTTCCTGACGGCGATGGACAAGCTGGGCGAGAAGTACGGCGTGAAGCTGCCCAAGGGCGCGTCCGACAAGGTCAAGCAGGTGGCGGCCGAAATCGCCAAGAAACACGGCGGCGCCGCGTTTCTCGAGGTGGCCAAGTGCCACTTCAAGACGACCGACGACGTCCTCGGCCCGCTCGGCAAATCGCGCCAAAGCGAAAACCTGCCCGCCGCGCCGGAACGCAAGGCGTTCGTGCCCCGGAGACCCGCGAAATGAAACTGGTGAGATACGGCGCGCCCGGCGCCGAACGGCCGGGCATCTGGCTGGACGCGACGAAAAAGGAACCCGCGCGGATCCTCGACGTGCGCGGCATGGTGTTCGACATCGCGGACTACGACGCGCGCTTCTGGGCCACGCACGGCGTCGAGCGCCTGCAGGCGCTGCTGAAAGAGCCGAACCTCAAGACGATCCCGGCCGAGGGCGTGCGCCTGGGGCCGCCCGTGGCGCCGCCGCGGCAGATCATCTGCTTGGGCAAGAATTACCGCGACCACGCCAAGGAATTCGACGCCAAGGTGCCCGAATTTCCCGTCTATTTTTCCAAGAGCCCCGGCTCCCTGAGCGGCCCGCACGATCCCATCCGCCTCAAGCCCGGCATGGAACGCGTGGACGGCGAGGCCGAACTGGCCGTGGTGATCGGCAAGCGCGCGCGAGATATCCAGGAAGGCGAGGCCATGGGCCACGTCGCCGGCTACGCGGTCTTGAACGACGTGACCAACCGCGATTTGCAGAAGGCGCGCCTGCAGTGGTTCTTCGCCAAGAGCGCGGACTCGTTCGGGCCGATGGGCCCGTGGCTCGTCACGCGCGACGAGATCAAGCGGCCGCACGCGCTGGGCATCCGCCAGCGCGTCAACGGCGAGATCCTCCAGGAATCCAAGACCTCGCAGATGATCTTCCGCATCGACATGGTGCTGGCGGACCTGAGCCGGGTGCTGACCCTGGAGCCGGGCGACGTGATCTCCATGGGCACGCCGGGGGGCATCGGATCCGCGCGCAAGCCGCCCGTGGTGCTGCACGACGGCGACGTGGTCGAGTGCGAAATCGACGGCATCGGCACGCTGCGCAATCCGGTCGTCCTGGCCTACGGCTGAGCGCGGCGATGATCGCGGAGAGCCTGCGGCGGGAGCCGCAAACGGAAGCCGAATGGCTTGGACCGCTGCCGGTGAAAAGCTGGTTCGCGCATCCGGAGCGGCGGCTGGAGATCGACCTGGGCAGCGGCAAGGGGCGGTTCCTGCTGGCCCGGGCGGCGAAATGCCCCGACACCAATTTCCTGGGCATCGACCGCATGCTGCGGCGCATCCGCAAGGTGGACAACCGCGCGCGGCGGCTCGATCTGGACAACGTGCGCCTGATGCGCGTGGAGGGCTACTACGCCGTGGCCTATCTGATTCCGCCCGCCGCGGTGGACGTCTACTACGTTTTCTTCCCCGATCCGTGGCCCAAGGCCCGGCACGAAGGCCACCGGCTGTTCAACAAGCTGTTCCTCGACGCCCTGCACCGGACCCTCGCGCCCGGCGGCGTCGTGCACGTGGCGACCGACCACCTGCCGTATTTCGAGCAGCTCTCGGGCATCTTCGCGGGCGACGCTCGCTTCGCGCCCGTTGCGCCCTACGTCCCGCCGGAAGACGAACAGACCGACTTCGAGCGCTACTACGTCGCCACCAAGCCCATCGGGCGGCTGTCGGTGCGGAAGGCGTAGCGCGGATTGAGAAAAACGGGAGCGGAATATCCAATATCCAATGATCAATATCCAATATCCAAGTTCAGGCAGGGGATAGGACAGAGTGTTTTTGGATTTGTTGTAGCCGGTCGCGGTGAGGCCGGCGGCTGTTGATACGGCGGCCGGGGTCAACGCCCCCAGGCTACAAAGACCTTGATCCGCTCCGATGGGAGCGAAGCGGTCGCCGCCGGTGCGAGTCAGCGGCTCTTTTTCAGGTGCTTGGCCGCGAGGGCGCGGAATTCCTCCCATTCCGCGGGCGCGAACAACCGGCGCGGGAAGAGGAAGTAGGCTGCGTCGGTCGGGTACAGCAGGATCAGCTGTTTGTTCTCTTTCCACTTGAGCAGGTGGTCCCACGGAATCTTCGTTGTGCCGAGGTCCGACTGGACGTGCACTCCGGTCTCGTCGATCCGGTAATCGGTGGCATGGGCCAGGAAGCGGTTTTGCCTGAAGTGCCGGGTGGCCTGCCAGGGGAGCGCGACGAAGAAGAAAACGGCGAGGAGCGCCAAGCTGGCCAATGGCACGAGCGTGGAAGAGGTCCACGGGTCGGGCGAACAAATCTTCTGGATGGCTCCCAGAGCGGCCAGCGACAGGATCAGGGTCCCGGCCACCCCGTAGCCGGGCCGCGGCCGCAGGTGCAGAAAAACCGCGCGCCGGCAATCCTCCGGCCGGATGTCTTGGCGAATGGCGATCATGGTGTCCAGCAATTGGCTTCGGCGTTCACCCGTGCACCGCGTGCGGCGCGCCGGGGCGCAACGAAATGAAACTTCTTATGGTCTGGCCATGTCATCTGCCGCCTGCTGCAGTCGACCATCCAACGTCCACAATGTCGCATGGGAAATTGCGCAGGATGCGAGGATGTGCATATCGACCAATCCCAGGCCGCGTCCGCTGAGGCGGCGTTGTTCGATGAAAAAGAGTATTTCATCGTCCGACACGCGCTCGACCGAGGGCAGGGCATGCAGCAGCGCCAGAAGTTCTTTCCGGCGCTTGAGGTTCCCGCAAGCCAATTCGCCGATCACCATCGGATGGCATGCCACCTCGTCCTTGAGCAACAAATCGGCCAAAGCCTCGTTGCCATTTCGCAGGTGGTCGACCCATACGGACGTGTCGACGAGGGTCATTTATGGATTCCTGCGCCGCGGGATGGGCCGCAAGCCCCGCTCCGAGCGGCCCAGCCTGGCGAGCCTCGCCGCGCTGGCCCGCGCAATGAGGGCTTCCAGCCCCATATGGACGAGCGCGGTCTTTTCTTTGACGCCCGTCAAGGCCGAGGCCTTGGAGAGCACGTCTTCTTTGATGATGATGGTCGTTCTCATGTGCATGAATATGCTTCATTCATATGCATATGTCAAGGCGAACGTCAATCCGGATGAATCACCACTCGCTGGACGATTCCGTCTTGCGGATAGACCACGCACCAATCGGCGGGATGGTCCTTGTGCGTGTATAGAATCCGCGCATCGTGTTCGGCCGTGGTTTCGGCGATGCCGACCATGTGCGCGCCCGACAGGGCGCCGGAGGGGTTTTTGACGTACTTCGCCATGATTTCGTCGACTTGGGCGATGCTCATGCCGCGCTTGAGGCTCCACGCATCCACGTAGAATCCTTTTAGTTCGCTGGATCTCGATTTGGGGAGAACCGCCAGAAGCCAAACGGCGAATAGAGCCAAGGCGGCCGTCTTCACGATCCAAGGCCCTTTGGGCACAAGCGGAATGAGAATGGCCGCGCAGGCCAGCAGCGCCAGCCAATATGGCATGTAGGCGAACAGCATCTGGTTGTCGAGGCCGTGGAGCACATAGCCTGCGGCCCCGAGCAGGAGGAAGAATGCCGCGGATCGCTTGGTTCCGGTTTTCATCGGTAATCTGGCGAACAAATATTGAGCCTCAGATTGAGTTGCTTGTCCCATACTTTGTGGGGTTGGCCTTTACTGGCCTGATATTAGGCAAAACACGGAAGGGGGTCAACGAGGCAAGGGGCAGCGTCATGGGGCAAAGCTTCGGCGGGGCCATGATTCATCCCCGTTCATCCGGGGTTGGATTCGAGTCCGAGAGGCTCCGCGGGCCGAAAAACGGCTGAAAATACCTTCAAAACGGCCCCGAACGGCCTAAAAACATCGAAAACGGGCCCGAAACGGCTTTTGGGCGACGAAAACGGTCTGAAAATGGCCGAAAACCGGGACAAACTACGAATGACACGAATTTTTCGAATGGGGACGGGAAAGGCGAGGATCGCAGACAAAACAGCCAGAAAACGAGATTCAAACTGCGAAATTCGCGAAATGGGGCCAGAAAATCGACCGTAGCGGGGCTTGTGGGTGCGAAAACGGTCCGAAAACGGGAGCAAACTACGAATTCAGCGAATTTTTCGAATGGAAACGGGGCCTGAAACCAAATGGAAGGCCGGAAGGCGGATTTGGGGCTACTTGGACCCCATTCGCGTGATTCGCGAAATTCGTAGTGGGGCTGTTTATGACTCAGCGCGGGACGAAGCGGAGGGTGACGGGGGTTTTGACTTCGGGGACGACGTTGGTGTTGACGACGAGGAGTTCGTCGTTGGCGCCGCAAGGGAGGGAAATATTGACGATGGCGTAGGGGTCCCAGTAGGTGACGACGAGGGATTCTTCGGCGAAGGCCTTGAACTGGCCGTCCTTGACCACGGACCCGGTGAAGGTCCACGGGGCGTCGGGCACAACGGCGTTTTCTTCGACGTTCCACACGAACGATTCGGCGCGGGCGGATTTCGTTTCGCCGTCGGCCTGCCAATCGACGAAAATATCGACGGGCGCGCCCTTGGGCGGGCCCTGGCCGATGGCGGGCATGGGTTCGCCGCCCTTGAGGCCGGCGAGCAGCAACGCGGCTTGCAGGTCGAGAGCGTTGACGGGCAGGACGAAGACGGATTCGTGGACTTTGCCGGCGAGACCGCAGGCGAGGACTTCGATGGCGCCGGCGGTCTGGTTGACCCAGC
>ERZ795051.2654-NODE-2654-length-19564-cov-27.306935_pt1 | contig 19564 bp, 17 predicted proteins | sample MGYA00375135_ERZ795051 | MGnify/ENA primary metagenome ERZ795051 (study PRJEB30180, sample SAMN05720222) | activated sludge metagenome | isolation source: Anaerobic digester | place: Japan | collected 2015-05-26 ... | reverse complement strand
AAATGGCCGTAAATTTGTTGGATGTGAACTTGAGGATGAATATATTACTATTGCTTTACAACGAATTAATAATGAAATTATAAATCGAGGCTTTTTAAAAAGCAACCTTTAAATCAGAAAAATCTGAGTAAACTCTCCCAGCGCCAGGCCTGTTTCCCGCTGTTCCGCTCCGGCGAGGGTTATTGCATCGGAACGGCGGAGTTTTTTAAACATCTTCTCCGCGGGGAGGTCCTCTCCGAGCTTTGCTGAAAAGGGGATGCGGCCTTCGTCTCCGCAGAGAATGAGCCTGGTACGGCCGGCCTTGTTCAACATGGGCTCCGAAACAACCCGATAGGGCCCGCGCTGATTGATAGCCCCAACTGAATTTTCAGGTCCTGGGACTTTTGCGAGCACTGAGATTTGTGTGGTTTCTGTGATTTTTGCAGGCCCTGAGGTTTGTGCGGTGTCTGCGGTTTTATCGGGCCCTGCGGCTTCTGCAATCTCCGCAGGCCGGCCGGAGTCATGGACCCTGTCCTGGGTTCCTGACTCTGCCGTTCCAGGTCGGCTTAAAACCAGGGCTGTGGTTTTAACCAGATCCTTGTCGAGGCCGGTTCTTCGTTCAAGCTCCTGGACCGTTCGTGGCACTTGCCAGGTAAAATCGCTGTGGCAGGTCTGGTTGGGCTGGGCTAGAGCAGGGCAGGCTTTTTGGGTAAAACAGGGGGCAAGCACCCGCCATCGATGACCCAGCAGCCGGTCCCGGAGTGCCAGCAGATCCCGGCCTGTGCTGAGCAGGGCCGGTTCCAGAATAAGGATGATACCTCCCGCTGCAAGCTGTGTTCCTAATGCATCGATAAGGGCTGCCCGCTGTTCCACCCTGTCGGAGGCATCTTTCCAGAGCTCGTTGAGGAGATGCCCAATGACGATACAGTGAAAGGGTCCTTCTGGAATTGGATCGGTCCCGGCCCGCCAGGGTGCCACCCTGTTCAACCGGTAACCTGCCCCATCGGCAAGCCGCTCTGCCGCAGAAAGCGAGAGGATACTCTGGTCGCAGGCGGTAATTTCAATGTTTTTTGCTATGGTTTTGTTCATCCCGCTGAACCAGTCCGCTGCGGCGATTGAACAGGGGGCAGGCCCGGAACCCAGGTCAAGAATTCGGAAGGTTGTGTTTGCATCCTCATAGAATAGGCCGCTACGAGCTGTCCCTGGGGCAGTAATTCCTTCGGGTTTATGGTCGGAGTTCTGAGCCCCTAGTGCTCTCAGGGCCATATCGAGCATACCCCTGGTCTGGGTATAGGAAGTAAACCAGTAAAAAAGCAGATAGGCCCCCAGCCTCCGGCCTTCGTCCATATAGGCGGAGGCGATGAGCCTTCGTTCCCCTGTAAGTCCCCGCTGAAGGGCTAAAAGGTCCGCCGCAGCCCGGTCTAACTCAGCAGGGCTGAGCCTGTCCGCAGCCCGGTCTAACTCGGCGGGGCTGAGCCTGTCCGCGGCTGGGGTGTTTTTACGCCTGTCCGTAGCTTGAGCATTGTCAAACTTGTATGTCCCTGGCAGTTTTTTAAGCCTATCCGCGGCTGGCGCAGGGCTGACCCGGGACGCATTATGGCTGCCCCGGGAACCCTGGAATTCCTTCCCGGGGCTCTGCTGCAGGGCCCGCCACTCCCGGATGAGCCGTTTTTCCCAGATCGCGAGATCCGTCAAGTATTTATTCCTTCGCCCAGAGCTGAATAAGTTCCAATACGGTCCTGGAAGCGGCCACCATGTCCGACAAAGAAGCCCATTCGGTTCTGCTGTGGTAATTATGGCCGCCGGTATACACATTGGGCGTCGGGATGCCCATCTGGGTTAACCGGGACCCGTCGGTTCCGCCCCGGATTGGTTTAAGGTAAGCCTTTACGCCTGCTTTTTCGGCAGCCTGTTTCAGGAGTTCCAGGACCCTGGGGTGTTCATCAATCTTTTCTTTCATATTGATGTACTGAAGCTGGGGTTTTACTTCTACCCTGCCGCCGGGGAAGAGGGCCTCCACGGTTTTGCCAAAGAGTTCCAGGGCTGCAAGGCGGCGGTCTATTTCTTTCTGGTCAAAGTCCCGGATATACACCTCAAGGGATGCCTCTTCCAGGTCGCCCTTGATTTCGATGGGGCAATAGTAGCCGTAGTAGCCGTCGGTAGCCTCAGGACTTTCCGACCGGGGCAGCAGGGTCGCATAGGTGGCGGCCATCATGGTTGCGTTGGCAAGTTTGCCCCTGGCCTGGCCGATATGAATCGCCTTTCCGTGGCAAAGGACATCAATCTTATAGGCCGTAAAACATTCAACTTCCAGTTCTCCTGCGGGTCCACCATCCAACGTATAAAAGGCGGTTGCTTTAAAGGCTGAAAGGGGAAATTCCGGGAGCCCCTTGCCGGTTTCTTCGTCCGGGGAGAATACAATCTCAAGAGGGCCATGGGCAATCTCGGGGTGACTCTGCAGGTAGTCCAGCACCGCCATGATTTCTGCCACCCCTGCCTTGTCGTCGGCCCCGAGCAGGGTGGTCCCATCGGTATGGATGATTGTATCTCCGATTCGTTTAGCCAGGGCCTCATCCTTTGCGGGGTCCAGGCTGATTCCGTCCTTTAGGGGGATGACCGAACCATCATAGTTTTCTGTGATGATGGGATGCACATCCTTGCCGCTCACATCGCTGGCCGTATCCATGTGGGCCATAAAGCCGATGGTTGGAGCCCTTTCATAGCCCGGCGTGGCGGGAAGTCGGGCGATCACATAGCAATGGTCAGTCAGTTCAACCTGTTCTATGCCAAGGCTTTTAAGCTCATCCACCAGGACTTTTGCCAGGTCCCACTGGCCGGCTGTAGAAGGGGTTTCCGGGATATGACGGTCACTGGTGGTCCATATCTGAACATATTTGGTGAACCGTGGAATGAGGCGGTTTACCATATCGGTATCCGCCAGTCGTTGGGTAAATGTATTCATACCTATACTATGCTCATTAAGAGCTGTCTCGTAAAGGGTCTGGGTATCTATGTTTTACTTGCCTTGTTTACTCATCAATCTGTATATTATTATCTATAATGATAATACCAAAATATCCTGATTTTATACCCATAGGGCTGGAACTCAAGGACGATCTTTACCCGCGGCTGAATATGACCCCTGACGGGGTTTCGGAATTTACCTTTTCTAACCTTTACCTGTTCCGGAAACGGTACAATTATCGGTTGTCCCATGATGATAATACGCTCATTATTTCGGGAGAACGGGATGGAAAAAGGTTTTTTATGACCCCCTGTTCTATTCCTTCCCGGGATATCATCGAGGATCTTTTTAAGAACCATGATTATTGGAAGAATCTTTCCGATACCGTACTTTGCTCAAACTGTATTAATCTGCAGGACTGGGGAATAGAACATAAAGAAGACCGGGATAATTTTGATTATCTCTACCTGAGAAAGGACCTGGCGGAGCTTTCGGGCAAGAAATACCACAAGAAGCGCAATCTGGTAAACGCCTTTATCAACTCCTATACCTACGAAGAACGGCCGCTGACCCAGGACATGGTTCCCCAGGCTCTCTATGTGCTGGATGAATGGTGTAAGGAAAAAAACATAGAAGGGGACTATGTGGCTGCAAAGGAAGCCCTGGAACGATTTGAATATCTGGGGCTCAAGGGTGCCATGTATTATGTAAATAATGAACCGGCGGGCTGGTGTCTTGGTGAAAGTGTTGCCAAGGGGCGGATGTTTGCGATTCATTTTGAAAAGGGGCTCGAAAAATTCAAGGGGATTTACCAGTTTATCAATCAGGCCTTTGCTTCGGCTTTGCCGAAACATTACCTCTATATCAACCGGGAACAGGACCTGGGAGATGAGGGCCTCAGGCAGGCCAAAATGACCTACCGTCCCTGTGGTTTTGTGAGAAAATATATCGGTACTAAGGTAACTGCCACCCTTTAAGCCCTGTATATTTGATATTCTGGCTACAGCGATCCTATTCAGCCGGTTTATTAAGCCGGTTGTAGGGTCCCTTCGCTGAACCAGTATTCCCGGTCCCGCTCCAGGAGCGTATAGGTGGCGCCGGGGGCGTTCTTTTCGAGGGATGTCCTGAAGGGTTCCGGGTTCAGGGAATTGTGGGGGAATAGGTCCCAGTGGGCGGGTACCACATAGCGGGCATGGGCTGCCCCGGCGAGCCTGCTGGCTTCCCAATGGGAGAGGTTCCCATACCCCGCATTGATGCAAACCGCCATCACATCCGGTCCTGGGTTCTGTACTCCTGCCTCCAGGCCTGGGGCGGTGCTGCCGGTCTCGGCCTGCCATTCCCGGATGGTTTTTACAACTGCCCCTGCGGCCAGCATGGGGAGGGTGTCGCACCAGGCCGTGTCCCCCGTGTTCCAGAAGGTGCTCCCATCGCTGAACTGGAGCAAATAGCCCAGGTGATTCAGATCCGTATCATCGGTGGGTAAGGCGAAGGTTGCCTTTACCCGAAGACCCCGTTCACCGGTTCCCCGCCGTATCTGTTCTGCCGCGGCCAGTACGCCGGGTTTGCTGTAAAAAGTAATTTCTTCACCGGGATGGATGAGCCTGAGCCGTTCTGCAGAAATTCCCGCCTTTTCTGCCACCCTGAGGGCGTCCCGGGGGCCCGCTACCCGTATGTGTCGTTTGGCTGCCAGGGCCCGCAGTGTTTCCGGGTCCGCATGGTCGCAGTGGGAATGGGTTAAGAGGACCAGGTCCACATCCAGGTTTTCCGGCGCAATAGGTGGGGGAAAGAGGCGGCTCTTTGTGTTAGGTTCCTTGCTCTGTCCGCGGGTGGCGCACCAGTCGCTCAAATAGGGATCAATGGCGACAGAAAAGCCCCGGGCATCCATCAATATAAATGAATTCTGCCCTAAAAAGCGCAGAGAAAATCCAGTCTCCTTCATCATTTTTGCTTCAGCTCCTTAAGTATTATTATAATGCTTCTCTTTATAATATCAAGATTTATGATTATAAAATCCACATTTTCCTTGCTAAATCACCAATCTGGTATATACTATCAATGCTATGGCATATACCATTCTTGTGATTAATCCCGGCTCAACCTCAACAAAAGTAGGGGTTTATCGGGATGAAGAGACGGTCTTTACGTCCAGCGTTTCCCACTCGGTCGAAGCCCTTGCTCAATTTGACACCGTTGCGGATCAGATGGAATTCCGGGAGCAGGCGATTCTGGATCTGCTGGACTCCCATGTGATTGACCTTAAGGCCATTGATTGTATCGTAGCCCGCGGGGGCTTGGTAAGACCCCTGCCCCATGGAACCTACCGGGTTAATGAAAAAATGAAGGAGGACCTGCGTACCGCCTGTTATGGTGGTCATGCCTCTAACCTGGGGGCCCTCATCGCCGATGATCTGGCTACGAAGCTTGGGGTTCCTGCCTATATCAGCGATCCAGTGGTGGTCGATGAACTGGATGATGTGGCCAGGCTTACGGGTATAAAGGGGATAAAGCGGCGCTCCATTTTCCACGCCCTGAATCAGCGGGCGGTGGCTCTCCGCTATGCGAAGTCCCATGGGTTGCGTTATGATGACATAAATCTCATTGTTGTCCATATGGGCGGGGGGGTGACCGTAGGGCTCCACCGCAGAGGACGGGTTACCGATGTGAATAACGGGCTTGACGGAGAAGGTCCCTTTACTCCTGAACGGGCGGGAACTATCCCTGCGGGTTCCCTCGTGAGCCTCTGTTTTTCCGGGGATTATACCGAACATGAGGTGCGAAAACTGCTTACGGGTCACGGCGGCTTTGTAAGTCTCTTAGGTACTAACGATATGCGGGAAGTAGAACGCCGGGTAAGCGAAGGGGATGAAGAGGCAGCCCTGGTCCTTAATGGGTTTATCTACCGGGTTGCGAAAGAGGTAGGAGCCCTGGCTGCTGCTGCGGATGGTAAAATCGATGCGATTCTCCTCACCGGTGGTATTGCCCATGATACCTATGTGGTGCAGGGGATTACCAAAAAGGTTTCCTGGATTGCACCGGTAGAGGTGTTCCCTGGAGAGGGCGAACTGGAAGCCCTCCGCGATGCGGGCCTTCGGGTCCTGCGGAACGAAGAAATTCCCGTTGAGTATTAAATATACATCCGAGGTAGTAGCGTGAAAACAATAGCTGAACTCATTCAAAGGGCCAAAACCCTTTCTGCAGAAAAGGGGCGGGTCCGTATTGCGGTAGCCGCTGCCCAGGATGAAGAAGTCCTGGTTGCGGTGGATGCTGCCAGGAAGGATGGCCTTGCGGATGCAATTCTGGTTGGAGACCGGACTTTAATTGGTGCCATCGCCAAGGACCATGGTATTGATCTTTCCAACTATCAAATAGTGGATGAAGCCGATGTGGTTCGTGCTGCCGCTTTGGCGGTGGACCATGTGCGGCGGGGGGATGCGGCCTTTGTGATGAAGGGGATTCTGGATACTTCGGTTCTGCTTAAGGCGGTTCTTAATAAGGAGACGGGGCTGAATGCGGGCCGTCTGGTGAGCCATGTGGGGGTAGCAGAATCGCCCAATTATCATAAATTGTTCCTCATGACCGATGCGGCAATCAATATTGCGCCTACCCTGCAGGAAAAGGTTGATATCATTAAGAACGCCGTTGACTGCGCCCGTGCTCTGGGGATTGCCAGTCCTAAGGTAGCCCTGCTGGCGGCGGTGGAAAAGGTGAATCCCGACAAGATGCCCTGCACCATGGATGCGGCCATCCTTACCCAGATGAATCGTCGGGGGCAGATTAAGGATTGTATAATCGACGGGCCCCTGGCACTGGATAATGCGATCAGTGCTGAATCGGCCCGGATAAAGAAAATCGACAGCCCCGTGGCGGGTGATGCGGATATTCTGGTGGCACCGGACATAGAGGCGGGAAATATCCTGTACAAGGCGGTTATTGATCTGGGAGGGGCCAGGGGAGCAGGGCTTGTCATGGGAGCCGGTGCTCCGGTGGTGCTGACCAGCCGGGCCGATACGGCGGAGACCAAGCATGCATCCATCGCCCTGGCGGTGCTGGTTGCATTTAGTCAGAAACGAAGTTGCTGTTCTTCGGGATAGTTTCCCATGGACTTATATGTCCTGGTGAAGGCTGTCCTAAAAATATGGTGCTTCTGAAAACTCCAAATTTCAGGAGCCTGCTCATGATAAGGAGGCCCTATGGCTAAGAGAGGAAAGGTTATCATTGACCGGGAGATGTGCAAGGGATGCTACCTCTGTGTCCGTGCATGTCCGTCCAAGGTCCTTGAGCCGGATACCACCCCCAATTCGACAGGAACATACCCGTCCTTTGCAAAGTATATGGAGAAATGCATTGCCTGTGGTAACTGTTATCAGGTATGCCCCGATGTTTGTATCGAGGTGTATGAGCTGGAAGGAGGCGAGGCATGAGCGAAGAAAAACTTCTAATGAAAGGAAATGAGGCTATTGCGGAGGCTGCCATCCGGGCTGGTTGTACCGCCTATTTTGGGTATCCCATCACACCCCAAAATGAACTCACCGCCTACATGGCACGGCATATGCTTGCTCGGGGCCGGATCTTTATTCAAGCTGAAAGTGAAGTATCGGCCATCAATATGGTCTATGGTGCTTCTTCCGCTGGTGCCCGGGCCATGACCAGTTCCAGCAGTCCCGGGGTGAGCCTGAAGCAGGAGGGTATCTCCTATGCCGCTGGTGCCGATGTTCCCCTTGTGGTGGCCAATGTGGTCCGGGGCGGCCCTGGTCTTGGTTCTATCGCTCCCAGTCAGGCGGACTATTTTCAGTCTACCCGTGGCGGCGGCCATGGAGATTATTACACCATCGTCTTAGCGCCAAAGAGTGTCCAGGAAGCGGCTGATCTTACCTATCTTGCCTTTGATCTGGCGGATACCTGGCGGATACCGGTCATACTCCAGGCCGATGGGATGATCGGGCAAATGATGGAAGGTGTGGTTCTTCCCCCCGAACGGGACCTTAAGACACTCCCGAAACGGGACTGGGCGGTAGGGTATCAGGCAGGGACCGGACGGGACGCCCGGCATATATCGTCCCTGGATCTGGTTCCAGAAAATCTCGAAGCCAAGGTCCGTGCCCGGTTCAAACGGTATGAACAGATTAAAGCAAAGGAAGTCCGTTACGAGTTACTCGGTGAAGATGCGGACCTGTATATGGTCGCCTATGGAACTTCTGCCCGGGTCTGTCTCGGTGCTAAAAAACTGGCAGAAAAGGCGGGCATTAAACTGGGACTCTTCAGGCCCATTACCCTCTGGCCCTTCCCTGAACTGGCTCTGTCCAAACTGGCTGAAAAGGGCAAGCCCTTCCTCACCGTAGAAATGAGTATGGGCCAGCTGGTTGAAGATGTCCGGCTTTCGGTTCTTGGCCGCGCACCGGTTCACCTTTTGGGCCATTGCGGCGGAGTTATTCCCACAGAAGAAGAAGTCTTCGCAGAGGCGAAGCGTATCCTCGGGAGGTAAGACATGAAAAAACTCTACGGGCACCCCGAGAGCCTTAAAACGGTTTCGACAAAATACTGCGCCGGTTGCGGACACGGGGTTATACACCGGCTTATTACCGAAGTTATTGATGAAATGGGACTGCAGGAAAAGTCAATCATCACCAATCCGGTAGGTTGTTCTATCTGGGCGGACCTCTACTTCGATTTTGATTCGGTCCAGCCGCCCCATGGCCGTACTCCTGCGGCCGCTACGGGTATTAAGCGGGTATTACCAGATCATTTGGTCATTTGTTACCAGGGAGATGGGGACCTAGCTGCTATTGGTACTGCAGAAATTATCCATGCGGCGAACCGGGGTGAAAAGTTCACCGTTATCTTTGTGAATAATGCTATTTATGGCATGACCGGCGGTCAGATGGCCCCAACTACCCTGGTTGGTCAAAAGGCAACCACCGCCCCATTGGGACGGGACCCTATCGATGCCGGCATGGGCTACCCTATTCAGGTTTGTGAACTGCTGGCAACTCTGGGTGGGACGAGATATCTTGCCCGCGGTGCAGTTAATACACCCGCCAATGTGCGGAAAACGAAACAGTATATCAAGAAGGCCTTCCAGGCTCAGATGAATGGTATCGGATTTACCCTGGTAGAAATTCTTTCCCAGTGTCCCACAAACTGGGGAATGGAACCGGTAGACGCGGTGGACTGGCTCGAAAAAAATATGATTCCCTACTATCACCTGGGGGAGATTAAGAATGAGCTGGAAGGTGCTGCTGCGGGCGCTGCAGCAGCCAGCGTTGCTGATAGGGGGGCAGCGCCAGCCAGTACTGGTGGAACTGCAGGTGCTGGTGAAGGCTTAGGCGGAGCTGCTGCAAAGGGGGCTGCACGATGACAGAAAAATCTTTTTTTGCCGGATTCGGCGGCCAGGGAATTATTTCCTTAGGGCAAATCTGGGTCTATCTGGCTATGGAAGAGGGGAAAAATGTTACCTTCTTCCCCTTTTATGGAGCTGAAAAACGGGGTGGTATCGCCCGGGCTGGAGTCATTGTATCGGATGAAGAAATTGCCAGTCCTCTCGTGACGACCCCTGATTCGGTGCTTGTCATGAATCCTGATTCGCTTCCGCTGTGCGAAAAGATGCTGAAGGCCGATGGCCTTATGGTAATCAACTCAACCCTGGTGAAAACCGATCCCAGCAGAAAGGATATCCGGGTTGTAAAAGTAGAAGCTCAGGCAATAGCGGAAAAAATCGGAGATGCAAAAATTGCCAACATGGTTGCCCTGGGAGCCCTGGCAAAGTTAACCGGAGCCCTCAAGCTAACTGATACGGAACGGATCCTGAAAAAGTTCTTCCCTGAAACAAAACACAAGTTTATCCCAATGAATCTGGAAGCAATAAAGGCAGGATTTAACGCTGTTTAGGATTGCATAAGGCTCATCTGGTAGGGCTGGCTCTTGTATGGATGGTACAAGGGCCGGCCCTTTATTTTGCATTTACAACCTTCCATACCCGTTCGACCCGTTTAAGATTGCTGCTGGTTTTTAAGATCAACTTATACTGCCCAGTTTCAGTTAATATAATCGGATCCAGTTCAATAGACGAACCAGCTTTTATGCTTATTCTATCCTGTCGTATGGTTTTTGATTTTGATGGGTCCAGATCCATTTTATAAAAAAGCACTTCAAAGATACCGTCTTTGCCGGTATTATTGCTCACGATAAACTGCACCCCGCTGCCAACCTGGGCGGGGATCTTATCGGTGTAGATCACCGGTTCGTTGGTAATAGAAAATGAAATGGTATCGATGGGAATCTCATGTTTCACCGGCCCCTGACTGGCTGGCCCTTGACTGGCTGGTTCCGGACTTGTCTTTTCCGGTTCTTTTTTAACAGTTCCGGTATCAGAAATAAAACTGCGGACACCGATAAGTCGGGGGCCGAAATATGTATCATTCAATGTGGAGATGAGCACTCCCGTCCGCGGTCCCTGGGAAACTGCGTGGATCATCCTGGTTGTATCAATAAGGAGTGCCACGTGGCTTGGGAAGCCTCCCGCTGTGTCAAAGACGAGAATATCCCCCGGTTGTGCCTTTGCAAGGGGGACTGGTGCACCGATAAGCCATATCTGACGGGATGAACGGGGAAGTGTGATCTGGGCAGCTTCGCGATATACAAAGCCTACAAAACCGGAACAATCAAAGGCTGCTGGAGAGGCTGCTCCATACATATAGGGAACGCCGGTATATTTCATTGCAGTTGATACGATTGCGGTGCGCAGGGCCCTACTTGTATCAAGAGCAGAAAGCAGATGAAAGGGGAATAAAAAGAGGAGTAATGTAATATGGAATCTTGGAACAAGTCTGAATCTCCAGACTGAATAATTCTGCATTGCTATGCCTTAGTTATATAGTATACAGCGATTTCTACCAGATTCCTTGGCTCTATACAAGGCTTCATCGGCACAGGCAATACTTTCTTGAATATCTTGCTGGTAGGTGCTTGTATAAATACCAATACTGACTGTTACCGAAACTTCAGGATGTTCTTTAAATGTAAGGTTTTGAACATGTTCCCTGATACGTTCTGCAACTGTTAATGCTATTTTTTCATCCGCTCCGTGGAGCAGTATAAGTATTTCTTCCCCGCCGTATCGGCAGCTGATATCATGGGATCGGAAGGCTTCTTTGCAGGCTGTAGCCACCCCTACCAATACGGAATCGCCGAACAGATGTCCATAATTGTCGTTTATGGTTTTAAAGTGATCAATATCAATCATTAATACAGAAAGACTTTCATCCGGTTTTGTTTCCAGAAGCATGCGATTTAGCCGGGCATGAAAAGCCCTCCGGGTCGGTAATCCGGTAAGCCAGTCTGTAGCTGCTTCCTGTTCGTTGATTTTGTACCGCAGGGCATTGGTAAAAGCAACACCCGCCTCTTCTGAGAAAAGTATGGCGGTTCCAATCTGCTCCTGGTTAAAAAAGTTCTGATCCTTTGCATAAAACTCAATAGATCCGACTATTGTGTTTTTTCGCATGATTGGCACAAGGAGTACACTGCGATAGGGCCCTGTGACCGGTGTGAACACCTGTGGGGTTATAGGTCCTTTTGATGTAAAATTACCTAAAGGAATAGGGATATGTTTAGGGTCCATTTGAGAAGAAAATCCAGAAGCTGCAAGAAGTATTGCTTCGTCCTCTTCATAAATTCGCACTGTCGCTGCATCGAAGTTTAAAAGACGGGATGCCTGATAAATCATCTGTTCAGCCGCTTCATGGGGATCTAAGGTTGTACTTAAGATGGTTGTAGCATTCCGAATCTCTTCCGATCGCTGTAAAAGCCGGCGATACTGTTCAGCTTGCTTTTTATAAGCTTCTAACTCCATAATAAGATCGGTTATATCTACGTCCCACCCTACATAGAGCCGGGGAATTTGTTTGTCCGATCTTTCCAGCACGAGAGCCCGGTGCCGCAGTGTTCTATATTCCCCCGATCTGGATTTAATTCGATATTCTCCTTCCCAATGATCACTTTCACCGCTTATAAGACGACGATGGAATGCGGTCGTCCGTTCTAAATCTTCCGGGTGGATGAACTGAAGCCAGGTGTCATACTTCATTTCCCGGTCCGTATAACCTAAGTTTTTCCAGATTGTATTGGGTATTGCTTCGCCGGTTTCATAATTCTTGACAAATACACCAGTCCCCTTGAGAAGGGTGAGCAGATGTGGAGATTTTAGAATCTTTTGTTTAAATGGTAATTTTTTAATATGTAAGGGTTTGCTCATCATTGATTTATTATAAACCTAATTTTCTGGATGTAAAGATAGGAATTATAAATTATACTAAAGCCATGCCAAGGATGAAACTATCAATCCGAAAGAAGTTGCTGATATTTTATCTTATTGCGATCAGCGCAGTAACATTGCTGGACCTGTATGTTCAGCTGGTTACCTATCATGGTGTTCAGGAATTCGACTTCCGTTTAAATCGATACCATCAAATCCATCGGCTCAGGCTTGATGTAACACAACAATTTCTTCGAGTGGAACGTCAATTACGGGAGGGGTCTATTCCTGATGAAGCCCAGTTAGATCAGGAACAGCGGTCCTTATATTACACCCTTTCTCAACTGGAATCCAGTGAAAGTGAAACTAAGGATGTATTCTTTAACCTCCGGGCTGCCCGACGGGGTCTGGATGCCTATTTTGTTCAATTGGGAAAGGGAATTCTGCATCGTCAACAACGAGAAGCAAATTGGTATCAGGATATAGCCTATGCAAATAAAATAGCTGTTTATATTGATGGATACCTGGCGGCGGTCCTTTCTGATGCGATGCAGGCCGGGTCTGATTTATACCAGGATCTTGTAAAGCGCATAACCCGTATTCGGACGATTACCCTTGGTTTACTTGCTATGTTTATTATTCTTTTAGGTTCCGCAGCCGTCGCCTTTTCTTCATCAATCGCTAATCCGATTCATAGGCTGGCAGAAGCTGCTTCGAGGATTTCACAGGGTGATTTAGAAATAAGTGAAATATAAGCCAATACTGGTGATGAGATTGAAACCTTAGCCAATGCTTTTAATACCATGAGTCAGAATATAAAAAGAATGGTGATGGATTTAAAAGAGAAGGCTGATCTGGAGCGGCGGCTCAGGGAAGAGGATCAGGCCCTCCGTGAAGCCCAGTTCATCAATTTACAGGATCAGATACGGCCCCATTTTTTATTTAATGCCATTAACACCATAGCAAGAACCGCCATGTTTGAGGGAGCCTATGAAACAGAACAGCTTACCCTGGCTTTAGGAACCCTGTTCAGATATGCCCTCGAAGCTCCCCATGCGCTGGTTAGTATTGAAGAAGAATGTATGGTGGTTGGTGAATATCTGAAATTTCAGGCACTCCGATTTGGAAAAAGGCTTCAGTGGGAAATGAATATTCAGCAAGAATCAAGAACAGTACTTATTCCACGGTTTACCCTTCAACCCTTTGTGGAAAATGCAGTTCGTCATGGGATAGAGCCGCTTGAACTGGGCGGAACAGTGCGTATCATGATTAATAAAAGAGGAAATCGGGTGTACGCAAAAATTATAGATACGGGCAAGGGAATGGAAACATCTAAACTCAGGAAGGAATATGAAGGAATAGGTATCAGCAATGTGCGTAAACGTCTGCAGCTCTGTTACGGCGAACAGGCGGTTCTGCGTATTAAAAGTACGGTGGGGCAGGGAACAGAGGTTTCTATTTCCTTTCCAGTAATAAACTCAATGGGGCTCCCTTGTAATGAATGAGATTGCCATTCTTATTGCAGATGATGAAGCCTTGGAACGAAGGGCTCTTACAAAAATAATTCAGGAAATGAATATCTCTGGACTTGAATTGTATGAGGCTGAGAACGGAAGGGCTGTCTTGGATACTATTCAGCAAAGGAAGATCCATATTCTATTATTAGATATTAAAATGCCCGGGCTAGATGGGATAAATACCGCAAGACAGATTCGGCTGCTTTCACCGGGAACTCGTATTATCTTTGTAACCGCCTTTAGTGAATTTGATTATGCCCGGGAAGCTATTCGGCTTGGTGTGGAAGAATACCTTGTAAAACCGGTCTCTCGAGAAGTAGTTCAGAGTACTCTCAATACTTTGATACAACAGATCTTGCAACAAGAAGGGGAAGAAAATTCTGGCACCCTTGCTGAAAATCTGTTACAGCAGGAAGTGGAAGCCGCACTTGGCAGGGAGGAACTTGCCAATGATACATTGGACACCTACCTGCGACTTAGGCAATTTCAATGGAAAAGACGTTATGTACTATCGGTTGTTCACGATTGTGAAAAAAGGGGAAATGACCTGAACAAAGTGAGAATTCTATTCAAAAAAAATTTTAATGCTCAGCATACACTGGTTCTTGCAGGTATCCATGAGGCAAGGTGTTCTTTACATGCAGTAATATTCTTTATAAAGGATGTTACCGGTGAAGAAATACAGCAGGAGCTTGCTCATTGTTTAGAAGACGTTCGGGTAAATCTGGGAATTCAAATATATTGTGTTGTAATGGAGTGGAAACAGGGTGAGATTCAGTCAATGTTGCAGAATATCCAGAATTACAGATCCCTTGTAAATTCTGTATTTCCTGTTTTAATCCTCACTTCTGAAATTCAAACTGCATTTGAGAATCCGAGAGGAAAGATCGCTAAAGTAATAGAATACTTGAAACAGCACCTGGCGCAGGATGTATCCCTGGAAGAAGCTGCCCGTGTTGTAGGACTTTCTCCCTTTCATGTAAGCCATTTGTTTAAAACATACCAGGGTGAGACCTTTGTACAAGTTTATACCCGCTTACGTATAGAAACTGCAAAGCAATTACTTAAGGATGGCCATTACTCCATCAAGGAAATATGCGGAATGCTTGGATTCAAGGAACAGGCCTATTTTACCCGGGTTTTTAAAAAAAGAGAGGGCATAAGTCCTGCCATGTTTCAAAAGCAATATATGAAATGATGCCAGCTGTTGCCAGTAAAATCGCAAAAAAGTACAAATAAAAGCAAAATCTTTGTAAACAACTTTTACCATGAGCCTCTAACATTATAAGTGCCGTACCAATACTGTAGTGCGGAAAAATGCTTGTAATGTTTAGGAGGTTTTTATGAAGAAATTACTGTTGGTAATTTCCGGTATTGCCCTGGTCTCATCGATTGTATTTGCCAGCGGAACCCAGGATCAAGGACAGAATGCTGCACCAAAAGAGGTGAAGCCCATAGTACTCCGCCTTGCAGAAACGCACCCCGCGGATTATCCCACCACAAAAGGTGATATACGATTTGCTGAATTAGTAAAGGAACGAACCAATGGAAGAATTATCATCGAAGTATATCCCAGCTCCCAGCTTGGTCAGGAAAAGGCTGTAATAGAACAGGTACAGTTTGGCGCTATTGATTTTACCCGGGTCAGTATCTCTCCCCTTGCGTCCTTTGTACCGGTCCTTAATGCGTTACAGATGCCCTACCTGTATCGGTCAGAAGAACACATGTGGAAGGTTCTGCTTGGTCCAATTGGCAAGGAACTGCTTGCATCACTGGAACCATCCGGTTTTATTGGTATTGGCTGGTTCGAGCCTGGAGCACGCAATTTCTATAATTCCAAACGTCCTGTGTATAAACCAGAAGATTTGGCGGGTTTAAAAATCAGGGTTCAGGAAAGTGAGCTCATGGTTGGTATGGTGCAGGCCCTTGGTGCGGTTGCTACCCCCATGCCCTATGGTGAAGTGTATTCAGGTTTACAGACCGGTGTTATAGATGGTGCTGAAAACAATTGGCCCAGCTATGAGTCTACCAGTCATTATGAGGTTGCCAAATATTACACCCTGGACGGGCATACCAGGGTTCCAGAAATTATTATTGCATCCAAGATTTCCATGCAGAAGCTGTCCAAGGAGGATCAGGAAATCATTAAGCAGGCTGCCCTGGATGCTATACCCTATCAGCGCCAGTTATGGGCAGAACGGGAGAAGGCCTCTGAAGCTAAGGTTCGCGCTGGAGGCAGTGTGATCATTGAGGTTACCGATAAAACTCCATGGCAGGAAAGGATGCAATCCCTCTACGCTAAGCAGCCCAGCGATGTTCAAGCTCTGATTAAACGGATTCAGGAAGTTAAATAGCACTTGTTACCCAGAAGGGGCTGTCCAAAAAATTGGGACAGCCTCTTTTATATTGGTATGAGGTTGATAAATGAGAAACAGGGTTGTAGCCTTTTTTAATATTGTTCATATCGCATTGGTATATCTTGCTCAAATTCTAATGATTTTAATGGTACTCATCATTTTTACCAATGTGGTACTCCGGTATGTATTTAACAGCGGATTAATGTGGTCCGAAGAGGTAGCCCTTTTATTGGCTGTCTGGTTCATTTTTATTGCGATGAGTATTGGTGTTAAGCAGGACCTGCATATTAATATTTCTGTTTTACCTCAAAAAATACTGAAACCCTTTGTGCTTACCCTGCTTAATAAAATTAAAAATATAGTTGTATGTCTTATTGCAGTAGTCATGTTGATAGATGGATGGAAACTTGTACAGTTCACCATGACTTCTATTATGCCGGCGACCAAACTACCTGCTGGTTATCTGTATGCCATTCTTCCCATCAGTGCTGTGATTATGATCTATGAATCACTGATGGATTTTTTTCACATTGATACCAATGATGAAGCAGTGGATGCATTTTTATCCGGGAACGGAAGCTTTGCTGCAGTTGTAAAGGGGGCTCATCGTGGCTGATCTCAATATAGCGACAATACTGCTTTTGGGGCTCTTTGTTTTTTTCATGATTATCCGGCTCCCTATAACATTTTCCCTTATCTTTTCATCTATCATTACTGCCCTCTATCTTAAGATCCCCCTGATGGCTGTGGTACAGCAAATGGTTCAAGGTGTACGGTCTTTCAGCCTTTTAGCAATACCCTTCTTTATAATTGCGGGAGAAATGATGGGGCAGGGGGGTATATCTCGACGGCTTATTTTATTCTCTAACCTTTTGGTAGGCCGAATCCGGGGAGGTTTAGCCCAGGTAAATTGTCTTGCCAGTATGTTCTTTGGTGGAATATCAGGTTCAGCAGTTGCTGATGTGTCATCTATTGGAACCATATTAATCCCTATGATGAAAGAGAAGGGCTATGATGATGACTTCTCTGTTGGTATTACCGTAACAAGCGCTTGTCAGGGTGTTATTATTCCGCCGAGCCATAATATGATTATCTATTCTCTGGCTGCAGGAGGTGTCTCAGTAGGGCGTCTTTTCCTCGGTGGATTCATTCCGGGGGTTCTCCTGGGCGTAGGCCTCATGATTGTGAGCTATATTTTTGCGATTAAACGGAATTACCCTAAAGAACGGAAATATACACTAAAGGAAGCCTTGCAAATTACCAAGGATGCGATACTCGGGCTTTTTACCGCAGTCATTATCATCGGCGGAGTTATTTCCGGAGTTTTCACCGCCACCGAGTCAGCAGCCATAGCTGTGGTCTATGCGTTTATAATTACCTTTTTTGTGTACCGTGAGATTCCTCTTAAGGTTTTTCCCCGTATTTTGTATAACTCATTAAAGACACTGGCTATGGTTATGGCCCTTATCGCTGCTGCCAGTGCTTTTGGCTGGTTAATGGCTTATCTGCGTATTCCCGCAAAGGCTACAGAAGCGCTCCTTATGGTAACCCATAACAAGGTTTTGCTCTTACTTCTTATTAATTTGCTCCTCCTCTTGCTGGGAATGATTATGGATATGGCCCCCCTCATTCTGATAACCACACCGATCCTATATCCAGTGGTTGTGACTGCACTGGGAATGTCTCCAATTCATTTTGGTATTATGCTCATTCTGAATCTTGCGATTGGTCTTACAACTCCTCCAGTGGGTTCAGCCCTTTTTGTAGGTTGTGCGGTTGGAAGAATTCGGATTGAACAGGTAGTCAAGACCATGCTTCCCATGTGGCTGGTTATGTTTGGAGTGTTAATGCTCATTACCTTTGTTCCGGAAATCACTCTGTGGATTCCGGATATGCTTATGCCCCAGAAATAAGTTCTCCATGCCTATAGCAATCCACCAGGTGGTCATTTACAAGGCCTGCGGATTGCATATAGGCATAGATGATGGTGGGGCCTACAAATGTAAAGCCCCGCCGTTTAAGCTCAAGAGAAATGGTTTCTGAAAGGGGGGTAACAGCAGGTATTTCGGAAAGTTGTTTCCAGTGATTTACGATGGGACGACCATCAACCCAGGACCAGAGCCATTCTGAAAAGTCTTCGCCCTTGTCCTGCATGGCTAGAAAGGCCCGGGCATTTACCACCGCCGATTCGAGCTTCCGCCGATTTCGGATAACATCTATATTCAGCAGTAAACGGGAAATATCCTGTTCGGTATACCGGGCAATGGCATCAGGGTCAAGGTCGTTCATAGCAGCCAGGTAGCCCTGACGCCGCTTAAGGATTGTGATCCAGGAAAGGCCGGCCTGAGCGCCTTCGAGAACAAGAAGGGAGAACAGTTTTTTGCTGTCCCTGAGGGGCACACCCCATTCAGTATCATGATAGTGCTGGTAATCCGGATCTTTAAGACACCAGGGACAGCGGACGGGCTGCTGTATTTCCATAGGAGTACTGTATCAAATAGTAGTAACTCCGCAAAGAGCGTCTTGAGGTACCTCGTAATGGTTGAACCGTCGGTCCTCAGTGAAAGCTCAACCATGATTGCCCTTGACAGCTGCCTGGTGGGGGGGTATAATTGCCAACGATGGCATAAAGGAGACAATAAAATGCCAACAATCGGCGATGTGGCAAGACATTGTGGGGTTTCCACAAGAACCGTTTCACGGGTTTTGAACGACCGGCCTAATGTTCGGCCCGATGTGCGGCAGCGGGTCCTGCAGGTGGCAGAACAGCTCGGTTATCGGCCGGATCCCACTGCCCGGGCTCTTAAACTTGGTCATAAACATATCATTGGCATAGTGGCCAATGCCGTATCCAGCGATACCACACTCCGCCGGATAGAAGTAATCTCCAAACTCTTTGCCACCTCGGGATATGCGGTACTCATGCAGTTTGCCGAATCTCCTGAAATGGAAGAAGCGGCCATCCACAACATCGCAATCCGCTGCGACGGCCTGGTCATTTTTTCCAACCTGCATTCAGCCCATTCTCCAGCCCTGCACTGGCTGGAAACCCAGAAAATTCCCTTTATTATCGTTGACCCTCCGGTAGATCTTACCTTTCCGGCGATCCATATCGACCGTCGCAGCGGTTACCGTGAAGGGGTCCGTTACCTCGTGCAGAAGGGGCGCCGTGAATTACTCTTAGTAGTAGAAAGTTTCCGGGCCTCTGAACGGATTGCGGGCTTTATGGAAGGTCTTGAGCGGGAAGGCCTCCGGTTCCGGTCTTCCCGTATCCTCCATACCGCTAAGGGGTTCCAGGGTGGAGCGGACATGGCCCCAGCGGTCCTGGAACTCATCAATACAGAACATATTGATGGAATACTCTGTCATAATGACAAGATAGCCCTGGGATTGCTGGGAGCCCTGCAGCAGCAGGGTGTGTCGATTCCACAGGAGGTAGCTATCATCGGTTTTGATGATGATGGATTCAGCGGCTATATCAATCCGCCCCTTACCACCA
>ERZ795051.2646-NODE-2646-length-19585-cov-19.190630_pt1 | contig 19585 bp, 21 predicted proteins | sample MGYA00375135_ERZ795051 | MGnify/ENA primary metagenome ERZ795051 (study PRJEB30180, sample SAMN05720222) | activated sludge metagenome | isolation source: Anaerobic digester | place: Japan | collected 2015-05-26 ... | reverse complement strand
GAAAAATGAAGAATATAGCGATAGTACTTAACGATATAAGTTTGACCGGGTATTATGGGTACGGTCTCAGATACGGTTATGCAGCAGGGTATGGATATTATTACGGGCATAATTACTATGGAAGTAGTTATTATGGCAGGTATGGTTATACGGATAAGGGGAAAGAGTATTTCAATGAAGAATAAAGGGACTATATGAAGTTATCAACAGGGAGTAGACAGTGAACAATTGAACACACTAAATGATTCTCCTTTTCCGCCAAACTGAGAATTCATAAGACGAATTATAACCTGTTCATTTCAATTTAATTAAAAAGACACTAAATAATCTGTTTTATTAAAACATACTGAATAATTTTTGCAACCTGATAGAAAAATTGACTATTTAATTGGCGATCTTTTAAGATCATAACCCAGAGTTTAAATATTTTCAATTTCCTTGACATAAAAATACAAAAGATAAAATGGGTGAAAAGCAAAACCAATTTAGTGAAATGCATTGACTTTAACCTGACTTAACTTTTTATATAATGCAACTACGATGAATAATCATCACATCTCTGTAGTAATTCCTGTATATGGTTGTAGTACCTATCTTTATGAATTGTATTTTCGTTTAAAAAATACAATTGAAAAAATTAATCCTGATTTCGAATTTATTTTTATAAACGATGCAAGTCCAGATGGAGCCTGGAACGTGATAGTTGAAATGGCAAGGAAAGATTCACGTGTTAAAGGTATCAACCTTTCGCGAAACTTTGGACAACATTATGCAATCACTGCAGGCCTGGATCACTGTAGCGGTGAATGGATTATTGTGATGGATTGCGATTTACAGGATCAGCCAGAAGAAATATTTAATTTGTATAAAAAAGCGCAAGAAGGATGGAATATTGTATATGGAAGAAGGTATGAAAGGAAGGATAAATTATTTAAACGTATATCTTCCAGAGTTTTTCATTTTATTTTTCAAAAATTGAGCAATATAAGAACAGATTATACTATAGCTAATTTTGGGATATATAGCAAACTTGTAATTGATGAGTATAAAAAAATGAAAGAACAAGCACGCTCTTTTACTTCTCTAATAAATTATCTGGGATTTAAATCTTGTTCGATTAATGTGAAGCACAATATGCGTTACGATGGGAAGAGCTCATATACATTTAAAAAACTGATAAGATTAAGCATTGATGTAATTCTGTCAAACAGTAATAAACCACTAAAAATGGCGGTTAATTTGGGACTAATTGTATCTATGATTTCTTTTTTATTGGCTATCTATAATATCATAGCATATTTTACAGGAATTATTAAAGTTCCAGGATTTACTACTACAGTGTTTTCAATATGGTTTGTCGGAGGACTTATTATGTTAATTTTAGGAATATTGGGGTTATACATTGGTAAAATATTTGACCAGGTAAAAGGAAGGCAGCTATACATTATTTCAGAAAAAATAAATTTATAAAATGAAAACAATAATAGAAAAATATAATGTAACTCTTATGCGCCTAACGGAAGATAAAATAGAAATGGTTAGAAAATGGCGTAATGATCCTAAAATAGTTCAATATATGAATTACAAAGAATACATTACACCAGAAATGCAACAAAAGTGGTTCCAGAGAATAAACAATAATAATAATTACTTCTTTATAATAATTTACGATAAAAAAGAGATAGGGCTAATAAACATACGTGATATAGATTATGAAAAGAAAGAAGGAGAAGGCGGAATATTTATTTATGATGATGAATATCTGGACTCTGATGTACCGTTCAGAGCAGCTTTATGTCTTACTGACTTTTGTTTTGAAGAGTTATGTTTAAAAAAAATTAAAGCACATATTTTGAATAATAATAAAAGAGCTATTGAATTTAATACTTTTCTGGGTTTTAAAATTGCTGAAAATCAAGAAAATGTTAAGAATCAATTATACACTTTAATTCCTGATGATTATTACATAATTAGAGACAAAATAATAAAACTATTCTAATTTTATAAAAGATGGACTTAATTGATTTTATTAAAAATTTGGCATCGGTTTTTGAAGATACAAATCCTTCAAATTTGACTCCAGAAACGAGATTCAGAGACATTGAAGGCTGGAGTTCGCTTATAGCCTTATCAATTATTGCCATGGCAGATGAAGTATATGGAGTAAAATTAAAAGGGGATGATATCCGCAAGGCAATTACAGTACAGGATCTGTATGAAATAATTAAATCAAGGATATAATGGCTTTTTTCAGTGCGCCAAATGTTAGGCTTGCAGGAATATCCGCGTGTGTTCCTGTAAATATACTTGAGAATTCCAAGTATCCGGGTTTTTCGGAAGATGAAGCTGATAAATTTATTTCGAGTACTGGTGTAGAAAGAAGGAGAATTGCAGATTCAAATACAACTACATCAGATTTATGTTTTAAAGCAGCGGAAAGGCTTATTGATGATTTGAAATGGAAGAAGGATGAAATTGATTGCCTTATCTTTGTAACTCAAACTCCTGACTATATTTTACCCGCCACATCATGTCTTTTACAGAAGAGGTTAGGTTTAAAAGAAGAAGTGTTTGCACTGGATATTTCACTTGGGTGTTCAGGTTGGATATATGGATTGCAGGTTCTTTCAAGCCTTTTGACCAATGGACAGTTAAGGAAGGGATTATTGCTAGTAGGTGACACAGCACTTAAGCCTTGTTCTCCTGATGATAAAAGCACCTATCCTTTGTTTGGTGATGCAGGTACAGCAACAGCAGTGGAATTTAATGAGAATACAGAAGGAATTCGATTTCATTTTGCTGTTGATGGAGCTGGGTATGAATCAATAATTATTTATGACGGGGGATTTAGAAATCAGGTTAATGTTGATTCATTCAAAATGGTGGAAGTAGAACCTGGCATAAAGAGGAATAAACTGCAAACAGTATTGGATGGAATGAATGTTTTTTCGTTTGGGATATCAAAAGCACCGGAATCGATTAAATTACTTTTTGAAAAATTTGAGATAAATCTAAATGAGATTGATTATTTTGTTTTTCACCAGGCGAACCTGTTCATGAATGAGATGATAAGAAAGAAACTTAAGATTCCACAGGAAAAAGTTCCCTATTCGCTTAAGAATTTTGGTAATACAAGTTCAGCTACTATCCCTTTAACAATGGTTACTGAACTTAAAGAAAGGTTAAGAAAAGAAAAAGCAAGGATTATAGCCTGTGGTTTTGGTGTTGGGCTTTCATGGGGTTCTGTGTATTTTAAGACTAACAAAATTACTGTTTGTGATTTAGTTGAATATTAATATTAAAAATGAATAATCCATTTACACTTGAAAACAAAACCATACTTGTGACTGGAGCATCATCAGGTATTGGGAGAGCTGTGTCAATAGAATGTTCAAAAATGGGAGCAACTTTGATTGTAACGGGTAGAAATGAACAAAGACTAGAAGAGACATACAATCAATTAAATAATGGTGCACACAGAAAAATAGTTGCTGATCTAAGATACGAAGAACAAATTGAAGAATTAATTTCTGAAATTAATGAATTGAATGGTATAGTCCATTGTGCTGGCATTGTTGAAACTGTTCCATTTCAGTTTGTAACTTCATTAAAGCTTAAGGAAATTTTTGAAATAAACTTTTTCAGTCCTGTGTTAATAACACAAAAATTAATAAAGTATAAAAAACTAAAAAAACAGTCTTCAATTGTTTTTATTTCTTCGACGGCAGGTATTTATGGTTCGAATGTGGCAAATTCTATGTATAGTGCAACAAAAGGTGCACTTAATGGAATTATGAAAGGAATGGCTCTTGATCTTGCGCCACAGAGTATAAGGGTTAATTCTGTTTGTCCGGCTATGGTTGATACAAATATTCTTTCAGACGGACGTATCACAGAAGAGCAATTGAAAGAAGATGTAAAAAAATATCCTTTAAAAAGATATGGAAGGCCCGAGGAGGTTGCTTATGCAGTGATTTATTTATTATCTGATGCATCTGTATGGGTTACCGGTACGAATTTATTAATTGACGGTGGTCGCACTTTAATATAATATGAAATCCTTTATTAAGGCACTCTCTTATTATTTACCAGAGACTATTCTGACAAATAAAGATCTTCTCAAAGATTTTCCTGAATGGTCAGTTGAAAAGGTTGCGGAAAAAATAGGCATTTCAAAACGGCATATAGCATCTGATAATGAAACTTCCTGTGATCTTGCGGTGGAAGCAGGTAAGAAATTATTTGTTGAATATAAAATAGATCCCGGGAATATAGATTTCATTATTTTGTGTACTCAAAGTCCAGATTACTTTTTACCGACTACTGCATGTATTGTCCAGGATCGATTAGGTATACCTGTTTCAGCAGGAGCTCTTGATATAAATCTTGGATGTTCAGGCTTTGTATACGGGCTGGCATTAGCAAAAGGGTTAATTAGAAGTGAAACAGCAAAGAATGTATTATTGATAACAGCTGAGACATACTCTAAATACATTCACCCTCGTGATAAATCAAACCGTACAATATTTGGTGATGCAGCTGCAGCTGCACTGGTATCTGATAATGGTTTTGCAGAAATACTGAACTTCAGTTTTGGGACAGATGGAAGTGGAGCAGAAAAACTTATTGTAAGAACAGGGGGTATGCGGGTACCTGAAAAGAAAAATGATTTATATTATGATGACTCAGGTAATCCAATTTCCTCGGATCATCTTTTTATGGATGGTACAGAGATATTTAATTTTACTCTTGAAATGGTACCTGAGTTGGTCAGGGATACATTAAGTAAAAATTCCTTGACTTTAGCTGACATAGATTTATTTGTATTTCACCAGGCAAATAAATACATGCTCGAATTTCTGAGAAAGAAAATCAGAATTCACGAAAAGAAGTTTTACTATTTTCTTGAAACAGTAGGCAATACAGTATCATCTACCATTCCTATTGCTTTATATGAAGCAAGAAAAGAGAGAAAAATAAAATCAGGATATAATGTTTTGATTGCTGGTTTTGGTGTTGGATATTCATGGGGAGCAACTATATTAAAAATAAATAAATAACTTGCTGGTAAAAAGCGATAAAAGGTAGGACTAAAAGCAAAATTTTTATTACATTAATCAATAGTTGTGATTCCATTCAATAAACCATACCTGACAGGAAAAGAATTAGATTACATTAAAGATGCTGTATCCCGGGGCAAAATTTCCGGGAATGGCTATTATACACAAAAATGTCATGAATTTTTTCAGAGAAGGTTTGGGTTTAAGAAATGCCTCCTTACAACTTCATGTACTGATGCTCTTGAGATGGCTGCAATTTTATGCGATATTCAACCTGGCGACGAGGTAATAGTGCCTTCATTTACATTCGTATCGACAGCAAATGCATTTGTTCTAAGAGGTGCAAAAATTGTTTTTGCAGACAGCAGGAATGACCACCCAGGAATTGATGAAACAAGGATAGAATCCCTTGTTTCTTCACGAACTAAAGCAATAGTACCTGTGCATTATGCGGGAGTTGCATGTAATATGGATTTAATAATGAAAATTGCAAATAAACATAATCTTCTTGTTGTAGAAGATGCTGCACAGGCAATAGATTCATTTTATAAAGGGGAACCACTTGGAGGAATAGGACATTTTGGTTGTTTTTCTTTTCATGAGACAAAGAATATTCAATGTGGTGAAGGCGGATTACTGGTTATTAATGATGATCGGTTTATTAAACGGGCAGAAATTATCTGGGAAAAGGGGACAAACCGCGCAGAATTTTTCAGAGGAGAGATTAATAAATATAGCTGGGTAGATATTGGATCTTCTTTTTTACCCTCAGAAATAACAGCAGCTTTTTTGTATGCCCAGTTAGAGAATCTTGAAGAAATTCAAAAGAAACGCAAAGAAATCTGGGAGAGGTATTATTCAGGTTTAAAGAAAGGTTTATCCAGGGGGTTGTTTAAAATACCCTATTTGCCTGATTATTCAACAAATAACGGACATTTGTTTTATCTTGTATGTAATAATCTAACAGAACGTACATCTTTAATTGAAAACTTAAAAAAACATAACATCTTAACTGTGTTTCATTATCAAAGTTTACATAAAAGCACTTTTTTTAGGGATAAGCATGATGGAAGAGAATTGCCAGAATCAGACAGGTATTCAGATTGTCTTCTGAGACTGCCATTGTACTTTGAACTGAGTGATTCAGACGTAAGAAAAATTATGGATGTTATTAATTCATTTTATAATGATTTTGCGTAAGATAAATATTCCTTTCCAGTTAATTATTATTTTATTTTTATTAAATACAGCGCTTGCTTTTTATGCCACACCTGTCATTGATTTTGGAGATGCTGGGACTTATATTGAGTTTAGTAAAAAATTACTTGGAGAAAAAATAGAATTAAATCTGGCTCATAGGTCACCTTTATATTCTATATTGCTTGCACTAATTTTTAAAATATCAGCAATTCCAAAGGCTTTTTTTATAACGGTGTTTCTGCAATATGGTTTATTGTTTATAACATCATTTTTAGTGTTTTAATTATTTAAGAGATTATTTAATAAACTATTCTATCCTGGATTAATTTCTGTTTTATTTAATTTGTTAATATCAGCAGTTTATTATGCAAATATTATAATGACTGAAATTCTGACGTTATTCTTGCTGATTATCTCGGTTTATTTTCTACTGAAATTTAAGGACAATCATAAATTAAAATTTCTTATTGTTACTGGATTTACGGGTGGGTTGTTATCCTTAGCACGTTTTAATGCAGTGCCCGTAATGTTCTCTTTTTTAATATTAATTACATATATGTTATTTATGAAAAGTCCGATTTGAAACAGGGTTTTTTATTTTTAATTTTCTTCCTAATTCCATGTTTGCTGGTTTTAAATTTATGGTGCATTTACAATTATAATAAAAATGGATTTTATGGGCTTTTCCCAGGGAGTGGAACGCTTGTTTCCAGAAATGCAATTATAGCATCAATTAATTCATATAACAAAGTAAGTGTGGAATACCAGCCAGTTTTGACTATTTTTTTAAAAGCAAAAGAGACTTACCAAAATCGAAAGCAGGAAGAAATGAAAGGAAGTTTTAGTTCAATAGACCGGTTCAGCATACTTGAAGATTTATATTCAGGGTATGTCATTTATGGCATTGCATATCCGGAGCTTGTTAAATATTTTGATTTAGAGGAAAGTAGCGGTGAATATATGATGAATAAAAAGCTTAAACGGTTTTATAAGGAAATTGTAAAACAGAATAAAGAATTTATCTGGAAACTGAGATTCTATTCTTTATTAAGCAGTTTCAGGGCTTCAACAAGTGGAATTCTTCCATCGGATTATGGCAAGATTAATCTTAATATTCTTTCCTTCATTCTTAATTAAGCTAAACAAGATTTTAAATATTATTATTTCTTTTAGTGTTTTTATTTTCTTTTTCATTTTCATTTATAAATCATTTAAAGATTATCCTCAAAAGCCTGATTTTACATTGCTTGTATTATTTATAATAGTTGTTTCATTCTGGGGGATAAATTTTCTGTTTGTAACAGGAACCGACGCAAACCGGTATAAATTCCCTGCAGAGCCTTTTATAATCGGACTATTCATTTATTTTGTCAAAAAATTGTTGACTTGGATTAATGATCAAAATCAAAGTAAGGGAAACCATTATAGGCATTTACTATCACGATCAATTAAAGTTAATTGATTTATTGGTGGAGCAGACATAATTTTAAAAAACACACTTGCAATGATAGAAGAATTGTACAGTACCGAAAATATAAAGAATCTAAGTATTGACCTGAACATATAAAGGCCATTATTATGGTTTGAGATATGGATACCAGGATAAAAAGAAGGGATGTTATACGGAAATGTTATACGGAAAAAAGAAGCAGGGAAGAGGACTTTGCAGTGGTGCGAACGACTTAACGTACCATAAAGAAGGAAATAAGAAGTTGGTAGTAATGGGTAAAAGTTTAATGCCACGCCGGTTGAATTTATTACAAATATACCATTGTTATCGCCTTATATGATTTATATATCTTTGTTATCAGGCAGAGATACAGTTCAAAGAATACACTGGAATTGATAGAAGAACTTCGGAAGAGTGGAAAAATGAAGAATATAGAGATAGTACTTAACGATATAAGTTTGACCGGGTATTACGGATATGGATTAAGATATGGATATTGCTACGGGGTATGGATACTTATAAGGGTATAATTATTATGGTACAGGGTATTATAGAAAGTATGGTTATCATGAAAATATAAACGATTATTATAAAAATAGTCAAGAATGACAGTAAAAACAGCATTAATTACCGGGGTTACCGGGCAGGATGGAGCATATTTGTTGGAATTTCTTTTAGACAAGGGATACCGGGTTTTTGGATTAAAAAGACGGTCGAGTCTTTTTAATACAGGTAGAATAGACCATTTATTCAGCATGGAAAGGGATGAAGAATCTGCATTTAATTATGCGTATTGTGATATGACAGATACGTCAAATCTTATAAGACTTGTCAATGATATTCAGCCCGATGAAATCTATAATCTTGCCGCCATGAGTCATGTCAGGGTAAGTTTTGACATGCCTGAATACACTGCAAATTCTGATGCACTTGGTACATTAAGACTTCTTGAGGCTATACGAATTCTTGGCCTTAAGGACAAAACAAGATTTTATCAGGCATCTTCATCAGAAATGTACGGGAATACAATTATATCTCCTCAGAACGAAAAAACCCCTTTTTATCCCAGGAGTCCTTATGGTGTTGCAAAGCTTTATGCTTACTGGATTACTGTAAATTACAGGGAAGCATATAGTATTCATGCCAGTAATGGTATACTTTTCAATCACGAATCACCAGTAAGAGGAGAAACATTTGTTACAAGAAAAATTACCAGAGCACTGGCGGGTATTGCATTGAACCTTCAGCATACTCTCTATCTTGGTAATCTTGACGCAAGCAGAGACTGGGGTCATGCAAGAGATTATGTTAAAGCAATGTGGTTAATGCTTCAGCAGGATCAACCTGACGATTATGTGATTGCAACAGGAATTACCACAAAAGTCAGAGAGTTTGCGATAAAAGCCTTTAAAGTTGCAGGTATCTCTTTAGATTTCAGAGGAAAAGGAATTAATGAAGAGGGTTATATTTCGGCTATTGATAAAGATATATTTTCTTCCCTTACAGGAATAAGTCCCGATCATCTTAAAGTTGGGCAAACTGTTATTAAAATAGACCCGTTTTATTTCAGACCTACTGAAATAGATTTATTGGTAGGTGATTCAACAAAAGCCCGCGAAAAACTTGGTTGGAAACCAGAATATTCGCTCGATGAAATGATTAAAGAGATGGTAATAAGTGATATTAATTTGATGAAAAAAGAATATTATCTGAATAAAGGTGGTTTTAATACTATAAGACAAGTTGAGGATATTTTTTAAGACAAAGCCAGGAAAAGAGAAATTCAATGTATAAAGATTTTAAGATTATAAGGTCTAATATATTCAGGGAAGTTTATTTAATTGAACCTTCAGTATTTGAAGATAATCGTGGTAATATTTTTACATCTTATCTTAAAGAAGTTTATTCGTCACTTTTACCATCAGGTTATGAATTTATTCACGACAAGTTTGCATTTTCAAAGCATAATGTATTGAGAGGATTACATGGGGATAACAAGACCTGGAAGCTTGTTTCTTGTATTTATGGCAGGATATTTGAGATTGTCGCTGATGTAAGAAAAGAGTCCCCAACTTTTTGTAAATGGGAAAGTTATGAGTTAAGCTCTGATAAATACAGGCAGATACTGATTCCTCCCGGATTTGTAAATGGCTATTATGTACTATCAGAAAATGCAGTTTTTCATTATAAGCTTGCGTATGAGGGTGAATATGTTGATGCCGGAGGACAAATTACCTTAAGATGGAATACACCTGAATTGGGCATCATATGGCCCTGTAGAGATCCCATTCTACAGGAGAGGGATCTTTTCTCAAATATTGATTTAAAACATATTTAGTAAAATATGCAGGATAAAAATTCAATGGCATAAATGATAAATACAAAAAATCCTGATTTGGCTATTAATGGAGGGAAACCCGTTTGTAGCGAACCGATTCAAATCCATAAACCCTATTTGGACAAAGATGATTTTTATGCAGTTGATAAAGCGTTAAGATCAAGTTATGTATCGGGGGATGGGCCGGAATGCCGGAAATTTGAGAAGATGCTTGCTGAATACCTTGGAGTAAAACATGTTTTATTTGTTAATTCCGCAACCACAGCACTTGAACTGGCCTTCAGGGTTAAAAACTTTAAGCCTGGAGCAGAAGTTATTGTACCCGATTTCACATATACTTCCACAGCACTTGGGCCTTTGTATAATAATTTAAAAATAGTTTTATGCGATGTTTATTCAGATAACGGAAGTATTGACGTAAGTAAAATTGAAGGTCTGATTACTGAAGATACGGTTTCCATTGCCCCCGTTGATTATGCAGGAATACCTGCAGACATGGATGCTGTAAATGCCATTGCCAGAAAATATAATTTATATGTAGTTCATGATGCAGCACAGTCAATAGGATCATTGTATAAAGGAAGGAAAACAGGGACACTTGCAGATGTTACTGTATTCAGTTTTCATGGGACGAAAAATATTACTACAGGGGAAGGGGGAGCACTTGTTACAGATGATGATTACATTGCTGAAAAAGTAAAAATATTGAGAGAAAAGGGTACAGATAAGTATTCATTTCTATCGGATAACAGAACGAGAGGTTTTTATGAATATGTTGATATAGGAAATTCGTATGTTCAGTCAAATATTCTTGGTGCTCTTGGTGTAAGTCAACTGCGAAAGCTGGACTGGATAAATAGTGAAAGGAAAAGGATAGCAAACTATTATATAAATGAGCTTAAAGGTGTTGACGGGTTAAATTTTCTCCAGATACCTGAGTATGCTGAGCATAACTGGCATATTTTTGGTGTTCTTGTAAACCCGGAAGATAAATACTGGATAATGGATGCATTGCGTGCGGAAGGGATTATGTGCAATGTACATTATACTCCGCTTCACAGGAATAAATTTTACAGGGGGCTTGCCAGTGATGAAGAGATGCCCGGAGCTGTTGAGTTTTATAGTAAGCTTATTAGATTGCCGATTTATCCTTCACTTACAGCTGAGGAAAGAAAATGCATTGTTGATGGAGTCAAAAAAGTGTTTAATTATGATTAAAAAAATATTATTTGTATTAGAGGATATATTATGGGTTATTCGTTGTGAATATAATTTATGGCTACATGGGCCGTATGGATTATCAAAGGTTATCGAAAAAATCCCTTATAGATTTTTGATTAAAAATCTCCGTAGATATGGAGCGACAATAGGTAATTATTGTCGTTTTGAAAGGGGTATTAATTTACACAGGCCTTTGGGGAAAAAGCCTTTTGAGAATCTCATAATAGGAAACAATGTTTATCTTGGGCATAACACTTTATTAGACCTTTCTAGAAAAATTATTATTGAAGACAATGTAATTATTGCATCACGTTGCCAGATATGGACACATACAAGTATTTATGAATCTTTAGATGGTGGTAATAATTTTGATTATAAAGAAAAATTTGGTGATGTGATTATTAAAAGAAACTCTGTTATATATTCAGGAGTAATAATAAAACACGGTATAACTATTGGAGAAGGTTCAAAAGTTGGTGCAGGTTCTGTAGTAATTCGAGATATTGTGCCTTTTACTTTTTTTGCAGGAAATCCTGCCAGAGAGATAAGAGAAATTTAGCTTAAAGAGAATTATTATGAAAATTTTATTTGTGAAAAATACCTGGATAGGTAATGTTTTTGATTCATTTGTCAATTCATTTAAGAAGTCAGGTCATGAAGTAAATGTTTTTTGCTTTCGTTCTGAAAATTCAATCATGAAAAAACTTAAACTTCACAATATAATTCAAGTAAAGAATTTCCTTACAAACAGGGAAATATATAATTCCAACAGGTTGGTATTAAATGAATTTCAAAAGTTTAAGCCAGATCTTTTCATCAGCATAAATGAGGCATCTATATTACCGGAAACTGTAAATTTTATTCAAAAAAAAAATTGTTTTACAGTTAATTTCGTAGCAGATAATCCATTTGACCCATTACGTTTTTCTTTCTATCCTATAACTTTAAAGTATTATAATTTAATTTTTGTTCATGACAAAATATGGATTCATTCAATAAGAAATATTGCACCAAAGTCAAGAGTTGAGAAGATAATATGCGGAGGCGGTTATGATCCATCTTTGTTTTTCCCTGTTGAGTATGAAGAGATCACTGATGATGAAAGAGAAAGGTTAAAGTGTGATATTTCCTTTACTGGTGAAAGTTATTGGATGAAAGGTGAGGGTGGTTATAGGGCGGGAATTTTAGACCAATTGGGGGATTATAATGTTAAAATATGGGGGGATTCGGGTTGGAAAAAAAGATTTCCGTATTATTTTAACTTAAAAAGGTTCTATCAGGGAGAAAGACTAACGTATGAAGATTTACGCAAACTTTATAGAGTTAGCATAATTGTTTTAAATATGCCTTCACCACAAATCTTTACTGGATTTCAGCCCCGTACATTTGAAATTGCTGCCTGTAAGGGTTTCCAGATAGCTGATTGGAGGGAAGAACTTGATGAATGGTTTACTGAAGATGAACTTGTGACATTTAAAGATATACCGGATTTATTTGATAAGATTGAATTTTTCTTAAAAAATCCAGATAAAAGAGCATCGTATGTCGAAAATATCTATAAAAAAGTTGTTAATAATTACACATGGGATGAAAGAGTAAAAGATATTTTAAATATAATAACTGAATGCCTATAAAAGTAATTAACAAGTGTTCTTATGTAATTTTAGTAAGATGTTTTGTAATTTTTACCTAATTTAACCCAATATGGTACAATTGTGTAAAAAAATTAATTGACATTAAAATGTTATTAAATAAAAAAAATATATATGAAAAATCAAGTATTGCTGAGTTTTTTGAGTTAATATTTTTAATATTGTTGTCCTTTTTCTTAGTTTATTATATTAGTTTTCAATTTAATAGAGTATTTTTCTTAATATTTCTGCCATTTATTTGGCTAACCAAAAGAGATTATTTCTGGCTTGCATTTTTTTTTATACTTATGGAGAATCCAGGAGGTCTTTTTTCAGGAGGGTTAAGAAATGACCCTTTAAGATTACCTTTATACACAGTTTTACCCAATATATCAGTTAGTATTCAAGAAATATATTTTATAGTTGTATTTATTAAGTTTAGTTTAAGAGAAAATAGTAAATTGTATGATTTTCTTTACCAGAAAGAAATTAAATGGCTTACATCCATTTTTTTATTCTTAGTTATTTTTTCTCTTATTTATGGTGTTAATTTTGTTAATTTTAAAAAGATATTAAGATTAACGATTTCATTAAGTTTAGCATATTCTGTAATAAATATTTTAATTTCAGAAAATGGATTTATTAGATTTATAAAGCTAATACTACCGTTTACATTTATTACTTTACTAATTCAAATTTATAGTTTATATCACGGAAAAGCTCTGGCAACTTTGGTAAAACCAAATGTAAGCAATATTCAAGGAATATATGGAACAGAAAATGATATTTTACAAAGACCTATTGAATTGCCTCATGTAATTTTTATTACGTTTACAGCCAGTCTTTTTCTATTATTTTATAAAAAACACAAATTTAAGATAGGATACCTCTGGTTTATAAATATTTTTAGTTTCATAAGTATTTTTCTATCAGGAACAAGAATCTGGTTTATTGCTTTTTGTGTTGCATATATTTTTGTACTTTTAATTATATTGAAAAATTTTAAGCGACACTTTCTTAGTTTAATAATAGTGACTTTTTTAATTTTATTATTGATAAATAAAATTAATATTATTAACAATCAAATTAAAGATGCATGGAATCGAATTACAACCATTGAAAAGATAATTAAGGGTGATATAACAGCCGGAGGTACAGTTTCACGGTATACCCAAAGAGCCCCAAGAGTCATGAAGGGATTTTATTCAAGTAGTATAATATTTGGAGCGGGGTTCAGTAACCATTTTTATGAATATGCTGATGGACATGTAGGATATCATAATATACTTTTGAATGCTGGAATTTTTGGATTTTTATTATTTTTTTATATAATCTTTCGATTTTTAAAATTACCTTTAAATTTATTAAAAACATGTAAAAATCTTGATAAAAAGATGTTATTGATAGTAAGTATTATTCCTTTATTAATGCTTCTTATAATTAATAGTGGTACACAAACGATTGGTTTCACACCTGACTCTATAAACAGAATAATTCTTTTTGCTTATTCAATAATATTAATAGATAGATCTGTTAAAATAGCATCTCATAAATTAACGGGTGTTTGACATACATTTTAAACACTTTAATTTTAACAATAATTTACGAATGCAGTGGAAGTTTTTAAGAGTAAATTAATTATAAATCCAATCTGGATATGGTATGAGTATGTTCTATGCGGCAAATATTCTTATATTCATCGTACACACTTTCAATCAATGCATTTTTACGTAGCAGTATTTTATCTGAAATTAGCATCAGAGAGTTTTTACTTACGATGAGCTCGCAAGCTCGGTTTATGTTTTTTCTTATTTTGGTAATAAAATATATCTCATCTATAAAAAGATTCTTAAAAAGAGATTGAGAAATATATTCTTTATCTCCAAAAAGTATATTATAGATCTTTTACAGAAGATTGCTCGCTTTCTTAACACACAAAATAGTTGTACATAATTTGAAAAACAAATTAATGCTTAAACAAAAATTAGCATTAAGTTATATATCAAAGATAATTCTACAATTTTTGCAATTTGGAGTGACAATTATTGTCGCAAGAATAGCCGGACCGTCTGTTTTAGGTACTGTAGCATTTGGGACCTCATTTGTAAGTTTGTTTTTAATTTTTTTTAATCTTGGACAGGGAGTTGCGCATATTAAACTTATTTCAGAGGGAGAGGATGAGATTAAATGTAATGGAGTATTTTTTAGAATTCAATTATTACTTTCATTAGTATTTTTTGTTTTGTGTATAGGATTTTTTCTTTTAAATAATTATTATAACACGTTCGAAAGTTCTATTCATGAGGAAGTTATTTTAATTACTATATTTACTGTAAGTATTAGTAACCTTTTTTCTATTCCACGTACATATTTTAATGCTAAGGTTGAACAAGCAAAAACAGACATTCCTGACGTGTTACGTCAGGTAATTTATCAGGCGCTTCGTCTTTTTGTTGTTTTATTGGGTTATGGGGCTGTAGCTATAAGTTTATCTAACCTTACTGCTACTATTCTGATAATACCTTTTTATATATACCTTTCACGAGACTTAAAGTGGGGGAAATGGGATAAAATTCTTTTTAAAAAATATGTTGTCATAGCATTTCCTGTATTTATTACCAATATTACCGACATTTTACTTTCGAATTCAGATAAAGTCTTATTGCAATATTATTATAATTCAACTGAAGTAGGATACTATATTGCAGGATTAAGTATAGGAGGATTGATAACATTAATAGGGAACTCTGCTGGACTTGTTTTGTTTCCAGTTTTATCTAAGAATTTTAGTGAGAATAATTATGAAAAAATTAAATTAATTATCGGGAAATTTGAACAATTCACTTGGTTGTTCATATTTCCAATCGTATTAGTTATGAGTTTAGGTAGTGATTTAATAGTTCAATTATTTCTTGGGCAAAAATATTCAAGGAGCATACCTGTATTTACTATAATTAGTTTTTCTTCTTTTTTAACAACTTTTTTTATAATATATGGTGTTATTCTGTCAAGCAAGGGTTATTTTAAATTAAATGCCAGAATATATATAATGAAACTTATTTTTTTTCTTGCTAGTGCATTTTTGTTAATCCACCCAAGTTTATTTTTCCTAGGTTCAAAAGGAATTGCTTTTTCTCTGTTATTATCTAATTTATTTACAGGTTTAATTTTTATATATAACGTAAAAAAATATGTTAGAGAAGTGATAATTTTATCTTCATACAAGATAATAATATTTTCTTTATTATTTATTATTCCCGCCTTTATGATTTATCATAATACTGAAATTGCTTCACTTAAAGTTATAATTCTTGTATTAATACCTCTATTATTCTGGTGTATATGTTGGATTATTAGGTTGATGAAATCAACCGATATAAAACTTCTATTCGAATTACTCAGCCCCAGGTTAATAAATTCATATATAATTGGTGAAATATTTAAGAAAAATTAATGATTAGTTACCAGTGCATATGGGCATAATAAGTATATCATTTGATTTTGAAACCTCAGCACAATCTCCTGTTACTTCATTTAAAGCCAGGGTTAAAAACAATATTTTAAATTTAACGAACCTTATTAAGATTACTGACAAAGATCTCTCTGGTGGTTTTGGTCGTGGCTACGGGAACCGGGCAGGTGCAGATATTATTTTGAAAATATTTGATAAATTCAATATTAAAGCAACCTGGTTTTGTACAGGTCATGTGTTACTCAAAGAGAATAAGAATAAAAATGCTTACCGGATTAATCAGAAGTTAGAATATGCTACTGAAAAAGCCGGTTTTTCTCAGGCAGTGACATGGCGCTCAAAATTTAATAGCTTCTATCATGAACCTTATAGTAATTACATAAAACATCCTTATTACTACTTAGGAGATTTAGCCTCTAAAATAAAACAAAATGGGCATGATATTCAATGTCATAGCTTTTCTCATCCTTATATTTCGATGGAACCTGTTGAAAATATCAAACTCGATCTGGAAGACTGGCAAAATACTGCTGAAAAGAATGGATTTAAGAAAGCTACTATATTTGCATTTCCATTTATGGGTGACTTTCATTTAATTGAAAAATCAACTGGAGCAAAAATAATTCCGGCATATGTTAAGCCTTATAAAGAATATGAAAAGTTTTATTTAAAAGATGAGGTAATTCAAATATTTAAAAAAAATGGATTTGAATTGTTTACCCGATGTGGAAGTTTAATTAATTACAAATTAAATAGTTTCATGCCTTACAGGAATTCATCAGTTTATTGTATGAAAGATATTGGATTATTAAGTTTTAAAAACGTAGAAGGTTTTAATTATTTTATTGATGAATTGGTCAATAACAAAGCCAATATTGACTTATGGCTTCATCCAAATGATATATTAGATAAGAATAATTTTAAAAAATTCATTTCATTTATTGAAATATTGGTCAATTATCGTGACAGCGGGAAAATTTCGTTGTGCACGATTAAAGAACAGTGGGATCAATATAAAGAAATGAATGGTATTAAATTTTAAAAAACTCTTTGATTAATTTTTTTATTGAGGGAATAATAATATGGATAATTTAAGTATAGAACAACTGAAAAAAATTCCATGGAATAAAAAATTTGTTTCGGGTATTGATGCGCCTCCTGAACCTGAGCCTGAAAAAATCCCCGAATTAATTCAGATTCCCTTTATGGAAAGAGACAAAAAATATTTATTGTTTTATACATGGCTTGAAATAACCAGACTGGTAGGTCAAAAGCCTCCTTTGAAAATATTAGATGCTGCTTGCGGGAGGGGACAAATTTGCCAGATTCTTTATTATTATGGACATGATGTTACAGGTGTTGATATATGTAATTATTTTTGTGCTGAAAATCAAATTAAATTTGTGGAATGTGATCTTAACAACACATTCCCATTCACTGATAATTATTTTGATGTTGTTATTAACTCAACCGCTCTTCATTATTTAAATTCAACCGAACATTTTTTTTCTGAATCAAAGAGAATTTTAAAGTATGGAGGAAGAGTCATTTTTTCTATCCCAAATATTTTAAATATTACAGAAAGATATTTATTTTTAAAGACGGGGAAATTTTCAGAATATTCTAACTCAATTTTGTCCAGAAAAAATTTCATTTATCCAGACTATTTGTTTGAATTGCTTAGGGTATTAAAATTTAACCTATTAACAGTAAAAGGTGTAGTACCTGTAATTAATAATAAAATCAGAATATTTAACTTTTTTTTTGGTAAATGGATGTTTAAAGAATCAGGAAATGAGGTAAAATATTCTCCTATTTTAATAATTGAAGCAGTTAAGCAATAGTTAAAATTTAAAGTCTGTAAAAAAAGATAGTATAGAAAAATAGATAGTATATATTGTATATGAATTACATAATTCATATAATAAATCATCCTCCTGCGTATGAAGAATATTCTGACAAGCCACGCCCAGATGTGAACTGGGATACACCTGATGGTTTGTGGGTAGGAATATGGGGTTACGACTGGTCTGACCTGCTTGCTTCAGAGGTACTAAAGCTTACAGGTGAATTTAAACACGAAGTATGGCAACCTGATTTAAGAGCGGATAAGATATACAGTTATACTTTCGAAAATGGTTTAATTCACAGATTGTTTCCTGCGATTAAAAAATCGAATGGAGAAATTATTTCTCCTTTAATGGGGTCATTTATTTTAAAAGATACTCTTTTAAAAAGCAAATATATATTTCACCTTGCTTATCCTCATTTTTCTGATATTAATAAAGGAATTATTGATTCTTATAAAGGACAAAAGTTTGTTCTAACCTTTCACGGTGAAATACATTTGCCTATTAATTATATTTTAAGATTACAGAAAAATTTATTTAAGAAGATATATTATGTTAAAAATCATTATGAAGCAAAAAAATATTTCCATTTCATTAATCACATAACATATCAGAATGATAAAAATTTAAATACATTAACCAGTTATTATTATAATGGGCCACTCACTAAAGTAACAATGGGTGTAGATATGAATAAATTTCATAAAATAGACAGAGATGAATGCAGGAGGAGACTTAACATACCGCTGGATAAAAAGGTACTTTTAACAGTTTCAAGGTTAAATTCTTTAAAACAAGTTGATAAATTAATAGATGTATTAAAAAAAATCGAAGAAGATTTTCTTTTTATAGTTGTGGGGCATGGAACAAGGGAGTTTGAACAATATTTAAAGCATAAATCGAAAAAATTAATTGCTGAAGGAAAAATAAGATTTGAAGGATACAAATATGCTGATGAATTAGTTTATTATTATAACGCAGCTGATTTATTCATTCATGTTTCAAAGAGTGAGGGTTCATCAGTTGCCCGGATGGAAGCAATGGCATGTGGTTTGCCCGTATTCTGCACTGATACAGGGAATACAGCTGAAGTTTTAAAAGAAAATAATGCAGGAGTAATAGTTGGGATAAAAAACTTTAAAGAGTGGAGAGAAAAAATGACTGAAATTTTAAACGGTGGTCTGGTAAAGCCTCTTGATATCAATATTGTAGAAAAATATTACAATTGGGCAAATATTGCTGAAAAATTTAATAAAATATATATTAATGTTATTTAGTTAGTATTTTAATGATTTTAAATACGTTTCATATTTGATTATGTAACATTGTTTCTGTAAAATTAAAAAAGCCACGGCTGAAAAAA
>ERZ795051.2631-NODE-2631-length-19684-cov-4.490448_pt1 | contig 19684 bp, 19 predicted proteins | sample MGYA00375135_ERZ795051 | MGnify/ENA primary metagenome ERZ795051 (study PRJEB30180, sample SAMN05720222) | activated sludge metagenome | isolation source: Anaerobic digester | place: Japan | collected 2015-05-26 ... | reverse complement strand
TGGTAGGCTTCTCCTCAACCGGCGTCGGTGTGGTAGGCTTCTCCTCAACCGGCGTTGGCGTGGTGGGCTTCTTCTCAACAGGCGTAGGTATGGTTGGCTTTTCCGCTGGAACTACTGGCTTTATTTCTTTCCCTTTTTGTGTTTGAAGTACTCCACCTGCCGCAGTCGTTTCTTGGCCTCGTCCAGACTCCGGTACGGGCCTCCCAGGTTTTTGCCTTTCTCCGATTTTACTTCCCAACCCCTTTTTGTTTTTACGATCATGTTTTGATCCCTCCTTTTCAATGCGCTTTAAACCAAATCCACCCTCCACCGGAACGGGGACGGTATCAATACCTTGCGCCTTTAATTCCCTGCGCCTGGCGGTTGTCGCCTTCTCCGTCAGAAACGGTTTACCGCTGCTGGTTAAAATGAGTGTGGGGATTGTTCCAGTCCGCTTTCCTCCCTGCGCCAGTCGTTGTAACATGTCTTGCTCTTGCGCCCAACCTGGACCAAAGGCTTCGCGCAACAAATCATCCGCCTCTTGTGCCTCTATCACAAACATCCGGCGCACTTCTTTTCTTGACGGAATAAGCCCTGTGCGATTCCGTAGTTCAATCAATGCCCCCACTTGCAAACTACGAATCTCATCGGATTGTGGATCTATCGATATCTCAATCAATGCACGGCGCAGGTTCTTATTGCCTTGCGGTGGTTTCCCGGTCAATATTGAATCGAGATAAGCATTCACTATCTCCTGGTGACTTACGCGTAGTTCCCTGGCCACCCTTGCCAGTTTCGGAGACGGAATATATTTCTGAGGCAATTCCGGTACAGCTGCTTGTTTTGGAACCGCAGGCTTGGGTGGAATCTCAGGTTTAACCTTCTTCTCCAACTCCCTCCAGCGCCTTTTCTCTTCCTCACGCTCCAATTTGGCACGCAATCGTTTATCTAATAATTCTCCCAAGCGGCTACGAAGGGATTGGTCTATAAACCGATCCAGATTCGTCTCCCGAACCCTCTCCTCCCACTCTCTGTGCCGCTGCTCCCGAACCCTCTCCTCCTCTTCCGGAGTTGCTCCACGGAAGACATGCGGTGGAACTTGTTTTCCGTGCGTCCATGCATTGATCAGGTCTTCCGTGTTTTCCCCCCAACGGGCTGCCCCTTCACCTTTTGGAGTTTCACGTCGTACACGAGAAATGCGGGTTGCCGATTCCTCTTCCGGAATATTTACAACGCTGGCCGCTCCCTCGCCCTCCGGAACCCTCATAACCAGCCCCCCCTCCTCGCCTTCCGGGGCCTTATAGCGTGTACGGAGCTCCTTTTCCGGAATACTTACAGCACCCGCCGCTTCTTTACCTTCCGAAATACTGGTTGCCAATTCACCCTCTGGAACCCTAGAAACACGGGATTCCCCCTCACCCTCTGGAACCCTAGAAACACGGGATGCCCCCTCGCCCTCTGGAGCCCTCGAAACCCGGGCCGCCCCCTCGCCCTCTGGAGCCCTCGAAACCCGGGCCGCCCCCTCGCCCTCTGGAGCCCTCGAAACCCGGGCCGCCCCCTCGCCTTCTGGAACAAGAACGACTTCGGTTGGATTCTCAGTTAAAACCCGCAAATTCGTGTATTTTTCATCTGGCTCCCCGGTATCCTTCAAGATCGTGTATTTCTTCTCCGACTCCCCGGGCTTGGTTTTCTCCCCCGGTTCCCCGGTGTCACGCAAAATCGTATATTTCTTCTCCGCCCCCTCTTCTTTCAGCCTCCGCAACTCATCTTCCTGAGCTGCGATAATCGCCGCCCCAAGTTGTTTTTTGACCGCCGGGTCTTTGGTGCGATTGTAAGCATCCAACAACTCCCGGTAACCGGCGTGTGTATCCCGGAGTTGCCGTTGCAGCAAGATATTAATCACTTGCCGCAGGTCCTCGTTCTCCGGTTGTTCCGCCAGTAGTTTCGACTGACTCTGAATGGCCTGGCGTAATTCAGCCGGATCAAGAGATTCCACCTTCTCGCGAACCAGGCTGTACCGGTCTTGTAACGGAAGCGACATCACGCCGGTCCCCAATCCAGCCGCTCCACCACGAGCCCCCGCATCCACCAATCGCTCAACGTTTTCTTGCGTAAACACCTCAAACGTCGGATCGTTGATGGCGATGTTAGAGAGAGTGACCAGTTCCTGGAACCACTCCTGCTGGAACTCCTGTGGAGCGGTTGTCCTAAGCTCATGCAACAACCGGTTGACGATCGAAGCGTCTTTTGGGGAAATCGTCTGTCCAGTACTAACCGCCTTGCGCATATTGCCTACCGCTTGGCGGTACAAATTCCCACGGGTGACACCCAAAACCCGATCGAATACACTGGACATACCACCAGCCAACTCAATAAATCCGTTGACGGTCCCTCCTGCAATGGCGGAAATTGGATTGTCCACCCCGGACCGTTCCAAAGTCTCCCCCCACATCCCGCCACCTTCAAGCGCCGCTGTGGTTGATACCAAACCAAACCGGGAACCAAAACGCTCCATAGCGTCCAAGGCTAATTTTTTGCCGGTCAGCCGCTCAAGCGCCCCTCCCAAAACACCACTGGCAACCTTGCTGCCAACGATCTTCCCGGCAGCCGCCGATCCAAAAGTAACCGCCATATAGGGAAGATTCTCAACAATGGACTCCCATGTCCATTTGGCGGCTTGTGAAGGACTGGTCAGCAAATCAAAAGATGTTTCCGTATCCGCCGGATACAAACTGGCCTTGCGCCCAAGGCTGCTATATGTTTCAGCACCCCAATCCCGTATCGGACCGGCTATATGCTCTGGAACCCCGATCTTGCCCGCCAGCGATCCGGCGATCCCGACCATACCGCCCCCCATGGAGCCCATCTGATAGAGGCCCCGCTTCAGGGAACGCTCGGTAATCCCCATTTCCTTCCGGTTGCGCTCCTGGTTCGCCATATCGATCTGCAGCTGAATGCGCTCGCTTAACGGAAGATCGTTATATTCTTGCGCGGTATTAATCGCTTCTTGAATCCGTTCGGATAAAGTGGGCATGTTTATTTTTCTCCAGCCGATTTCACATCTATTTTCTGGTACCTGACCACCGATAGAGATCAGCAATCTTCTCCTGACTTGGAGTTTCATTCACGACAGGAGGAGTATAGGAAGAATGCCGCATCGCCTCTTCCGGATTCTGAAAACTACGCAACGTTTTCTTGGCCTTGTTATTCTTCTCATCCCCACCGCCGGCCTTTCCCTTCTCATGCTTCTTGATCACATCATTGAAGGCTTGCGCCTCCTCGATCTTCCCGGCACCCAACAACCAGGAAACAATAGCCTCCCGCTCCGCATCCGATTGCGTGGCCCCATAGACTTTTTCGACGTTGTCTTTGGTAATCCAACTGAAATCATTCACTGGGCCACCCTGATTCAGTACGCTCCCCATGGAACCAGCTGGACTTACACCCAAATACTGTTCCGCACGCTGGTTCACCCACGCATCCCGTTGAGGAGCACCGGCACGGTATCCTTTGAACACACCGGTGGCGGCATCAAAATCGGAGAATTGACGATCATAATCCTCATTAGCCAACTCGATAGATTTAAATCGATCGGAATAGGTAGGCAAAATGTAATCCCGGCGGCGGTTCCCCGTAGCCATATTGTCAAGCATTTGACTTAAGTATTTCACTTCTTCCGGGTCCCTGGATGTCCGGTACCGCTGGAACAACCTTTCAAAATCCGTCGGTTGACTGGCACCGAATCGCGCCAACTCCATATTCCCGGCATTCCGCGCCCCAATCTCAGCCATCTCCCCCTGATGGCGCATGGATTCCACATCCAGCAAACCCTTGTTGCGTAACTCCATTTCCTTCATGCTTAAGTTGTGTTTGAATAATTCCATCTGCCTTTCCGCTTCAGACTGGATGTTACTCAATTTGGTCAACTTGTCCGTGCGGAACGCCTCGAACTGCTCCGGCGTCATATTCGGATCTGCTACAAAAGGTCGGGCATATTCATCCGGCAACCCCATCTCCGACTGCATTTTCATCAATACCAGGTTGTAATCCTGTGGATTGGAGGCCAACCCCAATTGATCCAACGCATATTTGGACCACTGATTCACTTTGGCCAGTTCCAATTCCTTGTTTTTGTAACCCCATTCCTTCCTGGTTTGCTCCCGGGTGTCCAGTTGGAATCGGCGGTCCTCCGGCGCATACTGTAAAGCCAATTCACTTAACTTGCGCCGGTTTCTGGCATTGGCCAGCTCCTCCTCAAATAATTTGGTATCACGGTACCCCTTTGTAAAAGGTAGATTTTCCATGATCCATCCCCCTTAGAATATTTTCCCAAACAGACTACCTAACCCTTCACCGGCAATCCCCATCAGATTACCGAAACTACTCGCCCGGTCCGCCGCCTGTTCCAGCTGCAACCCAGCAATACCACGGGCAGTGTTCTGACCAGCCCCAACCGTCGTTCCCGCCGCCGACAACCCAAGACCGGAAAGCGTCTGCAATGGCGTTAATGACCTATAATAACGGTCTAAAAACCTTTCATAATCTTCGGTGGCCAGATTCTGTCCATATTGCATCAATGCCTTCTTGTGCGCCCCGCTCCCCAATGCTCCCTGAGATGCATAATTGGCATTCAAGGCACGCTGCCCCTCATTAAAACGAAACTGATACCCAGGGCTCCGGGTGTAATCCCCAGGTCCCGCCATGACTCGCTTCTCCAACTCCGTGACCGCACGACCTCCAGACTCCCGCCAAGGCGCTAAATCCTCCCGCGCCTGTTTGTACATTTTCCAAATTGTATTCTGCGCCTGGTCATACCCCTTGTCCCGCTCATCCATACCCAGTAATTCACCCACCGCACTAAAAACCGGCATGTTACAACTCCTTTATAAAGTCGTGCTGCAAGTGTCGATACCCTAGACGCTCGTACACACGGCCCAACTTATCCTCTCCGTCAAATTCATGGGTTCCAACGATACTAAACTTAACCCCCATCCGACGGGCTTCCTCTTCGTAAAACCGAATCATCCGCTTCCCAATAAATTCCCCTTGACATTCCTCATTCACCCACCACCAGATTTCCTGCACCACCAACTGATTCACATCACCGATCCACGGCGAAATCAACCCCAATACCGAACCCACCAATTTTCCATCCCGCTCGGCCACCACGATCAGTCCGTTGCTGTCTAACAAGTGGAGCAAAACCGCCTCCAACCCACTGGTGTTCAATTGGAATCCCTTGGCCCGGAAGTTCCGTAGCAAATAAAAACGGATGCCCATCTCGGCAATCGCCCGAACATCCCCAGCCACAGCCCTGCGGATCACCGTCTCACTCATGATTGCATCACCCCGGCATCCTGTAACTTGGCAATCAATCCATTCACCACCACAACCAGCGCGTTGATTTCCGCCGTAAGGGTATTAAAAATGGCCTGCATCTCGACCGAACTGTATGGCACGGGAACGGTAGGTGTAGTTACCGCGTTCGCCTCCGGCTGTGCCGCCGCTTGCGTCCACGAGGCCGAGGGAATCACCCCGCCCTGATTGACCGACGTGTGGGTGTGCACGGTTCCCGCAAAAGCATCCGGCGATACGCCCCCGTCCCGTATTACGCCATCGGATGTTACAACCGCAAGATTTCCGCCGACCGCCTGGCTTAATTTGGGCAATACATCCATCCGCAAATCGTTAAACCAAATCTCCCACGATTTGGACATCCGCCCCGATGAATCAATCAACTCTTCCTTGGGCATCTCCCGGATATACGATGCCATCACGACACCCCCGCACGACCATTAAAATACGCCGCCAAAATCACCACCTTCACCGGATCGGTGATCACCAACCGGAAAGTACGGCTTCGCGACACCCCCAACCGGTTCCATCTCGCCCGCCGGGTATACTCCCCGATCTTGCCGATGGACTTCCATAATTCATACGACCAGGTATGCCCGCCATCCTTGGAAAACTGCAACATAGCCTGCGGGTCTTCCCCGGGCATCACACTGCTGGCTGAACCGACGGTTATATTCCCGGCACTGTTGTCATCAATGGATACCTGGGTGACTGTAGCAAACGGGATGGCCCCCTCCACCATCCCGGCATCCGGACCCGCCAGCGTCTCCGTAACCGCCTCCCCATACGCATCCGTCCCGCTGATCGTAAAACTCCTCCCGGAATCATCCGCCGTCGACGTGATCGTCACATGCCGCGCCGTACCCATATCCGCCACTCCTCCGGAAGCCAACGGACCATTGATCGTTAAATTCTGCACTCCACCGCTTCCAGGCTTCTGACTGAGACATACCCCATCCGGATCAGCATCCGAAACCGGCGTCAATCCAACCCCCGCCTCAAACTCAACCTCAAACGAATCCAAGATGAAATTTTGGCGGTCGTTCAAAAGCGGCATCCCCACCGCCACCCGCCGGATGCGGTGCCGGTTGTCCGTGTACGTCTCCCGGTCCATCTCATACAAACGCCCATTACTGTAGTCCCCAACATAATGTTTCCCATTAAAAAATGCATAGCAATTCGCCCGATGCCTCCCGTCATCTGTATCCATTGTAAAATTATCCCTATAACTCGCCCGCTTGGACCAAATCCCCGTGGACACCTCATAACACCACGTCTCATCCGCCGAGGGGAATGTAATCTGATAAAACTTCTTGCCCGCTTCCGTCCAAGCAAAAGCCACGGCATCGTCCACCACACTGTACCGGTTGATTTGAGAAGCAATCTGAGGGGGACTGATAATTTCCGGCGTGAACCCGTTGGCCCGCCGGATGGTTCGATCATCCGCCAGCCAATACAAGGTGTTGTCCAAGGCTACCACACTGTTCCGGGAAGCGCAGCCCACCTCCAAATTACCCCGCGGCATCCTTCGGAAGGTAAGGTCCAAATCCCCGGAATTGTAAAACACCTCTGTGGAATACTGCTTGAACACCCACAATTCCCGGTGATCGGAAATAATCCGGACGATATTCCCCGGCTTGGCGTTCGCTACATACATCTGCAACGGGTCCCACGGCGCCAGGGCATCGCTCTCATTGGCCCCGTTGAACGAGGAAATGTAAAACGTATCACTGTCCACCGCCGACGAAATGAAATACCCGTCCTGATGCGCAACATCATGACCGCCCAGAAACGAATAATCATCCTCGTTGATCTGTGTCCAGGTCCCCGCCACGGAATCATACACATACGCCAACTTGTCGAGATTCTCGGCGATGAACAATTGATAGCCGTTGTCGGCCATCACGACGGGTCCGGAACTGGTGGAAAGAATGGTGGTACTGATTAAGGACTTGTTTAGGCTGGAATCCACCCGCACTACGTAATTGCCGCACACGGCGTACAGATAGTCCCCCATCACATGCAAACCGCGCACTTCCATCGTGGGAGACTTCCCCGACAACTCGATGCCGTCAGGAAGGGATAAAACCGACTTCAGCCCCGGATACCCAATATGCGCACTGCGCCCCCCTATCCGGTCCGGCTCGAAATAAAGATTGACCAGCTGTTGTGCATTCGCATTCAGGGACACCCCTGCCGAATGCCCAACCAAAAACGGGATTTGCTTCATTGCGGGTATTTCCCCGGCAACCGCCGTCAGCACTCCACCGCCGGAACGAATTGCACCGGCAAGGTCCCCCGGTCAAACCTTACCGCCATCTCCTTGGATACCAACGCCATTTCTTTCACATCCGGCAATGGAATCACCCCGTATTCCGGGGCCAATCGAATCGCCAGATTGTAAATGATCGCCTCCAACCACTCCTTGGGAAATTGCGCATTGTCGGTAATCTGGTCCAGGTCATCCACCGGCGTCTTCACCGTCATCTTCAACCAGTCGTTTCCATCGCTGCACACCGGCCATACATACAATACCCCATTGTCCAATTGGGGATCGTAGTAATACTGCAACACCTGACCACTGGTCGATTTAACCGTCAACCGCTTGTACGAATCCGCATCCATCTGGAGCAACGGACGCTCATGACCGCCGCTGGTGCAATACCGCGCCTCCAAAATATCCAACGGACGCCGGATTTTGTCGGTGTACGCAACCACCTTGTTTCCCGATGCCGCATCCCCGTCCAAAGTTCCGGCAACCGGCAATGTAACCGACGCCAGCGTGAGACTCACATCCCCAACACCGACTTCCACATACCCCGAACACCCGGAATTGACGGATACCGCCGTAACCGTACCAAAATACCGGCTTCCGCTTACCGTCTCCCCCGCGTTCGGTCCGGTAATAGCATCGGTCTGCACCGCTCCGGTATAATCCGTACCAATCACGGTGAAGATCTGCCCCCGGTTATCGTTGGCTGAATAAACCGTAATCAAACGGGGTTGCCCGCAACGGGCCACTCCACCGGAAGCCAAATCCCCGTTGATATTCAATAGGCCGGATAAAATCTTGGTCTGGGAACGGCACACCCCGTCCCGGTCATTCTCCGGCATATAGGCCGTGTCCCATTGCCACAGCCCGTTATCCAACATGATCCCCACATGATCCCCATGGGTAATCCCGCTGGTCGATGTAACATACACATACCCCGCGCCTTCACTGCCCGGATAAGACGAATGCACATTCGTTTCCACCGGGGAAGCAGTACAATGATCCCCATCAGGTCCTAACCTATACGCCGATTGACCGCGTTGCAAATACAGGGTGACTTGCTGGTTCAACCAAATCCCGATCCCCTCGTTCTGCCACGCCTTGAGCATCAGATTCAATGACTGCGCCCCGTCAAAGATATCCTCGGCGTCCGGCGTCTCCCCCTTGGCCAACACCCCGATCTTGTTCAGCGCCTTGCGGATGATTTCATCACGGTTGAGAATAAAATCAGCCGAACCGGAATACGGCATGGTTCACCTCATAGAGCATCGGGAGAATGATCCCCCGGACCGATAAACACATCAGGAGGCTCCGGCAACGCGTCCATTCGCGCAATCCGCTCCTCCACCGCCTGTACGTCCAATTGCGGATGCCGGGGGTCCCAACACTTCCGGCAAACCCGCAACCCCGTCCACTCAGGCCGGATCGTGCTAAGACGCACCTTGAACCCGCACCGCTGACAAATCGCCCACGGATCACCCGAAATATAGCCCATGATCATTACCGATCCCGCGCGAACCGCACGGTCAACGTCACCCCAATATTATTGATCACTTGAATATCCTGTGTTTCATCCGTGGTCTGAAAACGCAATACCATATACCCGGAACGCACCGGCAAATGATAAGTCCCATACGTAGATAGCAATGTGGTATCGGTATAAGCCGCCTTGTAGGTAATACTGGAAGTGGCCATGTATGGAACATAGTATGCCGGTGGAGAACCGATGGTGTAATGGTTGTTTACATACAAATCAGCATCATCCTTGCGGGAAAATAAACCAGCCTCCAAATGCAACCCCGGAATCCCCACCGTGGTGGCAGACATGGAAGACGCGGACGCGATCAAGGGAACCGCCGTCCCGCTGCGGATGGTCACATCGGCATACGCCGTCCCATCCGGTACAGTCAAAGGCAGCGTCACATAACTCGTCGCCGCCGCAATCGTGGAATCATACCCCGCCGCATCACTGGACGCCGTGCCCACCTCCACCTGCCAGGCGTTATAGGCGGGCAACCGCTTCCAGGCAAATACGTTGTCCTGGGCTCCGGCAAGGCACGGAAGGCATAATACCATAAAGGAGTACAGCGTGATTCGTTTCATCGTCACCCCCGGATATGGCGGGGCAGCCCGGAAACCCGGGCCGCCCCAAACCCCTCAACCGTGTAATGATTACGTTGTCACCGTTCCAATTCCGCCAGCCCCCGCCGCCGTCGCATATCCGCTGACGAAGCAACGCGCCGTCCATGCCGAAATATCCGCAATGTTCATGGAATGGCAACCGCACAGGAAAATGATCCCGTTTGTATTCGTGAACTCGGTGCCCGCCACCACCGCCGCCGGTTCCGTGCTGCCGGGAACCGCCGTGAAGATGCAGTCCTGGAAGATGATGGTTCCCACGGCGGAAGTCGCCGCCGCCGAGTAGATGGGAGCCAGCGTGTTGGCGGACGAGTACATGTACGTCCGGCACCGCAGAAAATAATCTTCGGCGCACGTGTTGACCCCATCCCCGTTGATCAGGATGTTGCAAGCCGCCGCTCCACTGACCGCCGTAGTATTTGTGCCGAACGCACAATCCACAAACGTATTGTTGGAACCTGTCAACCAAAGATCCCGGATATTCTTGGTGACCGCTCCATGGCAAACCATGTAGCAATTGCCAAAATAATTCCGGTTCCCGGATACCTTGACGGCCGACAAGGCCGTGGCATCCGTCCCCCAATTGGCGAATTGGACATTGTAGAAGGCGTTGTTGTGTCCCTGCACATCCACGATATAGGCCAGCGTCTGCGTGGAAGTGCCATTCGCCACGCGGGCGCGGACTCCGAAAGCAACCGGAGCCGCCATGCCCCACACGGTGATGCCGCACTTCGCCCAATCGATGACGGCGGTTTCATACACCGTGGTGGACGATGAAGTGCCGGTATCCGTACTGATGATGCAAATCCCGTCCCCAGCCCCCGACGTGCACAACGCATATGCCTTGCTCAACGTCTTCAACGGCTTGCTGATGGATGTGCCCTTGTTGCTGTCACTCCCGTTCGCCCCGTTGACAAAAAACCATTTCCCCGCAATCGAAGGCATCACCCCCGGTAGCGGTATCCCCAAACTGGTAATCCCATTCGGAAAGTTCGTGTATCCCATGATCAGCCACCTTTCAAAAGGCAGGGAGCGGGCGGGAATCCATCGCCACCCGCCCCCCAGCTAGTCCTTACGCTCCGGGCGATCCGTAGATGCCCTTTGGATCGGTCCAACCAAATGCACAACGGAAAATCGCCTTGAATTTGGCGTTGTCCGTGTCGAAATCGTTGTCCGTCGAAAACGTGTCAGCCATCCGCTCGATGTACTTCAACCCGTTCGGCACATTGGTGATGACAAACCAAGCATCACTGTCCGTCAGATAGTGATTGACAAATGCACCCTCCGGAATCACCCCCAATGACTTTATCGCATTGATGGTGTTGTTGGCACTGTCCGGGTCCTGCACCGTCATCAATATCTTGTGCGCCTCGAAATTCAAAGCCGGAGGGATGATCAACCGTCGGGGCTGTACCGCAATCTTCAACCCCCGGTCGTTCTCCCAGGACGCAATGTCGATCCATACCTGCTCCAACGCGTCCTGGCTGAGGTCCAATCCGTTGTCGGGCTCATTGGCATACGTGCCTCCCGCCCCACCCCCGTTGGGATGATCGGTCGCACACAACTCCTTGCCATCCGCACCCGTATACGCACTGTTAAACGCCCGGTTCAATACGTTCGCACCCAAAATCTCCTTGGTCTGCCGCATACTGAACGCCAACGCACGCGCCCGGTTCTTGGCCGGTCGGCGGTACTGGTCATCGTCTACCATGTTCCGGGTGATAATGAAACCCAACCCGTAATCCACAATGGTATAGTCCTTCACAAACCCCTGCTGGGCACTGTCGTAATGCACGCCTTCCCCTTCGCCCAACTGCGCCGCCAAACCAAACCCCGTTACCCCCACGTCCCGCACAAACGCCTGGTCCGTGATCTCCTTTTCAAATATCTTGGTGAACTCAATCGGATGCTGCTTATACTCATCCCCGAAATGCTTGTTAATCCCCGGCCATAAGTCCAGGGCAAAGTTACCGCGTGTAATCACCGCCATGATTTATTCCCCCTCGGCAGCCCGTATCGACCGCCATCACCCCATCAGAGGCTTAAAGTGCCTTAGTCCCCGTGCCGCCCTTGAACACATGATTGTTGATCATGACCAGCACCTTGTTACTCGTCGACGCCACCTCATTGTCCGGACGCTGCGGAAAACCGATGATCTTCAACTGACTCGTCGTCGTCGAATCTGTCACCACCGTTCCATTCACTTGCTGACCCGACTGCCCCATGGAAGACGCCTGGTCTACAGTCTGCACCATGTTGGCATTCGCACCCACGCTCGACACCGCAATCGCCGAACTCGCCTGCGCCTCCAAAATCACGTTGGGGTCCGTACAAACCAATACATACCCGTTGGTAGCCGCTGGCATGTAGTTGTACCGAAAATTCTCCACCGTGGAAGGCTCAATTCCAACAATCACCCCCGCGATGGGATTGGCACCACCCTCCGTGGCAATCACCGCCCCGGGAACCCCCTGGGCATCCGCCGTCCCCGAGAGGGTCACTAAATCCCCCACGTTAAGATTTAAATTCGATCCCGCCGCGTGGTACATCCGCTGCACCCGCGCCGTCCAGGGAGCCCCCGATAAGGTCCCCACCGGACGAAATCCATTGATCCGGTTTACATTCGCCATGATTTTTTTCACTCCTTAAATTACATTACTCGAAATGTAATTTCAAACCTAACGATTAATAGTGATCGAGCCATAACGGCCCTCCACCTTGTCAGCCGATTCGTTGATCATGCCCTTTTCCAAAGCATCCAACTTGTCCCACTTCAACTTCTGGTCCCGCATGTACAACTCCTCGGGTATCTCCATCAGAAAGGCATAGACCCCCGCACCTACCGAACGACGGACCGGCGTACCTATCTGCGACGCCCGCCCCGCCTCTCCATCGGCTGAGGTCGTCTCACCCTCCACCATCCGCCAACCGGCATCCAAAAACATCTTGATGCGCGCACCGTCTTTCGTATCGTTCACTACATGCCGACGATACCCCGGACGCTGACCAAATTTCAACGGATTCCGCGTCGAAATCGGAGTCCGACGCGGCCTCTGCGGACGCCCCGGTTTGGCCGACTCCTCACGTAATGCATCTAACTTCCGGTCTATCTCCCGAATCCGGTCCACATCCTCCCGATCCAGCGCCTTCTTACGCTCCTCAACTAAGTTAATCTCAGCAGCATCCCCAATCTGGACAACCGCATACGGGCTGGTATCCCGATCCGGACCCACCTTCCCGTATTCGATGATCTTTTTGAGACGCTCCACCTCCTCACGCAATGACTGCGCGTCCGATGGAATTTCCCGGCTCTCCAGCTCCTCGGCTTCCGCCTCGCCTACCGGCTTGCGCCTCTTCTCTTCTATCTTCTGGGATATCCCAGAACCAATCTTGGTTTCCATGCTCATGACAACACCCCCGCTTCCACAAGCGAATCAACGTACTCTTGACGCGTCTTAAACGTCTTGTCCTTGATGAAATCATTGCAAATCTTCTTCTGCCTCTCCGTCAAATCATTGTACGTAAACCTGGTCTTACCTAAAGAACCCGAAGGACGACCCGATCCCACATCCGCATTCAACGCCGTGGAAGCATTCTTGCGATCACCCCCCTCAGCCACGCCGTCAAACTTCTTGCTCACCTTCTCCGCAATCAGGTCAAGAATTTCGTCCAGAGGTTTCGTATACTGCCCGTCCTTCTGAAACGTGGCAAACAAACCCTCCGCGTAAATCGTCTTGTCCTCGTCCCTACCGAACCACTCGTTGTTCGCTTGCCATTCCTTGAAAATGGCCCGCTCCTCGGCCTCCCGCGAAGAACCGGTGTCCACTTCCCGCACCGCTTCCGCTTTCAACTCAAACAGCTGGTCCCGCAATTCCGTGGCCCGGGTGACATCCCCCTCTTCCACAGCCTCACGCCACTCCCGGTCCAACTGCTTCAATATGTCATTCTGCTGGCTCTTCGTGGACCGCTCATACCGGCTACGCAACTCCTCCATCTCCCGGTTCAGCGTCTCGATCTTGCGCTCCTGCATGGAGATATGCTTCTTTAAATTCTTCGTCACCTCCCGCTCGGCCTGCACAAACTCGGCATAATCCACGAACTTTTCCGGATTTCCCTTGAACTCCTCACGGGGAACCCATCCCCATTGAATCGCTAATTCCCGTACCGAAGGAGACCCCTCCTCACCCCCCAGTCGAACCGACTGGCTTCCACCTTCATCCACACTGTAAACCGCTTCACTCATCTCATTGCTCCTCAATCTTGGCAACCAGGTCCTCGTCATTCAAAATACGGAACTCGTTCCCGTTGTCATCCCGCAACAGAAACCCACCGTACTTGGCAAAAACCACCCGGTCCCCCACTTCAGCCCAAGGATTGCCGTCGTCAAATGCCTTCCAGGCCGTAGCACCAATACCCTCTACCGTGCCGTACACATGCTCCGCCTGCTTACGCTCCAACGCATTCTCCGGAACATACAACCCCCCACGCGTCTTCTCCTCAATCTTGTCGGTCTTCACCAATACCCGGTGGCCCAATGGCTTGAACCTCATCTCCTCAACTCCTTCTCTGAATCTAAATATGGGTAACTCTACGCTACCCGGACTCTCTCTCACTCATCTCCAACCCCACACCAATCGCCGCCTCAACCCCCTCAATGTACCCAACCGCCCTAGCGGTAAGCGCCAGCGTCCGAAACGCCCGGCTGCTGTCCAAACTGTCCCCCCTCCCCAACGCCTCCCGCTTCCTCTGGATATTCCCCCTCAATATCTCCAGGTACTCCACCGTAACCGGATGCCTCATCCACGCCTCCCAATGCTCCGGTAACAAATCCATCCGCGCCTGCACCATGACTCCGCGCCTCCTCCAATTGATTGAATAAATCCATAATCTGCTGCGTCTGTAACAACTGCTCCCGATACTCATCCAGTTGCGGACCCTGCTCCAACGCCTCCGCCTCCGCAATCACCTTCAACGCCCGCGCCTGCGTCTCCATGATCCTCGCCTTGGATAAGGCCAAATCCATCGCCATCCGGTGCTCTTCCATCGTCACACGGCGGTTCTCCATATCCAACTTCGCCTTCTCGATCTCAATCTTGGGATCCACAGGAGGCGGAGCCCCATCCGGAGGCATGATCTTCTCAATATCCTCGGTATTCACCGACTCCAAATACCGCCGCTTCAACTCATTGTCATTCAACCCCAACCCCAATAACTTCATGCCTAATTCCGCCTTCATCATCCGCTGTACATTGGTTACACTCTGCGGATCACTCACCGGAATCACATCAACCAACCCATCCTCGTCCAAATCACTTAACGCTAAATCCCGAATCAGAATGTTGTCGTTCCGGTGATTGGCTAAGATCAAGCGCCTGATCTTACTAAATTCCGACTTCAACGCCCTGTGTAAACGGGCATAAATCGCACTGAACTGCTGCAACCCCTGCTCAATCAACGCCACCGTCGTCGTCGGACTCGCATTCGCCCCAGGACTCTGCCCCATCAACACTTCCGTAATGTTCGCCAACTTCTCCGAAGCCTTAATCAACATCTCCAACGCATTGAACAACACCGGCGCTGGACCAGGCGAACGCCGCTCCCATAACACCTTGTTGATGTCATCCCCCGAAAATGAAACCGGCTTGTACTCCCCTAACTTAAACTCGATCTTCCGGCGCTTCCCCCCATCAAAATCAATCGCACCCGCCTTGAAAAACCCACCCCCGGCATTCTGCAACGTCCCCGCATCAATCAACTGATTCGCTAACGTATTAATCATCCGGTTGGGATGCCCCAACAACGACCCGTATCCTATGGCATACACCGAATCCGTAGGAATAAACGGAAACCATGTGAAATATTCAATCGGAACAATGCGCACCAAACGGCCATCCCCGCCAATCTCAATGCCATTCTCGTCATACCGCGCCTTGATCCGCAATACCTTCCGGCTCTCCTCCTCCACCGTGACAATATACGGCTCCGCATACCCGTCCCCATCCAAATCCAACCAACGATGCTGCTCCAAAATCGTGTACGGACGGTTCTCATCAGCATAATCATGCAAATCATCATTCGCAGGCTCCCCTAACTCCACATCCAAAAACGCCCCCGACCGAACCAACTCAATGATTTCATTCAAAAACAACTCGTATACATGCGTAATCCGAGACGCCCGGCTTAAATCCCGGCAACTGTAATGCACCACCAAATCCTCAGCCTTCACCCAATCACTCACCACCTTGTTACGCCTCGGATCAAACCACGTCTTCTTGAACGCCACCCCCGTAATGGCATAATCAAGAAGCAAAATGTCCATCTCCCCTTCCCAATTGTCCATGTCCTCCAAAATATACGTGGATAACGCCTCCCCCAACCGCTGCGCCCGCGCCGCCTTCCGGCCATCCGGATCATCCCCCGTCACCTTGCCCTTCACTACCTGACGGTCCTTGATGATGTTCGGATAAGCCCGCGCATGAAAATTCAACGCCGACTGCGCCACCAACGGATAAATCACATTCGACGCATTCAACCACGGAAACGTCTTGGCCGGAGAAATCAACTTGAAAAGATCCCGCGCCTCCTTGACCTGCCGCTCCCAATCCACCCGGCTCTTCCTGTCAATGTCATACTCATTCCACACCAACTCCCCAATCCGGTTTAACTCATTCTCGTCCAATGTCTCGGCAATATTCACCTTCCGAATCATCTCAAAATAATTCAGATTCCTCGGCTCCCGCACCTCATTCCGCCGGTTTTTCGTAATCAACTCCCCTTCAACCGGTTTGGCAATGTAAGTCGGCTCCTCAACAGCCTGCATATCAACCTCCCAAAAATTCAATACCCCGTCACCGGATCAAATCCACCTAAAACCCGCCGGTCCTCACCCCAACCAAAATAATCATACCCATCCCCACGAGAAACCTTCGGACCAACCGGATACGCAAATGTCAACGCCAACGCATCCGCACAATCCGGACTCGCCAACCCCCGCGACTTCATGTCCTTCTTGCGCTCCAATTGAATGGCGTTCGCACTCGTATACCCGTAAACCGGACCGATTAAGTCATCCCGCAACTGCTCATCCCTCGGCAAACTCCCTGTCTCCAACCATACCCGCATCTTCCCCCACATCTCCGCCCGTAAATTCGCCCAATGCAACTTGTCCGACGCCGAACGCCCCGCATTCACCCGGATAATCGGCCTCTGCAACGCCTCCAACTGATCACAACAACTCACCCCCACCCCCGCCTCATCAATAAACGTCGCATCCACATCAAAATCATCCTGCGCCCGACATACCAACCCCGCTAAATCAATCCCATTCACCTCCCGGTACTTCCGAAACTCATGCACCTTCCGCCCCTGCCGCACACAAATCACACTCTGATCATCCCCCATGTACGCCACATCCACACCCAAAATAACCGGAAACCCACGCACCTCCCTCGGCGATACCTTCCTCTCCATCGCCGCCTCCACCATGTCCAACGGAATAAACTGATCCACCGCCGAACGCGGAAACTCCCCCAACACCCGCACCCGAACATAATCCGAATCAATCCCGTAATCCGCAATTAACTCCTCACACCACTCCCGATTCGCCTTCTTCGCCTCCCGGCTGTCCACCGTAAACGTCTTCCACCGATTCCGATGCCTCCCCCAACACTCCCGAAACATCCCCGTGTTCCGTGTCGGGTTCCCAAATACCAACCAAATCGCACCCGGCGTCGTCATCGCCCCCGACGCCACCTCCCATATCACATCCGGAATCGCACTCGCCTCATCCATAATCACCAAAACATTCTCATCGTGCGCCCCCGCAAACGCCTCACTGTTCCGCTCACTCCACGGAATCGCACTCGCAAACCATGTCTCCGGATGATCCTCACTCGCAAACTTCGTGGCCGACCACTTAAACCAATCATGATTGATCGCTAAATTGTGCCACTTCGCCAACTCACGCCACGTCTTCGTCGTTAATTGCTTCTCCGTGTTCGCCGTGCAAATAATCTGCGGATGATTCCGCGTACTCATAAACCACTGAATCACCCAGGCCACCGTCGCACTCTTCCCAACTCCATGCCCACTCCGCGTGGCTATCCGCACCGGCATCCCATTCTCCCGGCCAGCCCTCGCCTCCTCCCCTAATAAATCCAAAAACCGCTTCTGCCAATCATCCGGCCCATCCTCATTCTCCAACGGCGTACCCTTCTCCCCCCACGGATAGGCATACATCACCCACTTGTATGGATCATATTCGCAAGCCATCATGTCGGCAGCGATTTCATCGTGAATCCGGCTATCTTCTATCACCATCGCAATATCCCAAAATCAAACCCCACGACATTTTTACAACATATATCAGTACCTACTAAGGAATCCCTTTTTGAAATTATAAAAAAAGGGGGTATGGGGATGCTCATTACTTTTAAAGGGAATCATAAAGAAGTCTTCCCCCCCCCTCGACGAGAGACCGCCCCCCCGCGACGTTGGAGATGGGACCCGTTATCGGTGGCATCGTTGGGAGATGGGGGATAGCCGATAGGGTTGGGCGCCGGGCCTGGAGCACCTGCTTCAAAATGCATCAAAACGGTTAATAGATGCGAAATGCGATACAAGATCATAAAAACATCAGGTATACCAGTCCCAAAAAGCATCGATGACGAAAAATCAACCATCCGAACCCTCGTCAACCGCAAAATCAACCATATCCACCCCACCATCAGGCACCACGTCCACCACCTCGTCCCCTACGCCGCCACACTCCGGCAACGATTTCGGCGGATCGGCCACGATCCGCGCCCTGGCCCGCGCCGCCGCCAACCGCCCGTCCAACTTGTGCGTGACGGTGTGTTCAACCTTGCTGACCTCAAGACCCCGGATTTTTGCCAACTCCCTCCAGGCGTTCACCCTGGCTGAGTGCGTCGACCCGGGGCCAAACCGGTTCGCCTCCCGCAGCAGACCCCGGACAATCGCCACGTCGTCCAGCAGCGCCGCCTGGGCAATCTCCGCCTCCCGCTCACGGACCGCCGCCGCCACGTTGGGATCAGCCAACAGATGCGATGCGGTGAACGCCGCGGATTTTTCGGAGTAACCGGCGCGAACTGCGGCTTCGCGCCCCCTATGATCACGGCAATACTCGACTACGAAAACTTTTTGGCGGTGGGCTAGCCGATCGATTGCCTTTTCATTGTTGCATTTTTCGGAATTTGTGGTTTTCCGCGGCTTCCGCACCATAAATATCCTCGTCTGGATATATCCAATTTCTAGCGATTGTGATATATTGCAACGGGATTGGGATTCCTGCATCTATTTTTTGATATATTTCATCCCGATAATCCCACCGCGAAAAAAATTCATGGTCATCCATTTTTTTTTATCCTATTCCCCTCCCACACTAATATTTTATAGCTTTTTGGTAATTTTGTCAACACCTTTTAGCCGTATTGATCATGCATTTTTTCTATCACGTTGCATTTTGCTACTTCGTTTTTTCGATTTTCTGTACTGAGACTTTTTGGCCGTATGTGGTTTTTTTGCCTCACTTTTTTTTCTTAAGTCATTGTTTTTCAACCATTTAAGTGCTATTTTTACGTTTTACCATTCTTTACTTTTTTGATAAACCTTAAAATCTCGAGAAATTTTTTTTTCGGTCGTAAGTGCTTGAATATACAGTACTTAAGAACTTTTTTGCGAACTGCGCCATAATAACATATTGACAAAATTTTATGCGTGACATATAATCATGCCATGATTAAAAATAAACGGGCGCCGGACCCGACAACCGGCAGGAGGAAAAATCATGAAATACGGTTACGTACTTTTTGACGGTGTGGTCTGGTATCCGCTATACGAGGACATTGAGCGGATTGACGCGAATATGGTTATCCAGTTGGCCGCTAAGGAAGTGGCCGACTGGGATTACGGCGGCATCAG
>ERZ795051.2628-NODE-2628-length-19708-cov-3.716430_pt1 | contig 19708 bp, 17 predicted proteins | sample MGYA00375135_ERZ795051 | MGnify/ENA primary metagenome ERZ795051 (study PRJEB30180, sample SAMN05720222) | activated sludge metagenome | isolation source: Anaerobic digester | place: Japan | collected 2015-05-26 ... | reverse complement strand
CGGTAAGATGTCTGATTGATATGATGGTTAGAAATGTAGTAATAAATTCTGAGGAAAACCTAAAAAAATATAAAATAAAGAATCCTCTCGATGCACAAAATATCAATACAAGAATAATCTCTTTCGATAAAAAATTTACAAAAATGACCAATGAATTAAGAAAATTCCTATATGAAAATCTTTACTACCACCCAACAGTCACAAACGTCAATAATGAAGCATCAAATAAAATAAAAGACCTCTTTGAAATCTATTGCAAAAAACCAAAAGAAATGGGAAGATTCGCAAATAGCAGAATAGAAATAGATGGATTAAAAAGAGCCGTAGCAGACTATATTGCAGGAATGACAGATCGCTTCGCAATTTTAGAACATAAAAGACTTTGCTCAAGAGATTAATTGTTCCTTTTTCGCAAATAAATTCTATCTAAGAATTGCTAATATAGTTTGCATCTAACTGATGAGCTTAGAACTGCATTTTAAAAATTAGCTCAAAAATTTTTTCGGCAGAATTTTCTTCTGTCTTCGCTGAATAAAGCAAATCATTTTGTTTTTACAGGCAAAAATGCATTTCAATAAACAAAATGAAAACAATCTATCGAGAGGAGCAAAACTCAAAAATTCAAATTTAATTTTTCTTTTTTGTCGTATGAAATCTATCAAGAATATACCATGTTATCCAGCCAATAAGCGCCATAGCCAAACAGAATAAAGAATATGAAATTCGCCAATCTATACCTCTTGTTATTTCACTAAATTCCGACATCCCACCTATACTTGCTATCAGATTCAAAGGAAGAAAAACTACATTTATTACAGTTAGATTTTTTAAGAGAATATTCATATTATTGTTAATTATAGTGCCGCGTGCATCCATTAAACCTGATAATATTGATGAATATATGCTTGCCTGCTTCACTGCTTGCTGATTTTCTATTGAAACATCTTCAAGATATTCTATTTCTTCTTCATTCAATTTCAATTTTTCAGCTATGTAACGGAGTTTTACGAGGATCGTTGAATTACCTTCTAATGCATTATGGTAATAAATAAGACTTTCACCAATCGTAAACATCTGCAATAAATATTTATTTTCCATAGAAACAACCAATTTTGTCTCTATCTCATTTGCTATCAATTTAATAGCTTTAAGGTGACTTTGATAATGACGAATTGTGCTTAACATCACTTTAAGTAAAAAATCAAAAATTGTCGTCATTTTTCTGAACTCTTTTCCCCCAAGACTAAGATTACCTTTCGGGATTATAAGAGCAACCTCTCCTTTTGTATAAATTAACCCTATGGATGAAACTTCAAATTGAATAATATCCTTCATAGACGCATTATCAGGCACTTTCCAGATAATAAAAAGTCTACCATTTTCATATTCCATTCGTGGCACTTCATCAGGGTCAAAAATCGAGTCTATATCCGATTGATCAAGCTCATACTTTTCTATTAAAGCCAACTTTTCCTGCTCCTCTATGTTCGTATATACAATTATATGAGCATTTTTATCTGACGTTTGCTTTAATTGTTCATTTTCAATATGGTAAAAACTTTTCATAATATATCCTCCCTTCCCCCCTGGGGAAATATGCTAAATAAAACGAATTTTATTCTGGATTTTACATGCCTTGACAGTATTCTGCATCAAACATGCAATTGTCATTGGTCCAACACCACCTGGAACTGGAGTAATCCAGGATGTTTTTTCTGCCACCTCATCAAATGCTACATCACCAACTAATTTATAACCTTTTGGACTGCATGGATCGTCAATCCTATTTATTCCAACATCAATAACTATTGCACCCTCCTTTACCATATCCGCCTTTACAAACTCTGCCTTCCCTATAGCAGCTATAAGGATATCAGCCTGATGACAATAATCTGCTATATTCCTTGTTCTTGAATGACATATTGTTACAGTGGCATCTGCACCTTTTGCTTTTTGAATCAAGAGCGCCATCATAGGTTTTCCAACAATATTTGAACGACCTATTATTACACAATGTTTTCCTGATGGGTCTATTCCAGACCTCTGAAGTAAAAGCATTATTCCGTACGGCGTACAAGGAAAGAATCCATCCTGCTCTCCTAGAAACATTTTACCTACATTAATTGGATGGAAACAATCAACATCTTTTTCTGGTTTTATAGCACGAATAATTTCATTTTCATCTATCTGTGGAGGTGGTGGAGATTGAACAAGTATTCCATGAATTTTTTTGTCATTATTAAGTTCGTCTATGACTTTTTGCAATTCGTCCATCGTGGTATTTTTATCCATAACAATTTTTTTGGAATAAATTCCGAGTTCCATAGATTTCTTAGATTTCATATTCACATAAACAGTTGAAGCTGGATCATCCCCCACTAAAATAACAGCAAGCCCCGGCTGAACATTGTATGATCTGGCAAGTTCAGCAACCTCTGCGGCAGTTTCAATATTTATCTCTTCGGCTATTTTTTTTCCATCAATAATTCTATAATTCATATGCCAACTCCAATTCTTTATTATATTCTACAAAAATTCTCATCTATTTTAATTTGCTATTTTTCCACTTGTAGTGCAAATTATAATTCATATAATATACATATCAAACAATAATCTTATATTTTTATATTCTTTTATAAAAAAAATAAAAGATGAAACTACTCGTATACAATATTGCTTATGGAACAGGACATACCGGCTCACCATATGACAGGCTTAAAAATGTTCACAAATTGATACGCACACCAAATACAATCATCACAAAAATCGCAAATTACACAGAAAAACAAGCCCCCGACATAATCGGATTGATCGAAGTTGATACAGGTTCATCAAGAACAAACAGGCTCAATCAAGTCGAAGAAATCGCCAGAAAAATAAGTCATAACCATATAAGTGCAGTAAAATATAATAAAAAACATATTGCATATTCTCTTCCAATAGCGAGATTCCAATCAAATGCAGTCCTTTCAAAACACGAAATATCATTTTCTGAATTTCACTTCATGCCCTATGGTATAAAACAACTTATAATTGAAGTAAAAATAAAAAAACTTTCATTATTCATTGTCCATCTTTCAATCAGAAAAATGGTTAGAAAAAAACAACTTACTTATCTTGCGAAAATCGCAAAAGGCAAAAATCCCCTGATTATTGCTGGAGATTTCAACACCTTTTCAGGTCAAAAAGAACTTGATGAATTAAAATATGAACTTCAGTTATTTAGTGCAAATTCTTCATCAGAGCCTACTTTCCCTTCATACAAACCTAAAATGGAACTCGACTATATACTTTATTCATCCGATGTAAAACCGTTAGCTTTTAATATTGACAGAGTTGATTTTTCCGATCATTTACCACTTATATTTGACTTCGAACTATGATTTTATTTAACAAAGAGAATTTAAAGAGAAATTTTACCACAGTTATAATCGAACATCTTATTTTAATGCTATTGAGTTTGACAATAATTTTCGCATCATTTTTTTTCGATGCCACTATATTGGAGAAAAAAGAAGGAATTGCAAGATTTTTACCTGATTGTATGTTCAAAAAAATAACTGGACTCCCTTGTCCTACTTGTGGAATGAGTAGAGCATTCTGCTGTTTATCAAGGGGAAATTTTCTCTCAGCTTTCTACTATAATCCACTTTCCTTCATACTTTATCCTTTGATCTTAGCCGGGGTTATACTACCTTTCTTTTCATTGATACATTTATTATATTTAAAAAAGAAAAAAAAAGAGCCGCAATAATTGCGGCTCCATCTTCAGGGGGATAGAAATATGTTTTATGGAAGAGTGTCTAAAGACTTTTTTTCTCCATCAATAACTAACTGGTCAAAACCAGGAATTTGTTCTCTACCAGATTTTTCTGCGAATTTCGCAGCTTCTGCGGCCGACGATATTACTTCTTCTGACAACTTCTGATCAGGAACAACAGGAGTACAGTCAAGAACCGCAACTAATCGCGTTTTCTTTGCACTTTGAGATTCACTTGAAAGAAGCCAGCCAAGTCCTGGAATATCCCCTAACCACGGTAATTTGCTTACGCTTTGAACAACAACAGACTTTTCAACTCCTCCGACAACTAACCTTGCCCCAGAATTAGGTACGGACATTCTCGTATTAACAGTACTTGTGGAAAGTCTTGCACTTCCGTCACTTGAAAATCCGAGAAGACTGGTATTTGTCATATTAATTATCATTGTGCTTGTCTCTCCTGCAATAGATGGAGTTATTGCAAGTTCAAAACCATAACTGCTTGAACTTGTATTTCTTGTAGCCGTCCTATAAATATTCATACTTTTGTCTGCTAACCAATTATTTACCTCAACCCAATCAATTGGCATTGCAACACCAGCAGCATCAGTTTCGGAATTATTGTTTGTATTCCTTCTCGTTACACCCTGTTCGATAACAAGGTTAAAGCATCTTGCACTTGCACTTGCTTTACCGTCAATAAGAACATTTTGTCCGCTAAGTGATTTTATAAAATATGTATACCTGTTACCATCAAAAACCCTACTGATTACAAGAGAACCCGTAAAATTATTAGTTGTTACAAGCCGACCTTTCTCTGTATAAGCTGTTATCCTATAATTATCAACTACTGCATTACTACCGGAAGTAAGAAATGTTTGATTTTCAAAAGTCATATATTCTGCAGAAACTATATCCGCTATATCTTCGCCATCCTGTATTCTCGGTATTTCAACAATATTCGTAATGCGTCCCTCAATTCCATTCATTATCGTTATTTCCCCTGTGGTTACGACGTTTGCTTTTCCTTGCGCTGCAAGAAAATCAATATAACGAGTATTCCAACGGGGACTGAACTTGAAGAATTTAGTACTGCTGAAATCTGTCGAATCTGGCAAACCGGCAAAAGCACTTCCACTCCAACCTTTTGAAAATCTTCCCGCCGCAGAGAAAATATCAGCTCCTGGGCCATTTTTCCATGACTGAAAATCAACTCCAAGCTTATCATCATTCTCAGTGTCAAGCTCATAAACGGCGTATCTTACTTTCACTTCTGCAGTTGGAGTATCATACAGTTCAAGCATTGTTTTTATATTTTTCACCTGATATTTAGGACAGTAAAAAAGGAGTGCATTCAAATCTGAATCTATTCCAACTCTATCTGCGCCGCCTTCAAGTTCAGCATCGTCCCCACTAACATTCAGACCAACATTTCTGAGAATTCCTGCAAGTGTATTGGCATCCCAATATTTTGGAAAGTAAGCAAAGGCGCTTTTACCCGATGAAGAAGTTAAATCAGGTTTATCAAGAGACTCAACCAACTCATCTATTCCCATTTTGCCATTAGCCTGTTTTTCAAAACGATAGTCTTCTGCGGAAACTATAAGCGCTCCTGTCCCATCATTAAACTTTATAGCCTCAACTTTTGTATTGTCACCATTAATTCTCTCGGCACGAATAGCAGCTCTTATATAAGGTTTTATTTCATATGGATCTGCATGTTGTAAAACGTAAGTCTTTGTCAATATATACGGATCATTTGTAGTCGAGATAAGATGAAGAGTATCAATATTTTTATCTACATCAATCCTCAACTGGGTTTGAATTGTACTGCCATTTGGTTCTGGAGCCGGGGTTGGTGAATCAGCCATAAGTTTTCCTGAGAAAACAGCAAAGACCACAATTCCAGTAACACATAGTTTTGTCTTCATAATTTTTTCTCCTTTTATAGTTATTCTTTTGTTTTTTCTTTTACTTCAGTTTTAGCGCCTGAGATAATTAATTGAGATGCATCTATGATTTCTCCAGCAAATTCCGACATTGGTACAACGCCTACAGCAGAATCAGCCTTCACTGTTACAAAAAATCTTATAAAACTTTTCGAATGAGTGGTTGTCCCAAAAAGATATTTCAAAATCGGAACTTTTGACATAAACACCATACCATTATACTGTTCAACATCATGAACTTTTGAAAAAGATCCAAGCATTTTTTCAACTCCTTCAGCAAGAGTAATATTCGATGTAACAGTATTGTGATTAACGAACTCCGTTCCTGTATTATTTCTCTCAATCGAATCAAACATATCAATAAAATAGTTAAACATCACAACAACAGCCTTATTCGCATCATCGTTGTAAGCAATTATAGGGCCCGTCACCGTTAAATCAAAAAGCCCACTTGAACCAGGTCCAACAGATAATTCCATTAAATCTGTTTTATTGATGTTTTGAAGTTGCGGATCAAGGCTTATTCGATAAACTCCAGCTAGATCATTACTAACTGTCAAAAACGCTGAATGGCTTATTCGAGCCTTACCTTTCTGAGCCAGAATTCTCAAAAAACTTGCATCAAATTGAGGGGCAAAAATCATTCCAGACCACGAGTTTCCAAAACCAGAGAACATTTCTAAAGCATTAGCAAAAATCTCTTCTTTACTGCGAAAATCAAAAAAATCCGCTCCAAATCCTGCTAATTCGGCTCCCGGACCATTTTTCCAGGCAATAAAGTCAATCCCTAATTCCTTAAAATCATTGTCACTAAATTCATAAACCTTAAAAGTTAAGGTAACCTGAGGTGCTGGCTTATCAAATGCTTCAAGCCATTGCTGAACTAAAGCACCGTCAGATTTCGAGTCTTTCCAGTAGAAGGTATTTGTTCCTGGATCAACAAAAAATCTACCATCTCCTCCGCTAACAATACTGGCAACTCTCATCATATCAGATGTAAATCTATGTTTGGGAGCGTAGACAAAACGGTAAATCCCATCTCCATCAACAATAGAACCTTCACTATCGGACTTCGATGGTCTATCCAGTTTGGCGATCATATCATCAATATCAGGCACCATTTCAGTTGCCATATTTACAAGCAAATATTCTTTGCCCTCCTTTTTATAAGAAAGTGCCTCAACACTCGGTTCAGATGGAGACCCAGGAACATATCTGCGTATAGCTCCTAAAACGAAAGGAGCCAAATCCGCAGCCTTTATATTTTTTAATTCATAAAGTTTAGAAACCATATATTTCTGAGCCCTGTCCTCTACTATCGTTACTGTCCTTTCCTTAGCTCCGACAATAACATCCTGCCCATGAATAGAAGGCAAAAAAAATGTCGAAACGACTCCGAATAGACCTATTTCCAAGATCATTTTGTTTTTTTTACTCATCTGTTTTCTCCTTTTCTTTTTTGTTGATGACTATATAAAAAATAATTTTATATACTTTTTGATTAAAACATTAACTATGCCAAAATTAAAATAAGAAAATATAACTAATTAATAAATAATATTTTATATATTTTTTTATTAATGGTAACTTAAAAAAATAAAAAACAAAATTGTTTTTTTTATTTAAATGCACACAAAAATGTTACAAATTAAAAGGATATTTATAAAGAGAAGTTCTAATTATAATGAATTTGAGTAATTGGAAGGTGCTATTAAGCTAATCTAAAGAGAAGAAAAAAACTTTTTATTAGAGTTCAAAAATATTCAAATTTTTTTCTGGGTATAAGGTCTTTTAGACAAAATCTGGAATATCTATAAAATTGGTAGTTTATTTTTCTAATTATTCATAATTTTCTCTAAAATCTGAAAATTTTTCTTCATTCTTTCTTCATAAAAATTTAGGGGAGGATTTTCCGGTCCGGAAGCAACTGGATCAAGTTTTATATGTGGAATTTTCGTTTCATCAGATAGCATCTTAGCAATTTTGTCTGAATACTGATATTCTGAAATTATTGCAATAGGCTTTTCTTTTTCTATGATTTTTATTAGAGTGATAATTTCTGATGAAGAAAGTTCGTGGCCATGAGGTTGAAGTGTAGCTATTATTTCTAACCCAAAATCTCTTGCAAAGTAATCAAATACTCCATGAGGCTGAATTATCTTTTTATTTTTGAAGTTTTCTGTTTTTTTCTTAAAGTCATCTGAGATAATCTGAAGTCTTTTGATGTATTCCTTCGCATTCTTTTCAAAAATCTCTCTTTTGTCAGGAATAATTCTGGAAAGATTGGATGCAATGTTTATAATTACTTTTTGTGCCATCATTGGACTGGCAAAGAGATGAGGATTAAATTCACTATGCTCATTGTGATGGTGATGATCTTCTTTAATTTCTTCGTGATCTTCTTCTATTTCCCCATTATGGTGCTCATCAGATAATTTTATTAAATCTTTTATTCCTTCTGAACTGTCAATAATTTTTATATTAGGATTGATTTTTAGTACGTTAAGACCAATAAATTCCTCCATTCCAAGCCCATTAATTATCATAACATTTGCATTAGAAATTTTCATCATATCTTGAGGAGTTAAAGCATAATCATGAGGACAACCAAGGCCTGGAGGCAATAATAAATCCAGATTCACTCCACTTCCATCAACGATATTTCTTGAAAACTGATATATGGGAAAAGTACTAACAAGGATTTTTGGATATTCTCCACTAAATAATAAAAAACTGACAGTAAAAAAAATCCCGTTAAAAATCATTTTTAATAACTTCTTCTTCATAATTATTTCTCCTTTAATTTTTTATACTATTTATTGCGACTTAATTTGCAATAACAATATAGATTATTTTTCCTTCTTTACAAATACAAATTATTATATTTTTTTTTATATCACTTTTTTTTTTCTTTTATTCAAGTATTTTTTCATATATGAAAAAGAAGAGAGAGAGACAGACTAAACAAAAAAGGATTATAGAGGAACTTATTAAAACCTCAAAGACTCCCTTATCTGTTGATGAAATCCTTTGCATTGGCAGAAAAAAACTTGCCACGCTCAATCGTGCAACTGTTTATCGAAACTTAAATGCCTTCATTTCAAGAGGAGAATTAAAAAAGATAAAAATTCCCTTCAGCGGAACTTTTTATGAAGGTGGGAAAAAAGATCACCATCACAATTTTCTCTGTTTAAATTGCAAAAAGGTATATGATATCCCCGGATGTCATTTAAAGAAAAATATCAGAATGCCTAAAGGTTTTAATCTTCAAAAACATGAAATATTCTTTTATGGGATCTGTGAAAAATGCAATATTTTCAAAGGAAAAAGTTAATTGAAATAAAAGTATCTTCTGATATATTACTCACCTTACTTGCGCCAATGTAGCTCAGCTGGTAGAGCAGCTCATTCGTAATGAGCAGGTCATCGGTTCGAATCCGATCATTGGCTCCAGAAACAAAATTATTTCAAATAATATAAAGATTCCCCAGAAAAAAATAAAAATGCCCGAATCTATTTATCCAGAAAATGCAATAATTCTGGCACCATTATCAGGTTATACAGATTTACCATACAGACAAAGTATGCGCCGACATGGTTGTTTTTATTCTTTTACAGAAATGATTGATGCTGGTTCTCTTGTTTTTGGCAATGGAAAGACTTTACGTTTTTTAGATAGAGCTGAAAATGAGTCGTGGTTAGGTTGTCAAATCATTGGTTCAGACCCTGAAATACTTGCTAAAGCAACAAAAATTATCTCACAATATAAGTTTAATATAGTTGACTTTAATCTTGGCTGTCCTGTGCCAAAGGTTATCAAAAAAGGAGAAGGTGCCGCTCTCGCGAAAGAGATTGACAAGGCATTGATTGCCTTTGAAATTATAGTCAAAAACTGTGAACGGCCGGTTTCCGCAAAAATAAGGATTCTTCACGAAGAAGATCCAGAGCCATCAATAAAACTCGCGAAAGGTCTTGAGTCTGTAGGAGCATCAGCAATTACTGTTCACGGTCGAGTTCAGAAACAATTTTACAGTGGTCCTGTCCATTTAAAAATAATAAAAGAAATCAAAAATAATTTGAAAGTTCAGGTAATTGCAAATGGTGGAATAAATTCATATTCAAAATATAATGAAACTATCAATTATCTTGGACAAATTCCTATTATGTTGGCGACGGGAGCGATGGGAAATCCATGGTTATTTGAGGAAATAAGTGAAGGAGAAATGTTCATTCCTCCTCGGCCAGATGACTTAGCAAATGAAATAAAAACTCATATTTTTGAAACAATTTTATACTATGGAGAAGAACGAGGATTGCGAATTTCGCGAAAGTTCATATTTGATTATCTGAAAGGACGCGGCTATTCATCAGAATTAAAAAATTCTGTGATAAAAATAAAGTCACTTCAGGATTTAGAAAATTTTCTTTGTGAAATTCGCAAAGGACCATCAAGAGGATATTATGACTGGTTAAAAAAGAACCCTTATGCGCCAAGAAAATTAAGAGAATAAATTCTTAACAATGTATAAATTTTCTCTTCTTATCAATCAGTAAGAATAGCTTTTATCCTTCTTACACCTCTGCTAGAACTTTCTTCTTTTAGAATTTTGAATTTACCGAGAAGTCCTGTATTTTCAACATGAGGGCCACCACAAATTTCCTTGCTGAAATCGCCGATAGAATATACTTTTACTTTCTCGCCGTATTTCTCTACAAAGAGCCCTATAGCGCCTTCTTTTAATGCTTCTTCAACTGTTTTTTGTTCAACTTTTACCGGTAATCTTTTCTGGATGACATTATTAACTATTTTTTCTACTTCTGATATTTGTTCTGGAGTCATTTTATCTGAATGAGAAAAATCGAATCTCAATCTTTCCGGAGTAATGTTAGAGCCTTTTTGTTCTACGTGTTCTCCAAGAACCATCCGTAATGCTTTATGAAGAAGGTGTGTAGCAGTGTGGAGTTTTACTGTCATTTCAGAGTTATCAGCAAGTCCCCCTTTAAATTTTTGTTCAGCTCCAGCTCTGGAAAGCTCTTGATGCTTCTTATAAGCCTCCTTAAATCCTTCCACATCTACCAGAAAACCTTTTTCTCCCGCCATTTCTATTGTTAATTCAAGAGGAAATCCGTATGTTTCATATAAATAAAAGGCATTTTTTCCACTTATTACTTTTTTCTGGATATGAACAGGAACTCTTGATATAAATCGCTCAAACTCTCTCGCTCCATTATCGAGAGTTTTGAAAAATTGCTCTTCCTCTCTCCTCATTTCATCTGTTATTTTTTGAGAATTTGCGGAAAGTTCCGGATACACATCTGCGAAAATCGCAATTACCGCATCTGCGATTTTCGCAATAAACGCATTGGTAAGTCCGAGTTTTCTACCCTGCATTATGGAACGTCTGATTAAACGCCTCAAAACATATGGTTGATCAACATTCCCTGGCGAAATTCCGTCAGCCATGATAAATGTTGCCGCACGCATATGGTCTGCAATAATTCTTGCGGCACGGTCTAAATTTTCATCGCCAGTTGGGACTTTTTTTCCGGATAATTCGGAGATTACATTAAAAATAGGAGTAAAAAGTTCTGTTTCATAACAACTGGATTTTCCCTGTAAGATAGCTGTTACTCTTTCAAGTCCCATTCCAGTATCTACATTTTTTTGTTTTAATGGTTCAAAACTTCCATCTGCTTTTTTATTATACTGCATAAAAACATCATTCCATATTTCTACCCATCTTTTATCATCTGGAGTAAAAAGTTCAGGAGCTTTTTCATTAGCAGTCCAGAAGAACATTTCAGTATCTGGGCCACAGGGGCCACATTCTCCTGCTGGTCCCCACCAATTATCTTTTTTAGGTCTTCTTGCAATTCTATTTTCTGGAATACCAAGTTTTTTCCATATATCGAAGGCTTCCTGATCAAATGGGGCATCATTATCACCTTCGAAAACAGTTACCGCTAATTTATCTACTGGTAATCCAAGCCACTCTGATGATGTAAGAAACTCGAAACTAAATTCAATAGCCTCTTTCTTGAAATAATCTCCCAATGACCAATTACCTAACATTTCAAAAAAAGTAAGATGAACAGCATCACCAACTTCATCTATATCCCCGGTCCTGATGCATTTTTGAAAATTTACCAATCTTTTTCCAAGGGGGTGCTGTTCTCCAAGTAAAAATGGAACAAGGGGGTGCATTCCTGCGGTGGTAAATAAAACTGTGGGATCATTTTCAGGTATAAGTGGAGCACTTTTTATTACTGAATGCCCTTTTCCCTTAAAAAAATCAATATATTTTTTTCTCAACTCTGATGCTTTCATAATTTCTACTTATTTCACAATTGATTCTGAGATTATATCAAAAAACTCATCTTTACTTAGTTCAGATAATTTTTTTCCTCTTGCAGATAACTTCTCATTAAATTTTATTGCTGTTTCTGTCATCTTTTCATGGGTTTCTTCTGAACCACCATAAAGTCTAAAATTTTCACCTTTCGTAATACGAACGTGTTCATCTTTTGCATCGAAACCTATTCCAAGCAAAAGAGCATTGTTATCTTTTTTAGAGCTATTTTTCATTTTTTTTACTCCTCTAATATTGCACCAGTATCAGCACTTTTTGCGAATTTCGCATAACGAGCTAACCATCCAGTTTTTACTTTGGGTTTTTGAGGAACCCATTCGGAACGTCTCCTCGCAATTTCCGTTTCATCTACTTCAAGTTCAATTTTTCTTTCCGGGATATTGATAGAAATAATATCTCCATTTTTTATAAGAGCAATAAGACCTCCTGCAGCAGCTTCCGGACTTATATGCCCTATACACGCGCCCCTTGTCCCGCCACTAAACCTACCATCAGTTATTAAGGCAACTTTTTCACCGAGCCCACGTCCCATGATATAGCTTGTTGGAGCAAGCATTTCCTGCATACCTGGTCCACCTCGCGGGCCTTCATATCTTATGACTACGACATCACCTTCTTTTACTTTTCCTTCGAGAATTCCAGAACACGCATCCTCCTGACTTTCAAAAACCACTGCTGGACCTTTGTGCCTTAGCATAGCAGGAGCCACTCCAGCAGTCTTTACAACAGAACCATTAGGGGCAATATTTCCAAATAGAAAAGCCAATCCCCCATCCTTACTGTAAGGATTTCCTATAGTTCTAATAATTGTGCCATCGGGACTTTTTGCATTAGCTATATTTTCTCCTAACGTCTTTCCAGTAACCGTAATACAATCTAAATTTAACAATCCAAGTTTTGAAATTTCTTTTAAAATTGAACTTATCCCTCCAACTCTATCAACGTCTTCAATATGATATTGACTTGAAGGAGATACCTTGCATAGATTGGCGGTTCTACGGCTAACTTCATCTATTTTCTTTAAATCAATATTAACTCCGGCTTCTTTTGCAATAGCAAGTCCATGTAAAATCGTGTTCGTGCTACCACCCATTGCCATATCAAGAGCAAAAGCATTCATAAATGCCTTTTCTGATGCAATTTCTCTTGGTAGAGGAGCATTATCAAGAGCCATTTGAACAATTCGTTTTGCCGCTGTTTTCCATAACTCCTTACGAACTGGATTTTCTGCAAGAATAGTTCCGTTTCCAGGTAAAGCAATACCAAGCGCCTCACATAAACAATTCATACTGTTTGCTGTAAACATACCAGAACATGAACCTGGTCCCGGACAAGCATAATCAACAAGTTTTTCGAGTTCTGCTTCTGTCATCGTGCCGCTTTTCACTCTACCAACGCCTTCAAAGACAGATATCAAATCACATGCTTTCCCATTTAAACTTCCTGCTGCCATCGGCCCTCCAGATGCGAAAATCGCAGGAATATTTACACGCATTACACCCATCAGCATTCCCGGAACTATTTTATCGCAATTTGGAATACAAATAACTGCATCAAAAGAATGCGCCTTAAGCATCGATTCCACAGAATCTGCTATCAGTTCTCTGCTCGGTAATGAATATTTCATCCCTTCATGTCCCATAGCAATACCATCGCATATTGCAATCGTATTGAATTCAAAAGGAACACCGCCTGCTTTCTTAATTTCAGCACAAATAAGTTTTCCAACTTCATTCAACTTGCAATGCCCAGGGACTATATTTGTATATGAATTGCAAACTGCAATGAAGGGCTTTTTTATATCTTTCTTTGCTAAACCGACAGCTCTCAATAATGAACGGTGTGGAGCTCTTTCAAGTCCTTTTTTAATAATATCACTTTTCATTTTTTATCACCTAATAAGTTGATTTTAGTGTTTCTATGATTATAATATTGCTTTTTCTTTAAGAAATAAATTAACAAATTGTAATTTAACATCATTTCAGAAAAATTCATTAGTTTCTATCTAAAAAAATATTTTTTATCCTCAAAAATAAAAGGAAGATGCTGAAATGTTCGAGAATTTAACTTCAAAATTAAGAGAAGCTTTAAGAAATATAAGCGGACAAGCCACAATATCTGAGCCAAATATCTCAGAAGCCATGCAGGAATTAAAGTCCGCACTGATCGACTCCGATGTAAATAAAGACGCTGCAGAACAATTTATTGAAGAAGTAAAGAATAAATCCCTCGGAAGAGAAGTTCTTCCAAACGTTAGCCCTGAACAACAAATAGTAAAATTTGTATACGATGAACTTGTAAATTTCCTTGGCGATAAAGAAGCCCCTTTGAACCTCCAATCAAATCCATCTGTAATCATGCTCGTGGGGTTGCATGGCAGCGGAAAAACAACAACTTCTGCGAAAATCGCATCCCACCTTATGAAAAAAGGGCGCAAACCAATGCTTGTAGCATGCGATGTCTATCGACCAGCAGCAATCGATCAACTCGAAATTCTCAGTAAGGAAATAAATTCTGGATTTTATGCGCAACGCGATAGTCTCGATGTAGTCACAATTGCAAAATATGCTTTAACAACAGCAAAGTTAAATAATTTTGATACTTTGATAATTGATAGCGCTGGAAGGCATCAAATAGACCATGAAATGATTATGGAACTTGTGAGACTAAAACAAAGCGTTAACCCTGATGAAATTTTACTTGTTGTAGATGCTGCGTTAGGACAGGAATCAGCTTCAGTAGCAAAACATTTTAATGAAGCTCTCGGTATAACAGGAGTTGTACTTACCAAACTGGATGGGGATGCAAAAGGCGGAGCTGCTTTGTCAATAAAAAAAGTTGCAAATTCTCCAATAAAATTCGTTGGCGTTGGCGAAAAAATTAATGATCTTGAATCTTTTTATCCTGATAGAATGGCTTCCAGAATACTTGGAATGGGAGATATTGTTTCTCTGGTAGAAAAAGCTGCAGAAGAAATAGACAAGAAAGAAGCCGAAGAACTTCAGAAAAAAATGCTCGAAAATAAATTTGACCTCAATGACCTTATGCAACATATAAAACAGATGAAAAAAATGGGAGGATTGGAATCTATCTTATCATTTCTTCCTGGAGGAGACCAATTAGCAGATATACCAGATCTGGATAATGACGCAATCGCGGAAATGGAGTCCCTTATAAATTCAATGACAAAAGCTGAAAGGCAAAATCCAGATATCATAGACTTCTCCAGAAAAAAGCGAATATGTAAAGGCAGTGGAAGGACTATTGAGACATTGAATAGATTACTTGAACAGTTTAATATGATGAGAAAATTCATGAAAAATACAAGTCTTCTTAAAAAAATTATGTCAGGTCTTTCTCCATCATCTTTACTTGGAGCTCTTAGTTCTGGAGGATCTCCCACATCGGCCTTTAGAAGAGGTTCTAACTATACACCACCTAAAAAGAAAAGAAAAAAAAGAAAATAAAATTTGATATATTACTATATTAGGGTATAATTTAATATTATTCTAAAAGAGAGGGGGAGAAAAAAATGACGTCAGAACCAAAAAAAAATAGTAAATTCAATACCAGACCGCCAATCGCGACAAGAAGTCATATTGCATTCAGAAAACCAACACAACAAACAAAAAACAGTATCCCGCAATTACCTAAACAACCAATACCATCCCCATCTCATCAAGAGGTAACCAAAAATCAGGCTGCATTTACACCACCGCCACCACCACCGCCACCACCAACAATAGTTCAACAACAAACCAGCATACAACCCACAACAGAGCCACCTCAAAAGGAATCAAAAAGGCTCGTTGGAATTCCTATTAAAATACCAAATCAATTTGCTCAAAGAACAGGAATGATAGATAAAGGGACTTCCATTGAAGCACCTCCTCTACAGAACAAAGACACTGAATCAAATTTTACTGAAATAACAGAGCAAATCCAAAACTATCTTGAGGTCTGTGATACCTTATCAAGAAGACCAATCGATATGGAATACTTGACTGAATTATTATTCGTATTTACTAAATCTCTGAATTTTGATTTTTTGGTGATTCTATGTGTAGGGAAAAACAACTCCTTTTCAACATACATTTCAAGAGGACTAAAAGGCGAATATCCTAACTTTCAAAATATCTTCGCTAAAACCATTTCAGAAGGAAGAGTAATCTGGCCAGAAGTTATGCATATTACATCCGCAAAAGATAAAGAAATTGCTAAATGGATAAATAAACAAAAAATTTTTTCTTTTGGTTATGTGCCATTTCAGGATGGAAATAATATACTTGGTTTCATGATTATCGGTTCTTACTCAAAAAAAACAAAATCTCCAATCGCATCACAATTACTTGAATTATGTGGCGGAAGAATCGGTCTTGCTCTTGCTCATGATTTGCTCTTGAAAGAAAGAAATGAACAGATCTCTTCTCTCATCTCTGAACTGGATAATGAATTCTCTCAAATTAAAGAATATTCAGAATTATTAGAATCTTCTTTCCAGGATAAAGAAAGTCTTGCAGGAAAACTCATAAGAAAATGCAATGAATCTCTTAAAAGAGCAGGAGAAAATATTTCAAACTTAAAACTATTAAATAAAAAGAATTGAAATAATTAATATTATGTGGAATATTTTTTTAAAAAAAAAAGAGAAATCTGAAAAACCTGACTTAAACCTACTCACAACATCATGTATTGAATGCCCCTCATGTTCAACCGTAAATTCAATTCTCAATATTCAGCCTTTAACGATTATAAAATGCGAAAACTGTGAAAATCCACTATTTGTCCCTTATAATATAAAAGGTTTCTGGCTTTATAAGCCTCTCGGTGGAGGCGGAATGAGCTCCGTATATAAAGCTTTTCATGAAAAAAAACCAGAACTTTCTTTTGCTGTAAAAATCCTCCCTCGCGATAAAAAAAATAACAAATACCTTATAGATGCTCTTCTCAGAGAAGCATCTACAGGAAAAAAATTCGGACGTCATCCACATCTTACGGCAGTAATTGATTATGGAAAATATGATGATGAATATTTTAGTGCAATGGAATTTTGCGAAGGAAAAAGACTTGACTTATTAATCGAAGAACCCACTCCTATCCCTCAAAAACTCGTTTTATTATGGGGACTTCAAATATTATCAGCAGAACAAAGAATCTATGATTGTGGTTATCTATTCAAAGATTTAAAACCGCAAAACATCATAATAGACCCTGACGGAAATGCAAAACTCATTGATTATGGTCTCTGCGAGGAAATCGATAAAGATCCAAAAGAAAAAGGAGACTCAGTAGAAGGTTCTCCTCTTTATATGCCTCCAGAACGGATTGTAGGACAACAAGAAAATATGTCAAGTGAAATTTATAGCCTTGGAATGGTTATGTTTCATGCGTTAGCAAAAAAAACATATTACACAGCAACAGGAGCGTATGAACTTGCACACAAACACATCGCAGCAATCAGAATAGCAACAGTAGCTTCAAGAATGCCTCCTCATGTCAATCCAGCAATATGTGAACTTCTTGACAAAATGATAGCAAGAAATCCATCTGATAGAATTCAGACGTATAAGGATGCTGCAGCTAAAATAAAAACAATCTATAACAATTTATAACTCCTTGCTCAATAGAAAAAAATGGAAGCAATTATATCAAAAAGTATTATAGAATCTTTCTTCAAAAAACTTATCGCAAATCTGAATCTTGATTGCGCAATAGTAGGGTCTGGGCCTTCTGGCCTTGTCTGTGCATATTCTCTAGCAAGGGCAGGAATAAAAACAGCCATCTTTGAAAAGAGATTAAAACCAGGTGGTGGAATCACAGGAGGAGCTATGCTATTCAATGAAATCTTATTACCAGATTCACTCTCAGATTTTTTATCTGAAATGGGAATAAGATATAAAAAATCTGAAGAAAATCCCGAATTCATCGTCTGTGATTCCGTCGAAACCGCAGCAGCACTAACTTATAAAGCTGTTCATGCAGGCGCAAATATCTTTAATGGAATCACAGTAGAAGATCTCATATTCAAAAATAAAAAAGTATCTGGAATCGTAATTAATTGGACAGAAGTAATCTCCGCAGGATTACACGTAGACCCACTTGCAATAGAAGCAAAGACAGTCCTCGATGCCGGTGGACATGACGCCGAACTAACTGCGAAATTCGCAAAAAAAGCAGGAATAAAACTAAATACAAAAACCGGCAGCATAATTGGTGAAAAACCAATGTGGGCCGAAGAAGGGGAAAAGAGCACTATTGAAAATACAGCAGAAGTTTTTCCTGGACTCTTTGTTTCAGGAATGGCAGCAAATAGTGTATTCGGCTCATTTAGAATGGGCCCAATATTCGGAGGAATGATATATTCAGGCTTAAAAGCAGCAGAACTCATTATATCATCACTTGAACAAAGTTACTAATGAATACAAATTCAAAAGCTTTCTTAGCAATAGTATCAACCCCAATAGGAAACCTTTCCGATATAACTCTTAGAGCTATTGAAACTTTGCGAAATTCACAAATTATTGCCGCTGAAGATACAAGACATACTGTCCAAATGCTCAATAAATTGGGCATTAAAAAAAAACTCCTTTCATGCAGAGCTGCAAATGAGGAAAAAGTTTCTACTGAAATAATTTCAAAGGTCTTCGAGGGAATAAGTATTTCATATGTCTGCGATGCTGGAACTCCATGCATATCAGACCCAGGTTTAAAATTAATAAATACAGCTATAGAACATGGCATTGAGCCATTAATCATTCCGGGAGTCTCAGCTCTGACATTCGCAATAACAGCATCAGCAATGCCCGCCGCCAAATTTGCATTTTATGGATTCCCTCCGGTAAAAACAGGACGCAGATTAAAATTTATAGAGAAAATTAAAAATGAAGATAAAGCCGTCTTCTTATATGAATCCCCTCATAGGATTTCCAAACTATTAAGTGAAATAAACAATCTGATAGGACCAGATACGAAAATCGCACTAATCCGAGAAGCAACAAAAATTCATGAAGAATGCTTGCGTGGAACAGTTCAGGATATAATTTATAAGACAAAAAATAAATTATGGAAAGGCGAAATAGTCTTAGCCATTTATCCAAATCCAAAAAATAACTCAAATAATCAAATGGAGAATAATTATGAAGATTAAAAAAATCCCTTTTGAAGGATGGAAGAATTGCGTAGAGCTTAAAAATGGAAACTTCAGACTTGTCGTAACTACTGATATTGGACCGCGCATAATAGGAGCATTTTGTGGAAATGGACCAAATATGATGTATGTTGATAAAAAAACCGCAGGAAAAATTGGTGGCAAAAACTGGAATATTTACGGTGGGCACAGACTCTGGCATTCTCCAGAGGCAAAACCTAGATCCTACGCACCAGATAATTCACCAGTAAAAGTAAAAAAGGAAAACGATGGGATTATTTTTTCCTCTGGAATGGAACATATAACAGGTATTTCAAAAAGCATAAAAATTTCTCCTCAAGGCAAAAACTCATTCAAAATCACCCATATCTTAAAAAATGAAAATCTATGGGATATCGAACTGGCTGCATGGGCGTTAACAGTAATGGATTGCGGTGGCACTGCAATAGTCCCTCAGCCAGAAGGAAATAAAAAAGACCTT
>ERZ795051.2621-NODE-2621-length-19750-cov-28.941762_pt1 | contig 19750 bp, 21 predicted proteins | sample MGYA00375135_ERZ795051 | MGnify/ENA primary metagenome ERZ795051 (study PRJEB30180, sample SAMN05720222) | activated sludge metagenome | isolation source: Anaerobic digester | place: Japan | collected 2015-05-26 ... | reverse complement strand
AGGAACCGGTCGATCAGCCCCCGCGCCTCGGCCGCCGTCAACGCGCCGAGCTGCAGCGTCACCTCCCGAAACGGCCGCAGCCGCACGCCGAACGTCTGCCCGCCCGGCGTGCGCTGCACCCGCGACGGATCCACCACCCGCAGAAACTCCCCCTGCGCCGGAATGCCCCGCGCCGGCGACCACGCCCGCCCGAGCACCAGCACCCCGGCCTCCACGTAGCCCGGCGGCTCCGTCGGCGTCGCCTCGTCGTTCGCGAAGTCCGGCGGCGCGTGATCCTCGGCAATGAGCACGTAGACCCCGGCCACACCCCCGACGCTGCCGCCGCTGGCCGCCGGCACCTCGACCACCACCGTCGTGTCGCCGGCGCCATCCTCCGGCCCCGGCGCCCCGAATCCCGACACCGCATCCGCCGGCACCGCGAGCCACCCGCTATCCGAGCGGAGTTGCGCAACCAGGTTGACCGCCTCGGCCCGTTCGTACAGGAACGCCACCGAGTCGACCTCGACGTAGGCGCCCGCCTTCGGCGTCGCGATCAGTTTCAGCTCCGCCGAGCTGCCGTCGCCGGCGAGCAGCGCCGCATCCCAGCCCCAGCAGAGCCACTGCCCCGTGCTCGAGAGCACCGGCTTGACCCCGAGATCGGCCACCTTCGCTCCGGCCTCCCACAGCTCCGCCTCGAGCGTGCACGGGGTCGCCGCCGTCGATCCGGCAGCCCGCGCGTAGACCCAAAACTGCTGCCGATAGGCGCCGTCCACGAGCGCCCCGAGAAAGCCCGACCAGCCGAACCGCGCATCCCACACGCTGCCAGTGGTCGTCGGCCCGATCCAGGTATCGGCCGGCGTGAAATCCTCGTCGACCATGCCGCCCGAGCCGGTGAGGTTCGTGCTCGCCTCGAGGGAGCTGAGCGTCGCGAGCTCGCGCGCGAACGCTACCGACGGGTCGGCGATGTAGGCCGACCCGACCGTGATTACCCGCACCCACCCGGAGCCCCCGAGCAGGTTGCTCCCCACCAGCGCGAGCCGGTCGGCCTCGATCCCTTTGGTCGAGTTGGCCGTCCACCGGAAGGTCGCCGACCGCGGCAGGTTCGAGGTCGACCGCCAGCGCACACTCGGCTCGTCGCCCTGCAGGTGCTCCACGTCAAACCCCGTGGCCTCCGTTCCCGCCTGCATGGTCGCGGTCGAAAGCGCCGCCTGGTTGGGGAGCCCGATCAGCTCGAAGTTACTCACGCGCTCACCCCCTCAGCCCCACACCGTCAAGGTCTGCACCCCGTCGGCCGCCGAGACGGTGAGGCCGAGGATCCGAAAGTCCGTGCCGGTGCCGAGCCCCAGCCGCGCCCGCGAGAGGCCGTGCCGGTCGAGATCCCGGAACGCTACCCGCACCACCTCGAAGCGATCGGCCGGAATGTCGGCCGGGATCGTCAGCCGGTAGGCCTGCCGCTCCGCCCCGTAGAGCGCCAGCAGCCGCGCCCCCTCCGCGCTTCCGACGGCGATCGACGTAGGGGAAATCCGGGAGTAGAAAAGCGTCTCCACCGTCAGCGACCGCGCCCGCGGGTGGCGCGTGAGCACCGCCGGGTCCGTGTACCGGTTCGATCGGAACGGCCGCGACAGCAGCGCCTCCGAGGCCGTGCCGATGATCGCGCCGGCCATCTCCGAGGTCGACAACGGCCGATGATTCGGACGCCACTTGAGCTCGACCTCCCACACCGGCAGCTCGAGCGGCACCGGCTCGAGCGAAACGATCTGCCGCTCGTCGAGCTCCCAATCCGGCGTCCCGCTCGGCGCCTCGAGCCGCTGCACCCGCAGGACCCCGCCTCCCCGCGTCGCGAACCCCACCGCCCCCGCCGAGCCGAGCAGCGCCTCGAGCGCCTCCCGCACCGTCCGCTCCGCCCCCGCCGGCGCCCAAAGCCCCACCACGTCCGGCTGCGCCGTGTCGAGCGCCGTGAAACTCGCCGTGTCGAGGTCGGCAGGATCGGCCAACGGATCCCGCCCGCGCGTCGTCACGATCCGCCGCACGATCTGCCCCACCGTCCGCCAGCGGTTCACGCCGTCCGTTTCCCCTTCGCCCGTCCACGTCACCGGGAGCGACGGCATCGAACCGAGCCGGATCCAGGCGCCCGTCGACGTCACGCACGAATCCCACCCGCCGGCCGTGGTCGAGCCGGCGAGGAACGTCAAGACGTCCGTGTAGGCCGTGCCGACCGCGCCGAGCGAGAGCCCGCCCTCGGCCACGCTCGCGACGGAGTAGACCCGGTGGGCCGCGCACTCGTAAATCTGCGTCACCGGGTAGACCGGCGCTGGCGCCATATTCCACGCGTTGCCCCACAGCGCCGGCCGAGACTGCCCGGCGAGCGCCTCCCCGCCGCCGAGCGACGGATACCACGTGCACCCGCTCGCCGTGCCGTTCGCCGGCGACGTGGACGCGTCGGCAATCGTGGTGCCCGTGCCCTCCTCGAATCGCCAGCAGCCCTTGAGGTTCCCGTCGGCGAGCTCCTCGGCCGTGAGCGCCCGCCGCCGGAGAGCGTCGAGCTCGGCCTCCGTCTTCACAACCGACCACACCCGGAGCTCGTCAAGCTGCATGCCGGCCGAGGAAGCCCCACCAGATTGCCCGATGCGTAGGTTCCCATTACCCGCCGCCCGCGCCGCACTCAGCGTAAACTCTTCCTTGACCGCCCCGCTTGATTGCTCGTCCTCGTCCCACCGGTAGAAGGCTACGGAACTCCCACTAACAACGACTGCCAACGTGTACCAACGATTAGCGGCGAGGCCGTTGATAGCACCTACCACCGGCTTTTCGCCCGAATGCTGAAACACAACCTTCGTCCCCGCAATCGCCCAAAGGTAGGGGTACACTGTCGCGCTGTTATTCCACGAGATGATCCGATTAGCCCCCGCTATTGACGAAAACCGCACCCGCGCAACTAGCGTAACGTCGCCCGTGATGTTGAGCTTCGCCGGGTTGCCGAGCGTCACCACCGACCCGCTCGCGAAGTGCAGCATGTAGTCAGAGCCGAAGTACCGCCGCGCCTCGAGCGGATCATCCCAACGCGCCGAGAGGTCGCGCAGCCGCACCACAGCCTCCGCGAGCCCGACCAGGCAGCCGTCGACCTCGCCCCGGAACGCCACTACCGAATCCGCGTGCGAGAGCCACAGCCCGCGGCCGTACTCGCCGACCACCCGCACGATGCACCGCGCGCCGTCCCAATCCAACGCCGCGAGCTCGTCGAGGTTGCCGTCGACCTGCCCGAGCCGCAGCTCCCCTCCCCGCACCCAGGGGAGCACCGCCAGCGTGCCCGGAAGCGCCGCGTCGAGCGCCACGTTGAGCGGTTGCGCGAGCTGCGCCTGGTACTGCGTCGAGGCCGGCGTGTCCGTAGCCCCGGTGGCGTAGCGGTCGGTGGCGAAGTAGTACGGCACCTCGTCACCCGTGACCGGGTCGCGCGGGTAGAGCTCGGCGAGCCACACCTCCCGCCGGGAGCGGTCGGCGAGGAAATCCGCCTGCGCCGTCACCGCTTCGCCCCCGACGCCGCCCGCAGCTCGGCCGCGTACCCGTCGGTCGTCTTCGCTTCGATCCGCTCGAGCACCCGCACCGACCGCGCGAGCAGCGCGTTGCTGTTGGCGAGCTCCGCCGCCATCGCCGCCTCACCGGCGCTCTCTCCGGCCCGGCTCGGCGTCGGGAACGTGAGCAGGTTCCCGAGGCCCGGCGAGGTCGCGTTGCCCCAGCCGGGCGGGGCGTTGTTGCCGCCATTCCAGCCTCCGCCCGTGTTCACCCCACCGCCCGGCGTGGTGCCGGCGCCCGGCCCCGGGAGCACGTTGCCGCCGGTCAGCGCGTTGAGCACTTCCATCACCCACGCGAACCCCGCCGCGTAGGCTGGATTCGAGGTGCCCCACACCGCCCCCAGCTCCGTGAGGTAGTTTCGGAGCATCTCCGGGAGCTGGTTGAGCAGCTCGATCCGCGCCGGGTCGTTCGCCCCGAGCGCCATGATCTGCGCGATGAGGCCCTGCGCCTGCGACTCCGCCTCCGCGAGCCGCTGCTGCGGCGTGAGCGGCGAAAGATTGGAGAGCAGGAGAGAGCGCTGGAAGTCAATCAAGCGCTCGATCGCCTCCCGCATCCGCCGCGCGTTTTCGGCCTGCTGGTCGGCCGCCTGCTGCTGCGCGTGCGCCGCCGACTGCCCCGGATCCCACCCGCCGCCGCCAATCCCGGCCGTCGGGTCGTAATCCTCGAGGTCGGCGAGGAGCCGCTGCAGCCGCTCGACCTCCTCTTCCGTCAGGATCCCCAGCGCGATCAAACGCTCGACCTCGAGCCGGTACTGCTCGAGCTCCAACCGCCACCTGATTTCCTGCAGCGCCGCGAGCGTCTCCTCGTCGCCGATCGCCCGCGCCATCCGCTCCGCGAGGTCGACGAAGAGGTAGGAGCCGGCCTCGGCCATGATCGCGCCGAGGTCGTCGACCGAGAGCCCCAGCGCCTCGGCGTTCTGGCGCAGAAACTCGAACTGCCCGGCGAGGTCGTCGTAGCGCTGCCGGAGCGCCACGCTCGGCGCCAGCCCGGCCGCCACCGACTGCCCGAGCTCGGCCAGCCGCTCGGCCGTCGCGACGAGCACCTCCGTCCCGTCGAGGCCGAGGTCGAAGTAGGCCTGCAGCCCCTCGGCCATCTCGGCGAGGATCCGATCGAACTCCGCCTGCGGCCCAGAGCCCGCGAGCACGTCCTGCCAGGGCTTGCGCGTGTCGGCCTGCAGCCGCTCGAGCATCTGCCCATACAGCTCGTCGAGCTCCGCCGTCGAGAGCCCGAGCGCCGCCGCCTGGTCGCGCAGCTCGGCGAACCGGTCATTCAAGTCCGCGAGCGCCCGCGCCGCGTCCGGCATGAGCTCCCGCCGCAGCCGCTCGAGCTCCCCAGCGAACCCCTCGGCCGTCGGCCCGACGCCCCCCACGTCCCCGGCCCCGCCGAGGTTCGGCAGCCGTATTTCCCCTACGTCGATCGCCGTCGGGAGCGCCGCAAGAAGCTGGTCGATCGCCGCGAGCTGCGCCTCGAGGAGCTCGAGCTGCGCCTCTACCGCCGTCTTCGCCACCTCGAGCCCGGCCTGCCGCACCTCGGCCTCGCCCTCGACCAGCGCCACCAGGCCGTTGAGGTGCGCCGAGCGCATGCCCACCTCGGCGTTCATGATCGCCGCCTGCGCCTCGAGGTTCCGCGCCTCGAGGTCGCGGTCGATCCCGCCGAGGTTCTCGCGCACCCGGGCGGCGTCCACTCGCCCGCGCAAGAGCTCGATTTCCTGCGCCAGCTCGAAGCGCTTGAGCTCGATTTCCGCCCGGCGCAGCGCGAGCTCGGCGTTGAACAGCACCGCCTGCTGCTCGCGGTAGGCTCGCTCCTCTTCCGCCGTCCGCTCCCGGCCCGTGATCGCGTCCCGCTGATCCTGCCAGGCCCGCGCCTCGGCCGCGGCGAGCCGCGCGAAGCCCGCCGCCACCGCCGGTGTCAGCGTCTCGAGCTCGCCGAGCACGGCCCACAGCCGCTCCAACCCGCGCACCGACTCGAGCAGCGAGGAGAGCCCGTCGTCGTAGTCGAGCTCGGCGATTTCCCGGAGCTGCCCGAGCTTCGCCATCGCTTCGTCGAGGCCCGAGTAGTTGAGCTCCTCGAGCCCCTGCGCGACCAGCTCGCCGAGCCCCGAGAGCGACGAGGAGCGCAGCGCCCGCCCGAACGCCGCCCGGATCGCCTCGTCGACCGACCGGAACTTCCCGATCATCACCCCGTCGACGAAGGCCTCCACGTCCTTGCCGTCGTTCCGGATCTTGAGCGAAATCTTGGCGAGGTCTTCGAACGCCCCGCCGAGGGCGTCTTCGATGCTCGTGATGAGGTCGCGCATCTCGCGCGCGAACTCGCCGCCGAACTTCTCCGAGCCACCGTACCAGGAGAGGTTCCCGTCGGCGATCCCGACCTGTCCGCCGTCAGCGTAGCGGCGCGCCTTCTGGTCGGCCACGATGCTTTTCCCGAGATCGTAGATCGCCCGGTAGATCCCGAACATCATGCCGACCGTGCCAAGCGCCCCGGCGGCGTTCCCGCTCATGCCGGCCGCGATGCCGAGGCCCTCGAGCTGCCCCCCGAACTGCTGCGCCCCCTGCACTCCGCGCGCGAGGTCGGAGATGTAGCCGGCGATCTTGGCGAACGTCCCCTGCGAGTGCCGCTCGAGGTAGCCGAAGACCGACCCGATCGACGCCGTGATCGACCACGCCGCGTCGAGCCACTCCTCGCGCGTCATTCGCGCGACCTCGACGCCCTCGGCCTGCGCGAGAATCGCGGCTTCGATGACCTCGAGCGTGCCCTCCGTCGCCGTTTCGATGTCGAGCACCAGAGACTTGACCTCCCGGAACGGCTCCGGGTCGACCTCCACCGCCGGCGTGCCCTGCTGCGGCGCCGTGGCCGCGACCCACTCCGTCTCGTACTTCCCGAGCAGCTTGAGCGCCTCGGCGGCCGAGAGGTAGCCGGCCCGCATCGCGAGCGTGAGCTGCTCGAGCCGGGCCGCGAACGCCGCATGCCCGGCCGTGACGCCGTTGAACGCGTCGAGCTCGGCGGCCGCCCACGCCTTGACCGCCTCGAGCCGCTTCTTCCACGCCTCCGCCGCGACCTCGGCGGCCTCGGCGGCCTTGGCCTTGTTTTCGGCCAGCGCCCGGGAGTTTTCCTCGAGAAGCCGGTCGAGCCCCTCGAGGCTCTTGCCGGTCGGGTCAATCCCGCGATGCTTGAGGATGTTCTGCGCGTTGCGGAGCCGCTCGGCCGAGAGCGCAGCCTCGTCCTGCTTCCGGCCGAGGTTCACGAGCCAATCCGCGACGCCCGAGAGCGACCGCTGCGCCCAGCCGTCGACGTCGATACCCGTGAGCTCCTTGAGCCCTTCGATCAGCTTCCGAGTGCCCGCGTACCCGGCGAGGAACGCCCCGCCCATCGCCGAGCCGTAGCCGACGACCTTAGCCATGCCCGGCGAGATCGTCTCGAGGAGGTCGCCGAGGTCGCCGATCTGCCCGCGCTGGAGATCGCCCTCGGCCCGCGCGCTGCGCGTCGCGTCCTTGACGTCGTCTTGCGCTTCGCGGAGCCGTACCATCTGCCGGGTCGCCTGGTCGCTCGCCCCCTCGAGCTGGCGGAGCGTCTCGACCGCGTCCGGATCCACGGGCGAGCCGGCGGCCTGCGCCTCCTTGATCGCCTCCTTGAGCTCGTTGATCTTGAAAGCCGCCGTGGCGCCCGCGGTCGCGGCCCGCGTCGAGCCATTCTCGGCCGCCACCCCGAACCGCTGCACCTGCGCCGCGGCCTCGAGCATCGCCTTCGCGATCTTGTCGCCGCCGAGCTTGGCCGCCTCGGCGAGCTTCTCGACCTTCGCCGCGGCCTCCTCGGCCGGAACGCCGATGCGGCGGAGGCTGTCCACCGCCTGCGCGACGTCCTGCCCGCGCACCTCGAGGCCGATCTGTACGTTCGTTTTCACCGGCTCAGGCCTCCGCCGCCTCCCGCATCGCCTCGAGCTCCGCCTTCCGCGCCTTCGCCAGCTCGTCGTCTGCCGCGTCGAAGAGCGCCTGCCACGCCTCCCGCTCCCCCGCCTCCGTCAGCCCGAGCTCGCCGAGGAGCGCCAGCCGCTCGGCGTAGAGCGTCTGCCCGTTGGCATCGCGGCCGAGGCGTCGCCACCCGGCGAGCACCTCGGCCACCTCCGGCCACGGCTCAGGAACCTCCCCATGCAGCACCTCGGCGGCCCGCTCCGCCCACGACCGCAAGCGCCCGGCCGTCGCGTCCGCCTCCTCCGCCTCCCGCATCGCGCGAGAGAACTGCTCGCGGTCGAGGTCGTCGAGCTTCGCCCACACCCGCGCTTGCCACTCGACGACCCCTCTCAGTTTCCCGCCGCGTCCTCGACCACCTGCCGGCGGTACATCTCACCCGCCCGGCTCTCCTCGAGGATCCATGCCGAGAGCGCCTTGCCGAGCTCGCGACCGCCGTAGGGGAGCCCGTCGTCGACCCAATCGCTCGCCTCGAGGAGCTCCCGCGCCGCGGCCTCGCTGTACGGGATCGGCCGCCCCTCCGGGTCGGTCAGCCCCTCCCAGCCAGCCAGCCGCGCGAGCACGCCCGCCAGACTGTCGGCGCCGAGCGCCTCGAGGTCGCCATCGGCGAGCTCGAATCGCCCGACCTCCCGCTCGAGCGCCTCCTTCGCCGCGCCCTCCGGGTCGCCACCGGAACGGAGCGAGGCGGCGAGCGTCGCGCGAGCGGTGGCGTTGAGCACCGCCCGCGCGATCGGGTTCCGCCGTTGGATTTCCGAGAGCACCCGCTGCACCGCTGCCGCCCCCTCCCGCCGCACGTGGAAGGTGACCCCGAGCCCCCACGGGTCCGGGATCGGCCGCACGTCATCGAACGCGAGGAACCGGCTCTGCAGATTCGTCCGCACCAGGGCCTCTCCTTACGTCGTCGCCCGCAGAATCGCGCCCGTGCACGGCCACGTGACCGAGCCCGAGAACGCCTGCCCCACGCTGCCGGCGATCGGCGACCAGCTCGTGATCACGCACGTGCCCGTGTAGGCCGGATTGGTCGGCCCCACCGCCGCGTCGTTGAGCTTCAGCGTGAAGGCGAGCGTCGAGCCGAGCGCCGCGAAGACCGCCGCGTCGAGGCCCGAGAGGTCGGCGTCCTTGACGAACTCGATCTGCAGCGAGCCCTTGAGCAGCCCGCACAGAATCTCCGAGTAGTCGCCAGTGTCGAAGTTACTCACGTCGACCTCCGGCCCGCTGATCGTCAGCGTCGCGCCCTTGACCTGCGCGGAGTAGTCGGTCGGCCCCGCACCGAGCGCCAGGTAGGCGCCTTTCACCACTTTCTTCGCCACTGTCTCTCCTCCTCTTCCGTCACCGGATCGCCAGGGCGACCAGGTAGGTGAACTCCGGGCTGGTTCCGCCGAGCGTGCGCGTCACCCGCCACCAGGTGTCCGTCATCGGCCCGGCGACCGAGCCGTAGGCCGTCCCGACGTCGTTGAACTGCGCCACCGTCACCCGCGTGGTCGCGCTCGCGAACGTGTCGGCGTCGTCGCTTTCGATGACGAGGTCGAGGGTCGGCGTGGTGCCGCTCGCCCCGACCACGTGCACCGCGTAGTAGAGCCGCTGCGCCGCCGTGACGGCGCCGAGGTTGCTGCCGGCGCCGCTGCCGTTCGCGGCGGCAGCCGCCTGGTAGTCTGCCACCGTGCCGCGCAGCAGAGCCCCCGCCCCGGTGAGCGCCAGCGAGAGCCGCGCCGCGGCGCCCACCTGCCCGCCGAGCGTGTAGGAGAACTCGCTCGCGAGCAGGAAATAGGCCACGTCCGCCACCGCCGGCACGGTGCCGGCCGGCTTGACCACCGTGGCCGGCCAGTCCGCCTTGCTGATCTGCGCGAACGCCGACGCGTCCGGCTCGGCCGCGTCCCAGAAGCCGTCGAATCGCAGCGACGCCTTGAGCAGCCCGGCGAGCGTCTCGGCGTAGCCGGTCGTATCGAACGTGGACACGTCGACCTCCGGCGCGGTCGCCTCGAGCGCCACCTGGTTGACCTGCGACGCGAGAGCGAGCGGCCCGTAGTAGAGGCCGAGATTCTTGAGCACTTGCTTTGCCACGGCCTACCCCCTGCCCTTCCGGGCCGTCTTCGCCTTCGGCTTCGTTACCGCCGGCTCCGGCGCGAGCGCCGCGGCGTCGTACCACTCCGCCAGCCCGTCCGCCACGAGCTGCGCGGCGCGCCCGGCGTCCACGAATCCGAACGGGAAACGCGCGCCCTCCGGCGGCGCCTCGCCCGGCTCGAGCACCCGGAGCACCGTCTCGGGCCGGTAGGCCCCCCACGCCGCCACCGTCACCACGTGCCGCATTTCGGCCATCACGCCTCCCACCGCACGAACGGCACCCGGAGGCCCCGCCCGTACCAAACGTCCGTTACCGACGCCCCCGACGGACGCGGCGCGAGAAACTGCACCCCGCTCCCGTCGCCGCTCTTGAAAAGCGTCACCAGCGCGTCCACGAGATCCCGCACCCGATCGTCGCCGGCGCGGCGCTCGCTCCACACCTCGCACACCACCTCGCCGTCGATCCGCACGCCGCCCGCGAAGTCCGCGAGCTCGGCGCCCGAGTATTCGACCTCGACGTTCACGAACGCCGCCGGGAGCGCCGGCGGCGAGGTCGGCTGCGGCGGCTCGAGCTGCCCGCTCGGCCAGAGCACCGGCGCGGAGGTAAAGGTTGCCAGGAGAGCCCCGATCGCCGCCCGCTCGCTCCCGTAGCTCACGCCTCACCCCCCATGACCCGAGCGATCGCCCCGGCTACGATCTGCTCCTCCTCCGCCGCGAGCCGCGTCAGGATCGGCACCTTGAGCCCGGTCGGCGCCTGCGTCGAGCCCACCATCCGCCCGCGCACCACCGAAACGATGCCGCTCTTGTGCCGCCGCTTGTAAGGCTTCGCCACCTTCCGGCCGCCTTCGATGACCAGAGCGTGCGGCGCCGTGGCGCCTACCTTCGTAGGCCGCCCGGCCGCGATCGCGTCTTGCGGATTCGGCGGGTAGCTCCGCCAGCTCGAGCGCAAGCTCGGCCGGCCGCTCGCGCGCTGCGAGCCCACCGGCGACGACTCCCGCGCCAGCTCGAGGAGGCGCTCGTGCAAGCTCGCGTGCACCTCGGCCGTGAGCTCGCGCAGCGAGAGCCCGACCATCTCGGGAAACTTCGCCGCGAACTCCTCGAGGCCGCGGAAGGTGTAGGCCGTCCCCCTCACACCGCGTCTCCCACCGTCACCGTCCACCGCGCGGGCGCCCCCGCCGGCGCGATCGGCCGCACGTCCACAATCGGGAAGCTCTCGCTCCCGTCCACCACAAGGTCGCCGTCGGCCGGCGCCGTGAGGTCGTCGCCGACGAGGTGGTAGGCCCGGCGATCCGTCACCCGGCCCGCCGCCGTGTCCTCGAGGAGCTGCTCGCCCCGGAACGCGTAGAGCGTCCGGTCGGCGTAGCCGGCCGCGAGCGTCACCGTGCCGCCGTCGGGGATCTGCGCCGCGAGCCCCGGAGCGATCGACACCGCCAGCTTCCCGGCCGTGGTCGCCTCGGCGTCCGCCTGCACCGCGTAGGGAGCGGCGTGCCCCGCGACCGTCAGGCTCGCCCCGGCCACGATCCGCCCGCGCAGCCCCGTAGCCTTGAGCGCCAGCGTCACCGCCGCGAGCGCCTGCACCCCGTCGGCCGCGAGCGCCGTCACGCCCTCGCCCGTGACCTGGTTGACCAGCGACGAGCGGCGGCGCAGCGTCACCGTCCGGTCGCCGCCGAAGTAGCGGATCGCCGCGGTCGACACCGCGCGCGCGCCGGCAGAGAACGTCACCCGGACCACCTCCAGGGGTCGAGCGCCCGCCTCGCCTCTTCCGGCAGCCCCGCAGCCGCTGCCACCGAGGCCGACCAGCTCGCCGAGAAGCCGTCCGCCGAGAGAGAGGTAAGCCCCGCCTCGCGCTTGCCGGCGGCGTAGAGCAGCCCCGTCACGTAGAGCGCCACCGCCTGCACCCCGGGCGGAACTTCCACGGCGTCACGCGCCGTGAGCACCGCCGTCCCTGCCGTCACCGTGGCGCCGGCCGTGGTCGGCCAGGTCGGCTCCGCCGGGCCGGCGCCCGTCGCCCCCGCCGTCGTCACCTCGAAAAGCCACGGCGCGCGAGCCGGAGAGGTCGGCCGCAGCCACGCCCCCGCCGCGAGCGTCAAGCCCGTGGCCCACGTCTGCACCGCGTCCGGGGGGAGCCACCCGCCGTAGTACGTGACCTCGAGCGCCGGCTCGGCCTCCTCGGCCCCGGCCGTTCCGCCCGACCATCCCGCGTTGCGGTAAAGGATCCCCGCCGCCGGGTCGATCGCGTCGGCCTCGAGCGTGTCGCCGTAGGCCTCGGCCGTCACCTGGTGCGCGTCGATCGGATAGGCGGAGAGCGCCACCCGGTGCCGCGACGTGACCGGGAGCGCCTCGAGGTAGCGCTGCCGAAGGAGCGGCCGCCCGAGCTCGCCTTCGAAGAGCCCTCGCACCCGCTCGAGGAGCGCCGCGATCGCGGCATCCTCCGTCACCCCGGACACGCCGAGGTGCGCCTTCGCCACCGCCAGCGTGACGAGCGACCCGTAGGCCGAGCGGGTGAGCACCCGGAGCGCCACGGCCTACCGCCCCCGCCGCCCCTTGCGCGCCATCGCTTCCGCCCGCTCGCCCCGAATCGGCGCCTCGGCCGTCTCCACCATCGGCACCGGCTCGGCCGGCGCCTCCGGCTTCCGCACCTCGACCGCGACCGCGTAGCCTCCGGCCACGAGCGCCCGGCCGAGCTCCGCCGGCACCTCGTGCTCGCCCGGTGCCAGGCACCCGCCGGGCCCCGCCGCGAGAGACTTGAGCAGCACCCTCACTGGTAGACCACCGTCAGCCCGTCGGCGTTCGTGAGGGTGGCGTGCACCTTCGACGCGAAGAGGATGCCGCCCCCCGGCACCGGGAGCGTGACCAGAGCCGCCACGCTCGCCGGCGTGTAGACCGTGAGCTTCGTCGTTCCGCCGGCGCCGCCATCCTTGAGCACCACCGACCCGGCCGCCGCCGTCGCCCGCACCTGCACCGCGAGCACCTGCGCCGGCCCGGCCGTCACGTCACCCGTCGACGTCACCGATGCCGAGCTCGCCACGTTACGAGCTCGCCAGAATCCCGACGCCCTCGAGCGCCAGGAGCACCGCGTTGAGCTTCCCCACCACCGCGTCGAACTCCGCCTTGTCGGGAGCCGCTCCCGCCGCTGCGGCCGCGTCGGCGATGTGCGCTTTCTGCGTCCCATTGACCAGGAACTTTCCACCCGTCTCGACGTCGATCGCGCCGCCCGATGCCACCGTGAGCACGGCGCCTTGCGGCTCGCGGTAGACCTTCGTCTCGTAGCTCATGCGTCACAGCCTCCGGAGAAAAAGAGGGGAGCGGGAGGGAGAGTCCTGTCGCCCGCTCCCCGGTAGTCCACTTGCGTCAGCTCCCGACCGCGAACGCCGAAGCCGCCACCGTCGCGCCCTGCGTCACCGGAGCCTTCCGGCCCCGGTAGCGGATGGCGAGAATCTCGCCGAATGCGACGTTGGCCGTCGCCGAGGTCCGCACGCCCTGCACGTAGCGCTTCTGCGGGCGGTACACGTCGACGATGAGGAGCTGCCCGTTGAGGTCGTCGTTCGCGGCCGAGGTGGCCGTGGCCACCGCGCCCGGGATCGCCGCCATGCCCGCGTCCGCGTCGCTCGTGTTGCCCTCGACCGTGAGAGCCCCGACGCCCGTCTGCAGGCAGTCCGTGATCGTGGTCACGAAAACCACGCCATCCCATCCGGCCATGTCGAGCCGGGAGCTGTTGTTGTCCGTGTCATTGGCCATCGCCACGGCCGCGCCGCCGTAGGAAATCGCAGTGTTCTTCAGCAGGCTCATGTCGTCCCCCTTAGCCCAGCTTCACGCGAGCAAAGGCCTCGGCGAGCACCGGCATCCCGTCCGCCTCGAGGCGGCCGATGAAGCCCACCTGGTTGCTCTCCGCGTAGAGCTCGTCGAGCCGCTGGAGCTCGAACTGCAGCGCCTCGGCGAGCCAGTAGTAGGAGAAGTCCCCGACGATGCCGACGTAGAGCGCCGAGGTCGCCGTGTTCGGCGCGTACTCGCTCACGTAGAGCGGCAGGCCCAGCAGCCGATCCGGCATCCCCGGCGTGCTCGCGAGCTCGAGCGCCGGCCGCCCCTCGCCGTCCTTGAGCTTCGCGATCAGCTTGACGATGTCGCGGTGGAAGATCCAGGCCGCGCGCTGCCAGTATCCGCCCTTGAGCGCGTACTTCGCTTCGATCAGGCCGTCGAGCGTCGGGTAGGTGGCCGCGTTGCCGGTCGCCACGTCGCGGGAGGTCGGAATGCCGTCGTTCGATGCCGTGAACACGCCGAGAGGCTGGCCGGCACCGCTGCCGGTCATTGCCGCCTTCTCGAGCGTGATTCCGAACTTGTAGGCCATCCGATCCCGCACGATCCCCTCGGCCGCCGACGCGAGCCGGAGGAGCCGGCGCGACACCTTGATCCGCTTGCCGAGCGGGTACGGCTTGAGCTCCCGCTTACCGAACGCCATCGTCGAGTCTTCCGATCCCGTGCCGAGCTCGCTCGTCCAGGTGGCGTCGGCCGGGTCCGCGTCGAGCGAAGCCGCGCCGAGCGACTCGGCGGCCGTGACCGGCAGCACCGTTGCGAGCTGCCGGATGAAGGTCTGGTCGTCGATCGCCTTGATCAGCTCCGCCGTGAACTCCTGCGGCGCGACCAGGTAGCCGCCGGCCGTCGGCGAATCCACCTGCAGCGCCCGGAGCTCCTCGCCCGTGAGGCTCCCGCGGCCGCTCACCAGGAACGATCGGAAGGCCTTGATCGCCGAGCTCACCCCGCCGCGAGCGCCGCGGCTCTCGGCGCCGCTCTCCGTCACCGTCCGCGCGCCCTCGAGCTCCGCCTCGACCTCGGCCTGCTTCGCCAGCGTGGCCGCCAGAGCGTCCGCGTCGACCTTGAGCGCCGCGATCTTCTCGTGCAGCGCGTCGAACTGCGCCTGCTCCTCGCTCGTGAGCTGCCTCTTCTCGCCCTCGGCGCGGGTCAGGATCCGGCCCGCCTCCTCGGCGAGCCGCGCCCGCTGCTCGAGCATCTCTCGCACTCTCTTGTTCATGGGCCGTCCGCCCTCCTCGTTTGGGCCGGCCGAACGCGCGAAAGGCGCGGAACCGAGCCCGTGTCAGTCCGGGTTTCGGCCCCGCGCCCGTCTCGGCGTTGCGCGGTTGCCTCGTCTTCGGCGCGAGAGTACCGAAGCCCTCCGCGCCCACCTTCCGAAAATCGCCCTAGTCGGCGACCACCTCGAGCTCGGCCCGGAGCTGGCGCAGCTTCCGCCCCGCGTCCGGCCCGCCCGGCTCGGCCTCCGGCGCCTGGTGCCCGGCCCGCCACGCCTCCCGCGAGCGCAGTGCGAGCGCCGTCTCGGGGTAGAACGGGAAGGTCACTGGCGACACCTCGAGGAGCTCGCCGATCCGCACGAGCGTCCGCTGCCAGATCCCGCCTTCGCCCTCCTCCCACGCGTCCTCGGCCACGGTGAAGGCGAAGCTCGCGCCCGTCACGTCGCCGCGGCGCATCGGCTCGAGCGCCAACTCGCGAAGCACCCCGGCGGCCGGCGGGTTGATCTCGCCCCACAGGCCCGACACGTCGCCATCCTCCCGCTCCTCGAGCCGGAGGGTTCCGCTCCGCGTGCGCCCGAGCACGAAGTCCGGGTTGTGATTCCAGAGCGCCCGCACGTCGGCGAGCGCTTCGAGCGCCGGCCGGAAGAAGCCCCGCGCGATCCGCTCGCGGAAGTCCCCGTACACCGGCGACCACCGCTCGTGAATCGCGAACCATCCCCGGATCCGCTCCGGCTCGCCCTCCGCCTCCGCCGGCGCGAGCCGCAGCTCCGCCGCCTCGAGCGGCAGAAACCGCCGCTCGACCTCGCCCGCCTGCCCCGTCCGCTTGCTCACTGCCCCACCTCCTCCGCCTCGAATCGCCGCGCCGCCACGTCCGGCCGCGTCCGCGTCCACTCCTCCGCCCGCACCTCGACACACCACAGCCCCTCGTCCAACCGCGCCCCCATTTCCTCCGCCTTGACCAGCCCGCGCACTTGCTCGAGCGACGCCGCTACATACTCCCGAGCTTCCGCCTCCGGCTCGCCCTCCCACACCCCCGCGAACGCCTCCGCGAGCGCCTCGAGCTCCGCGCGCAGGATCGGCTCGCTTTCCGCGTAGAACGCCGCCACCGCCTCGAGGAACCCGGCCGCGCCCGTCGGCGACTTCCGCGCCCGCTCCGCCAGCCGCCGGAGCGCCCGCTCCTCCCGCCGCGCGAACCGCGCGAACGCCGCCCGCACCGTTACCGCGCACGCGCGCCGGAGCGCCGCCCGCTCCCCGTCGCCCTCGGCCGGCGCCGGCGCGCCGTCCACGCCCGACACCGGAGCCGGCGGGGGAGCCGTCCCCGCCGCCGGTTCGCCCACCGGCACCATGTTTAGCGGTTGCAGGTACGCACTCCCCGCACCGTCCGCGAGCGGCGGGAGATTCTCGAGCTCGCGCACGTCATCGGCCGAGAGCCACCCCCATTGCCGCCCCACCGCGTAGGCATTGAACCGGCTCGCTTGATCGCCGCGCAGCAGCCCGTCGACCGCGTGCTCGCCGTAGAGCCCCGCCGTGCCGGAGGTGCCGAAGAGCTTGCGGTTGATTTCCTGCTCCCACCGCACGAGCCACGGGCGGAGCGAATGCATGACGAACTCGAGTCCGAGATGCTCGATGTTAGAGAACGTCGCCCGCTCGAGGTCGGCGAGCATATGCGGCGGGACCCGGAAGATCCGCGCCACTTCGGACACCTGAAAGCGCCGCGTTTCGAGGAACTGCGCGTCTTCGGGCGGGATCGTCGTCGCTGTGAAACTCGCGCCCAGCCCGAGCACCGCCACCCGCCCGGCTCGCTCGACGCCCTGGTGGGCGGCCTCCCAGGCCTCGGCGATCTTCGCCCGCGCCTTCGGGTCGAGCGCCTGGTTGACGGAGAGCACCCCGCCCGGACGCGCGCCGTTGCCGAAGAAGCCCGAGCCGAACGCCTCGGCCGCCTGCCCGAGCCCCACGGCCTCCCGCGCGAGCCGCACCGGCGAGAGCCCCACCAGGCCATTCCAGCCGAGCGCCGGAACATGCAGCATGTCCGCCGGCTCGAGGATCGCCGGGTGCCCGCCCGGCGGATCCGTCGCCGGATCCGGCCGCACTTCGTAGAACACCGCCCCGGCGGCCGAGCGCTTCACCGTGACGCGTGAAGGATGGATCGGCCACAACGCCCGCGCCGCCCCGTTGCCGGCCCATTCGATCCGCGAGTACGCGTTGCCCCACGTGAGCACGTGCACCATGCCGAGCTCGCGCCACACCACCGCCGTCATTTCCGGATTCGGCGCGTCGTGCAAGAGCGACCAGGCCCAATGCTGGCGCGCCGTCGCTTTGCCCCGCGCCCCGGCCCGCCGGTAGACCTTGAGCGGCAAGCTCGCCGCCGACTCGGCCAGAATCCGAACGCAGCCGTACACCGCCGAGAACGTGAGCGCCGACTCTTCCGACACGTCCACGCCCGCGCCCGTTCGCCTCCCGCCGCCGAAGAGGTCGACGAGCCACCCCGGCGCGTTCGCCGGCGCCGCCCCCGGCAGCACCCCGCCCCGCGCCTCCACAAGATCCCGCAGTATCACCGGCCGTCCCTCCGTCCCATCGCGTAGTCCGCGAACACCAGCGCCCCCGCCGCGAGCAGCGCCGCCCACGCTCCCCACCGCAGCCCCGCGCCGGCCGCCACCAGCGCCACCCCGGCGAGCCCCTGCCATGCCTCGAGGCCGCGCATCAGAGCACCATCAGGAGCTCGTCGGGGTCGACCTCCCGAGCTCCGGCCGCGAGCGACGCCCGGCCCACCGCCATCGCGAGCGCCACGATCCCGTCGATTCGATCCGCGGCCGCGGCCTTGTCGGGCTTCGCGTTGCCGGCCGGGTCGAGCTTCACTGCCACGTTGCCGGCCATCCAACGGAGCACCGGGTGCCCGCCATGCGCGAGCCGCCGGCCGAGCACCAGGCGCTCGAGCTCCCGCAGCGCCGGCGCCATCGTTTGGAAGCCCTGCCGCATCGGCACCATGAGGAACCCATCCTCCTGCAGCTCCGTCGCGAGCTGCACCGCGCCCCACGGGTCGTAGGCCACCTCGACCACCTCGAGGTCGAGCCCCTCCCGCAGCGAATGAAACCACTCCCGAATCCAGGCATAGTCGACGATGTTTCCCGGCGTCGCCGTCACCAAGCCGCCGTCGATCCACGAATCGAACGGCACGCCATCCGAGCGCACCCGCTCGGCCACGTTCTCAGCCGGGATCCAGAACTGCGCGAGCACCGCCCCGCCCTCCGTCTCGTCTTCGGGATCCTCCGGCGGGAAGTAGCACGCCGCGGCCGTCACGTCGCGGGAGGTCGAGAGGTCGAGCCCGACGTAGCACCGGCGGCCGGCGAGCTCCGCCGGATCGACCGGCCCGGCGCATGCGTCCCACGCCTCGAGCGGGAGCCACACCGTCCGCTGCTCCGTCCATTCGTTGAGGTGTAACCTCCGGAACGCCGCTTGCTTCCCAGGGATCGCCCGCGCCTGGTCGCACTCCCGGCGGAGGTAGTCCTCTTTCACGCTCACGCCGAGGTTCGGATTCGCCTTGCGCCACGTCGCCGGCTCCGTCCAATCGTCGCCCGCGTCCGCCCCGGCGATGTAGGCCAGGAAGGAAGGATCCTCGACCGTGCCCTCGAGCACCTGCCGGCCGTATTCGTGGAGCTCCCAGCACACCGAGGCCCGACCGTGGCCGGCCGTCGTGATCAGGAAGAGGAGCGGTTGCCGGCGCGCGCCCATCGCCGTTTCGAGCACGTCGAGGAGGTCGCGCGACCGGTGAGCATGCAGCTCGTCGACGATGACCCCGTGAGGATTGAGGCCGTCCAACGTGTTGAAGTCCGCCGAGAGCGGCTCGAACTTGGAATGCGTCGCCGTCACGTGGAGGTTGTGACGGAACGCCCCCACGCGCCGCGCCAGCGCCGGCGAGCTCTTGACCATGCGCGTCGCCTCATCGTGCACGAGCAACGCCTGGTCGCGCTTCGTCGCCGCGGAGTAGACCTCGGCGCCCGGCTCGCCGTCGGCGCAGAGCAAGAGGAGCCCCACCCCAGCCGCAATCTGAGACTTCCCGTTCTTGCGCGGCACCTCGACGTAGGCCTTCCGGAACCGACGCCGGCCATCCTTCGCGCGCCACCCGAAGACCTGCGCCACGAGGAACTGCTGCCAGGCCTCGAGCTCGAAAGCCCGCCCGGCCCACTCGCCCTTGTGATGGCGGAAGAGCGCCGGAAAGGCGCGCACCACCCGCGACGCCTCGGCCTCGTCGAATCGGTACGCCCGCCCCGGCTTCGTGCCCCACCGCGAAAGCTCGCCGAGGAACCGCTCCGCCGCCAACCGAACGAACCGCGATGCCGGCTCGCGCTCCGTCGCCACCGCCTCCGCGTAGCTCTCCCACGCCGGCACCACCCGCCGCGGCACCGCCGGCGCTCTCCCCTTCGGCGCGGCTTTCGCCGCCGGCTTGGCCGCGCGCTTCGCCGGCCGCTTCGGCGCCTTGCGCGTCGCCGTCACTTCACCACCTCGCGCGGGCCGAGGAACTCCTCGAGCGCCGAGTCGGGATCCTCCGGCGCCGCGGCAACCTTCGTCCGCGCCGCCGGAGTCAGCCCGAACTCCACCAGCCCCGCGCGGAACCGGCGCCACGCGTCGCTCCGCTCCGTCAGTGCCGGGTGCGCGCGCACAAGCTCGCCGCCGGCCTCGTTGATCGTCGTGTACCAGGCGCCGCCCGCCGCGTCGATCGCCGCCTGCGCTTCGTGGTAGTCAGCCCACGCGTTGCACGTGAGCTCGAGCGCCGCGACGTCGCCCTCCGTCAGCACCCGCAACCGCGCGAGCACCGGCACCAGGCGCCGCCACATCTCGCCCGCAGCCTTGCGGATTCTCTTCGGCGGAGGCGGCGCGACGAGCCGCGGCTTCGGCTCCGATTTCGCGAGCGCTCGCTTCCCAGGATTCCCGCGCAGCACCTTGAGCGCCGTCGGCGTGGGCCGCCGCCCGGCCATTATCCGCGCAGCCCCTTTGCTTGGCGCATTTCGCGGCCGTGTTTACGCGTCCCGGCGCCGGTCACGGAGCCCCCCGCTGTAGGGATTCGAGCCCCCCTACCCGTCCGCTCCGCCGCCGTCTTCGCGTTGTGACACGCCCGGCACAACCCCTGCCCGTTGGCGAGCTCCCACCCGCCGCCGGCGG